>Ga0183260_10001895_pt1 | contig 17444 bp, 15 predicted proteins | sample AntDrymUQ4972206_2_FD_129768 | JGI IMG/M metagenome (GOLD analysis project Ga0183260, IMG submission 129768) | Polar desert sand microbial communities from Dry Valleys, Antarctica - metaG UQ497 (22.06) (version 2) (version 2) | ecosystem: Environmental > Terrestrial > Soil > Desert | place...
CCCGACGCCCGGGCCGCGTCGTCGGTCGCGGACGTCAGCTGCTGGGCGAGCTCGCGCGGATCGGCGTCGGCAGCTCCGAGCTGGCGCCGACCGGTGGGGACCGCCGCTTCGCCCACGACGGGTGGGCGAGCAACCCGCTGCTGACCCGGGCGGTGCAGACCTACCTCGCCGTGGGCATCGCCACCCGCGGGCTGGTGGACGACGCCGACCTCGACTGGGGGGACCGCCAGCGGGTGGGCTTCGTGGTGGACAACCTCGTCGAGGCGTCGGCACCCAGCAACAACCCGCTGCTCAACCCCACGGTGCTCGAGGCGATCATCGACACCGGCGGCGTCAACCTGCTCGACGGGGGCCGCCGGCTGGTGCGCGACCTGGCGACCGCGCCCCGGGTGCCGTCGATGGTCGAGCCGGACGCGTTCGAGGTCGGCACGGACCTGGCCGTGACCCCCGGCGCGGTGGTTCTGCGCACCGACGTGTTCGAGCTCATCCAGTACGCGCCGCAGACGCTCCGGGTGCGCCGGGTCCCGCTGCTCGTCGTCCCCCCCACCATCAACAAGTTCTACGTCGTCGACCTCGCCGAGCAGCGCAGCCTGGTGGAGCACCTCGTGCGCAGCGGCCAGCAGGTGTTCGTCATCTCCTGGCGCAACCCGGACGCCCGGCACGCCGACTGGGGCCTGGACACCTACGGCCAGGCCGTCATCGAGGCCATGGACGCGCTGAAGCGGATCAGCCGCGAGGACACGGTGGCCCTGTTCGCCCTGTGCGCCGGCGGGATGCTCGCGACGATGGTGGCGGCGCACCTCGCCGAGATCGGGGCGCTGGACCGGGTGGCGGCCTTCAGCCTCGCGGTCACCGTGCTCGACCATGCCCGGGCCGGCCTGCCGAGCGCGCTGCTGTCGCGCAAGGTCGCCGCGGCGGCCACGGCGGTGTCGCGGCGGCGGGGCTACCTGGACGGCCGGACGCTGGCCGAGGTGTTCGCCTGGCTCCGACCAGGCGACCTGATCTGGGGCTACTGGGTCAACAACTACCTGCTCGGCAGGTCACCGAAGCCGTTCGACATCCTCTACTGGAACGCAGACCCGGTGCGGATGACGGCCGCGATGCACCGTGACTTCATCGAGCTCGCGGTGACCAACGCACTGACCACGGCCGGCGGTTCGACGATGCTCGGCTCCCCCGTCGACCTCGCCAGGGTCGACACCGACGCCTACGTCGTCGCGGGCATCGCCGACCACCTGTGCACGTGGGAGTCGTGCTACCGGGCCACCCAGCTGCTCGGCGGCGACACCCGGTTCGTGCTGTCGACCAGCGGCCACATCGCCTCCATGGTCAACCCGCCGGGCAACGCGAAGGCCAGCTTCCGCATCGCCGGGCGCAACCCGGAGGACCCGGCGCAGTGGCTCGAGGCGGCCGAGACGGTCTCGGGCACCTGGTGGGACGACTACGTCGGCTGGCTGAGCGCACGCACGGGACCGGATCGCAACAAGCCACGACGCCTGGGGTCTGCTGCCTACGAGCCCCTCTGCGCCGCGCCGGGGACCTATGTCCACGACCACTGAGCGGCGAGGGCGGCGCGCGAGGGACGAGCGGGCAAGCCCGAGCGCGAACGACACGGCTGAGCGGGCAAGCCCGAGCGCGACGGACGATGCCGAGCGGGACCACGTACGCACGATCACGGTGCGCGGCCTGCAGGTGCGGGTCTCGGCACGCCCGGGACAGGGTCGGCTCGTCTCGTCCCCGCCCCTGCTGCTGTGCAACGGGATCGGGTCCAGCCTCGAGGTGCTGCAACCCCTCGTGGACGCGCTGGACCCGGACCGAGGGGTCATCCGCTTCGACGTGCCCGGCGTCGGGGGCTCGCCCGCGCCCCCGTTCCCGTACCTCCTGGCGACGCTGGCTCCGTGGGTGACCGCGATGGCCACCCGGCTCGGCCACCGGGAGATCGACGTGCTGGGCCTGTCGTGGGGTGGGGGCCTGGCCCAGCAGCTGGCGGTGCAGTGCCGCCGGCGGGTGCGACGTCTCGTGCTGGTGGCCACCGGGACCGGGTCGCTGATGGTGCCGGCGCACCCCAGGGTGCTCGCGACCATGGTGACCCCACGGCGACACCGCGACCCCGCGTACGCCGAGCGGGTCGCGGCCGACATCTACGGTGGCAGCATGCGCTCGCATCCCGAGCGCGGAGCCCGGTTGCTGCACGCGGCGACCCGCGCGGGACCGCGACGCGGGTACTACCTCCAGCTCGCGGCCGCCGCCGGGTGGTCGAGCCTGCCGTTCCTGCGGATGGTGCGGCAGCCGACGCTGCTGCTCGCCGGGGACGACGACCCCATGGTCCCGGTGGTCAACGCGAGACTGATGGCGCGGCTGATTCCCCGCGCGCGGCTGCACGTCTACCACGGCGGGCACCTGGGGGTGCTGACCGAGAGCGCCGAGCTGGCGCCGCTCATCGAGAGGTTCCTGTCCGACCCTGAGCCGACCACGCGGACCCATCCGTGCGAGGTGACATGGACCTGACCGACTCCCCCGACTCCGACTTCCTCGGCTTCGAGCTGCTGCTCGACGACGGCGACCGCGAGCTGCTCGCACGAGTGCGTAGCCACCTGACGTCGACGGTCGAGCCGGTGATCAACGACTACTGGACCCGCGCGGAGTTCCCGCACGAGCTGCTGCCCGGGCTTGCCGGGCTGGGGATCGCCGGACTGCAGTACGACGGCCCCGGCTGCCCGGGACGCAGCAGCCTGCTCGACGGCATGGTCGCGATGGAGCTCGCGCGCACCGACCCGTCGATCTCGACGTTCTTCGGCGTGCACGGGGGGCTGGCGATGGGCTCGGTGCAGCTGTGCGGGTCCGACGAGCAGAGGCAACGCTGGCTGCCGGCGATGGCCGGGATGGACCTCATCGGAGCCTTCGCGCTCACCGAACCGGACCAGGGCTCCGGCATCGCCGGTGGTCTGAGCACCAGCGCGCGGCGCGACGGCGACTCCTGGGTGCTCGACGGGGAGAAGAAGTGGATCGGCAACGCGTCCTTCGCCGACCTCGTCATCGTCTGGGCACGCGACCGCGACGACGGCGAGGTCAAGGGGTTCGTGGTCGAGAAGGGCACCGAGGGCATGTCGTTCGACCTCCAGCGCGACAAGATCGCGTTGCGGGTCGTGCAGAACGCCACGGTGCGGCTCGACGGCGTCCGTGTCCCCGACAGCCACCGGCTCGCCGGGGCGCACTCGTTCGCCGACACCGCGCGGGTGCTGCGCCTGACCCGGGCGAGCGTCGCGTGGATGGCGACCGGGTGCGCCCGCGGAGCCTACGAGCACGCGTTGCGCTACACCGGGGAGCGTGAGCAGTTCGGCCGGCCGATCGCGGGCTTCCAGCTCGTCCAGGACCTGCTCGTCCGCATGCTCGGCAACGTGACGGCGTCGACCGCGATCTGTGCCCGGGTCTCCCAGCTGCAGGACGCGGGCCGCCTGCGCGACGAGCACGCGTCGCTCGCCAAGGCGTTCAGCACCGTACGGATGCGCGAGACGGTCGGCTGGGCCCGCGAGGTCCTCGGCGGCAACGGCATCCTGCTGGAGCACCACGTCGGCCGGTTCGTCGCCGACGCCGAGGCGATCTACTCCTACGAGGGCACCCGCGAGATCAACACGCTGATCGTGGGCAGGGCGATCACCGGCATCGGAGCGTTCGTCTGACCGGTGCGGATCGTGCGCCGTCGCCTGCGTCGACTGGCGCACTGTGGCTGATGTCGGCCCAGTCGGACGGCCGCAGTGCGCCAGTCGCAGGCGTCGGTACGCACTCAGACGCGACGCTTGAACGTCCGCAGCGACAGCGGCACGAACACCGCGACGATGCCTACCGCCCAGACCAGCGACCACAGCACGGGCTCCGCGACGGGCCCGCCGACCATGAGTCCCCGGGCGGCGTCGGCGAGGATGGTCACCGGGTTGGCCTCGACCACCGGCTGCAGCCACCCGGGCATCGTGTCCTGTGGGACGAAGACGTTGCTCACGAAGGTGATGGGGAACAGCGCGGTGAAGCCGAAGATCTGCACCTGCTCGGGGTCCTTGGCGAGCAGCCCGACCAGCACCGACACCCAGGAGAACGCCAGCGCGAACACCAGCAGCAGCGCGACCGCGCCGAGCAGCTGGGCGAACGAGGTGCCGACCCGGAAGCCGAGGATGAAGCCGACCCCCAGCAGTAGCAGGATCGACCACGCGTGCTTGAGCAGGTCGGCGGTGATCCGCCCGGCCATCGGCGCCCACCGGGCCACCGGAAGCGACCGCAGCCGGTCGAACACGCCCTTCGTGAGGTCGGTGTTGAGGCCCATGCCGACGTACATCGTGACGAACAGCATGTTCATCACGATGATCCCCGGCAGCGCGAAGGTCAGGTACTCACCCGGCGAGTCGGCGATCGCACCGCCGAACACGTAGGTGAACATCAGCACGAACATGATCGGCTGGAAGCTGAAGTCTCCCAGCTCCCAGGGGTTGTGCCGCACCTGCACGATGGTGCGCCACGCCAGGGTGGCGGTCTGGCGTACGCCCTGGGCGATGCTCACCCGCGGGGGAGCTCACGCGACGTCGGTGCGGGCACGGCGGTGGTTGCGGCGGTCATGCCGGGGCACCTTCCTTGTCGTCGGCGTCGGTCGACGCCGCGGTTTCCGGGGACGCCGCGGCGTCCGCGGACTCGTCGGCCGTGTGGCCGGTCAGGGAGAGGAAAACCTCGTTGAGGCTGGAGTTGCGCAAGGTCAGCTCGGTGATCACGACACCGGCGTTTCGTCGAGCCGCCGTACGGCGGCGGGCAGCACGGCCGGGTCCGTGACGGGCGCGGTCACCAGGTGCCCGCGGACCTCGGGCTCGGTGGCGGCCAGCTCGCTTACGACACCGACGACCGTCGGCACGTCCGCCCCCTCGGCGGGTCGTACCGCGAGGAGCTGGGAGCCGGTCCGCTGCTTCAGCTCGCCGGGCGTGCCGGTCGCGATCACCCTGCCCCGGTCGATGACGGCGATCTCGTCGGCCAGCTCGTCGGCCTCCTCGAGGTACTGCGTGGTGAGCAGGACGGTGGTGCCGTCCGCGACCAGCGTGCGCACCAGCCGCCACAGGTCGAGGCGCGCCCTGGGGTCGAGGCCGGTGGTGGGCTCGTCGAGGTACAGCAGCTGCGGACGGCCGACCAGGCTCGCTGCCAGGTCGAGGCGCCGCCGCATCCCCCCGGAGTACGTCTTGGTGGCCCGCCCGGCCGCGTCGGCGAGGCCGAAGTCCCGCAGCAGCTCGCGGGCGCGGTCCTTCGCCGCCGGGCGCGACTGCCCGAGCAGCCGGCCGATGAGCAGCAGGTTCTCCGTGCCGGTGAGGTTCTCGTCGACGGCGGCGTACTGCCCGGTTAGGCCGATCAGCTGGCGTACGCAGTGGGCGTCGCGCTGGACGTCGTAGCCACCCACGCTCGCGTTCCCGGCATCGGGACGCAGCAGGGTGGCGAGCACCCGTACGGCGGTGGTCTTGCCGGCGCCGTTCGGGCCCAGCAGGCCCAGGACGGTGCCCGCCTCGACCGCCAGGTCCACCCCGTCCAGCGCCGTCGTGTCACCGAAGCGTTTGACCAGGCCTTCGGCCCGGATCGCGTAGGTCATCGAGGTCTCCCGTCCCGCAGTGTCCGTCGTCTCGAGGTGTCCGTCGCCCTGAGGGTGCCACCGGTGTGGACCGGTCGTCACCCGAGAACTCATCGGTCCGGTGGTGCCCGCGCCGCCGCGGAGGATGTCACGCTGGGTGAGCGTCCCGAGGCACAGGTGGGCGGCGGCTCACATCGTGCACACATCGCGTGTGACTCACACCGGATGTGTGCACGAGGGGATGCTCGTGGGACGGTCCCTGCGCTCGACGACCGAGACCGCCAGGCCCCCGGTGCCCAGGTGACCGAGCTGCCGCCGCCCGACGTACCCAGCGGTGAGGCGCCGGTGGACACCCCCGCCAGGGACTGCGGGGCCCGGTCAGCGCGACTCCCTCGGCAGCCGGTCCAGCCCGTCCCGCGCCCGCTGCACGGCGTCCGCGGCCTCGGTCGCCCGGCGCACCGCCGCCTCGCGGTCCTCGCCGGCCTCGGTGCGTTCGTCCTCGAGCTCGTCCGCCTCGGCCTCCACCCGGTCGAGCTCACCGCGCAGGGTGTCGATCCGCTCCCGCAGCCGCTCCCAGCGCTGGTCGAGGTCCCGGCTAAGGGTCTCCTGCCGATGCAGCTCGGACGCGGCCTGCTCGCCGTCCGCCTCGGCCACGCGCACCGCCTCCTGAGCGGCGGCGCGCCGCCGTTGCCGGGCGCCGGCGACCTCGTCGTCCGGTTCCCCGGCCACCTCGGGCTGCCGAGGCGGCGCCTCGGCGCCGATCCTGCCGCCCGCGCGGGGAGCGGCCACGACAGCGGACACGTCGACCTCCCCCATGCCGACGTAGGTGAGCGCGGACGTCAGCCGCCCGGTCATCAACGCCTGCCCGACGGCAGCGTCGGCGACCGCGGCGCGCAGCGTCTCCTCGACCTGCTGACGCAGCGTTTCGCTGAGCGGGCGACCGAGCTCGTCCGCCAGCGCAGCCGCCTGGCGCGCGAACGCGGCGACCACCTGCTGGCGCTGCCGGCCGAGCCCGCGCAGCTGGTCCCCGGCGAGCTGGCTCTGGGCATCCCGGAGCTGGTCACCGAGCCCGACCAGCTCGGCGACCGCGTCGGGTCGGTGCCGGGCCAGCTGGTTGAGCAGCCATGCCGCGGCGGTCGGCTTCGGCAGGGCGCCGACCCGGCGGGCGAGGTCCCGGGCGCCGCCGGCACGCGCCTGCTTCGCGCGGGCGTTGCGCGCGGCGACGAAGTCCTCCGGCGCCAGCGCGTACAGCTGGCTGGCCACGCCGGCCAGGTCCGCGTCGTCACCCGGCTCGTCGGTGCCCGCCACGACGCCATCCTGGCAGCCCGTACCCGGCGGTTCTGCCCAAGTAGGGTGCGGTTCGTCCGATGTCGCGCCCTGAACTTCCGGGAGGCTGCCATGACGACCGAGCACACCAAGGCCCCCGACCGTCGGTGGCGCATCATCGGCCCGGGCATCGTCGTCGCGGCGGCCGTCGTCGTGCCGGACCTCCCGGACATGGCGACCGGGCTGGTGCCGACCGTGCCCGACGGCGGGCTCCTCTACACCCTCGGTCTCATCGGCGGCGTCGGCGGCACGATCACGATGGCGGCGTAGGACTACTGGCTGCACGCCAAGGGCTGGCGGGACGCCACCTGGATCAAGGTGATGCGGCTCGACAACTCCGTCGCGTACGTGATGACGGGCGTGCTCGTGGTCGCAATGATGATCGTCGGCGCCGAGCTGCTCTTCGCGGCCAACGCCTCGCTCGAAGGTGACGGCGGGCTGCTGGTCGTCAGCAACGCCCTGGAGCGCGAGTACGGGCGTACGCTGTCGTGGCTGTTCCTCGCCGGCTTCTGGGCCACGTCGTTCACGTCACTGATCGGTGTGTGGAACGGCGTCTCGCTGCTGTTCGCCGACTTCGCCGACAGTGTCTCCGCCCGGCTGCGCGGCCACGACGTCCCCGACGTGGAGGAGCGGGCGAGCACGACGAACCCGTGGTTCCGCGGCTACATGCTGTGGCTGACGTTCCCGCCGATGCTGCTGCTGCTCGGCGAGCCGATCCAGCTGATCATCGCCTACGGGGCACTCGGTGCGGTGTTCCTGCCGTTCCTCGCGTTCACCCTGTTGTGGTTGATGAACTCCGCGAGGGTGGCCCCGCAGCACCGCAACGGCTTGCTCAGCAACACAACCCTGGCGGTGGCCGGGCTGGGTTCGTCGTGCTGTGCGTCAACGAGGTCCGGGGGCTGTGGTGACGCTGCCCGTCAGACCTTCGGGTCGCCGGGGTCCGCCCTGACCTCGCGACGGCGGCGGCGGGGCACCCGCTCCCTTCCCCTGTCCGCGTCGACCTGCCGCTCACCTGCCACGCGGACGACGAGGTAGAGGCCGAGACCCACCACCGCCAGCACGATCAGTCCGGCGATGAAGTACTCCGGCATCGTCATCGAGGTGATCATGTCCATGGCTTGGCCTCCAGAGCTGGTGTGACCCAGGTAACAGGCAGCGCCGCGCGCCCATTCCCCGCGCCGCTCAGGTCCCCGGCTCGGGGGGCTCGTCGTTCTCGCCGAGCAGCAGGTCGTCCAGCTCGTCGGCGGTCGTGCCGGTCGCGTACAGCAGGTCGGCGGCGAGGGCCCGGGTCTGTGCCACGACGACCGTGAGGCCGAGCGACCCGCCAGGGTGCAGCGCTCCCGTCGCCGTGCGGGCCACGCCGAGCAGCACCTCGCGTACCTCGTCGAAGCGGTCCTGCTCGGCCAGGTCGTCGGCGAAGATGCGCACCGCACGCGCCAGCTCGTCCAGTGCCGGTGCCGCGGCGATGCCGTCGCGCTCGCCACGACGCAGCATCGTGTGCAACCTGCGGGTGAGCACGCGCGCGTCGCGTACGGCGTGGTCGACGTAGCGCAGCGAGCCGGCGTAGAGCGCCACGTGCGCACGCTGGCGCCACCGCTGGGGCGAGATGCGCGACAGCTCCCGGGACGAGGCCGCCGTGTCGGTGAGCTCGAGCAGCGGCGCCTCCAGCGCCCGCGCCTGCTGCAGGGCGGTCCACGCGACGCCGGGGTCGCCCCAGCGCAGCGCGGTCGCGGAGGAGGCGAGCAGGTCGGCGAGCTCCGACAGTACGCCGCTGACGTCGTGGCGCAGGCGGCGTACCGGGTCGGCGGCCAGCGCCGCCGCGGCGAGCAGGCCGAGCGCACCCCCGATGAGCGCGTCGAGGAAGCGGTTGAGCGCCACGGTCTCGACCGAGCCTCCGACCGGGGTGACGGTGACGAGCAGGATCGCCGACGTGCAGGCCTGGATCACCGCGACCCGGCCCACGTCGAGCACCGTCGCGACGATCGCCGCGAGCACGACGACGAGCGCCAGCTGCCAGTAGCCGCGCCCGATGACGCCGAGCAACAGCTCGCCGACGAGCACTCCGACCGCCACCCCGACGGTCAGCTCGACGACGACCCGGCGGCGCCGGCCCATGGCCGAGGTCACCGAGATGACCGCGGCGATGGGGGCGAAGAACGGCTGCCGGTGGTCGAACACGGCTGTCGCCACGACCCACGCGAGGGTCGCGGCGAGGCAGAGCTGCACCAGGACGCGCGAGTCGCCGCGCAGCCGGTCCGCCCGGCGCCGCCACTCGCGGCGCGGGGTCCAGGTGGCGTCGGGCAGCGTCATGGGCGGCCGCGCGACGTGGGCGCTGCCCGGTCAGCGACCGCCGGCGACCCGGCGTACCGCGACGACCGCCGCGATCGCGCCGACCACGGCTCCACCGACCTTGGCGAGCTCGGCGACGCGGGGCGAGCCGTCGGGTGCGAAGAACCGCGCCTTGATGCGTTCGGCCGTCCGACGCAGCACGTTCTTGGGGCTCGTCCGATCCACGAGGGCATCCACGGTGACGGCGAGCTGCTCGCGGGTCTGCTCGATCTGCTCAACGATCTGGTCCGGCGTCTGCGGACCTGTCGGCTGCTCCGCCCCTCGTGCCACGGGTCCTCCTCGGTCGGTGCTGCCGGGTCGATCAGTCGGTCAGTCGGTCAGTCGGTCAGTCGGTCAGTCGGTCAGTGTTCCACGCCGCACCGTACGCGCGCACTCGGCCCGTCCGGCCGTCGTACCCGCCGATCGGAGGCCGCTCGTGCCCGAATCCCCGTCCAGGACCGCCCGCCTCCAGCCCGGCGACGCGCCCCCGACCTGACGCTGCCGGACGACCGCGGCAGCTCGGGTGCTCGTCCGCGACGCCCCGGGCGACCTGACCGTGGGGCCGGTGAGACTCGAACTCACACTGGCACGGACCTAAACCGTGTGCCTCTGCCGGTTGGGCTACGGCCCCGAGGGCGGTCAGCCTAATCGGGGTGCGAGCTGGCGCGGATCGTGTCGCGACTGCCGCGGACCTCGGTCAGGTGAGGGCGCCGAGGAGGGCGGGGACGATCGCGCGCAGCGCGCGACCCCGGTGGCTGATCAGGTCCTTGGCCGCGGGTGGCAGCTCCGCGTTGCTCACCTCCTGTCCGTCGGCGACGAACAACGGGTCGTAGCCGAAGCCACCGGCGCCCCGCGGCGTACGCAGCAGCCGTCCCCGTACGACGCCCACCTCGGCCACGTCGGCACCACCCGAGCCCGCCAGCGCCACCGCGCAGCGGAACTCGGCACCGCGACGCTCGTCGGGCACGTCGGCGACCTGGGCGAGCAGCAGCGCGTTGTTGGCGTCGTCGTCGCGACCCGGGCCGGCCCACCGGGCCGACAGCACGCCGGGCATGCCGTTCAGTGCGTCGACGCACAGCCCGGAGTCGTCGGCCAGGGCCGGCAGCCCGGTCGCGCACGCCGCCGCGCGCGCCTTGAGCAGCACGTTGCCCACGAAGGTCGGCTCGGTCTCCGCGGGCTCGTCGTAGGCGACCACGTCGGCGAGGCCGAGCACCTCCAGGCCCGGCGCCTCCGGCTCGAGGATGCGACGGAGCTCGTCGAGCTTGCGTCGGTTGCGGGTGGCCAGCACGACCCGCGGCCGACCGCTCACGACGCGAGCGCCGCGCCCTGGACCCGGGTGAGCTCCACGCAGCCGGACGTCGCCAGGTCGAGCAAGCGGTCGAGCAGCGCCTTGTCGAAGGGCTCCCGCTCGGCCGTGCCCTGCACCTCGACGAAGCGACCGTCCCCGGTCATCACGACGTTCATGTCCGTGTCGGCGCGCACGTCCTGCTCGTAGTCGAGGTCGAGCACCGCCTCGCCGTCGACGACGCCCACCGAGACTGCCGCGACGGAGCCGGTGAGCGGCTCGCCACGCAGGGCCTGTCGCGAGCCGAGCATCGCCACCGCGTCCGCCAGGGCGACGTACGCACCGGTGATCGCCGCCGTACGGGTGCCGCCGTCGGCCTGCAGCACGTCGCAGTCGACGACGATGGTGTTCTCGCCGAGCGCCTCGGTGTCGACCACCGCCCGCAGAGAGCGGCCGACCAGGCGCGAGATCTCGTGGGTACGCCCACCGATCCTGCCGCGCACCGACTCGCGGTCGGAGCGGGTGTGCGTGGAGCGGGGCAGCATCGCGTACTCCGCGGTGACCCAGCCGGCGCCCGAGCCGCGGCGCCAGCGTGGGACCCCCTCGGTGGCGCTGGCCGCGCACAGCACCCGGGTGCGGCCGAACTCGACGAGCACCGAGCCCTCGGCGTGGTCGAGCCAGCCACGGGTGAGGCGGACCTCCCGCAGCTGGTCATTGGCGCGTGTGCTGTTGCCGTCGGTCCGCGCGTCGTCCCGGGCGGTGGCCACCATGTCGTTGACCCTACCCAGGGCCGCGACGACCGCAATCCACGGATCGCCCGACCACAATCGACGGATGGCCCGACCACAATCGACGGATCGCCCGAGGCGGGTCAGACGTCGTACGTGGCGCCGGGCTCGGCGAGCTCCAGCCGCCCGCGGTAGGCCGGGCGGGCCTCGTCGAGGACCCGCTCCCGGTCGTGCCACGGCGGCACGTGCGTGAGCAGCAGCCGTTCGGCGCCGGCGCGGCTCGCGTGCTCGGCCGCCTGGCGGCCGGTCAGGTGCAGGCCCGGCGGGTTGTCCTCGCCGTCGAGGAACGACGCCTCGCACAGCAGCACGTCGACCTCCCGAGCCAGGTCGACGAGGGCGTCGCAGGGCCCGGTGTCGCCGGAGTAGACCAGCGACCGCCCCTCGTGCTCGACCCGCACGGCGTACGCCTCGACGGGGTGCTGGACCCGGGTGACGCGTACGGTGAACGGACCCCAGTGCTGCGGCCTGTCGACCACCCAGTCGCCGAACGAGAAGACTGCCGACAGGGCGTCGGTCCCGGGCAGGTCGTACGCCCGGGCGACGCGCTGCGCCGTCCCTGGCGGCCCCACCACCGGCAGCGGGGGCAGTCGTCCCCCGGGGTGGTAGGTGCGTACGACGTAGTAGGAGGCGATGTCGACGCAGTGGTCGACGTGCAGATGGCTCAGCGCCACCACGTCCACCTCGTCGAGCCGCACGTGTCGCTGCAGCGTGCCCAGCGAACCGTTGCCGAGGTCGAGGACCAGCGAGTACGTCCGACCGTCGTACGGCGCCTGCACCAGGTAGCAGCTGGCCGGGGAGTCGGGGCCCGGGAACGAACCCGAGCACCCGACCACGGTCAGCCGCATGCGCCGGCCCCGGCCACCGCGGCGTTGCCGACCCAGGCGAACTGGTGCACGTCGTCGAGCTCCGGGCCGAGGAAGCGCCTGCCCACCGTGCGGAACTCCTCGGGCTGCCCGGTGGTGAGGAACCGGTGCACGGGCTCGGGCAGCCGTGGGTCGCGCACCAGCCGGGCGCCCTCCAGCACGCGGTAGACGTCCTTCGCGGTCTCGTCCGCGCTGGACACCAGGGTGACCGCGTCGCCGACGACGTAGCCGATCACCCCGGTGAGCAGGGGGTAGTGGGTGCAGCCGAGCACCAGCGTGTCGACGTCCGCGGCGACCAGCGGGTCGAGGTACGCGTGCGCCGCCGCCTGCAGCTCGGCGCCGCTGGTGACCCCACGCTCGACGAAGTCGACGAACGACGGGCAGGGCCGGGTGTGCAGCCGTACCTGCGGCGCGGCGGCGAACGCGTCGTCGTAGGCCATCGACGTCGCCGTCGCCTGCGTGCAGATCACCCCGACGTGCCCCGTACGTGTGGCCGCGACCGCCCGTCGCGTCGCGGGGAGGATCACCTCGACCACCGGTACGTCGTAGCGCTCCCGGGCGTCGCGCAGCACCGCCGCACTGGCGGAGTTGCAGGCGATCACCAGCAGCTTGACGCCCTGCGCCACCAGGTGGTCGAGGCACTCCAGCGCGTACTCCCGCACGTCGGCCAGCGGCTGCGGGCCGTACGGCTGCCGGGCGGTGTCCCCGAGGTAGAGCACCGGCTCGTGCGGCAGCTGGTCGAGCACCGCGCGGACGACGGTCAGGCCGCCGAAGCCGGAGTCGAAGATGCCGATCGGAGCGTCCGCCACGCCGACGAGCCTAAGCCTCACCGGTCTCGTCGAACGGCAGCCGGGCCTGCGGCGGCGCGTGCGTCGGGTCCACCCCGTCGAACAGCCGGCTCACCGACTCCCCCGCGTGGATGCGACTCATCGCCTCGGCGAACAGCCCCGAGATGCTCCGCACGCGCAGGCCGGGCCAGTCCGCCGGCGGCGGGACGGTGTCGGTCGTGACCACCTCGGTGATGCGCGGGTGCTGGCTGAGCCGTTGCACGGCCTTGCCGGTGAACAGCCCGTGCGTGCACGCCACGGCGGCGCTGCGGGCACCGTCGGCCTCCAGCCGGTCGAGCAGCTCGACGATGGATCCGCCGGTGGCGATCTCGTCGTCGAGGACGATGACGTGCCGGTCCGCCACGTCGCCGACGATCGTGTCGATAACGACGCGGTCGTCGCCGAGGCGCTGCTTGCTCCCCGCAGCGACCGGCAGCCCCAGCAGCCGGGCGAACTGGGTGGCGGTCTTGGCGTTGCCGAGGTCGGGCGAGACGACGACGGTGTCGCTGAGGTCGCGGTCCCGGAAGTGGTCGGCGAGCACGCCGATGGCGGTCAGGTGGTCCACCGGCACGGAGAAGAAGCCGTGCACCTGCGGGGCGTGCAGCGTCATCGTCAGCACCTTGGACGCGCCGGCCGCCACCAGCAGGTCGGCCACCAGGCGCCCGCCGATGGAGATCCGCGAGGCGTCCTTCTTGTCCGAGCGGGCATAGGCGAAGTGCGGGACGACCGCGGTGACCTGTGCCGCCGACGCGCCGCGGGCGGCGTCCAGCATCAGCAGGAGCTCCATGAGGTGGTCCTGCGTCGGCGGCACGAGCGGCTGCACGACGTAGACGTCGCGCTGGCGGCAGTTGGCCTGCAGCTGCACCTGCAGGCAGTCGTTGGAGAAGCGGGTGGTGTCCGCCGGCGCCGGCCGCACCCCCATCTCCGAGCAGATGGCGCTGGCCAACCGCGGGTGCGCGCTGCCGGAGAAGACGACGATGTCGCGCACCCGTGGAGGGTAGCCCGACACCGCTCCGGTCGCCTCCGCCGGTGGCCGCGGTGCCCGCCCGGGCCACCTCGCCGCCTGAGGTACCCCTCGGGCGGCGTGCCGCGGGACTAGGGACTTGTCCTCATGTGGCGAGGGTCCTCAGCGCAGCAGGCTCAGGGACGTCGAACAGGTCCACCCGGACCCGCACCGAGGAGCCCATGATGATCATGCTGCACGAGCCGTACCCCAGCACCGAGCTCGACCGTCGCCGCGAGCGGGTCACCCGGGGAGTCCGCGAGCAGGGGCGCGTACGCCGGCTCGCCGCGCCCTCCGAGTCCGCCGCCCACCCGAGCGCCAGGCAGTCGCGGCTGCGCGGCGTACGGGGTCTGGCGCACCGCCTCGTCCACCTGCTCGCCCCCGGCAACTGAGCCGCGGCCGCGGTCCGGCGGCGAGCCGGATGTCCGCCGTCTCGGTGATGATGGGGGGCGTGCCACTGGACGTGCCCGCGCGGGCCCCGCTGGTCGGACGGGCCGACGAGCTCGCCCGGCTCGCCCGGCTCGTCGGGGTCGCCGAACCCGGCGAGCCGGGTTCCGCAGACGCACGAGCGGGCGTGGTGCTGCTGTCCGGCGAGGCCGGCATCGGCAAGACCCGCCTGCTGCGGGCCCTGCGCGAGCGGGCCACCGAGCGGGGCTGGCGGGTTGCGGTCGGGCACGGCGTCGACCTCGGCGACGGCGCCCTGCCCTACCTGCCCTTCAGCGAGGCGTTCGGTCGGCTGGACGCCGACGCGCCGGCGCTGATGGACGCGGTGACCGCGGCGCACCCGGCCGTACGCCGGCTCGTGCCGGGTCGGCGGGACCCTGCCGGTGCGGACGGTGGCCGGGAGGGTGCGCCGGACGGGGAGCGCCCGCCGGACCGCGGCGAGCTCTTCGAGTCGGTGCACGCCGCGCTGCACGACGTGGGCGCCGACGCCCCCCTGCTCCTGGTGCTCGAGGACGTGCACTGGGCCGACCGGTCCACCCGCGACCTGCTGAGCTTCCTGCTGACCCGCCGGTTCACCGCCCCGGTGTCGCTGGTCGCGTCGTACCGCAGCGACGACCTGCACCGGCGGCACCCGCTGCGGACCGCCGTCGCCCGCTGGGTGCGGTTCGCGGGGGTGGCGCGACTCGACCTGACCCCGCTCGACGACGGCGACGTACGCACCCTGGTCCGGGCCCTGCACCCCGACCCGCTGCGCGAGGGCGACGTCCACGCCCTCGTCGCCCGCGCGGAGGGCAACGCGTTCTTCGCCGAGGAGCTGGTGGCCGCCACCACGCTCGACGGCGGCACCGTGCCGCGCGACCTGGCCGGTCTGCTGCTCGTCCGCCTCGACCGGCTGGACGAGGCCGCGCGGCACGTCGTGCGGGCCGCCTCGGCCGCCGGGCGTCGGGTCTCCCACGACGTGCTGTCGCAGGTCGTGGACGTCGACGGGCCGGCGTTCGACGGGGCGGCGTTCGACGGCGCCGTCCGTGCCGCCGTCGAGGGGCACGTCCTGGTGCCGACGCGGCTCGACGGCTACGCCTTCCGGCACGCGCTGCTGGGCGAGGCGGTCTACGACGACCTGCTGCCCGGGGAGCGGGTCCGGCTGCACACCGCGTACGTCCGTGCGCTCACCGCGCGCGAGGGCGCGGGCACCGCCGCCGAGCTGGCCCGGCACGCGCGGGCGGCGCACGACACCGGCACCGCGCTGAGCGCGAGCGTGCTCGCCGGGGACGAGGCCGCCGCGGTGGGCGGACCGGACGAGGCGCTGCGGCACTACGAGCTGGCGTTGGAGCTCGTCGACGACCAGGCGGAGGCGGTGGGACTGACCGTCCGGGCCAGCGCCGCTGCCACCGCGGCGGGGCACCTGCAGCAGGCCGTCGCGCTGGTCGAGGACCGGCTGCGCCGCACCACCGCGGACGCCGCGCCCGCCGACCGCGCCCGGCTCCTGCACGCGCTGGCGCGCGCGGCGATCGTCAGCGACCTGGAGGTGGACGTGCTCGGCGCCACCACGGAGGCGCTCACCCTGGTCCCGGACGACCCCCCGAGCCCCTTGCGGGTGCGGGTGCTCGGCGTCCACGCCGAGGTGCTCGCCGCCCTGCGCCGCGACGAGGACGCGGAGCAGCGGGGCGAGGAGGCCCTGACGTTGGCCCGGCAGCTCGGGCTGCCCGACGTCGTCGCCGACGTGACCACCACGCTGGCCAGGGTCCAGGAGCGCACGGGCGACCCCGACGCGTCCCGGGTGACGCTGCAGCGGATCATCGACGAGGCACACGCCACCGGTGACCCCGCCGAGCTGCGGGGCCTGCACCACCTGGGTGGGCTGCACTACCAGCAGGGCAGGGTGGCCGAGGCGTGGGCGGTCTACCGGCGCGGCGCCGAGCGGGCCCGCGAGCTCGGCCGGCAGTGGGCGCCGTACGGTCTGGATGCCCGCGTGCTGTCGGCGTTGCTCGCCTACACCTGTGGCGACTGGGACGCGGCGGTGCGCGCCGTCGACGTGAGCGGGCAGGCGCCGCCCCCGATGGCCGAGGCCGCGCTGACGGCGGTGCGCCTGGTGGTGGCGGCGGGCCGCGGCGAGGGCGAGGCCAGGTCGCGGGTCGACGGCGTCCGGGCGTGGTGGCGCACCGACGGGCTGATCGCGATCCTCAGCGGCGGCGCCGAGATCGACCTGTACGGCGACGCCGGTGACCTCGCGGGCGCCCGGGCGGCGTACGACGACGTCGTCGCGTGCATCGGCGACCTGTGGAAGCGGCCCGACTTCGAGGCGCGGATCCGGCTGAGCGGGCTGCTGCTCGCCCAGGTGGCCGCGCAGGCGAGCCGGGTCGGTGCGCCCGAGCGCCGGGGACTGGCCGGGTGGGGCGACGACCTGCTCGCGGCGGCGCGGCGGGCCGTACCGGTGCGTGAGGACCGCCGGGTCGGCCCGGAGTCGCGTGCCTGGACCGCGCGGGTCGAGGCCGAGCACCTGCGCCTGCGCTGGCTCACCGGCGTGGACGCGCCCGACGAGGAGCGACTGGTCGCCGCCTGGGAGGACGCGGTCGCCGCGTTCGAGACCTTCCCGCACGTCTTCGAGCTGGCCCGTTCCCGGACCCGGTTGACCGCGGTGCTGCGGGCCGCCGGGCGCACCGCCGACGCCGGCCCGCACGCCGATGCCGCCCGCGAGGTGGCGCGCCGGCTCGGCGCCCGTCCGCTGCTCGCTGAGCTGCAGGCCCTGGGTCGCACGACCGGCGTACGCCGCGACCCCGACGCGCGGCACGACGAGTCGCTGACCACGCGCGAGCGGGAGGTGCTCACGCTGGTCGCCGAGGGGCGGAGCAACCGCGAGATCGCCGGTCGGCTGTTCATCAGCCCCAAGACCGTGAGCGTGCACGTGTCCAACGTCTTGGCCAAGCTCGGCGCGGCCGGTCGCACCGAGGCGGTCGCGGTGGCCCGTCGGCGGGGGCTGCTCGGCGACTGAG
>Ga0183260_10001896_pt1 | contig 17442 bp, 17 predicted proteins | sample AntDrymUQ4972206_2_FD_129768 | JGI IMG/M metagenome (GOLD analysis project Ga0183260, IMG submission 129768) | Polar desert sand microbial communities from Dry Valleys, Antarctica - metaG UQ497 (22.06) (version 2) (version 2) | ecosystem: Environmental > Terrestrial > Soil > Desert | place...
CCGTTCTCGCGGCGGCGGGCCTGCTCCTCACGGAACGCGTCGAGGTCGAGCAGCTCGAGCAGCTTGTCGAGCGAGGCCTCGTAGTCGCCGGAGTCGATCGTGAGTCCGGAGGCGATCGTCGCGGGGAACTCCTTGATGAAGTTCTTGCGGCGCAGCTCGAGCTTGTCCATCCCCAGCTCGTCGGCGAGCGCGTCCATCGTGCGCTCGAGCACGTAGGTCGCCTCGGGACGCCCCGCGCCGCGGTAGGCGTCGGTGGGTGTCGTCGACGTGAAGACGCCCGTGAACTCGACGCTGTAGTTCGGGATCGCGTACGGCCCTGCGTAGATCCACGCTCCGAGGAGCGGCACCCCGGGGGTCACGAGCTGCAGATACGCACCCATCGCCGCCGTGACCTTGGCCCGGCAGTGCGTGATCGTCCCGTCCTTCGTTGCCGCGAGCGTGTACTCGGTGACGAAGTCGCGGCCGTGAATCGTCGCGAGGTACCCCTCCGAGCGCTCTTCGACCCACTTCACCGGGCGGCCAAGCCGGCGCGCGAGCGCGACGGCGAGCAGCTCTTCCGCGTAGACGTCGAGCTTCGACCCGAACCCGCCACCGACGTCCGGAGCGACGACGCGGAGCTTCGACTCGTGCATCCCGAGGGTCGCCGCAGCCAGCACCCGCAGGATGTGCGGGATCTGGGTCGCCGAGTACAGCGTCACGTCGTCGACCGCGCCGGGCACCGCGAGCACCGCGCGCGGCTCGATCGCGTTCGGAATCAGACGCGGTTGGAAGTAGGTGCGCGTGACGACCACGTCCGCGTCGTCGATCGCCTCGCCGGTCGCGTCGGTGTCGAGCCGCCACACGTAGCACTCGTTCGTCCCGAGCTCGGGGTGGACGATCGGTGCGTCTTCGTCGAGCGCCTTCGCGACCTCGACACAGGCGTCGAGCGGGTCGTAGTCGACCTCCACGAGCTCCGCGGCGTCTCTCGCCTGCGCCCTCGTCTCGGCGATCACCACCGCGACGCCGTCACCCTGGTAGCGCGGGGTGCTCGTCAACGGGTAGTGCGCTGGGTTTCGCATCTCCTCGGTGACGGGCCACGCGCACGGCATCGCCGCCTTCCAGTCGTCGTGCAGATCCGCGGCGGTGAGGACGGCCACGACGCCATCCGCCTTGCTCGCGGCGCCGGTGTCGATGCTCGTCACTTTGGCGCTCGCATAGGGGCTCCTGATGACCACCATCGCGAGCGTCCCGGCCGGCGACATGTTGTCGACGTAGGTGCCACGACCGGTCAGCAGCGAGCGGTCCTCGCGTCGCTTGACGGGGGCGCCGATGTACGACGTTCGCTCTTCGGTCGCGCTCACGAGGCCCTCCCCATCGTGGTCGCGGCCTCCTGGACGGCCACGACGATGTTGTGGTAGCCGGTGCAGCGGCAGAGGTTCCCCTCGAGTCCGGTGCGGATCTCCTGCTCGCTCGTCGCGCCACCGTGCTCGATCAGCGAGACCGCCGCCATCACCATGCCGGGTGTGCAGTAGCCGCACTGGAGCGCGTGATGGTCGTGGAAAGCCTGCTGGACGGGATGGAGCTCGCCGTTCGACGCGAGTCCCTCGATCGTCGTGATCTCCGCGCCGTCGACCTGGACGCCGAGCAGGGTGCACGACTTCGCAGCGGCGCCGTCCACGATCACCGTGCAGGCGCCGCACGACGACGTGTCGCAGCCGACATTCGTGCCGGTCAGGCCCAGCTGCTCCCGCAAGACGTAGACGAGCAGATCACGCGGCTCGAGCTCGAGCTCGTGCCGTTTCCCATTCACGGTCAGCGCAACGCTTCGCACCGAGGCCTCCTTTGGGACGTCGATCGTAATACCGCTCGGGCTCCGAGCCTATACCGGCGGCGCGGGCGTCGATAGGTTGAGTGGCCGTGACCGACGTCCGCCGGATCCCCGAGAAGGATCTGCCCCGGTTCGTCGCGACGATGGGTGCCGTCCTTGGAGAACTGCCATCGGTCGAGGGACTGGTCGACTGAAACGGCAGGACGCCACGTCGGTCGAGCAGGCTCGATGACGGTGCGCGGCCCGCTCTAGTCGAGATACGGACGCAGTGCGGTTTCGAGCGTCGCCATTCGCTCGACCACGGGCGCCCCGGTTGCGATCGGATCCGGTGGCCGTTCGGCCCAGACTGCGTCCGGCCCGAACGCGAAGAACGCGTCCCAGACGAGCTGCCCCGGCGAGCCGAACGCCGCCGCCAGATCGTCGCTCACGAGCTGCTCGTTATCCCAGTAGTGGGTCGCGCGGTCGTCGACCATCACGTCGGCGACCTCGAAGCGGCTGTCGAGCGGCATGACCGGCAGCCACACGACGTACACCCTGAGATCGGCCTCGGGATACCGCTCGAGGATCCGTTCCTGCACCGCACGGGCGCCGTCGCGACAGGTGCTTCAGGTCGGCGAGAGCAGGATCAGAAGTCGCGCCGCGCCCTGATCCTCCGCGAACGCCGTCTTCAGCATCGCGAGTCGCTCGAGCTCCACCACCTCGCCGTGAGTGCCACCGATAGGTGCGGGCGCGTCCGAGCCACCGCACCGCGCGAGCCCGAGCGTCAGCGCCATCATCGCCGCGACCCGGATGCACGACACGGGACGAGGATAGTTCCTAGCGCCGCGACTTGAGCGCGCGCTCCATCTGCCGCTTGGCGTCGCGCGCTGCGAGATCGCGCCGTTTGTCGATTCGCTCCTTACCGCGGGCGACGGCGAGCTCGACCTTGACGCGACCGTCCTTGAAGTACAGCCGGGTCGGGATGAGCGTCAGGCCCTTCTCGCGCACCATCCCGTAGAGGGAGTCGATCTCCCGCCGGTGCAGAAGAAGCTTGCGCGGGCGATCGGGCTCGTGGTTGCGGACGTTCCCCTGCGCGTACGCGGCAATCGTCGCGCCGACGAGCCACGCCTCGCCCTCGCGGATCTCGCCGTACGCCTGCGCGAGCTGCGCGCCACCCTCGCGCAGCGACTTCACCTCGGTCCCGGTCAGCTGCAGACCGGCCTCGACCCGCTCGAGCAGGTGATAGTCGTGGCGCGCACGACGGTTCTCGGCGATCGGTTTCGTCCCTGGCACTCCGGCAGTGTAGGAGCCCTACCGACGCCCGGTTCGCGCGCAGCGCTCGCAGAGCGGGTACCACGGCGGGCAGGTGCGGCCGCACGAGCGGCAGCGGCCCAACTTCCCCTCGCGCACCTCGACGGCGAGCCGGCGAACGACCCGCTCGGCGGCAGCTTGCTCGAGCGCTGCTGCACGCTCGATCGTGACGCCACCGATCCCCGGGTACTGGAGCGCGAACCAGCGGAGGATCGACGCGACGCGCCCCGCTTCCTCGGCCTCCGCCAGCGAGCAGTCCCGCAAACGCGAGGTGTCGAGCAGGAACTGGAGGAACGGGCGCTGCGCTCGATCGCCCGCGATCGCGAGCGCGAAGATACCGAGGAGCTCTGCCCCGTCCGGGTCGATCGGCGCGTTGACCAGTCGCCACGTGTCCTCGAGACCGAGTTGCCGCCCTCGCTCGCGGAGGTGTCGCTCGACGACGGCCAGACGGCCGCGGATCGGTTGCAGCGACTCGACCGCGAGCCAGCTCTCGTGCGCCCACTGGCGGGTCGCGACGCGGTGCCATGCGGCGAGCGCGGCATCGAGGTGGCGCGCCTCCTCGATCCCGAGATCTCCGAGCCGCGGCCCGATGCGCGCCTCGTCGACGATCCGATAGCCGCGATGACCTTCCGGCAGCTCGACGTGGGGCTCGAGCGCCGACTCGACGAGCTCCGGGTCGGCGCTCGCCCACGGAACACCAACGAGCACACCGACGTGGCCGCGCTCGACCAGCCCGAAACGCCCTGCCCGGCCGGCGATCTGCGCGAGCTCCCAGGGCAGCAGGTTGCGCCGTGACTCCCCGTCGAACTTCGTCGTCTCGGCGAAGAGCAGCGTCTCGCAGGGCAGGTTGACTCCATGGCCGAGGACGTCCGTTGCGACGCACACCTCGGCCGCCCCGGAGAGGAACCGGTCGATCTCCTCGCGGCGCGAGCCGAGCGGCATTGCGCCGTAGAGCACCGCGACACGATCCGGATGCAGGCGATTGACCTCACCCGCGAGGGCGAGTACCGCCTTGCGGCTGAAGGCCACGACGACGGTGCCCGGTGTCAGAGCCCGGAGCTGCCGGGCGCCGACGAACTCGAGCGGCAGCATCCGCTCGTGGACACGCAGCTCCGCCTCGGGGAATGCGCGCCTGACGAGCGGGAGCGCATCGAGCGCCCCGAGGAGCCGCACGTGGCGGTACTCCCCCGCGAGCAGCAGTTCCGTCCAGGCGGCGCCCCGCTCCTCGTCGTCGGCCCACTGCACCTCGTCGAGAACCAGGACGTCGCCGGAGTCGGGTGCCATCTCGACGGTGCAGCAGAGGATCGGCGCCTCGTCGTTGACGCGCTCCTCGCCGGTGACGAGCCCGACCTTGTCGGCGCCGAGGAGTGCGCCCAGCCGCCGATGCGCCTCTTGCGCCAGCATGCGCAGGGGGCCGGCATAGACGCCCCTCCCCTGCTCGGCGAGGAACGTGAGCGCGTCGTGGGTCTTGCCCGAGTTCGTCGGGCCGAGGTGGGCAACGACCGTCTCCGGCGCACGGCGTCGTTCCGGGAGCCGGATGGCGATCCGTCCCTCGGCACGGGTCACGGCCGCGCGACGATAGGCGCCCGTTGCACGTGCGTGTCGCGCGGCACGCGACGGGCGCCGAGGCGGGCGCGAGCGGCGGGCTCTGGCCATCGGGCAACGGTAGCCGCGCGCTTCGCTCCCAAGAACGCGGCAGCTCGCCAGGTCGGGGCGCTTAGCGCCAGGGACGAAGACAGTCCCCGCAAGGACACGGCAAGGCGGCGCGAGCGCGCGTCAGACGTGGCTCGGGATGAAGGTCAGACCTTCAGGTAGCGACGCAGCGTCAGCCCCGAGCCCAGCGCGCCGACGAAGAGGCCGACGCCGAGCAGGATCAGCGCTGTGAGAGTGAAGCCGAGCGCGCGGACGTCGTCCGGCGAGTCGACGCCCTCGAGAATGGCCGACAGGGCGACCTCCTTCCCGATCAGCAGCAGGATGATCGCCGCCACCGCCCCCACGAGCCCGCACATCAGCCCCTCGACCATGAATGGACCGCGCACGAACCAGTTCGTGGCACCCACGAGCTTCATCACCTCGATCTCGCGGCGTCGCGAGAAGATCGAGAGCCGGATCGTATTTGCGATCAGCAGAACCGAGGCGACGAGCAGCACAGCGACCGCGACGAGGAACACCACCTCGATCACCCTCGCCACCTGGAGGATCCGCTTCGAGGTCTGCTGGCCATCCTTCACGCGCTCGACCCCGGCGAACTTCTGCGAGCGGATCGCGGCGGAGAGCTCCTTGACCTCCTCCGCACGCCGGGGCGTGATCTCGTAGGACGAGGGCAGAGGGTTGGTCGGCAGATTGGCGGTCAACTCCGGGTAGCGCCGCTTCATGCGTTGAAGCGCTTCAGCGCGCGAGACGAACTGGTAGTCCGCGATCTGATCCGGGTTCGTGCGCAGGAAGGCGCCAACCGCGTTCACCTGTCTGGGTGAGACGCCGTCGACGAAGAACACCTTCACCTCGAGCTGATCCTTCACGTGATCGGACCAGGAGACGACCCAAGAGCCGAGCGCGACGAGAAGCCCGAGCAGGAACATCCCGATCAGGACGGTCATGGTCGCGGCGAACGAGGTGGAGATGTTCGCTCCGATCGAGCGGAAGGCCTCGGAGACGACGAGCTTGGTGCGGTTCACGGGCGGGCCCTCACTCTGTCTCGTAGCCTCCGCGGCGCTCGTCGCGGACGATGCGTCCGTTGTCCAGCGCGATGACGCGCTTTCGCATCTTGTCGACCATCTCGCGGTCGTGGGTGACCATCAGGATCGTCGTGCCGGCCGTGTTGATCCGGTGGAGAAGCTGCATGATCCCCACCGAGGTATCCGGATCGAGGTTGCCAGTCGGCTCGTCACAGATGAGAAGTGGCGGATGATTGACGACGGCGCGCGCGATCGACACGCGCTGCTGCTCGCCGCCGGAGAGTTCGTCCGGGCGCGAGCCCGCCTTGTGCGCGAGCCCGACGAGCGCGAGCACCTCGGGCACCTTGCGGCGAATCGACATCGAAGACTCGCCCTGCACGCGCAGCGCGTAGGCGACGTTCTCAGCCGCCGAGCGGTCGCGCAGCAGCTTGAAGTCCTGGAACACGCAGCCGACGTTCCGCCGAAGGAGCGGCACCTTCGACCGCTTGAGGCGTGTGAGGTCGCGCCCGCCCACCATGATCCGTCCGCTCGTCGGCTCGAGCTCCTTCAAGAGCAGGCGGATGATCGTCGACTTGCCCGAGCCCGACGGTCCCACGACGAAGACGAAGTCGCCCTTGTCGATCACAAACGAGGCTCGCTCTAGCGCGACGACGTCCGGCTCGTAGACCTTGCGAACGTCCTCGAAGACGATCATCGCCGTCGCCGCGGCAGGCCCTGCGCCGTTCCCGTTCGTCGAGGTCACGTCCGGACCCTCGAGGAGCGCTGCGGCTGAAGACTGGGATGTGAGCAGGTCGTCCATGACCGGGCGAGAGCGTCGCCGGGCCGACTTTTCGCCCCGATGCAGCTCCGGTTCTGGTTCGCCCAAGTGTAGCCGAGTCCTCTGGCGATCTTTTTCGTTCGCCAAGCAGGATTCGGCAGTCGCCGAACCCGCGGCTCGTCCCCTCCTTGCGGCGGGGGCGCCATCTGAAGACCGCCGCCTTTGGCGTCAGGCGTTCGCGGTCGCAACTGCCTCGGGGGCGAGTCCGTCTATGCCGCCGTGCCGGCCGCTTTCGCGAGCAGATACGCCTGGACGAAGCCATCGAGCGAGCCATCGAGGACGGACTGCGCGTTTCCAACCTCGTAATCGGTGCGGTGGTCCTTGACCATCTGGTACGGATGCAGGACGTAGGAGCGGATCTGGCTCCCGAAACCGACGTCCACCTTGCTCCCCCGCTCTCGGGCGAGCTCTGCTTCGCGCTCCTCCTCCTGCACCTCGGCGAGCCGCGAGCGCAGGATGCGCATCGCCGTCGCCTTGTTCGACGCCTGGGAGCGCTCGTTCTGGCACTGCACGACGATGCCGGACGGTAGATGGGTGATGCGGACCGCGGAGTCGGTCTTGTTGACGTGCTGGCCACCTGCCCCGCTCGCGCGGTAGGTGTCGATGCGAAGGTCGCTCTCGTCGATCTCGATGTCGTCGCTCTCGGGCAGGAGCGGCGCGACGACGACCTGGGCGAACGCCGTGTGCCGGCGGTGCGCGGAGTCAAAGGGCGACTGGCGGACGAGCCGGTGGACTCCCCGCTCCGCCTTCACGAGCCCGTAGGCGTTCTCGCCCCTGACGGTTGCAGTCGCCGACTTGAGGCCGGCCTCCTCACCTGGACTTGCCTCGACGATCTCGGTCTGGAAGCCACGGTCGGCCGTCCACCGCAGGTACATGCGGAGGAGCATCTCGGCCCAGTCCTGCGCGTCCGTGCCACCCGTCCCCGCGGTGATCGATAGGACGGCATCCCCTGTGTCGTACTCGCCGTTGAAGAGCGCTTCCTCCTGCAGCCGTGCGAGCTCGTCGCGGACGGGCACGATCTGCTCGGCCACCTCGGACTCGAGCCCGGGCTCGAGTTCGAGCAGCTCGGTCGCCTCGTCGACCTCGTGCCGGAGGGCGTCGTAGCGGTCGAGTCGGCGCGTCACGCGTGCGTGCTCCGTGCTCACCCTCGCCGCCTTGCTCTGGTCGTCCCAGAAGCCGGGCGCGCCCATGGCGGTCTCGAGCTCGCCGAGCCTGAGCTTCAGCGCATCCGGGTCAAAGGTAGTCACGGACCCAGGCGAGCTGGGCCCCGAGCTCCGTGAGCTGGTCGGCGACGGGTCTGTCGTCGGTGACTGCCATCGGGCGATCGTACCGCTCCGATGACTTCCGGCCTCCGGAGCGGTCTCTGCTTCAGAAGCCGACCGGAAAGGAACACGCCATGCCGATCAAGACCGACAAGCAGGGGACCCTGCGCAAGCGTTTCAGTGCGACCCTGAAGAAGAGCCCTGCCAAGGGCGGGTGGACGTACGTCGTCATGCCGGACTCCGTCGAGTTCTTTAGCACGCGCGGACTCGTGAAGTCCCGCGGTACGGTCGACGGCCATTCGTTCGAGAGCTCGTTCATGGCGATGGGCGACGGGACGCACAAGCTCCCGATCAAGGCCGAGCTGCGCCGCGCGATCGGAAAGGAGGCCGGCGACCGTGTGAACGTCGAGTTGCACGAGCGACTCGCCTGAGCAGGCGCTCGGCCCGGGCGAGAGTCAGGGACAACCCGCCCCTCGCAGCGCCGCACGCCCGCGCACCCTCGTATCCCCCAGGTGGGTAGGGCCAGGCGGTGACTCAGTCGGGCGCAAGCTCGTACACTCGTGTCATGCCCCGCCGTGGACAGCACGATCAGAGCCCGGGCGACGGCCGCAAGCCATATTCGGATGAGGGCGGCCCGGAGGGTCGTCACGCGAAGACGCACGACGTCCGCCGCGAGGAGGCGACCCGCCCCAAGAGACCCGAGCCGGAGGAAGATTTCTCGGCCGATCTTGCGCCGGTCGAGGACGGTGGCGGGCACGCGGCCGAGAGCATCCCGGCGGCGGACGACAAAGCGCTGCACGGTGCGCTGGGGCTCGACGGGTCCGAACTGGCCCGTCTCGCGATCCTCGAGGTCGGTACGCGACTGGAGCAGGGCGGTACGTACGTCGACCTGACAGAGCTCGAGCGAGGACCGTTCACCGCGCTCGGCGGTCACGAGGTCGCGCGCGGCAGCAGGATCGTCGCAAAGCGCGACACGGACTACGAGCTCTGGAACCGTCTCGTCGGTCAGGGGCGCGAGCCGACGGTCGAGCGACCCGAGAGCGTGTAACCCGCTCACCCGTATGTGGATAGTGCGTAAGCCGCCGCAGGCGACTTACGCACCGTGGCAACGCTTGAACTTCTTACCGCTCCCGCACCAGCACGGGTCGTTGCGACCGATGTCGCGATGCTCGTTGACGACCGGCTTCGGAGCCCCCATGGGCGTTCGCTCGGGAGGCTCGGCCAGGGCGGTCGCCGCGCCACCGCCCGCGGTCGCGATCGCCTCGGCGCCGTGCACGCTTTCATGCTCGTACGCGATCGGCTGCGGAGCGTGGACGGGCTGGAGCTGCTGCTCGGCCTCGTCGCGCTGCACCTCGACGTGGAAGAGCGTCAGAACGACCTCCTCGCGAATCGAGCGGCCGAGCTGCTCGAACATCACGTGGCCCTCGCCGCGGTACTCGACGAGCGGGTCCTTCTGCGCCATGGCGCGGAGGTGGACGCCCTCACGGAGGTAGTCCATCGACTCCAAGTGCTCTCGCCAGCGGGTGTCGACGATCTGGAGGATCACGTAGCGCTCGATCTCACGCATCAGCTCGGTGCCGAACGACTCCTCGCGCTCCGAGTACGTGTCGAGCGCGTCCTCGACGAACTCGTCGGCGAGCGCGTCCTGACGCTCGACGTCGACCTCGTCGCGGAGCTCCTGGACCGTGATGTCGCTGACGTAGAGCGACGCCATCTGCGCCACCAGCCCCGCCAGATCCCAGTCCTCGGGGTGCTCGGCCTCCGTGAACTGCGCCACGTTGGCCCGAATGACCTCGTGGATCCACTCGCGGATCTCGTCCGAGAGGTCGTCGCCGTCGAGGACGTGGCGGCGCTGCTCGTAGATGACCATGCGCTGCGTGTTCATTACGTCGTCGTACTTGAGGACGTTCTTGCGGGAGACGAAGTTCTGCTCCTCGACCTTCTTCTGGGCGCTCTCGATCTGGCGCGAGAGGATCGAGGCCTCCATCGGCTGGTCGTCCGGGATCTTGAAGCGCTCCATGATCCCGTGGATCCGGTCGCCCGCGAAGATGCGGACGAGGTCGTCCTGCGCGGAGAGGTAGAAACGGGTCTCGCCCGGGTCGCCCTGACGGCCCGAGCGGCCACGCAGCTGGTTGTCGATCCGCCGTGACTCGTGCCGCTCGGTGCCGAGCACGTAGAGCCCGCCCGCCTCGACGACGCCCTCACCCAGCTTGATGTCGACGCCGCGGCCGGCCATGTTCGTGGCGATCGTCACCGCGCCCGGGAGGCCGGCGTCCTTGATGATCTCGCTCTCGCGCTCGTGCTCCTTGGCGTTCAGCACGTTGTGCGGGATTCCGCGCCGGGTGAGGAGCTCCGAGAGGTACTCGGACGTCTCGACCGCAATCGTGCCGACGAGCACCGGCTGACCGTTCTCGTGCCGCTCCACGATGTCCTCGGCGACCGCCGCCCACTTCGCGTCCTTGGACTTGAAGATGTAGTCGTTCTCGTCGGCCCGCGCGACCGGGACGTTCGTGGGGATCTCGACCACGTGGAGGTCGTAGATCTCGACGAACTCCTTCTCCTCCGTCTTCGCGGTACCGGTCATCCCGGCGAGCTTCTCGTAGAGTCGGAAGTAGTTCTGGAGCGTGATCGTGGCGAGCGTGACGTTCTCCTCGCGGATCGAGACGTCCTCCTTGGCCTCGATCGCCTGATGGAGCCCCTCGCTCCAGCGCCGGCCTTCCATGATCCGGCCCGTGTACTCGTCGACGATCTTGACCTCGCCGTCCTGGATGACGTAGTCGACATCGCGCTTGTAGAGCGACTGCGCCTTGAGCGCCTGCGTCAGATGGTTGACCAGCTGGACGTTCCGCGGGTCGTAGAGGTTGTCGACCCCGAGTGCGCGCTCGACCTTGTCGAGCGCCGATTGCGCCGGCGAGACCGTCTTGAACTTCTCGTCGTAGAGGAAGTCCGCACCCGAGAGCTCCGTCTCGTCCTCGCCCTTCATCACCTTGCGGGTCAGCGGGGCCCCCTCGAGGTCGCGTACGACCCGCGCGAAGTCGTAGTACGTCTTCGCGGCGGTCTCGGGCTCGCCGGAGATGATAAGCGGGGTTCGCGCCTCGTCGATCAGGATCGAGTCGACCTCGTCGACGATCGCATAGACGTGGCCGCGTTGCACCGTGCCGTCCAGCGAGACGGCCATGTTGTCGCGCAGGTAGTCGAAGCCGAACTCGGAGTTCGTGCCGTACGTGATGTCTGCTGCGTACGCCTCTCGGCGACCCGCGAACGGCATCATGTTCTCGATCCACCCGACGGAGACGCCCAGGCGGTCGTAGACCGGCTTGTTCCACTCGGCGTCGCGCCGTGCGAGGTAGTCGTTCACCGTCACGAGGTGGACGTTCACGCCCGCGAGCGCGTTCAGGTAGAGCGGTGCGCTCGCGACGAACGTCTTGCCTTCACCCGTCTTCATCTCGGCGATGTCGCCCTCGTGGAGGGCGATCCCACCCATCAGCTGGACGTCGAAAAGACGCTGTCCCGACGCGCGCTTCCGAGCCTCGCGCACCGCGGCGAATGCCTCGAAGAGGATGTCCTCGAGGGATTCGCCGTTCTCGAGGCGCTGCTTGAACTCGGCGCTCTTCGCGCGGAGGTCGTCGTCCGACAGAGTCTCGAAATCGGGCTCGAGGGAGGTGATGTACGACGCCTGGTCGGCGAGCCGCTTGATGCGCCGGCCCTCACCGACGCGCAGGACCTTTTCGAAGCGGCCGAGGCTCGATCCGGGCATGACGAGAGGGTACCGGCACGTCGGGCGCTCGCCCGTTCGCGCGCGTTTCCGAACCGAGCCTTCATCTTTCCGTCACGGGATCGGCGCATGATCGTGACATGAGGCGCTTTCTCGTCTCGGTCGCGATCGGCTCGCTGGCGCTCGCCGGCAGCGCCGCCGCGATGCTGGCGCCGGGAAGAACGATCGTCGCGCCGAGCCCCGTCTCGTCGCTCTCCGTCACCTACCGCTCCGTCGTGTATGCGGTGACGGAGAACGCGAGTCGGACGCGCTGCGCGTACCTCGAGCTGTGGGACACCGCAACCAGGGGTCTCTGGCGCTTCGGGGAGTCGACGACGCGGGTCTGTCGCGAGGGGCCGAGCACGGGCAGCGGCATCTCGGACGTCGCCACCTCGGGCCGTCGGGTGTACTGGCTCACCTACGTCGGCGGCAACATCCGCGAGTACGCGCTCTGGACGGCGACGCCGAGCCGTCGGTCGCCACGCCTGCTCGCAGAGGGTGCGAGCGACGTCGATGCCGGCATCCCGGCGGTCGTGCTCGGCGACGGCACCCGCGAGGGCGTAGCGTACGCGGTGGGTCGTTCGGTGACCTACATCGCCGACTCGGGCGCACGTCTCTTCCGGGTGGAGCTCAACGACCGCGTGCGGCTCGTCGCGGCCGGGATCGGCCCGGGCCGCGCCCGTGTCGTCGCAGCGCTCGGCGACGGCCGGGTCGTGACGCTCTCGGCCGACGGCCGGGTGCTCGGAACCCTGCCCGCCGGAGCGGCCGTTGTCGCGCTCGGGCTCGCTCTGCCCGGCGCGATCGTGCAGAGAAGCCGGGACGTGACTGTCGGAGGCGACACGGTGACCCTCCCTGCGGCAGCCGTGATGCGCGACTACCGCCAGGGACGCGTCGTGTATGCGAGCGGGCGTCAGGTGCGATCCCGACGTGTCTCGACGGGTGCCGACGCGCTGCTCCAGGTCGTCGCCGTCCGACCGGGGCAGCGACCGCTCTTCTCGACCGACGCCTGGGGCTCGGCGTGGGCAACCGGCGCGAGCGTCAGCTGGCGCGCGGGGCCGCTCCCCTAGTGCCGCGTCTCGCGACGTTCCACCGGAAACTGCTCCGGTGGAACGTCGCGAGTCCGGGGCACCAGGTGCCGGACAGGTCCGGCACCTACACCGGTTTGCGGTGAGACGTTAGGAGATGACGCACTAACCGGTCGACGCTCAGAGCGGGGAGACGAAGAGCTCCCAGATCCGTCCCGACAGCCTTGCCGCCGTGACGACGTAGGTCGCGTGGCGTTCCGCACCCAGCCGCTCGAGCTCGACGACGCCCGCCAGCGTCGGACGCCCGTCGAGTCGCACCGTCCGCTCGCGCCCGTCCCACGAGAGCTCGACGGCCTGGCCACCCGGATCGTCGTCGAGCTCGACGGTCTCGATCCGTGTCGCCCCGACGACCCACAACCCGCCCTCCCTTCGCACGCCGTGCGCCCGGTAGGGCAGCGCGAGGGTCACCGCGCGACCCAGGACCTCGGAATCGCCGTCGCCTTCCTCGCGCACGAGCTCTCCCCCGGGAAGCGCGACGAACCAGACCTCGGTGCCGGCGAGCTCGGGGGCAGCGAGGGTCACGACGGCGTCCCACTCGCGCTGCCGGTGCAGCCCGTGGATCCCGACCTCTCCCCAGTGCGGGCCGGGGTCGTGCGGGAGCGGCACGTGTCTCAGCCGTCGGCTCGGCGGAGCAACTGCTCGATCTCCTCCGCCGGGCGAGGCTCGGGCGGCGTCGGCTGCGCGCGTCGTCTGGGCTCGTGGACGACCTTGTCGCGCCGTCGCTCGACCTGGCGCTCGAGCTTGTCGACGAGCACGTCGACGGCCGCTTCGTACGTCGCCGCCGCCTCGCGCCCATGGAGGTTCGGGCCTTTCACGTGGAGCTCGGCTTCGACCAGATGGTCGTCGGCGATCTTCGGGTTGTGCTCCCGGTCGAGGACGACCTCGACGAGCGTGTCGTCGTGGAGGCGACGCCCGAGCTTGGAGAACTTCGACTCCACGTAGCTCCGGACGTCATCGTTCACGTGCCCGTGCCGCACCGTGACCTTCAGTCGCATGGCTCCTCCTCGTCGCGATCGCGAGCAACGCTATCGCACGGCCCGCGCGAGACACACCACCTCGACGGAACGTGCTCCCGCCCGACGTAGGACGGTCGCGCAGGCCGCCGCCGTGGCACCGGTGGTGTAGACGTCGTCGACCAGAACGACCGTCGGAGGCGGGCGAGCGGCGGCGACGAACGAACCACGGACGTTCGCGCGTCGCTCCGCGCGTGGTAGCCGCGCCTGACGCGGCGCCGTGCCCACGCGCTCGAGGATCCCTGCGAACGGCAGATCCCAGCCCTCGGCGAGGGCCCGGCCGAGGCGCTCGGCGGGAACATGACTACGAGCCCGTGTCCGCTCCGCATCGCCCGGGACGCAGCTGACGACGTCAACGGCAGGTCGAGCCACCACCTCGGCGACGACCGTCGCCAGGTCAGGCGCGAGGTCGCGCCGCCCGCGCTCCTTCCAGGCCGAGACGATCGCCCTCGCGTGCGCGTCGTAGACGACCGCCGCCCGCGCCCGCGCGAAGCCGAGACGCCGCCCGCTGCACTCGACGCACCGCAGCACGGGCCACGCTCCCGGGCACCCGCAGCGGGCGCAGACGGGTGGCGCGATGCGGATCAGGAGCTCGCGACACGCCTGGCAGAGCGATGGTCCCGGCATCGCGCAGCCCGCACAGCGGGAGGGCAGCACCAGGCCGAGCAGGGACATGCAGCGACGCTATGCGAGGACGTGCGACGAGTCTGCGCCGACTGTGTGCCGACTTCCCGCGGACGCTGCCGCAGGACGTCGCTCAATCGAGCACGGAGGCCGCGAGCAGCTCGCGCAAGGGCGCCCGCGAGCGCTCGAGATCCTCCGGCTCCTTGATCGGGAAGAACCGTCCCCGGACACCGTTGCGAGGCACCTGGAGGTACGTCGTCGGGAGCTCCCACGAGGCGTGGTGGTACAGGCGCTCGAGCTGCACCGCCTCGCGGTCGCCGACCTGCTTGCGCACGTGCAACCAGCGCAACGCGAAGTCACGATCGAGGCCGACGAGGGTGAACGTCGCCGTATTCGTGTTGAAGACCGCGATCCGGTCGTGATCGAAGCCGGGAGGGAACTCCGGTCCTTCGAGCAGCCCGAGCCGGCCGTCGAAGCGGACGGGAGCGCCGCCCATGTCACCCTCCTTGCCGACGACTTCGGTCGTCAACGGCCGGCCCCCGAGGAGGTGCGCTCCCACGATCACGGGATCGATCCGGGCACCGAGGTTGTCGACGTTCGAGACGGCCACGTGCTGGACGCCCTGCGCGCGGAAGGCGCGGAGCATCCCCGAGCGGCGCACGGCCTCGAGCAGGTCGCCGTGGCCGGGGGCGTAGAGCGACGGCGCGCCGTCCTCCTCGAAGAGCTCGCCCTCGGCGGTCAACCTCAGCGAGACCGACTGCGGGAACAACCTCGGCTCCGGGACGTCGAGCGCGCGTACGTGGGCGCGCGTATCGTCGTCCGTCGCGAAGCTCGTCATGAGCGCAACGGGGATCACGCTGCTGAGCTCCTCGGCAAGGCGCGCCGTGGCGCTCAGCTTCCAGTCGAGGAAGCTGCGCCCGTCGACCGCGTGGACGATCCCCTTGACAACGCCACCGAAACGGGTCGCCATGCCGCCTGCGAGCACGATCTGACCGACCTTCCCTTTGGACAATGCGGCGAGCCCCGCCTCGCGTGCCGAACACCACGCATCCGAGCCTGGCTCGGGGAGCACCTCGAGGTCCGAATCGCGTGGAGGCTCGAGGTGGCCGGAGACGACGTTGGACGCCGGCGAGAGCTCTCCGGACACGACACGGGCACGGAGCTCCTCGAACCGCGTCGGATCGAACCCGAACCGGGCGAGCACCTCCCTCGTCCGCGGATCAAGGTGCTCGAGCGTCATTGGACGACCGCGGTCGCCCGCGGCAATGTGGTGGCGTACGGAACGCGGTGCACGCCGATCTCGGTGACGATCGCCGCGACGAGGTGCGCCGGCGTGACGTCGAAGGCGGGATTGCGGGCCGCGAACCGCGTGGTCAGCTCGCCCGGATCCCGCTCCTCGATCGGTATATCGGCGCCGTCGGCCGCTGCCGGGTCGAGGGTGGAGGTGGGCGCGACGACGACGAGTGGCAGCCCGTGGTGCGCCGCCGCGACCGCGAGTCCGTACGTGCCGATCTTGTTCGCCGTGTCGCCGTTCGCCGCGATGCGGTCGGCGCCGGTGACGACGAGGTCGACCTCGTCGCGCGCCATGAACGAGGCAGCGGCGCTGTCTGCGATCACCGCGTGCGGGATGCCGAGCTGCTCGAGCTCCCAGGCGGTGAGCCTGCTGCCTTGCAGGAGCGGACGGGTCTCCCCGACCCACACGTGCGCGACGCGGCCAGCGGCCGCGGCTGCGCGAATCGCCCCGAGCGCCGACCCGTAGCCCCCCGTTGCGAGCCCGCCCGCGTTGCAGTGGGTGAGCACCCGCGCGCCGTCGGGGAAGAGCTCGACCGCGTGAGCGCCCATCCGGCGGCAGCGCTCGACCTCTTCCGCGTGAAGCTCCTCGGCGCGCTCGCGCGTCGGCTCGTCGCGCATCGCGTCGAGCGCCCAGCGCAGGTTGACGGCCGTCGGCCGCGAGCCGACGAGCCCGGCGTACGCGAGATCGAGATCCTCTCCTCGCTCTGAGGCGAGCGCGAGCCCGTACGCGGCGGCGATCCCGATCGACGGCGCGCCACGGATCGCCAGCGTGCGGATCGCGTCGACGAGCTGGGCCACGCTCGTGCACCGCAGCTCGACTTCCTCGTCGGGCAGGCGTCGCTGGTCGAGGAGGACGACCGCATCCTCTTCGAGGCGAACGACCCGGTGGGGCTCGAGCTCGCGTCCCGCCATGGCCCGCGAACTCTACGGACACGGGTCGGACACCTTTGGCGGCTCAGGTTCCTTCGTCCCAGCTCGCGAGGTAGGTGGCCTGCTCCTCGGTGAGCACGTCGATCGCGACGCCCATCGTCGCAAGCTTCAGCCGCGCGATCTCGTCGTCGATCTCGGTCGGGACGTCGTACACCTTTCGTTCGAGCGTCGCGGCGTTCTCGATCACGAACTCGGCGGCGAGCGCCTGGTTCGCGAACGACATGTCCATCACCTGCGCCGGATGACCCTCCGCGGCCGCGAGATTGACCAGCCGCCCCTCGGCGAGGAGGTACACGACGCGGCCGTTCGCGAGCGTGAACTCCTCGACCATCGCCCGCGCCTCGCGGGTCTCCGTCGCGAGCGAGCGAAGCGCCGGGATGTCGATCTCGACGTTGAAATGACCCGTGTTGGCGAGGATCGCGCCGTCCTTGAGCCGCTCCAGGTGGTGCCGGGCGATGACGTGCTTGTCGCCGGTCGCGGTGACGAGGATGTCGCCGACCTCGGCGGCCTGCGACATCGGCATCACCTGGAAGCCGTCCATCACGGCCTCGAGCGCCTTCATGGCGTCGACCTCGGTCACGATCACGTGCGCGCCGAGACCCTTGGCCCGCATCGCGACCCCGCGACCGCACCAGCCGTAGCCGGCGACGACGAAGGTGCGACCCGCGAGCAGGACGTTCGTCGCGCGGATGATCCCGTCGATTGTCGACTGGCCGGTGCCGTAGCGGTTGTCGAAGAGGTGCTTCGTGCGCGCCTCGTTGACCGCGACGACCGGGAAGCCGAGCTTGCCGTCGCGCTCGAGCGCGCGGAGACGGATGACGCCGGTCGTCGTCTCCTCCGTGCCCGCGATCACGTCGCCGAGCTGCTCCCGGCGTGCCGAGTGGAGGATGCC
>Ga0183260_10001897_pt1 | contig 17437 bp, 13 predicted proteins | sample AntDrymUQ4972206_2_FD_129768 | JGI IMG/M metagenome (GOLD analysis project Ga0183260, IMG submission 129768) | Polar desert sand microbial communities from Dry Valleys, Antarctica - metaG UQ497 (22.06) (version 2) (version 2) | ecosystem: Environmental > Terrestrial > Soil > Desert | place...
GTTCTTCTCCGACGTCAACGGCGGCGTGGCCAAGTGGGCCTGGCGGCAGGTCCCCTACCGCCCCGTCCCCTACGCGGAGGACCAGCTGCTGGGGCGCGAGATGATCGAGGCGGGCTTCGCCAAGGCCTACCACCCGCAGGCGCGGGTCGTGCACTCGCACGACTACCCGCCGGGCCAGTTCCTGCGGCGCTACTTCGACGAGTTCCGCTCCCTGCGCGAGGTGCTCGACCACGTCGAGGTCGCCCACCCCGTCTACACGCCGCTGACCGTGCGCGGGCTGGTGGGCCACGACCGGCGCTGGCTCGAGCGCCGCGGCGTGCACGGGCGCGCGCTGGTGCGCCCGCTCGCCGTGTCCGCGCGCCACCACGCCATCCGCCAGGCCGGCGCGATCGTCGGCACCCGCGCCGACCGGGTGCCGCGGCCGCTGCGGCGCGCGCTCTCGCTGGAGGGCCGCGACTCGTTCACGCCCTACGAGGTGCCGGCCAGCCCGCTGCTGGCCCAGACCACGCAGCCGGACTCCCGCCCCGTGGCGCTGACGGACCGCTGGATCTGGGACTTCGTGGCGCGCTCATATCCGGCGCGCCAGGTCGCCACCGAGCCGCACGCGGGCGACGCCGAGGGGCCGTGGCGCGTGGCGTGGGTGGTGCCGCCGTGGCGCGTCGGCTCCGGCGGGCACACGACGATCTTCCGGCTGATCCGCCAGCTCGAGCTGCGCGGGCACCGCAACGCCATCTACGTCTTCGACCCGTTCGACCACCTGCGCGACCGCGCCGCGGTGCTGCGCGAGCAGATCCGCGAGCACTTCGTGGCAGGCGTGGAGGCCGAGGTGTTCGTCGGGCTGGAGGACTTCGACTCCGCCGACGTGGCGATCGCGACCGAGTGGAAGACGGCGTTCCCGCTGCGCGACCTTCCCCGCTGCCGCGAGAAGGCCTACCTGGTGCAGGACCACGAGCCGGAGTTCTTCGCCACCTCGGCGCAGTCGATCTGGGCCGAGGAGACCTACCGGATGGGCTACCGCTGCGTGGCCTACACGCCCTGGATGGCCGACATCCTGCGCGAGCGCCACGGGCTCGAGGCGCACTGGTTCGAGTGCGGGACGGACCTCGACGTGTTCGAGTTCGTGGGCGAGGAGGGGCGCGAGGAGGACGTCATCGCGGTCTACGCGCGGCGCGAGACCGAGCGGCGCGCGGTCGACCTCGCGATGGCCGGGCTGGCCGTGCTGGCCGAGCGCCGGCCGACCATCCGCCCCGTCCTGTTCGGCTCCCGTCAGAAGGCGCCGCTGCCGTTCGCGGCCGAGAACCTCGGCGTCGTGCCGCCGCAGCGCCTGGCCCAGCTCTACCGCCAGGCGGCGGTCGGCATGGTCTTCTCGCTCACCACCCACTCGCTGGTGGCGCACGAGATGATGGCCAGCGGGCTGCCGACCCTGGAGCTGGAGGGCGACAACGTCGGCTCCGCGCTCGGCGACTCCGGCGACGTCGTGGAGCTCGCCGCCCCCCGGCCCGACGCGATCGCCGACGCGATCGAGCGCCTACTCGACGACCGAGCGACCGCCGCCGCGATGGCGCAGCGGGCGCGCGCGTTCGTCGCCGCGCGCACCTGGGAGCGCGCCGGGGACCAGCTCGAGGGCGCGCTGCGGGCGTTCCTGGCCTCCCCGCGGACCCCCGCCGGCGGTGGCTGAGACGGCACGGGCGCGGGCGGCGCTGAGGCGGCTCCGCCGGATCCCGCGTGAGCTGGCCGACCGCCCGCTCGCCGCCGCGGTGCGCGCGCACCCGCTGCCCGAGTGGCCCGACCGGCTCGGCGCGCCGAGCCGCGCGCTGCTCGAGCGCCTGGACGCTGCCGACCTGGCCGAGCTGCGCGCGCGGGTCGAGCCCGACTTACAGGCCGTCTGGGACGCGACCGGCCCGGTGAGCGCCCGCCACCTCGCGCTGATCCTCGGCGCCCACTACGAGGTCGCGCCGATCCTCGAGAGGACCGGGCTGCGCCCCGACGTCCCGCCGGAAGACGTGCACGCCATGGGCCGCGGCCCGCTCGCGGCGGGCGGCGACTTCTGGCTCGCCGACCTGCTCGCGGACGCGGCCGAGCGCGCCGGTGCCCCGCTCGTGCCCGGCGCGCGCGTGCTCGACTTCGGCTGCTCGTCGGGCCGCCACCTGCGGGTGCTGCAGGCGTGGCAGCCGGAGGTGGAGTGGCTCGGCTGCGACCCCAACGAAGCCGCCGTGGGCTGGGCCGGCGAGCACCTGACCGGGATCGAGTTCTTCGCCAGCCCCCAGGACCCGCCGCTGCCGCTCGCGGCCGGATCGCTCGACGCGGCGCTCGCGGTCTCCGTCTGGTCGCACTTCTCCGCCGCCGCCGCCGTGCGCTGGTGGGAGGAGATGCACCGCCTGCTCCGCCCGGGCGGGCTGCTCGTGTTCACGATCCAGGGCCTCGGCTCCGTCGCGCACTACCTGCGCACGGGCGCCGTCGACGACGAGTACGCCGCGCGAGCCGCGCGCTCGCTGCTCGGCGGCGGCCACCACTACATCGACATCTTCGGCCCCACCGGCGACTGGGGCGTCGCGAGCCCCGACTGGGGCATCGCCTACATGACGCTCGAGTGGCTGGCCGAGCGCACGCTGTCCGCCTGGACGCTCGAGTTGCACGAGGCCACCCGCGTGGACACCAACCAGGACCTCGTCGTCCTGCGCCGCCGCTGAGCGTCTAGCGGGAGGGGAGCTCCTCCGGCGCGGCGGCCACCGGCTCGGCGGCCGGGCCGCCGGAGACGCGCTCGATCCAGTCCAGCCGCTGCCCGCACAGCTCCCGCCAGTCCGCGGCGTCGGCGTAGCGCAGGCTCCGGGCCGCCGCGCGGCGGGGCTCGAACGCGAGCGGGCCGACCGAGCTCATGCCGCCGTTGCCGGGAGCGAGGCTGCCACCTCCGCGCTCGATCACGATCCGGTGGTTGCCGGCGCCCAGCGTGATCGTCCCGGCGTGGCCGAACTGCTCCGGCCCGTTCTGCAGCGCCGCCACGCTCCCCACGACGCGCTCGTCGACGGAGACCTCGAACTCGCGGCGGAAGCTGCCCTGCAGCCACAGGTCGTACTGGTCGCGCTCGGGGAGATAGATCCGGCGCTCGATCCGCCCCGGCCCGACGGGGACGAGCGTGACCGGGTCGAGGGCGTAGGGCTGCCAGGCCGCCGGGTACGGGCCGGCCGAGGGCACCAGCAGCGGCGACTCGGCGCGCGGCACGTACGCGAGGCGCTGCCCCTCCGCCCGCGCGCGCTCCGCGAGCGCCCGCACGTCCGTGCAGCGCGCGACCGTCCCGCCCTGGAAGCGGTCGCCCAGCGGGAGGTGCTCGACCACGGCCGGGACCGGCGGGCCCGGCGCGCGCTGCCAGACGTCGTAGAAGCGCCCGCGCATCGTCAGCCGGTAGGGCGCGGGCGGCCGGCTCGTCGCGGGCCCGCGCCGGAGCACGATGTTGTCGAACGCGAGCGCGTACTCGACGGGGAAGGCGTCGAGGTCGTAGTAGACGCCGAACACCGGCCCCCGAGGCCGGGCCGCAGCCCGGACCCGCGCCGCTTGAACGGCTCCGAGACCCCTTCCGGCTGGGCCTTGCGCAGGAAGAACTTGGCGTGCTCGTCGAACTCCGTGTAGAGCGTCGGCCCCTTGCCCTCCAGCTTCTCGCCCACCCGCTCGAGCTCGACGAAGCGCTCGCGCGGGGCGAGGCCGGCCTCGTGGTAGGCCATCGCGTTGGAGAGCAGCACGCCGCCGCCGAGCAGCGCGGCGAGCCCGAGGCCGGCGAGGCGCATGCGGTTGGCCAGCAGCGCCGGGACGCCGAGCATGACCCCGAGCAGGATGGCCGGCGAGACGATCATGAACACCTTCGCGTCGGCGTAGGGCGAGCCGCGGCGCAGCAGGAAGGCGCACGTCGCTACGTTGACCGCGACGAAGAGCACCACGGGCCACGCCCAGCGCCGCAGCGCCCAGGCCAGGCCGAGCGCGGCGCTGAGCAGTGCGGCGCCGAGCAGCAGGTAGGTCACCTGCGTGTTCTGCGAGGGCAGGTCGCGGTAGTCGCCGGAGAGCCAGATGCCGAGCGTCTGGTACACGGAGATCGGGTGGCGCAGGTTGCCGAGCTCGTACTGGGCGCCGAGGAAGCCCGTCGCGGCGGGCTGGAAGTAGAACGTCAGCGCCTTGTACTGCGGCCACACGAGCACGGCCGCCACGACCGCGAACGCCGCGCTCAGCTTCAGGCCGCCGAGCCAGTCGATCCGCCCCCGGCGGCCGAACGCCGCGATGGCACAGGCGAGCAGCAGCGGCGCCAGCCAGACGCCGCCGGCCCACCCGATCACGGAGACCAGGGCGGCGGCGGCCACGCCCAAGGGCACGACCTCGCGGACGCCGCGGTCGCGCGCGAGCGCCCAGTCGGCCACGAGCGCGCCGACCAGCGCGACCATCGCGATCGCCGCGATCTCCTTGATCTGGCCCTGCAGCGCGTAGCCGAGCGCGATCGCCGGCTGGGCGGCGACGAACGCCACCGCGCCGGCCACCCACGCCCGGCCGACGTAGGGGCGCACAAGCGCGTACAGCGAGAGCGCGGTGGCGCCCATCAGGAAGGAGAGGTACGGGTGGTAGATCCAGGCGGCGTTCTGGCCCAGCAGCTCGTTGACGACCCCAGCCCCCGTGTGCGCGCCGGCCGGGTAGAAGCGGCTGTAGTAGACCTCGGCGAAGAACTCGTAGCTGGAGGGCGGCAGCACGCCCATCTGGCGACCGTGCTCGAGCAGGTACTCGATCCCGATGAACTGGAACGAGACGTCGCCGGAGATGTTGTAGCCGGCGAAGGTGGCGCCCCCGGAGAGCACGACCGGCGCGCCGAAGACCGCGAACACGCCCGCGGCCGCCGCCGCCGCCCACGGGTCCGGCCGGAGGGCCCGCAGCCGCGCGCGGCCGAGCCAGAAGCCCGCCAGCGCGAGCACGACCGCCAGCACCGGCGTCCACTCCGCCGTCCGGTCGGCCACCGTCGTCATCTGCGACGCGACGACGACCGTCGCCACCCCGAGCGGGACGAGCGCCGCGCCGTGGATCCGGCGCCCGGCGGCCCGCTCGACCAGCAGCCCGCAGCCGAGCCCGAGCAGGCCGAGGACGAGCGGAACACCCACCCACGGGACCACGAGGCTCACGTGCTGCGGCGCGCCGCCCGGCTCAGCGCCGGCGCAGCCCGAGGATGGAGATCAAGAACGACGTGAAGACGACCTGGATGCCGACGATCACCAGCGTCGCCGCCACGAGCGCGAGGCGCACGGAGGAGAGGTCGCCGAAGCCGTTCTGAACCCACGTCACGACGATGCCCAGCGCCAGCGCGAGGCCGACGGCGCCGACCGCGCAGCCCAGCAGCAGCCCGTGCTCGAGCCGGAAGCGGTCGCGCATGCGCTCGAACCACGGGTCGCGGTCGTTCATGAAGTAGATCCCGTAGGCGTGGGCGCTCAGCCCGAGCCCGACCACCTGCGTGCCGACGATCAGCAGCATCGCGCCGGCGATCATCGTGTGGATGTCCCACTCGCGGCCGAACACGTTGAGCTGCGTGGCGACCGTGGCGATCACCAGCGCGCCGAGCAGCGCCATCACGAGGCCCGGCAGCAGGAACAGGTGCGTCGGCGAGTGCACGAGCAGGAAGCGCAGGTGGCGCCAGCCGTCGCGGAAGCTCGAGAGCTTGGACTCGCCGCCGCGCGGGTGGTACTCGATCGGCAGCTGATCGATCTCGAGGTTCTCCTTGGCGGCCCGGATCACCATCTCCGAGGCGAACTCCATCCCCGTCGTGCGCAGGTCCAGCGCCGGCAGGACGTCGCGGCGCAGGGCGCGCATGCCGCAGTGCGCGTCCTTGACGCCGGTGCGGAAGAAGACGTTGAGCACGCCGGTGAGGACCGGGTTGCCGACGTAGCGGTGCAGCCACGGCATGGCGCCCGGGTGGATGTTGTCCATCCGGTCGCCCATGACGAGCTCCGCGCCGCCGTCGAGGCGCTCGACGAACTTGGGGATCTCGCCGAAGTCGTACGTGAGGTCGGCGTCGGCCATCACGATGTAGTCGCCGCGGGCGGCGCCGAAGCCGGCCAGGTAGGCGCTGCCGTAGCCGCGCCGGGGCTCGTGCACGACCCGCGCGCCGGCCTCGGCGGCCAGCCGCGCGCTGTCGTCGCGCGAGTTGTTGTCGGCGACGACGACCTCGCCGTGGATCTGGTGCGCCTCGAGCGTGGTCAGGGCCCGCCTGACGCACGTCTGGATGTTGTCGGCCTCGTTCAGGCAGGGGATGACAACGGAGACTTTGACGTCGCCGAGGCCGTGCGCGCGGTCGATCGTGCCCGAGTGCTCGAGTGTGCCCATGGTCCTAGCTTCGCGAGGATGCCCGACGACAACGGAAAACGGCCGCAGGCGTGCGAAGTTGCGGGGATGCTAGCGCACGGGCCGGGCGCCCCCGGGGCCCAGGAGGCGCTCGTAGAGCTCCTCGTGCTCGACGATCTGGGCGCTCCACGAGAAGCGCCGGCGGGCGTGCGCGGCCGCCGACGCGCCGGCCCTGGCCCGGCGCTCGGGGTCCTCCAGCCAGCCCGCGAGCGTCGCGGCGGCGGCCGCGCCGTCGGGTTCCACCTGCCGCACGCCGTCACCGGCTCCGGCCAGGTTCGGCGCGTAGGCCGGGTCGTCACACAGCACGACGGGCAGCCCCGAGGCCATCGCCTCCTGGACGGTCACGGGGAAGCCCTCGCCGCGCGAGGGGAGCAGGAAGGCGTCCGCCGCCTGGTAGAGCTCCCGCACGCGCTCGGGCGCCAGCGGGCCGAGCACGTCGGCCTCCTCCGGCGCGGGCTCGTCGAGCTCGCCAGGGCCGACCACGACCAGCCGGAACGCGCCGCGGGCCTCCACGGCCGCCTGCAGCGCGACTTCCACGCCCTTCTTGGCCACGAGCCGGCCGACGAACAGCACGCGCGGGCGCTCGTCCCAGCCCAGGCGCGCGCGCAGCGCGGCCTTCTCCACCGCCCCGAGCGGGCGGTAGCGGTCCACGTCGACGCCGTTGGGGATCAGGTCCACCGGCACGCGCGGAGCCAGCGCCCGCAGCTCGGCGACCACCTTCGGGTTGACCGACGTCAGCTGGTCGGCGGCGCGGGCCGTGAAGCGCCCGAGCGTGCCGATGGCCAGCGCCTGCGCCGCGTCCAGCGCGCGCGAGGCGTACTCGACGTGGTGCACGTGCTCGGTCAGCACGCGGGCCGGGCGGCCGCGGCCGCGGCGGGGCATCAGGAACGCGGCCAGGGTCGGCATGTACAGGAAGCCGTGGGCGTGGACCACGTCCATCCGCGGCACCTCGCGGCGGACCGCGGCCGCCAGCGCGGGGCCGAACACCGGCCACGGGACGTCGAAGCGGCGCTCGAGCCCGTTGAAGGCGGGCAGCCGCAGCAGCCGGTACTCGGTGGGGTCGGCGATCATCGGCCCGGCGTTGCGCGCGCCGGAGGCGACGTGCACCACGTCGTGCCCGCGGCGGGACAGCTCGCGCGCCATCGCGTCGACGATCACCTCGATGCCGCCGAGGTGCGGGAGCGCGTAGTGGGAGGCGAGCAGGATCCTCACGCGTGCCGCGCCGTCCACTGCGCCGGGGTCGGGCCCGAGAAGTCGCCCCGCCGGCCGTTGAGCGCGTAGCGGACGATCCACGGGATCCGCCGCAGCGGCCGGCGGTCGTACATCAGCGCCTTGACCACGTAGGTGGCGGTGAGGCCGGCGAAGGCCAGCGGCGACACGCGCCCGTAGCGGTGCTTGACCCACATGAAGTTGCGGATGGCGTAGAGGTTCTTCCAGTAGCCCTCCCACGACGCCGACGTGTAGCCGAAGCCGAGCGCCCGGTTCCAGAACCGGCTGCGGCGCGTCACCGACCCGCCGCCCATCCCCAGCTTGTGCACGATCACGCTCTCGGGCACGAGCCGGATCTCGCCGTGGCGCCGCGCGCGGACGGAGTACTCCACGTCGTCGCAGCCGATGAAGAACTCGGCCCGCGGCGGGTCCAGCGCGCGCGCCACGTCGCCGCGCACGAGGTAGCCGACGAACGATGCGAAGCCGAGCGGCGCGTAGCCCGCGCCGGGCTCGTAGGCGGCGGGATCCAGCGTGCGCATGAAGCGCCCGAGGTGCCCGCGGTGCAGCAGCTCCAGCTCGCCCGTGGGGGTGCGCACCGTCGTGGCGAGGACCGCCGTGCGCGGGTCGGCGGCCGGCGGGGAGGCCAGCAGGCGCTCGAGCGCGTCGGGGTGGGGCTCGGCGTCGTCGTCCATCAGCCACAGCCAGTCGTGGCCGAGGCCGGCGCCGATCCGCACGCCCGCCGCGTAGCCGCCCGCGCCGCCCGTGTTCTCCTCCCGGCGCTCGTAGCGGACCTCGGGGCGCGCGAGCAGGCCCTCGCGCTCGAGCCGCTCGGCCGTGCCGTCGGTCGAGGCGTTGTCGACCACCAGCACGCAGGCGGGCGGGCGGGTCTGGGCGAGCAGCGCGCGGAGGCACTCGACGAGCAGCTCCTGGCGGTTGCGCGTGAGCACGACGGCGCAGACGGTGGCCATGAGGGCGGGTAGCTTAGGAGGGCCGTGACCGCGCCCGAGACCGTCTGCGCCGTCGTCGTGACGCACGACCGGCGGGAGCTCCTGCTCCAGTGCCTCGCCGCGCTGCACGCGCAGACCCGCCCGCTCGACCGCATCGTCGTCGTGGACAACGCCTCCACCGACGGCACGGCCGGCGTGCTCCGCGCGGACCATGCCGACCTCGACCTGCTCGCGCTGGGCGAGAACCTCGGCAGCTCGGGCGGCTTCGAGGCCGGCATGCGCCACGCGCACGCGATCGGCTTCGACTGGCTGTGGCTGATGGACGACGACACGATCGCCACGCCGACCGCGCTCGCCGAGCTGCTGGCCGTCCCCGGCCGCCTGGACGGCGCCCCGCGGCCGGCGCTGCTGACCTCCAAGGTCGTCTGGAGCGACGGCCGCCTGCACCCGATGAACGCGCCCGGCCCCGAGCGGGTGCGGATGGAGCGCGTCGTCGCCGCCGCGGCGCACGGCCTGCTGGCATTGCGCTCGACCACCTTCGTCTCGCTGCTGGTCAGCCGCGGGGCGATCGCCGAGCACGGGTTCCCCGATCCGCGCTACTTCATCTGGAGCGACGACATCGAGTACACGGGCCGCATCCTGCGCCGCGACGCCGGCTACCTCGTGCCCGCGAGCGTCGTCGAGCACCGGACGCCCACCGCGCACTCCGCCGTGACCGGCGCCGGCGCGCGCTTCTACTTCCACGTGCGCAACACCCTCTACATGATCCGCGGCGACGCCTGGGACGCGGGGGAGAAGCTCGGGCTGGCGCTCGTCGTCGTGACCACGAGCTGGCAGTTCCTGCGCCGCAACCGCTTCCGCGCCGGGAGCCTGGGCGTGGTGGCCCGGGGCGTCCGCGACGGCCTCCGCGGCTAGCGGCGCACCAGCCCCTCGGCGACGCCGCGCAGCACGGCCGCCGCGGCGCGCGGCCGGTGGCGGCTGGAGCGCACGTGTCCGGCGGCCTCGCGCACGCTGCGCACGGCGAACCACCCACCCTCCTGGAACCCCCACACCCGCCCGCGCAGCATCCGCGCCTGATCGCGCGCCAGCCGGCCGGGCTCCGGCCCCGCGCCCTCGTCGCGGTGCTCGACGACGCTCGCGGGCACGAGGTAGCCCACGCCGCGCGAGCGCAGCAGGCGGGCGGTGAAGTCGAGGTCCGCGGTCCACGGGCCGAACGCGGGCGCGGGCGGCCCCGCGGCGGCCGCCGCGAGCCGGTCCACGAGCACCGAGGCGCAGGCCGTCGCGCGCAGGACGACGAGGCCGCGCTCGGCCGCCTCGACCTCGAGGTGCTTGTCGCCGAAGCGCGGCCACGGCGCGTCGAGCGGGTGGTCCGCGCCGTCCGGGCGCAGCGAGCGGCTCGCCAGCAGCACCGGCGGCGGCAGCTCGCCGAGCCGCTCGAGGGCGCCCAAGAGCTCCGCCAGCGCGGCGGGCCCGGGCACCGTCCCCGGCCCCACCAGCCACAGCCAGCCGGCCTCCGGCTGCGCCTCCAGGCCGGCGAGCAGACCGTCGCGCAGTGTCTCCCCGGCCTCCACGATCCGGTCGGGCGGGCGGCTCTGCCCGCGCACCGCGGCGAGCCGCTCGGGGCGGTGCGGCGCGAGCACGATGGCGGCGACGGTCGGCACGTGGAGGAGGTTAGGGCCGGAAGTGGGCCGCTACCCTGTCAGCCGTCTTGACTCAGAACGGAAACAGCTACGACACCCTGGTCGTCGGGGCGGGCTACGCCGGGAGCATCATGGCGGAGCGGCTGGCCACGCAGTGCGGCCACCGCGTGCTCGTCATCGACCGCCGCGACCACATCGGCGGCAACGCCTACGACTACGTCGACGAGCACGGCGTGGTCTGCCACCGCTACGGCCCGCACATCTTCCACACCCAGTCGGAGAAGGTCGTCGACTACCTGTCGCGCTTCACGAGCTGGCGGCCCTACGAGCACCGCGTGCTCGCCGAGGTGGACGGCAAGCTGCTCCCGATGCCGATCAACCGCGACACGGTCAACCGCCTCTACGGGCTGGACCTGCGCACCGAAGAGGACATGGAGCGGTTCCTCGCCGAGCGCGCCGAGCCGCGCGAGCGGATCGACACCTCCGAGGACACGGTGGTGGCGAAGGTCGGCCGCGACCTCTACGAGAAGTTCTTCCGCGGCTATACCCGCAAGCAGTGGGAGCTGGACCCGTCCGAGCTGCACGCGTCGGTCACCGCGCGGATCCCGATCCGCTTCAACACCGACGACCGCTATTTCGGCGACGCGTTCCAGAACATGCCCGCCGACGGCTACACGGCGATGTTCGAGCGCATCCTCGACCATCCCGCCATCGACGTGAGGCTGTCCACCGAGTTCGCCGCCGTGCGCGACGAGGTCGAGTACGGCCACCTCGTCTACACGGGCCCGGTCGACGCCTACTTCGGCCACCGCTTCGGCAAGCTGCCCTACCGCAGCCTCGAGTTCGTCCACGACAACCGGCCGACGCCCGACGGCGAGCGCATCCTGCCCGCCGCGACGGTCAACCAGCCCAGCGAGGACGTGCCCTACACGCGCACCACCGAGTACCGCTGGCTCACGGGGCAGGAGCACGACTCTTCCACGCTGGCCATCGAGTACCCGCGCTCGGAGGGCGACCCTTACTACCCCATCCCCCGGCCCGAGAACCGCGAGCTCTACAAGCGCTACGAGCGCCTCGCGGCCGAGACCCCGGACGTCACGTTCGTGGGGCGCCTGGCCCGCTACCAGTACCTCAACATGGATCAGGTGACCGCCCAGGCCCTGAGCACGTTCGAGAAGCTCGTGGAGTCGGGCGGCGTCGCCGCGCTCAGGCCTGCTTGACGCCGATCCGCGCCGTGTAGTCGATCCGCTGCAGGAAGATCCGCTCGCCGCCGGCGAAGTACTCGTCGGTGGCCTTGCGGGCGCCCTGGTAGTGCCCGTAGTCGTCGATCAGCAGCACGCCGCCGGGCGCGAGCCGCGGGTAGAGCTGCTCGAGCTCGTGGCGGGTGGACTCGTACCAGTCCGTGTCGAGCCGCAGCAGCGCGATCTGCTCCGGCGCGCCGGCCGGGACCGTCTTCAGGACGTCGCCCTTCTCGAGCCGGATCCGCTCGCTCGGGTAGCCGGTCGAGTGCAGCCGCGCCCTCACGTCCTCGAGGCCCGCACCGACCGGCAGCAGCGCGTCCGGGCCCTGCGGCTGGTGGGTGACGCCCATGTAGTCGACGTCCTCGGCCGTCGGGTCGGTGCCGCCCTCGAAGGTGTCGAAGCCCACGATCTCGCGGTCGGTCGTCCCGCGGGCCAGCAGGCGCAGCGCGCACGTCATCAGGCTGCCGCCCTTCCACAGCCCGCATTCGACGAACGCCCCCGGGACCTGGCGGTCGACGAGGTAGTCGACGGCGCCGATCAGCGCCGCGACGCGGTCCTCGGGGGTCAGCGTGAACGGACGGATCCGCTCGATGATCGCCCGCGCGCCGTCGTCGAGATCGACCATCCCCGCCACGTCGACGTCGCGGCGCGCGAGCTCGTCCCACGGCAGGCCGATGCCGCGGGCGATGCGCTCGCGCAGCTTCGGCCGGTAGCGGGCGGGGACGAGGCGGTGGGCTTGGAGGGGCGACACGAGGCGCGAGAGTATGGCAACCGTCAGCCGCCGCCGACCCTCAGGGCCGCGCGGATCTCGCCGCGGTGCACGGCGCCGAGCGCGACCGCCGCGACCGCGAACACGAGCGCCCCGATCGCGACCCGCACGGCGGCGCTGAGCGTCCCGTCGAGGGCGATCAGGACGGGCACCATGGCGAAGGTGGCCACGGCCGCCCGCAGGATCCGCCACCACTCGAGCGGCACCGGCCCCAGGCGCGCGTGCAGGCGCCGCCAGATCAGCGCGAAGACGATCACCTCGGCCCCGACCGTCGCGGACGCCGCGCCGGTCATCCCGGCCGTGGGGATGAGCACCAGGTTCGCGAGGAAGTTGCCGACGGCGCCCGCCGTGACGGCGATGAGGTAGTGGCGCTCCTCGCCCAGCGCCAGTGCCACGAAGCCCGTGGAGATCGTGAAGACGACGATCGCGGCCGCCCACGCCAGGATCACGAACGGCGTGCCGGCGGGAGCGAACTCCGCGCCGAACAGCTGCGGCATCAGCTCGCCGCCCACCAGCACCGCCCCGACGCCGATGGGCAGCGCCACCACGGCGGCCACGCTCGTGAAGAAGCCGAGCTGGCCGCGCAGGGCCTCCGGGTCGCGGGCGGCGAGGGCGCTCGCGTGCGGGAACAGCACCGAGCCCCAGAGCCCGGCGAAGCCGATCAGCGCCAGCGGCAGCCGGTACGCGACCGCGTACTGGCCGACGTCCTCCGTCGTGCGCAGGTAGCCCAGCATGACCGAGTCCAGCGAGTAGTAGATCGAGACCATCACGGCGGCGATCCCGAGCGGCACCCCGGTCTTGAAGCGGCCCGCCAGCCGGCGCCGGTCGAGGACCAGGGCGGGCCGCCCCTCGCGGCGGAGCACCGGCACCAGCGTCACCACCCCCGCGACGGCGAGGCCGGCGACCCCGGCCCAGGCGAACTCGAAGGCGCCGGTGTCGCCCGCGCCCGGCTCGATCAGCAGGAGCACGAGCACGAAGTTCACGAGCGCTCCGGCCACCCGGCCCACGGCCAGGATCCCGAAGCGCTGCCGGCCGACGAGCACCCACGCCAGCGCGGCGGCCTCGAGGATAAAGCCGAGGGCGACCACCGGGATCAGCCGCGAGGACAGCTCGTCGGCCCCCAGCAGCGGCGCTGCGAGCACCACGAGCACGTAGGGCAGCGCCACGAGGCCCGCGTGCAGCACGATCACCTCGCCCATGACCTGCCGCACCGAGGCGGGGTCGCGCGAGATGTCGCGGATCGCCAGCGCGGTGACGCCGAAGTTGGCCGGGATGGCGAAGTAGCCGACGAGGCTGACCGCGAACGAGAAGGAGCCGATCGGCCCCGGGCCCAGCCGCCGCGCGGCCACGGTCAGCAGGATGAAGCCGAGCACCTGCGCCAGCAGCGTCGCGGCGCTGAGGACGGCGAAGCCGCCGACCATGCGGCGCAGCGGGCTCTCGGTGCTCACGCCGCGCGCTTGAACACGCCGTCGCGCAGGCCTCGCAGCAGGATGGCGAAGGCGTGCGGGCGGAACCGCTCGTGGGAGAGATAGCGGGCGCTCTGGCCGACGAGGAGCATCGTGTGGCCGATCAGCTCGAGCGGATCCAGCGCGTCGCCGCGCATCACCCAGAAGCTGTTGCGCACCGCGTAGTAGAAGCGATCGCCGCCCTGGAACGGGTTGTGGGCGGTCTTGGTCTTGTGCAGCGCGACGCTGTCCGGCACGAAGTAGCCGCGCTCGCGGCGCAGGATGCGGGCCGTGAAGTCGATGTCGTCGGACCACAGGAAGAAGTCCTTGCGCGGCAGCCGGTGGCGCCGCACGGCGTCGGTCCGGAAGAGCACCGAGACGAAGGTGGCCCAGCGCAGCGGGGGCAGGCCTTGGGCCAGCCCCTCGATGAAGCGCTGCGGGTCGCGACCGTCGATGTTCGGCAGGTTCATCGGGTGCGCCCGCCCGTCGGTCCACAGCACCCGGCTGGCGAGCATGACCGGCTCGCCCATGCCGTGCGCGCGCTCGCCGGCGGCGAGCAGGCGCGCGAGCGCGTCCGGCCGCGGGATGGTGTCGTCGTCCATCGCCCACAGCCAGTCGAAGCCCTGGTCCACGCCGGCGCGGACGGCCACGTGGAAGCCGCCCGCACCGCCCCCGTTGACCTCCATCCGCACCAGCTCGACGGAGGGGAACTCGCTCGCCACCATCGCGGCCGTCCCGTCGCTCGAGGCGTTGTCGACGACGAGGACGTGGTCGGGCGCCCGCGACTGCCCCAGCACGGCGGTCAGGCTCTCCCGCAGGAGGTCCCGCCGGTCGCGGGTCACGACCAGCGCCGCGATCCGCTCGGCGCTGGCGCTCATCGCGCGCGCTGGACGAACGCGGTCTTCGCGCCGGCGGTCCAGAAGTCGCCGATGTCGGCCTCGTGCTCCGCGCGCAGGGCGTCGATCGTGGCGGTCACCTCGGGCAGGTCGTGGCCGTAGTCGTCGAAGGCGACGACGCCCCCGGGCACCACGCGCTCCCACAGGCGCTCGAAGTCCGAGCGGACGTACGCGGCCTCGTGGCTGCCGTCCACGTGGGCGAAGGCGATGGCCTGCGTGGGCAGCTCCACGGTGGCGGAGTCACCGGTCACGGTCTCGAGGTTCGGGCAGCCGGCGGTCACGACGTCGTAGACCGCCCGCTGCTCGTAGCCCTGCAGCACGCGGCCGTAGATGCCCGCCATCACGGCGCCGGTCGTGGCCGCGGTCTCGTCGATCTCCGGAGCGAACACGTCCACGGCGACGACCTTGCGATCGGGCGCCAGCCGCTGCCACAGCTGCGCGAGCTGGCGCACGCCGCCGCCGAGGAACACGCCGATCTCCACGACGTCGCCGCCCAGCTCGTGCAGCCGGCGCTCGAGGATGGCCTCGAGGATGTGCTCGTAGCCGGTCAGGGCGCTCCACTCCGGCGGCGGCAGGAAGCCGAACCGCTCGTGATAGGAGAGGTCGCGGTGCAGGTTGAGCGCCGCTCCGGCCCGGTCGCGGCGCGTCTCGAAGGCCGCCACGATCTCCTCGCCGGCGGCCTTGCGGGCGGGATCGCTCGCCCAGCACAGCTCGGTGTCCCCGTAGCGCTCGCGCACCTTGTCCAGGTCCGGGTTGAGCGGGTCCCAGCCCCACTTGGACTCCCAGTAGGCGTAGTGGTGGCGCAGCCGGGCGAGCTGCTCCGGGGGCGGGTGGTCGAGGTCGAACCGGTAGACGATGCGGCGGCGCACGACATCGGGCAGCAGCGGCCCGGCGCGCTTGCGCGCCTCCGCCGCGGCCCGGGCGAGCGGCGCCTTTTGGGCGGCCGGCTGGTCGCGCCGGCGCATCGACAGCCGGTGCACGACGCGGACGTCCGGGGTGAAGAACACCTTGTAGCCGGCGCGGCGGATCATCAGGCACAGGTCGAGGTCGTCGAACCAGACGGGCTGGAAGCCCATGTCGTAGCCGCCGACCGCGAGCGCCACGTCGCGCCGGTACATCATGCAGCAGCCGATGCCGCCGTCGACCTCGGCCGGCCGGTCGCCCAGGTCGCCCGGGCGCTCGGGATGGCGCACGACGCGCTGGTGGTACCGGCGGCGCCCGACGGGCTCGCGGATGTCGGCCCCGCGGTCGTGGTAGCCCTCGGGGCCGAGCACGGCGATCCCGTAGGTGTGCACGACGCCCCAGTCCATGATCACCTTCGGCGTCACGACGCCGATCCGGGGGTCGGAGAGGAAGAAGGCCAGCATGCGCTCGACCCAGCCGGGGGTCTCCACGCTCGCGTCGGCGTCGAGCTGGACGACGATCTCGCCGGTGGCGGCGTTCAACCCCTTGTTGAGCGCGACGACGACGCCGGAGGGCTCCTGCTCGATGATCTGGAAGTCGCCCGGAAAGCGGCCCGAGTCCTTCCAGCGGTGCAGGATCTCCCGGCTGCGGTCGGTGGAGCCGTCGTCGACGACCACGAGCTCCACGTCGGGGTAGGTCGTGTGGAGCGCGAGCTGGCCCAGCACGAGCTCGAGCGTGGGCTCGTTGTCCCGGTTGGGCATGAGCAGCGAGACCCGGGGCCTCGCTCCGATGGATCCGGTGGAGGTCATGGTTGGTTCGGAAGCGGGTAGTCCAGTGCAGACGCAGGGCAGGGCGTCGCGGCGCCACGTCGCCGTGGCGCGCGCCAGACTAGCAGCGATTCCCGCCCCCTCCCGCCCCCTCCGGTCGCGTGCGAGCGCGCGACTTCCGGCGCCCGGGCGCGTTGTGAGACCGAACGTGAGCAATCCCCTCCACCACCCACGGCTGTCCATCGCGGAGCCCCCGCCCGGGCCCCCTGCGCCCCTGCCCGCCGCGCCGGTGCTGGGCATCCCGCTGGCGCTGACGGACTACGACCGCACGCTCGACTGGATCGACGCCGCCGTCCGAGCGCGCTCGCGCAGCTACGTCTGCGTGGCCGCGACCCACACCGTGGTGGCGTGCGCCGAGGACGCCGAGCTGCGCCAGGCCGTGCTCGGCGCGGACTTCACCGTGCCCGACGGGCAGCCGCTGGTGTGGGCGCTGCGCCTGCTCGGCCACCCGCTGTCGGCCCGCGTCTACGGCCCGGACCTCATGGACGCCGCCTGCGCCCGCGCGGCCCGCACCGGCCAGCGCTTCTACCTCTACGGCGGCCGCAGCCACGGCGCGCTGCAGGAGCTGGCCCGCGCGCTGCGCCTGCGCCACCCGGGGTTGAAGGTCGTCGGCGGCCACGTGCCCCCCTTCCGGCCCCTGACGGCCCACGAGGAGGAGCGCGTGGCGGCGGACATCGCCCGCACCCGCGCCGACGTGGTCTGGGTCGGCATCGGGGTGCCCAAGCAGGAGAAGTGGATGGCAAGGATGCGGCCGCGGCTGGCCGCTCCCGTGCTGATCGGCGTCGGCGCGGCCTTCGACTTCCACGCCGGCCTGGTCCCGCAGGCGCCGGCCCGCCTGCAGCGCGCGGGGCTGGAGTGGGCCTTCCGGCTCGCACAGGAGCCGCGGCGCCTATGGCGGCGCTACCTGCGCTACAACCCGCGCTTCGTGGCCGGCTTCGTGCGCCAGTACGCGCGCCACCGCCTGCCGCGCCGCGGCTAGATTGTCTCGGCGATGAGCTACGACGTCTGCGTCATCGGCCTCGGGCGGGTCGGCCTGCCCCTCGCGCTCCGCTTCGCCGACGCGGGCCTGCGCGTGCTCGGCGTCGACAAGGACGCCGAGCGGCTGCAGGCGCTGCGCGAGCGGCGCATGCCCTTCAAGGAGCCCGGCACCGACGCGCTGCTCGAGCGGGTCCAGCTCGACGTCTCCAGCCGCGCCGCCGA
>Ga0183260_10001898_pt1 | contig 17436 bp, 19 predicted proteins | sample AntDrymUQ4972206_2_FD_129768 | JGI IMG/M metagenome (GOLD analysis project Ga0183260, IMG submission 129768) | Polar desert sand microbial communities from Dry Valleys, Antarctica - metaG UQ497 (22.06) (version 2) (version 2) | ecosystem: Environmental > Terrestrial > Soil > Desert | place...
CACCAGCCCGACCAACACCCACGCCGCGCCCAACGCGAGCGTCCTCAGACCCCCCCGGCCAGCGACCCGGCCGAACCCGCCACCACGCCCTAACGGGGTCTGAGGACGCTCGCTAACGCTAGCCCGAGATCGACGTGGGCGGTCAGGCGCCGCCGGACCGGGGCGAGAGGTCGACGCACCCGGCCACGGCGGCCCGGCTGCCGGCGTCCCACGCCACGCCCACGGCCCTCCACTTGTGCTGGGCCTCGCGCCGTCCGCTCCTGAAGTCGGCCTGGCACGCCTGCTCGGACCAGCCGGGCCGCATGGCGAACAGCTGCGGGGGGTGCAGCCGGCCCGAGGTGCGCTTGGACCGGTACTCCGGGTTCACGGCCTGGAGGCTGTCGTCGAAGCAGGCCAGGAAGCGGTGGAGCCCCGCCGGGTCGGGCGGTCGACCGTGGAACTCGACGAGGAGGTCATGGCGGCACGCGGGAGCGTCAGGGATGAGCCGGAACTCTCGGACGGCCAGCCCGGTGACCCGGCTGGACCGGCCCACCGCCGACTGGATGTGGTTGAGGTGGAGCTTCTCGCCGGTGATGCTGACCATGTCGCGACCCTTCCGCACGAACGCCACCTCCGGGCTCGGACCCCGGAAGCCGCGGACCTCGACGATGTCGTTGATGTCGTAGCGGCAGAGGCCGTTGCCACCCGTCAGGAGGATGGAGTAGCGGCGTCCCAGCTCCAGCTCGTGGGAACCCAGGACCGTCGGGGCGGGCGAGTCGACGTCCTCCTCGGGGATGAACTCGTAGAACGTCGCGTGGACGGCCAGCGGCCCGGCGGCGGTGCCGTCCTCGAGCGGGATCGTCATCCGGCCCTCACTGGCCAGGAGACCGAGATCCCGGCGGGGGGTCGGGCCGAAGGGGCCGGCCAGCCGCTCGGCGTGGAGGGCGGCCGAGCCCCCGAGCCAGCACCCGATGACCTGAAGGTCGGGCCAGCACGGTCCGGCCAGGAGGGTCCCGTGCTCGGCCAGAACGCCCTCGAGGAACCGGGCCCTCCGGGGATCGGCGCGCACGCCGGTCCGGAGCCGGCCGACGAGGTCGGGGCCCATCCCGGCGAGCTGGCTGGCGGGAAGCCCCAGCGTCCCGTCGGCCACGGCCCGGACGATGGCCGCCCCGTGGGCCTGCGCCGCCTCGGCCAGGCGGAGCAGCGAGGTCGGGTTGGGGGTCCCCAGCGCGGAGACGCGCTGGGCGAGGGCCAGCCGCATCGTCAGGAAGTACCTGGTGTCCGGGTCCTCGACCAGGGACAGGGCATCCGGGACGGCGTAGCTGCGCCGCACCAGGCGCGGGATCCGCTGGTAGCTCACCCCGGAGAGGGACCCGATCGGGATGCCCCGGCCGGTGGCGCCCTCGACCGCCGGACCGGCGATGAGCAGCACCTTGCGGTCCAGGAAGCGGGGATGGTCGGCGAGCGTGCGGTACATCCAGAGCCGCATCAGCGCCGCCATCTGCTCGCGCCAGCGGTCGGTCACCGGGATCAGCTTGGGCTCGGCGGTCGTGCCGCTCGTGGTGGCGAACAGGGTGACGGGATCGGTGGTGAGCACCCCGTCCTCGCCGGCGACGATGCGGTCCACGTACGGTCGGAAACCCTCGTAGTCGCGCACGGGCACCCGGGCCGCGAAGTCGGCGGGCCGGCGGATCGAGGCGAAGCCGTGCTCGCGGCCGAAGGCCGTCCCGGCGTTGCGCCGGACCAGCGCCAGGAGCAGCCGGGCCTGGGTGGCCCGTGGGTCCGCCATGGCCCGATCGAACCGGGCGCTGTGGCGGCGCTCGCGAGCGAGCAGGCCGAGCTTCGGGAGCGAGATCACGGGCCCAGACCGGGACCGCAGAGCTCCACGACCCGCCGGGAGTGCCGAACCAGCCGTTCGTCCACCACCTCGACCCCCAGGCCGGGGCCGCCCAGCAGCGGGGCCCGGCCGCCATGGCCGAAGCGCACCGACGCGACGCTGACGTCCTCGGTGAGCAGCAGGGTGCCGAACGACCCCTCGACGGCGGCCACCTCGGGCAGCCAGGCGGCCAGGTGGCGACCGGCGGCGGACAGGATGGCCGTCTCGCCGACCTGGCTGCCCACCTGCACGCCCACGCCGGCGTCGGCGGCCAGCCGGGCGATCTCAGCCGTGCGGTGCAGGCCGCCGCACTTGGAGACCCGCAGGTTGAACAGGTCCACGGCCTCCCCGGCCAGGAGGACCTCGGCGTCGTGGCGGGTCACGAGCGACTCGTCGGCCATCAGCGGTATGGGGCTCACCGCCCGCAGGGCCGCGAGGTCGCGCCAGGCGGCCCGGGGAAGCGGCTGCTCGACGGACGCGATCCCGAACGGCGCCAGGGCCGCCAGGATCTTCGTGGCCTCCTCGAGGTCCCAGGCCCCGTTTGCGTCGAGGCGCAGCGAGATCTCCGGCCCGACGGCTTGGCGGACGGCCCCGACCAGCGCCACGTCGTCGCCGGTGCCGACCTTGAGCTTGATGGCCCCGAGCCCCACCAGCTTCATCTGCCGGGCTGTCGTGGCGGCGGCGCTGGGGGTCCCGGCCGAGACGACGCCGCTGTAGACGATCATGTCCCGCCCAGGCGGGAGGAGGGCGGCGACCGAGGCGCCCGAGGCCCGCAGGGTGCAGTCGAGGATGGCCAGCTCGAGGGCGCAGCGGGCAGCGTTGGGAGCGACGACGCCCGGCAGGTCCAGGGCCGGGATGAGGGCGTCCACTGCGCCCAGGCCGTCCTCGACCGGGTCGGGCAGCTCCACCCCCACCACGGCCGGCCACAGGTCACGAGCCAGGTGCTCGACCATCCCGTCCGGCGTCTCACCGGTGACGTAGGGCCGGGCGGCGCCCTCGCCGAAGCCCGCCACGCCGTCCTCGTCGACCACGCGGACCACCACCGAGTCGCTGGCGTGGCGGGCGTGGGCGCTGTGGCGGAACGACTCGACGAAGGGGATCTGCAGGGCGTGGACGGTGGCGCGCAGGAGCCTCATCCGGGGCTGGCGCCCACGGTGGTCGGCGACACCTGGCGGAAGTACCGCTTGAGGAAGACGTTGTCCCGCAGGGCCAGCTCGATGATGGTGGAGGCGTCCTCCTCGTCGATCCCGTAGTAGCGGACGTAGGTCTCGATGTGCTGCAGGCCCTGCTCGGCGTGGGCGATGTCGACCTCGGCGTGATGGGAGAACCAGGTCAGGCTCTCGGGCCCCAGGTCGCGGTGGGTGGCGAGCAGGCGCTGGATCCGGCTGGCCACCCGCGACAGCATGAGCTCGAAGGCGACCACCTCGCACAGGGCGGCCAGGCCGACCTCTTTGAGCGTGCCGTAGAGCAGCGGCTCGCACGCGATCTGGCGCAGGTCGGCCGCGGCCAGGCGCTCCAGCTCGGGCAGGACCGGCGTGAGGCCGGCGCCGTCGGCGAGGTCCCGGAGCAGGGCGGGGTGGGCCACCCCGTCCTCCTCCTCGAGCCCGAGCTCCTCGAGCAGGTTGTGCAGCACGTCCGCCCTGGCCTCGGGCGGGGCCAAGGCGTACAGGAAGGCGACGAGGGGCGGCGAGCCCACGTGGGCTCGGATGAGGTTGGCCAGGAAGTCGTCGTACTCCTGGCGGGAGGCCTCACCGGATTCGAGCCGCCGGAACGGCGTGGATCCGGTCAGGAGGTCGACGTGGTGGGCCAGGGTGGTCTCGAGGGTGGCTCGCATCGCTGGAGTTTGACGAACCTCGCCGCCCGGCCCATCCAGGCTTTTCCCCCAGATGGCACCGGGGGCCTCACCTAGCGGCGCCGGCGGGACCAAGATCGGGACATGGCTGACGAGGTGCAGAAGGTCGAGAAGAGCGATGCCGAGTGGAGGGAGCAGCTCTCGCCGGAGGCGTATCAGGTGCTGCGGCGGGCCGGCACCGAGCGGGCCTGGAGCGGGGAGTACGTCGACTGGCACGGCGACGGCACCTTCACCTGCCGGGCGTGCGGCAACCCGCTGTTCGACTCGGCCACCAAGTACGAGTCCGGCTCGGGGTGGCCCAGCTTCTGGGCGCCGCTGTCGTCGGACACCGTCGAGCTGGTCGAGGACAGGAGCCACGGCACGGTGCGGGTCGAGGTGCGCTGCGCTCGCTGCAGCTCGCACCTCGGGCACGTCTTCGACGACGGCCCGGCACCCACCGGGCAGCGCTTCTGCATGAACTCGCTGGCCCTCCAGGTGGACGAGCCGGCGCCGGAGTAGTCGCGCCGGCGCGATACAGTTTCCCCGGTTGCGACGCTCCAGGAGGTCTTCCGATGTCTGACCAGATGTCTGACAACACCGCCGAGGCCCCCGGGCGCACCGCCCTGCAGGCCATGTACTGGCGCAGCGAGATCCTCCAGGTGATGGTGTGGATGCGCGGCGAGGGCTTCGGTGAGGAGGTCGACACCAACATCCTCCAGCGGTTCCTCGGCGTCGACGCCGCCACCGGCCTCGAGCACCTCGACGGGATGGTCGACGACGGCTACGTGGTCCGGGTGGGCGACCGCTACCGGCTGTCCGAGCTGGGCCAGAAGGAAGGCGCCCTCGACTTCATCAGCTCGTTCGAGGAGCTGCAGCGCACGGCCCACGGCGAGTGCGGACCCGACTGCCCCCACTGCTTCCCGCCCGAGGGTGTCGACAGCGACTGCACCGAGGCGTGCCCCGCCTACGAGCTGGCCATGGAGGGCCGGCCCGCCGACTAGGGGGTCTCAGCCTTCGTCGCCGCCGTGCTGCCGCTGGCGGCGGTGCAAGCGGGAGAGGATGTGCTCGCGGGTCAGCTCGGGGCCGCCCTCGTGGCCGAGGAAGTGGGTCTGCACCCGGGTGACGAGCTCGTCCTCGTCGTCGGCGGTGATCGCCTCGTTGCAGTGCCTGCAGGTCATGCTGACGGTCATGGTGGCTCCTCGGTGCGGCCGGTCGCTCAGCCGGCTTCGGGCGGGGGCGGGCTGGCCGGTCCGGCCGGGTCGGGCCGCCCGGGACCGTGGCGGCGCCACGCCTCCTCGGCCAGCTGGACGATCTCCCGGGCGGGACGGCCTAGGACCCGGGCCGCTCGGGCGGCGTCGTCGAACTCGGCCTTGACCCGGCCCGGGCTCACCTTCACCCGCACGGCCACGCCGCCGACGTCCACCTGATCGAAGCGGCGTTCGGCGGCCAGCCGCTCCACGCGGGTGGATCGCACGCCCAGGCTGCCGGTCTCGGCGGCCATGACCGCCGCCACCTGGGCGGCCAGCGCCGGGTCGCACAGGGCGCTGACGACGTGGCCGGGCCGCCCCTTCTTCATGGTGACGGGCGTGATCCAGGCGTCGGCCGCACCCGCCTCGAGCAGGGCGCCGAGGGCGTGACCGAGCGCCTCGCCGGTGGCATCGTCCACGTTCGCCTCGACCACCGCCAGGGGCTGGCCCTCCAGGACCGGGCGCTCCTCCTCGGGGGTGCCCAGGACCACCTGGGTGACGTTCGGGGTGCCGTCGATCTGGCGGGTGCCGGCTCCGTAGCCGACCGCCGTCGGGACGAGTGCAGGAAGGGGGCCGAAGCCTCCCGGCGGCACCAGGGCGGCCAGGAGGGCCGCACCCGTCGGGGTCGTCAGCTCGACGGTGGTGTTCCGCCCCAGGGTCGGAGCACCAGCCCGGGCCAAGAGGGCGACGGTCGCCGGCGCCGGGTTGGGGAGCAGGCCGTGCGCGGCCCGCACCATGCCGGTGCCAGTGGCCACCGCTGAGGCCCGCACCTCGTCGACGCCGAGGACCTCGAGGGCGGCGCACGTGCCGACGACGTCGACGATGGCGTCGAGGCTCCCCACCTCGTGGAAGTGGACCTGGGCCGGCGGGCGCCGGTGCAGCACCCCTTCGACCTCGGCCAGGCCCAGGAAGGCGGCCAGGCTCCGCTCGTGGACCCGCGCCGGCAGGGCGGCCTCGGCCAGCAACGCCTCGATGGCGCTGAAGGTGCGGTGCACCTGGTCGTCGTGGATCCGCACGCCGGCCTGGGTGGCGGCCAGCCCGGCCCGCAGCACCGGCTCGGGTTCGATCGACCAGCCGGCGACCTTGAGGCGACGCAGCAGGCCGAGCACCTCGTCGAGGTCGGCGCCGGCGTCCAGCAGCGACCCGAGCGCCATGTCGCCCGAGATCCCCGAGAAGCAGTGGAACCAGGCGGTGCCCCTGGTCATCGGGGGTGCAGGGCACGGGCGACGGCGCAGGCGGCGCCGTAGCCGTTGTCGATGCCGACGACGGTGACACCGGGGGCGCACGACGCCGTCATCGCCAGCAGGGCCGTGATGCCCCCGAGGGCCGACCCGTAGCCGACCGAGGTGGGGACGGCCACCACCGGGGCGGCGACCAGGCCGGCGACGACCGACGGGAGGGCACCCTCCATGCCGGCCACCACCACGAGGGCGTCGGCCGCCGTGAGGTCGTCGAGGTGGTCGAGCAGGCGGTGGACGCCGGCCACGCCGCAGTCGACCAGCAGCTTGGCCCCGATGCCAAAGGCGGCCAGCACGGCGACCGACTCCTCGGCGACGGGCAGGTCGGCGGTGCCCGCCGTCACCACGACGACGCCGACGGCGCGGACGGCGGCCGGCCGCCACACCAGGGTCCGGCCGGTCACGAGGGCCCCCGGGTGGGCGTGCAGCACCGCCGCCCGCTGGGCCTCGTCGGTGCGGGTCAGGACCACCGGCCCCTCGCCGTGGGCGAGCAGCTCGGCGACCACGGCCTCGCACTGGGCCGGCGACTTCCCCGGCCCGTAGACGGCCTCGGGCATCCCCTGGCGCAGCGCCCGGTGGTGGTCGACCCGGGCCAGGCCGAGGTCGGCGTAGGGGAGGCGGGCCAGCCGGACGGCGGCCTCGGTCGGCTCGACCCGCCCGGCGGCGACATCGGCCAGCAGGGCCTCGAGGGCGGCGCGGTCCATGGCTGCCGAAAGGTTAGGTGTCCCCTGGGTGGGTGATGCCTAGGATCCGGGCGGGATGGCCACCATCGCCTACCTGGGCCCCCCTGGAACGTTCTCGGAGGAGGCTCTCCTCAGCGAAGCCGACCTGGCCGACCACGAGCTGGTCGACCTGCCGACGTTCCCGGACGTGCTCGCCGCCGTGGCCGAGGGCCGCACCGACCTCGGCTTCGTCGCCGTCGAGAACGCCATCGAGGGCACGGTGAACGTGACCGTCGACGCGCTGGTGTTCGAGCACGAGCTGCTGATCCAGCGGGAGGTGGTGCTGCCGATCCACCAGCACCTGCTGGCGCCGGCCGGCCTGGCCCTCGACCAGATCGAGCACGTGGTCTCGTTCCCGGTGGCGCTGGCCCAGTGCCGCCGGTTCTTCGGTGAGCGGCTCACCGGGGTGCGGGAGGTGGCGGCGCCGTCCACCTCGGACGCCGCCCGGATGGTCGCCGCCGGCGAGTGCCCTCCTCGCTCGGCGGCCATCGGCACCCGCCTGGCCGCCAAGCTGTATGACCTCGAGGTGCTCACCGACTCGATCGAGGACCACCCCGAGAACGCCACCCGCTTCGTGCTCGTGGCCCGGACCGAGGCGGGGCTGCCCGCACCCACCGGCCACGACCGCACCTCCATCGTCCTCTTCCAGCGCCACAACGCCCCGGGCTCGCTGCACGCCATCCTCGGCGAGTTCGCGGCCCGGGGCCTCGACCTGACCAAGCTGGAGAGCCGGCCCCGCAAGCAGGCCCTGGGCCAGTACTGCTTTCTGATCGACGTGGTCGGCCACATCGCCGACGAGGTCGTCGCCGACTGCCTGCGCCAGGTCCACGCCTCGCTGGCCGAGGTCAAGCTGCTGGGCTGCTACCCCGCCACCGGCGAGGGCAGCGACGCCCGCCGCGCCGAGGCCACCCAGGCGTTCCGCGACGCCGCGGCCTGGGTCGACGCCTGGCGCCAGCAGATCCGGGCCTAGCGCACGCGGCCCGCTCGACCGGATCAACCCCTCGGCGGCGCCGTCACGGTGGCGGCAGGCGCCCGCTACGCCCCGTCGTCCGCGTGCGCGTCCTCGTTCGCCTCCTCGGCTTCTCGGCTGCGCACCAGGAACTCGGCCACCTTGGCCGTCACGATGGCGAAGGTGGAGATCCCGACGACCATCGTGAACACCCCGATGATCCGGCCGGCGACCGTGACCGGGTAGACGTCGCCGTACCCGACGGTGGTGATCGTCGTCGACGACCACCACAGGGCGTCGAAGAACGAGTGGAGCCGCCCGTCAGACCCCACGTCCTCGGCCAGGGTGAAGCCCACGGCGGAGCTGAGCCAGGTGAGGCCGGCCGTCCCGAGGGCGAAGCCGGCCGCGTGCCGGCGCAGGGTCTGCTTGCCCTCGGCGGCCACCGCGCCTCCGATGGCGCCGAGGCGGGCGACGACGGCCAGGAACCGCCAGACGCGGCCGGCCCGCAGCAGCCGCAGCACCCCGACGCCGCCGAGCCCCGGCGCCAGGGCGAGGACCTGGGCCAGGACGATCACCAGGCTGGTCCACTCGCGGCGGACGTAGCCGAGCGTGGGTCGGGCGAGGCGGGCCTCCACCACGTAGTCGACGGCGAAGGCGACGAGGATGACGACGTTGACGATGTCGAGGAACAGCCGGTCGGCGTGGTTCAGCTTGTGGCGGGCGAGCTCGAGGAGCAGGAGCGGGAGGCTGCCGACCGCGAGGATGATCAGCGGCGTGTCGGTATGGCGCCGCCACCGCTCGAGTCCCGGGGTGACGTAGTCGGCCATGAGGTGAGAGCGTCGCACGTCCTCCGGTGACGTGAACGTCCTGTTCCTTGCCGGCGTCCAGGGCTCGGCGAGCCAGCCTCAGGTTTGATTCTCGGGGTCGTCAGCGATCAGGTCCCAGTAGTCAAGATCGCACTCGAAGCCCATCAGGTGCACTGCATCGCCAACGAGGCCGACATAGATGATGACGGGTGGGATGAAGGCCTGTTGGGTGGCGAAGATGCGGATGGGAGATCCTGGCTCAGCGGGTGTGAGCTTCTCGAAGCGACCAGGCTGAGCGAGAGCCGTCTCGAGGGGCTTCAGGATGATCTCGTCGAGGACCTCGAACGCGTGACGCTGACGGGTTCCCTCCGTAGGGAAGTAGCGGAGCGCCTCGTCCATGAACTCCTTCGTGCGCTCGACACGCCGACGCGCCACTGGGCTCGGGCCTACTGGCCCAGGCTCTCCGCGAGCTCTGCTGCCCGCTGCCGCATGTGCTCGGTGACCTCGACCTCGGGCTCGGCGAAGGCCGTGAAGTAGGGAATCGTCTCTCCCATCTCCACCCACTGCCAGCCGAACTCGTCATGCGACAGGTGCGAGGCGTCAGCCGCGGTCATGCGGTCGAGCAACCTGACGACCTCCTTGACCACCTCCTGCTCGGTCGGGGTGAAGAGGTCCAGGTTGGGGTCCCGTTGGGGCACCACACGTTCGATTGTGTGCAGGAAGACTGGTTCGGGCCGCATCCTGATGTCACCACGCGCCGCGAGCTCGTCGCGGACCGGGAGGAGCCGGCGTGGAGCCGGGCCGTGCTGCAGCTTCTGGTACTCGGCCCCCGTGATCGGGCGGCCGTAGCGGCGGTGGTGGATGAAGTCGGAGTAGAAGAGGACCTTGTTGAGCTTGGTGGCGCCGGCGGCCGGGTCGTCGGCCATCAACTGCCCGGCCCAGACGATCAGCTCCGCGAGCTTCCGCTCGTCGGCGACGAACCCTGCCATCGGCTCACCTCCTGTCTCCATAGTGTGCCAGCCTCCGACCAGCCGCCCCGCTATCGAACATCTGTTCGTACACTACGCCTGCCCGTGACGTCGAGACCGCGCGGCACCCGCCGCCCCGGTCACGTCCGCGCTTGACCCTCCGCCGTCGCTAGCCTCGCCTCTCGGAGGGATGGCCGAGCGGCCGAAGGCGGCAGTCTTGAAAACTGCAGTCCGGCAACGGACCGGGGGTTCGAATCCCCCTCCCTCCGCTGGTCAGCTTCGATGGCGGAGGACGTAGGCGGCGGCCTGGGCCCGGTTCTTCACGCCGACCTTGCGGTAGGCGTTGCGGAGGTGGGTCTTGACGGTGTTCACGCCGAGGTGCAGCAGCTGGCCGACCTCGACGTTGGAGAGGCCGGCGGCGACCAGCGCCAGCACCTCGCTCTCCCGCTCGGTGAGCTGGTGGTCGCGCCCGGGCCAGGTCCGTTCGTGGGAGCGGGCCGGGCGGCGGGTGCCGGGGTCGACCACCGACTGGCCCTCGGCGACCCGGGCCAGGTCGGCGGCCAGCTGGCCCGCCGGGAGCGTCTTCGACAGGACGGCGTCGGCGCCGCTGCGCAGGGCGGTGCGCACCATGTCCTCGTCCCAGGAGAGCGTGTAGACGGCGACCCGGTCGACGTTGCCCATGCTCCGCAGGTGACGGACTCGGTCGAGGCCCATCTCGGCCCGGCCGTAGGTGTCGAAGAGCACGACGTCGACCAGTTCGCTGATCTCGTCGCGGCCGACGATCAGCTCGGTGACCTGCAGGTGGGGGGCGAAGGGGGCCAGCAGGCTGGCGACGCCCGCCACCACCAGGTCGAAGTCGTTGGCCACCGCCACTCGGATTGTACGGCTCGGCGCCAGCGTCATCGTCATGGTCCATCGTTCCCCGACGGGCGCCGTTCTCACCCCTCCGGGTGAGCCCGTCACCCGCCCCCGACCTCGGCCGTCAGCCGGTCACCGTGCGAGCCAACTCGAGCGCCTGGGCCGGGCTCATCCCCGCCCGGCCCACCAGCCAGCAGGCCAGCGGGGCGGCGATACGCTCACTGGCGTGGGCGGCGACGGCGGCCAGCTCCAGCAGGGTGTCGACCTCGGCGGAGGACGGCGGCTCGGCACCGAGCAGGCCGGCGTAGGACGCCACCCAGTCGGTGGCGGAGGGCGGGGTGTCGGTCACGGGGAGAGCGTACGGGGCACCGCTCAGGCGTCCGGCGCCGGCTCGACCCGGCGCAGCGCCGGCCGGGCCCAGGGGCGACGCAGGCGGATCCGGCTCGGGGCCTCGCCGGCCAGGGCGGCCACCACCCGCGCCTTTTCGGACTCTGTGAGCTTCTCGGTGTTGCGGTTCGTCACCTCGAACAGGTCGCGGGCGACGCCTTCGGGCGTGGTGGTGACCCGGGCGCTCTGCACCTGCGCCCCGGCCACGGCGAAGGCGGCGCTGAAGGCGGCCAGCAGCCCGTGTCGGTCGGGGGCCTCGATCGTGCAGACGGTGGCCCACGGCGAGGACTCGTCGTCCCAGCTAACCTCGGCGCCGGCGGCGTGGGCCGGGGGCGGAGGCGACCCGAGGGCTCGAGCCAGCCGAGCCTGCAGATCGAACGGATCGGGTGGGACGGGGCTCCTCAGCAGGAACGACTGCACGACTCGACGGCGGCCCCACAGGGTGGCGCCGGCCTCCACCACGTCCAAGCCGGCGTCGGCCAGGCCGGCGGCGGACCGGGCCAGGAGCCCGGGGGCGTCCGTTGCGCTCACGTCGAGCCGGTACAGGTCGAGGCCGCGCTCCGACCCAGCGCCTTCCCGCTCGGCCGGCCCGCTGGTCTTCCGCTTTGCCGGGCCGCTGGGGCCGCTCGGGCCGCTGGCGACGACGGCGACCCGCACGTCCTCGGTGGCCCCCCGGCCGACGAACAGCACGGCCTGGCGGGCCAGGTCCGCCGGCTCGTTGGTGATGATCCAGCTGCGGGGGGCTTCGGCGATGGCCGCCGCCGCCGGGTCGTCGCCCAGGAGGCGCAGGGCGGCCTGGCGCCGGGCCTCGACCAGGTTCCTGGCTTCCAGCCCGGTGAGATCAGGCCGGGCCAGCGCCGTCTGGACCAGGTCGTGGAGGTGGTCGAGCCGCTCACGCTCCCAGGGCTCGAGCCCGCCGAGGGCCACCGACAGGAGGTAGAGGGCCCGGGCCCGCTCGGGCCTGTCCAGGTGGGTGGCGATGCGCAGCACGTGCTCCTCGCCCAGCCCGTCGCTGCGGCGGACCGCCGCCCGCAGGAGCCGGTGCTCGCCCACCAGGAGCGCCACCTCCTCCTCGGCGCCGGCCCCCAGGTCGAGGCGCTGGACCAGGCGCCGGGCGGCGGCGACCGGCTCCTCGGGACCGTCGCCGGCGGTGTCGACGAGCAGAGCGGCGAGGAGGAGCCAGTCGGGGTGGGCCAGGCGTGCGTGCTCGGCCGCCGCCACCCGGTCGCCGCCCTCGACGGTCAGCTCGTGCAGGCGCTCGACCAGGGTCCAGCGCAGGCTGCGGCTGGTGTCCAGCTCGAACGGGTCGTCCTGGCGGTGGCGGACGATCACGGACAGCTCGGGGAGGGCCCGCTCCAACACCCCGCTGCTGTCGAGGAGCCGCCACGAGCGGGTCGAGCCGGTGCGCAGCAGGCTGAGCAGCTCGCCGGTGGCCGCCTTGTCCCAGCGCAGCGGCACGTCGCCGAGCCCCCCCAGCCAGTCGAGGAGCTCGCCTCCGGGCCGGGCGGTGGTGACCAGCTGCGCCGCCTGCAGGGCCACGTGGAGGGCGATGAAGTCGGGGGGCACGGCCTGGAGGGTGACCACCCCGTCGTCGACCACGAGCCAGCCGCCCGCCGGCTTGGGTCGGGCGGCCGGCGACGCCCGGCGCTCGCGGACGGCCTGCAGCCGGGCCCGCAGCAGCGGCGGCGTGACCAGGGTGGTGGCCAGCACCACGAGGAGGAGGGCGGCGTAGAGGTTCCCGCCGAGCACGCCTTCGCGCAGGCCGATGCCGGCGAAGATCAGGCCGACCTCGCCCCGGGGCAGCATCCCGAGGCCGACGAGCCAGCGGTCGCCGGGGCTGCCCACCATCCCCACGACCGAGGCCAGCTTGCCCACGACCGCGACGACGAGGAGCACGCCGGCGATCCCGAGCACCGCCGGCTTGGCCATGGCCGCCAGGTCGGCGTCGATGCCGATCTGGAGGAAGAAGACGGGGATGAACAGGTGTCCGACCGGCTTCAGCTCCCGGGAGATCCGCTCGCCCTCCCGACCCCGCCCGAGGGCCAGGCCGGCGACGAAAGCACCGATGATCGGGGCCAGCTTGGCCACCTGGGCCAGCTCGGCGAAGGCCAGGGTGAAGGCCAGGGCGGCAGCGACGAGCGTGCCGGGAGACCGGCTGAAGCGCCGCATCGCCGTGAAGAGGCGGGGGGCGAGGGTGAGGCCGGCGGCCGTGGTGGCCACCAGGAAGGCGACGGCCATCACCACCGTCTCGGCGATGATGCCGACACCGATCGAGCCCTCGGTCACCAGGCGGACGACGACGGTGAGGATGACCAGCCCGAGCACGTCGTCGGCCACGGCCGCGCCCAGGACGGTGCGCGACTCGATGCTCGACAGCGCCTTGAGGTCGCCGAACACGCGGGCGGTGATGCCCACGCTCGTCGCTGTGAGGGCGGCGCCGAGGAAGATCGCCGTCTTGCCCGGCTCGCCCAGGGCGACGGCGGCGCCAGCGCCGAGGACGAACGGCACGACGACCCCGGCGACGGCGACGAGCGAGCTGGCTCGGCCCACGGCGCGCAGCTCGCCCAGGTCCATCTCCATCCCCACCTCGAGGAGCAGGAGGATGACGCCGATCTCGGCCAGGACCCGCAGGGCCCCGCTGCCCGGACCCGTCGCCTCCACCAGCCCCAGGACCGATGGCCCGATGAGCACACCGGCGACGATCTCGCCCAGCACGGGGGGGACCTTGATGCGCTCGGCCAGCTCGGCGGCGGCCTTGGCGGCGATGAGGATCACCAGGATCTCGAGCAGGACACGGCGCACGTCGACCCCGCCGGCGGCCTCGGCCGCGCTGGCCAGGAGGGGTGCGATCACACCTCGGACGGTAGGGACCGCCCGTTGCCGGTCCGTCTCCGCTTCGTGAACCCGGTGTGACAGCGCCGTTCCCCTGCGGCGGCAGCCCTGGTCGGCACCAGATCGACACGATCACGAAACAACCGCAGCACGAAGGCGAAACAGTCGGTTCGTACCGTCACGCTCCGAGGCTGACTGCACGCCTCGCACGAACCAACCGATCCGAGGAGGACCTCTTGCGGAACCCCCTTCGTCGCCTTGCGGCGTTGTCCACCGTCGCCACCGTCGGCACCCTGCTGCTGACGATGGGCGCGGCGTCCGCCGACCCGTCGATCGGCGAGGGCGTCGGCAGCTTCGGCAAGGACGTCACGCCCGCCGAGATCTCCATCAACATCCTGTGGGTCGTGATCGGCGCCGCCCTGGTGATCTTCATGCAGGCCGGCTTCGCCCTGGTCGAGACCGGGTTCTGCCGGGCCAAGCACGCCGCCCACGTCGTCTCGACCAACTTCGCCATCTTCGGCATCGGCATGGCCGCCTTCTTCCTGGTCGGCTTCGGCATCGCCTTTGGCGGCTACACCCACACGATCGGCGCCGACGCCGTGCCCATCTTCGGCGGGCTGGCCGACGGCTCGGTGAGCAACTTCACCACCGCCATCGGCAAGAGTGTCGTCAACTTCGACGGCTTCGGCGGCCTGTTCTCCTTCGCACCGCCCGCCCTCGGCTCCCGGGGTTACGACGTGGCCGTCGTGGCCTTCTTCCTCTACCTGGCGGCCTTCATGGACACCGTCGCCACCATCCCCACCGGGTCGATGGCCGAGCGGTGGAAGTGGAAGTCCTTCATGGGCTGGGGCGTCTTCTGCGGCGCCATCTACTTCCCCATCTTCGCCTGCTGGACCTGGGGCGGTGGCTGGCTGAACCAGCTGGGCAACAACTTCGACCTGGGCAACGGCTACGTCGACTTCGCCGGCTCCGGCGTGGTCCACGCCATGGGCGGGGTCGCGGCCCTGGCCGGCGCCATCGTCATCGGTCCCCGCAAGGGCAAGTACGGGCCGAACGGCGAGGTGAACACCCTCCCGGGCCACCACATCCCGATGGCCATGCTCGGCACCTTCATCCTGCTGTTCGGGTGGTTCGGCTTCAACGCCGCCTCCACCTTCGCCGCCACCGACCCCCGTCTCAGCGTGGTGGCCGTGAACACCGCCCTGGCCGCCGCCTTCGGAGCCGTCAGCTCGATCATCTTCATCATGATGCGCACGGGCAAGCCCGATCCCGGGATGATGGCCAACGGCATGCTGGCCGGCCTCGTCGCTATCACCGCCCCCTGCGCCTTCGTGCAGCCCTGGGCGGCGGCGCTCATCGGCACCATCGCCGGCATCCTCGTCGTGCTGTCGATCGGCTTCGTGGAGAAGAAGCTGAAGATCGACGACCCGGTGGGTGCCTTCTCGGTGCACGGGGTCAACGGGATCTTCGGCGTGCTGGCCGTCGGGATCTTCGCCGACGGCCGGTACGGCGCCGGGTGGAACGGCACGGGCAACGCCCTGGCCGAGCCCTTCGGCCCGGCCCCCAAGGGCCTCCTCTACGGCGAGTCGGGCCAGTTTCTCGCTCAGCTCATCGGAGCGGCCGTCATCTGCACGCTGATGTTCGGACTGGCGTTCGCCTTCTTCAAGATCCAGAACGCGCTGACAAAGGGCGGGATCCGCAGCGACGAGGCCGACGAGATCGCCGGCCTGGACCTGCCGGAGATGGGCGTGCTGGCCTACCCCGAGTTCGCCCCGTTCGACTCGGTGGTGCCCAGCTACGGGCACACGACGACGATGACGAAGGTGAAGGCGACGAAGGTGAAGGCGACGAAGGTGAAGACGGGGAAGTCGAAGCCGAGGTCGGTGGATGAGGCGGCGCCGACCGCCATGCCCACCTCGGTGGGCGGCCCGACGGGGGCGCCCGAGACGCCCCCGGAGACCTAGTGGCCGCTGCTTCCCGGGCAGCAGGGGGGGTCGGCCACCGGCCGGCCCCCGCCGCCGATCCTGATGCCGTCGCCTTCAACGCCCTGCCGCGGGCCGACCAGAAGGTGCTGCGGCGCACGGTGCGCATGGGCCGCCCCCTGGCCACGCCCGAGGAGGCGCGGATGGGTCTGGCCTTCGCCCGCTACCAGCGAAGCCAGCCCTGGTTCAAGCTGTTCTGGGTCCTGTTCGTGCCCGGCCTGGTCGTCTCGATGGCGGTGGCGTCCACGCTCCACCTGGCCGTCGTGGGGGTCGTGCTGGCTCTCGCCGCCCAGGGCGCCTGGGGCTGGGTCAACCTCCGCCGGGTCGACAAGGTCAACCGCCACCTCCTCACCGACCCCGCCTGACAGCCCTGCGCTAGGTTCCTCGTTCGTCGCACATTCCTTGGGGAAATCGGTGCAAGTCCGATGCGGTCCCGCCACTGTGACCGGAGCGATCCGGGAGCCAGGACACCAGGTGCGACGAACGTGGGCCGCACCGGTCCACTCCACGAGGATGGAGGAAGGCGAATGCAGGCAACCGAGGCTTCCGCCACACGAACCGGCCGCACCCTGCCCACCTGGGCCTGGCTGGCCGCCGCCGTGGCCCTGGCCATGTTCTGGACGGTGATGATGGAGGCCGGCGCCGTCTCGACGGCCCTCGGCCAGAGCGGCCCGTTCCTGCACGAGCTGTTCCACGACGGGCGCCACCTCGTCGGCGTGCCCTGCCACTGAGCGCCCTGCCACTGAGTGCCCTGCCACTGAGTGCCCTGCCACTGAGTGCCCTGCCACTGACGCCGGCCCGGCAACCGCGCTGATGCTGGACCGCTTCGATCCGGCGCGGCTGCGGTCGGTGATCGCCGCCGCCGGGCTCGTCGGCTTCCTGGCGGGGCTGGCCAGCGCCCTGCTGCTCACCGTCACCGGCGAGCCGCTGGTGCGCGCCGCCATCGCCATCGAGGAAGCCCGCGCCGCGGTCAGCTCCGCCGCCGCCCCGCACGAGCCCGAGCTGGTCTCCCGGTCCGTGCAGCGCGGTGCCGGCCTGTTCGCGGCCATGGGCGTGTCCGGTGCCGTCTTCGGGCTCCTCTTCGCCCTGGCCTTCTGGGGGTTGCGCTCGGTCCAGCCCCACCCGTTCCGCCGGGCGCTGTGGGCCGGCGCCATCCTCTTCGGCTCGATCACGCTGGCCCCCTGGCTCAAGTACCCCCCCAACCCGCCGGCCGTGGGCGACCCGGGGTCGCTCGGTCGGCGCCAGGGCCTGTACGTGTCCCTGATCGCCCTGAGCCTCGCCATCAGCCTCGTGGGCGCGGCGCTGGCCGGACGCCTGCGCCGGGAGGGCTGGCCCGAGCACCGACGGGTGGCGGCGGTGGCCGCCGCCGTCGCCCTCGCCTTTGGCCTCGCCCTGGCCCTGCTGCCCCCCGCCCCCGACCCGGTCGACGCCCCAGCCACACTGATCTGGCGCTTCCGCCTGGCCTCGCTGGCCGGCAACGCCCTGCTGTGGGGCGTGCTCAGCGCGGGCTTCGGGCTGGTCGTGACCGAGGTGGCTTCGCGCCGCGCCGACTGATCCCTCGTTGGGTCGGGCGGCGCCCGTGGGCCAGTCGCTCAGACAGAGCAACTCGCTCCTTGGCCCGGCGGGCGGCCCTTCGAGGGCCGCCCGCCGCTGCTTCGCCTTGCCCGTGCCTCCGTCGGGTTCACCATCCGGAGACCACCTTCGAGGGTGACCGTCGCGGGGGGCTGTGGGGGCGCTGTGGGGGCGCCGGGGGGTCAGGCG
>Ga0183260_10001901_pt1 | contig 17416 bp, 13 predicted proteins | sample AntDrymUQ4972206_2_FD_129768 | JGI IMG/M metagenome (GOLD analysis project Ga0183260, IMG submission 129768) | Polar desert sand microbial communities from Dry Valleys, Antarctica - metaG UQ497 (22.06) (version 2) (version 2) | ecosystem: Environmental > Terrestrial > Soil > Desert | place...
ATTCTGATACTTGGCTCTGGAGGAAGAGAACATGCCCTTTCCTGGAAAATTAAACAGAGTAAAATTTGTTCTAAATTATTCATTGCACCAGGGAACACGGGTACGGCATTACATGGTACTAATCTCAACTTTTTAACCACTGATTTTGAACGGATAAAAGAATGCTGTATCAATGAATTTATAGACATGGTAATCGTAGGACCTGAAGAGCCGCTGGTAAAGGGCATAGTAGATTTTTTACAGAATGAATCAGGACTAAAACTGCATATCATAGGTCCATCAAAGGATGCTGCACAACTGGAAGGCAGTAAAGCATTTGCAAAAGCTTTCATGCAAAGGCATAAAATTCCAACTGCTGCATACCATGAATTTTCTTCTGAAAATTATGAAGAAGGAGTTGAATACTTGTGTACACATCCTTTACCTATTGTGTTAAAAGCTGATGGTCTTGCAGCCGGGAAGGGTGTTATTATTTGCCACAATCATGTGGAAGCAGTTGCTGAATTTGAATTGATGATACAGCGATCCAAATTCGGTGATGCCGGCAAACGTGTGGTGGTGGAAGAATTTCTCAAGGGAATAGAACTTTCGGTATTTGTATTGACAGATGGGAAAAACTATATGCTGTTACCGGAAGCTAAAGATTATAAATGTATAGGAGAAGGCGATACCGGACCAAATACTGGCGGCATGGGTTCTATTAGTCCTGTACCCTTTGCAGATGAAGTTTTCATGCAAAAAATTATAACCCGAATTATCGAACCAACTGTACAGGGATTGCAAAAAGACAACCTTGAATACAAAGGTTTTATTTTTATTGGTATAATGAAAGTAGGTGATGACCCTTATGTAATTGAATATAATTGTCGCCTTGGCGATCCTGAAACAGAAGCTATCTTACCCCGGTTGAAGACTGATCTTGTAGCATTGCTTTTGTCAACATCAAAAGGTTTGCTGGTCAATGAAACAATAGAAGTTGACGAACGTGTTGCAGCTACCATTATGGCAACAAGTGGAGGGTATCCCGATGACTATATAAAAGGAATTCCAATAATGGGATTGCAGGATTTAAGAGAAGAAAACATTTATCTATTTCATGCAGGTACAAAACAGGAAGGCAAAGCAATTGTAACCAATGGTGGCAGAGTGTTTTGTGTAACCACCTTATCAGATACATTACAAGAAGCCGTAAAAACTTCGCTTAAAGTGATTGATGCCATTGATTTTGAAGGGAAATATTACAGGCGGGATATTGGGTATGAATTTGCCCTTGGCCACCTGTCCCCCGTTGGGAAAGGCCGCCTGTCCACCGGTGGGGGAACTTAGGTCAAAGATTCATTTTGGGTTTAAGTTTTCACAATTCAACAATACTATTTCTATATGTCTATTTTTTATCCTATTGCATTACCAATCCTTGAATGTGACTTACAAAGAATTGATTTAACTTTAATGAGGATATTAATACTTATTAATAATCATGATTAAAAAGTTATTGTTAGTAACATTTTGCTTCGCATTTCTATTAAAGAGTGATGCACAAATACCCAAATCTCCTATTCATATACCCATGTCTCCCGCTCAAATATCAGATGGACCAACATCCATTAGAATCTATTGTGGTCCGCCGAAGCACCATGGAAACCCCCTTGTTTTTATTGATAGTTTTGAGACAGATTTCAAAAGTCTTGTTCTTGATCCGAATAATATAGAATCAATTAATGTATTGAAAGACACTGTCGCTACTCGACTGTATGGAGCAAGGGCAAAGCATGGAGTTATATTGATTAAAACCAAACTTGATACAAAATTTTATAAAGTAACTGACTTTGTTAACCCTAGAGTAAATCTCAACTCAAGCGTTTCAGCAATAGAGCTTAATGGCATTTTACTTTCTGATTTTAAAACGATTATTATTGGATAAAAAAGCAATGGTGAGTACAATGATATCATCCGACACCAGAGTAGATGAAAGTTGTAAAATAATATTCAAGGATATGCTTGTTATTTCTACAAGATTTCCAGAGGATAAATAATTATTGATTTTTTAAACCCGCCCTCCTATCTATTCATACCTTATTCTTTATAAATTGTGAAATCACAATTACACTTATTTATATGCAATGAATGATAATAAAAAAGAAAACAATGACCTAAGTTCCCCCTTCGGGGGACAGGGGGCCGGGGCTATCCATTACCACGACTACCTGCAGCTTGATAAGTTACTCAACGCACAAGATCCTGAAAGCAATAAGCAAAATGCATCAGCCCACGATGAAATGCTTTTCATTATCATTCATCAGACTTATGAATTATGGTTTAAACAGTTGCATCACGAAGCCGACGCATGTGTAGCCACCATGTCACAACCAGCGCTCAATGATAATTCCCCTGAATTACAAACTGTCGTTCACAGGTTAAACCGTATCGCTGTGATCCTCCGTGTACTGGTACACCAGATAGACATTATGGAAACTATGACCCCAATGGACTTCCTTGATTTCAGAGATATGCTCAGGCCTGCTTCGGGATTTCAAAGCTGGCAATTCAAATCACTCGAAGCTAAACTGGGATTGAAATTCGAGTACCGCCATGGTAAAGAATATTATACACAACAACTCAAGCAGGAGCACATAGACATTATTAAAGCTGCAGAGAATGGACATTCATTTTTACAACTGGTGAATGATTGGCTGGAACGTATGCCCTACGGCCCATCCCCAACCACTATTGTAAAAAAGCAAGATGTTTTTAAAGCCCCTTCCCGGGAGGAAGGGGAAAAACAATCGCTACAAAAAAATACAGATTCACCTGATGATGAAAATCAAAGTGAGGTTTGGGATTTCTGGAGTGATTATAAAAAGGCATACAGCCATAGTTTGGCTGAAGCAGAAAAAAATAATCTTGATGCTTTTGATGAAGTTTTTTATCAACAAAGAGAGACGCATTATACGCTATCAGCAAAGGCAAACAGGTCGGCATTATTTATCATGTTATATCGCGGTTATCCCATGCTGCAAACACCATTTCAGTTATTGAATCATTTGTTGGAGATAGATGAACAATTGAGTACCTGGCGGCATCGCCATATGAATATGGTACATCGCATGATCGGTACCCGCATTGGCACAGGAGGCAGCAGTGGTAAAGATTACCTTAAAAGCGCTGCTGATAAACATTATATATTCAAAGAGATCGCACAACTCACTTCGTTTCTGATAGAACGGAAAAAATTACCGCAGTTACCAAAAGAAATAGAAAGGATGTTAGGATTTAGCGGGGCGGGCCATATGTAGGAGTTTTTATATCATGATAATAAAGAAAAATCCAGTTTTCTTTATTTCCTTTTTCCCACCAATGTTGTCTTAGCTGCATTGCTTTTTCAGGATTAAAATCATATTTAGTTTTATAGCGAACTTTCATTTGTTGCAATTGAGGTGCATCATCACCACCAAAAAATATGGTTGTTCCTTCATCCTTTATCCAAAAAACCTGGTGATGGGGTGAATGTGCACCCGTGTGTTCATAAAAAATATAATCATCTATCACTCCGTTATCATCATGTAAAAAACAAATCTGTTCAGATTGAAATAAAGGTTCAATTTCATCGGGCATGTAAGAAGGGAAACCTTTTTGCCAGGCAAAGTCTAACTCACGTTTCTGCAAATAATAGGTAGCGTTCGGAAAGTTTAATGTATCCCCTCTGCTAAAATTATCGGGATGTGGGTTTCCCAATCCGCCAGCATGGTCTTTATGCAAATGTGTAATCAATACTTTCGTCACTTGCTCAGGTGCAAAACCTACAGCCTTCAGATTTTGGTGTATTTGCAATGTGCCGCTTTCATTATTAAATCCTAAACCTGCATCTAACAGCAAAATGTCTTTGGATGTAATAACCAAAAAGGGTTGAATTTCTACAAGCAAACTTCCGGTTGCACGGTCTGTAAGCAGATCTTTTTTTGCATCAAATGGTACGAACAATTTTGTTTTATCAATTGTAAATGTGCCTTCGGAAAGTGGCATAACCCCCAGGCCCCCGGTGGGGGGACTTAGGTCATTTTTTTCCTTTTTATAATCAGTCATAATAAATTAAAGTTGCATTAAAATCTACTTGTCAGGAATCGTTTGATCACAAAAAGAATTGTGTACCCTTTTTCCCTCTTCGGGGGACAGGGGGCTGCCTTACCGCAACACCATTTGCCTGTCTGAATCAAGCCTGATAAGTATGAATAATAAAATAGTGAATGTCAATAATGCCGTACCCCCATAACTTATAAATGGAAGTGGAATCCCAATCACAGGTGCAAGACCTACTGTCATAGAAACATTGATTGCAATATGGAAAAAGAAAACTGCAGCTACACCATAAGCATAGCATCGGCTAAATACACTTCGCTGTCGCTCAGCTATCATCACTATGCGAAAAAGCAACAGTAAATAAATGCCAAGCAAAATGGTAGTGCCAATAAATCCGAAGCCTTCACCGATAGTACAAAAGATAAAATCTGTACGTTGCTCGGGTACAAAATCATATCTTGTTTGAGTGCCGCTTAAAAGGCCTTTGCCTGCAAAGCCACCTGACCCAATCGCTATTTTCGATTGACGTACATTATAATCTGCAGTGTTATCCTTTTTAATATTTGTGCTTTGTACAGCTATGCCTCCTGCACCGGTGTATGGATTGTCCTTACCAAATAATGAATAAATTCTTTCGACCTGGTGTTTTTGCAGCACACTGGAAAAAATAAATGGCACAGCAAATCGCTGAATACCCACGCAAAGAAGCCACACAAAAACAATTGTAACCAAAGCACTTCTTCGCTTGCGGATTTGACGACGATTTAAAAAAATAACTATTGCCGCAATAATGGTAAGTATGATGGCTAATGTATTGGGCTCTATCACTATGGAAGCAATGATCATAACTGCTATTGAAAATCCAATGATCAATATAGTAGGCGGTAAACCCTCTCTGTACATCACAAGGAAAAAAGAAAAGTAAACAAGGGCAAGCCCTGTCTCTTTTTGCAAAATGGTGATAAGTGCAGGAACAATCGCAATGGCTGCAGCGATCAATTGTGAACGCTGTTTACTAAAATCCAAATCGGGCATGGAAAGATATTTTGCAAGGGCAAGGCAAACACTCACTTTGCAAAACTCCGCAGGTTGAAATTGAAAACCACCAAAGCGGATAATAGATTCAGTACCCTTTATAGGAGAATGAAATGGAAATACAAGGAACAAGAGTACCATGCCTGCTGCATACCATAAGTTGGCAGTAGCTGTAAAAAATTTGCTGTCCGTAAGCAAAATAAACGTGCCCAGAACTAAGGCTATTATCAGGAAAAAAAACTGCTTACTATAATCAGTTTTGAATGACACGAAACTGGAAACAACCGGATCGCCATCACGATAGGTAGCAGCGAAAATGGCCGTGACACCTATAAAGACTAGCAACAAATAAAGCCAGATCAATATAGGATCAACACCACTGGAAATTTTTCCTTTTTCCCCGTTCATCAGGTATTGGTTTTTTTATTCGTTCGTAAAATATCTTCTTGTCTGATCGTTTCTCCAATAAATAAAAAAACCAATCTTGGCCTGGGAGCTGAAGTGTCTTTCTTTGGAGGAGGCTGAGCTTTACGAATGAATTTTTTTATGTAGCTGCTATCCTTTGTTAGTTTGAAATAAAATTGTCCTCTTACTGAATCAGCTTTGTACTGTTCTCTGATCAACCAGCCGGGCATTAAATTGGCACTTGAAATGTATTCAACCTTTTTTACACTTTCAGGCCGCAGAGTATCATTGAGGTATTTCTCCATCATCAATGCAGCTATAGGGCCTGCCCATGTAGCCCCAAAACCTGCATTTTCTACGATCACTGCAATAGCGATCTTTGGATTTTCTCTTGGTGCAAAACAAACAAAAACAGAATTATCTTTTAACTGTACCCGCCTACCATCAATGATCCTGAAATTCTCGGCTGTGCCTGTCTTGGCACATACATTAATGCCAGGAAGCTTTGCTACTCTTGCTGTACCAATTTCCACTACATCCTGCATACCACTGATCACTGATTCAAATGCTGCATTGTCAATGCGGGTCAATACTGCGTGCTTAGTACGAAACTTTTTTATTATGGTATCAGTTGTTTTTTCACCTTCAATTCGTTTTACAAAATGTGGAGTGTAAAAATATCCTTTGTTGGCAATGAGGCACATCGCATTGGCCAATTGTAATGGTGTAGCTACCATCATGTCTTGCCCGATACCCAAAGTAAGATTTGTGCAGGAGTTCCAGCTATTTCGATAAACTCTATTGTAAGTGGTCGTGTCGGGTATTCCTTCTCTTATTTTGTTAGGTCTGAATTCACCGGGCAGATCAATTCCCAAAGTAACACCCAGTCCGAAGTCATGAACGTAATCCCGCCATTTTGCATAACCATGTTTTACATTTTTGAATTTCTCACTGTCCACGGAAAGACGGTATATATGTGCAAAATAAGAGTTGCAGGAATTGGCAATAGCCAGTCGCAAATTGGCAGCGTGCCCCCCACCCGCATGTGTACAAGCCGGCTTGCCATGGCCGCAACCATAATAGCGACCGGGACAACCATAGCCATAAAAAGGAGTAATAATGCCTTCGTCCAATGCAATCAATGCACCTATCGGTTTGAATGTAGAGCCTGGTGGATAGGTGCCCGCAATGGCCCGGTTTAAAAGAGGACCTGCGACATCCAGGACAAGCTTTGAATAATTCTTCTTCTTCTCAGAACCAGTCAGATTATTGGGATTGTAATTAGGCCCTGATACCATGGAGATGATACCACCTGTCTCCGGTTCTATAGCAACGACCGCTCCTACTTTGTTCGCCATTAATTTTTCAGCTAATTGTTGTACTTCTATATCCATATAAGTGTGCAGACTTCTCCCGGCAATAGCTGGAGTATCAAATTCTCCTTTTTCATAAGAACCTACCAATCGGTTCTTATGGTCTTTAATGAGGAACTGCACACCGCGTTGCCCCATCAGCACACGTTCATAAAAGGCTTCTAAACCACTGCGACCTACATAATCGCCGGGTTGATAAAAACCACCAGAACGTGCAATGATGGTGGAGTCCACTTCGCCAACATAACCCATTACATGTGCAGCAGCATTGAATGGATAAACACGTATGGGCCGGGGCTGCAGATAAAAACCATTGGCTTCAAACCGCCATTGATTTTCCTGCAACCTTGCATATTTCGAGGGAGTCAACAGTTCTTCAAATGAAGAAGGACGATAACGGCCATTGCGTAGAATAGCTTCGATCATCCTTTGCCTGAATTGGGCTGTATCTATCTCTAATAAATGACAGAGATAAGCTGTATCCACATTTTTTACCTGCGATGGAGTCACCATCAGGTCATACATAATGGTATTATTCAGTATGGCTTTCCCTTCGCGGTCAAAAATAATTCCTCGTGCAGGATAGACTACGTTGCGCAGCACCGCATTATCCTGCGCTAATTTTTCATATTTTCCCGATAATACCTGTAGGTTGAATAATTGTGCGAGAATAGTAATAAATACGAGTAAAAAAAGGATCCTTATAATATAACTGCGGGACTGGTTGAATACCGACATAAAAATTGTGAGAAAAAAGATTGAATGTGAATCGTAAAAATTGAAGTCAAACCGAATGCAAATTTTAGTAAAGAGATGCATATGGGCAAATAATCATTTGGTAATTTTTTACGTAGAAAAAAAGGATCATGAGTATCGGGCAGCTATAATGTTTTTATTAAACTTAAATTGACTATAGATCAAAATGTCAAAAAATGCTCCGCGACGGCGTAGCCGTCAAATATTTATAGCAAAATCGGAAATTGTGTAAATAGACCGCATAGCCGTCGAAGCGATATTATGCCAAATACCTAAATCATGATTTCCGAAACCTTTTTAGATTATTATGTCAAAATTTTTGATTTATGTAATGATGTAAGTTCGACTGCTACGCAGTCGCGGCTTTCTTCCTGAATTTGTTCTAAAAATATTTGACCCCGATGGTGTAAGTTCAATTTATGATTCCAAATAAAAAATATCATTAGGAATAGTTGACTTCCAATGGCTGTTTGAAAAGTTAAATAGAGATTCGATAGATGAATGGAGCGTCGCAACAAAAGTCAAATAATAGCAATCAGCTGGTAACAAAATTTCCTATGCAGTATTTGTCCTGTACTTCAACCTGCGGGGAATTAATAACTCCACAGTAATAATCAAAAGCATGCTAATGGCTGTAGTGGCTCCGGTTTTGATTATAAAGTCAAGAAAAGATCCGAATTGTAACCATTGCAAAAGGGTGAGATATAGATGATGCAGGAAAGTAAGAATGAATGCATATACCATATAAGGCCCCCATCCCAATCCCCGCGGAGAAGGTTCGTGAAAATTAATTTCCGTAGTTTCTTTGGTTATGAGCAGTTGGATAATAAAAGGGCGTACATAAGCAATCAATACACAGGCTGCTGCATGCAGACCCGGTGTCATTTTGAAATAATCCAAAATGAGCCCGGTGGCAAAACCAATAAATAAAAGGGCTATGCGTGGGGTAGAAAATGGAAGCCATAGAATGAATAAAAAGTATAAATAAGGAACTATGAACCGGTGCAAAAATGGAATCTTATTCAATAAAAAAACCTGAACCGTTATAAATAAAATCAGCCGGAAAATATTTTTCACCAGATCGCTCATGGACTATTCCTCCTTTCCTGCGCCATCTTTTTTTCTGTGTCCTTATCCAGTTCTACCTGTTCTGTGCGTTGTAGATTCTCTACAATAAACACTTGCTGGATGTTTGCAAAATTGATGGCACAACGCACCTTTATTAAATAAAATCCTGAGGACTTATCAATCTTAATATCTGCAATGCGACCCAGAAAAAAATGGGGCGGATAATTGAATGAATACTTGCTAGTAAGAATCGTGTCACCTTTTTTTACTGCTACATCCTTGCTGATTCCATCTAATGTTAGGAACCTGGGATCCTTTGCATCCCATCTGATAATGCCTGCTACATTCGTAGTTTTCAACATGGCAGGTATCCTGCTCTTTGTATGCAGCAAACTCATGACCTGGCTAAAATTGGGACTCACATTTACCACTTGTCCAACTACAGAAAAATCTGAATTGAGTACAGCCATATTATCTTTGATCCCTTCTTTGGCGCCCCTGTTTACCTGAAGGTAATTATTTTCTACGTTCACAGAATTGTACAACACCTTGGCCTCCCGATAAAGATATCTGCGTACTTCAGTTACAGTATCTATACGAACTGAATCTGTTACCAGCCGTTGTGCAGTATCTGTAGGATTAAAATTATTTTTTAAAAGATTCAGCAATGAATCATTCATCCTGTGTACACGACGGTTTTCTTCATGCAGATGGAAATAGTCATCTATTTTATCTACCTGAGTATTGATGCCCCCGGTAACTTCAGTAGCCACCCCTAAAAAAACTGCACGATGAAAGCGATTGAATTTAAAAAGTATCCACAAAGCAATAAACTGAAGAAGAACAAAACTCAGGAAGACAAAATAGCGGCGAATAAAAAGAAAGATGTTTCGCATAAGCCCATCCTAAATCCTTCCCGAAGGAAAGGACTTTTCAAGTAAATTGAAAAAGTAAAAATCTTTCATAACAGGCAAGTTATAAGCCCCATCTTACGGTGGGTGGGTAGGCTCTATCGCATTACAAATGGATATCGTTCATAATTCTTTAGTGCAAGGCCAGTCCCTCTTACTACACTCTTTAACGGATCATCTGCTACATGCACAGGAAGCTTGATTTTCTGGCTTAATCTTTTGTCCAAACCTTTCAATAAAGCTCCCCCACCTGTGAGATATAATCCCCTGCGGTATATATCTGCAGCAAGTTCAGGTGGTGTTTGTTCGAGTGCTTTTAAAATAGCTTCTTCAATTTTAAAAATAGATTTATCCAGTGCTTCAGCAATCTCCTGATAGCCCACCATTATTTGTTTTGGAATACCGGTTACAAGGTCCCGGCCATTTACAGGTATATCATCCGGTGGATTATCAAGGTCTTTCAATGCGGCACCTATTTGTATTTTTATTTGTTCAGATGTACGCTCACCTATCAATAAACTATGATAACGCCGAAGTGCTTCCATAATGTCGGCTGTAAATTCATCACCTGCTATGCGGATGGACTGATCGCAAACAATACCGGCCAATGCAATCACCGTTATACCCGTAGTACCTCCGCCAATATCAATGATCATGTTGCCTACAGGTTCTTCCACATCTATTCCTATTCCCAATGCCGCGGCCATAGGTTCGTGTATGAGATAAACCTCCTTAGCACCCGCCTGCTCTGCACTGTCCCGTACTGCTCTTTTTTCTACTTCAGTAATGGAAGAGGGAATGCAGATCATCATTCTCCAGCTCGGAGGGAAAAGTGGTTTCTTAGGATAGATCATTTTGATCATCTCCCTTATCATCAGTTCGGCGGCATTGAAATCTGCAATCACACCATCTTTCAAAGGCCGCACCGTACGAATGCTTTCATGTGTTTTCTCGTGCATCATCAGCGCCCGCTTACCTACAGCCAACACCTCTTTAGGATTGTTGCGATTGAGTGCTACAATAGAAGGCTCATTTACAACTACGTCATCATTATGTATTATTAGTGTATTAGCAGTTCCGAGGTCTATGGCAATTTCTTGCGTAAACCAGTTAAAAAGTCCCATTTTTTTTATTGGATTGAAAGGTAAATGGTTTGCGTGCAAATTTGCTGCAAATAATTGGCATTGGCAAAGTAAACTAATGAGGTAAATAACTTTTACTGTCTATATAAAGAATTGCTTGTTGCAGGGATGAATAAACCGGAGGATTTTATTAGAATCGTTATTGGCATTGTAAAACAAAAGTATATCTCTCCACTTACATTTGCCTAAGTGAAGATTATTAACCGCCCTGTATGGATATTGTCTTTGGTAAGCCTCTTCGCCGACATGGCAAGTGAAATGCTTTACCCTGTAGTGCCAGTCTATTTAAAGGAGATCGGGTTTTCAGTTTTACTCATTGGCATCCTCGAAGGCATTGCTGAATTTACTGCCGGATTGAGCAAAGGATATTTTGGGAAAAAAAGCGATGAGTCAGGTTTGCGCTTACCATTTATCAAAAGCGGATATTTTTTAAGTGCATTGAGCAAACCTTTGATGGCAGTTTTTATTTTTCCTCTTTGGATTTTTTTTGTAAGAACAGTTGACCGGTTGGGAAAAGGCCTTCGGACAGCAGCGAGAGATGCCTTGCTTTCTCAAAATGCTACAAAGGAAACTAAAGGACGAGTGTTTGCTTTCCATCGCAGCCTCGATACGATTGGAGCTGTGCTTGGTCCTTTGATAGCTGTCCTTTTTTTAAGCTTTTTTCCGGGAAATTATGTTTCACTTTTTTATTATGCAATTATCCCGGGTATGATAGCTGTAGCCTTAATATTCTTATTAAAGGAAAAAAGAGTACCGGCATCCACTTTACCAAGGGGTTCATTTTTTTCTTTTTTTAAATATTGGAATATAGCATCCCCTGAGTATAAAAAATTAGTGACTGCACTTTTACTTTTCACATTAATAAACAGCTCAGATGTATTTCTGCTTTTAAAAACTAAAGAAATTACGGGGAGTGATACCACCACCATAATTGCCTATGTGTTTTATAATGTTGTCTTTGCTTTGGCTTCCTATCCTTTAGGCATTTTGGGAGACCGGTTTGGATTGAAGAAGGTGTTTAGCTTTGGTTTAGTTCTGTTTGCTCTGGTCTATTTTTTATTTTCATTTAATCTATCTGTAGTTTTCATTTTTATTGCATTTTTTATTTATGGTATTTATGCGGCGGCTACTGAGGGTATTGCCAAAGCCTGGGTCACCAATCTGTCGCACAATGAAAACACGGCAACAGCAATAGGATTTTATACTTCAGGACAAAGTATTTGCGCATTGTTTGCCAGTATTATTGCAGGGTTATTATGGGCTGCTCATAACAGCAGCACTGCATTTCTTTTTTCAGCTGTCGGAGCATTGATGGTGCTGCTTTTCATGCGCTTTTATGTAGCTGCACGCTAAGGCATCTTTTTATTGGCACAGTAATGGTTAAAGTAGTTCTTCTAATTGCGTGCAATTTTTTGAATCGGGTCTTATGCTAACCTATGCAGGACACCCGGGGCGATGATTTTTCATCGCCCTATTTTTATGTACCTTTTGGCATGCCTGTCAAAAACCATCTGTGGAAAAGAGCTCCTGCACTGAAGCTCCTTATACCATTGATAGCAGGTATCTTATTGCAATGGTACGCAATTGTTCCTCTTCCTTTTTTGTGGGCTGGTTTTATAGTCACATTTATAAGTGCTGCTGTATATCAGCTTATCAGCGTAGAAAATAAATTCAGATATAAAATAATAAATGGCGTAAGCATCAATGTATTATTCATTTGCCTCGGTGCATTGATCACTACGCATAATGATATACGGAACCACAAAAAATGGTTTGGTAATCAGTATTCAGAAGGTGATATTCTTATACTTCAATTGGAAGAGCCCCTCGTAGAAAAAGCCAATTCATATAAAGCATTTGCTTTCGTACAAGGATTTTATAGAAATAATGCTTTCCAAAAAACAGAGGGTATCATTATTATTTATTTCAAAAAAGACCCCGCACTGAAAAGCTTGGGCTATGGTTCGCAAATAATTACCACACATTCCATTGATCTCATAAGGAATTCAGGAAATCCAGGCGGTTTCGATTATAAAAAATATAGTTTATTTCACGGCATTACACACCAGGTTTACCTTACGGAAAGTGATTATGTATTATTACCCGGGAAATCTCAAAATGCATTTTTTAATTTCATTTTTCAAAGCCGTGCTCAAATCATTGCCATCCTTAAACGATTTATTCATGGAGATAAAGAACAAGGACTTGCTGAAGCGTTATTGATTGGTTACAAAGAAGACCTCGATAAAAACCTGGTGCAGGCTTATTCCAATACCGGTGTAGTACATGTGATTGCCATTTCAGGTTTGCACTTAGGTTTAATCTATTGGCTCTTGCTTGGCTTTACAAAACCTTTGAATCGCAAAAAATTTTATTGGGTTCGTTTTTTAATTATCACAGGATGCCTATGGTTATTCACTTTGCTAGTAGGTGCACAACCATCGGTTCTTCGTTCTGCACTGATGTTTACGGTAATTGCTATGAGTACCGTATTGGATAAAAGAGCTTCAATCTACAATACGCTGGCACTCTCTGCTTTGGTTCTTCTTTGCTGGAATCCTTTCTGGCTATGGGATGTAGGTTTTCAATTATCTTATGCTGCAGTTTTGAGTATTGTTATCTTTTTCCGCCCTGTGTATAACTGGTTTTATACTGAGAATAAAATAGTTGACTTCTTATGGAAGTTGATAGCTGCAAGTATTGCTGCGCAAATATTAACCCTGCCTATTAGTATCTATCATTTTCATCAGTTTCCTCTGCTTTTCTTATTTACCAATTTACTGGCCGTGCCACTTTCGAGTGGAATTTTGATAGCTGAAATTGCATTGTGTATTATTTCATTTATTACACCTCTGGCAAAAGTATTAGGTAGTGTTATCCAATTCTTTATTTACATAATGAATACGGCTATTGAAAGATTCGACAAGCTTCCTTTTTCAGTGTGGGATGGCATGTCAATCTCCATTCTGCAAGCTGTACTCCTTACATTGATCATTGGGGCAATGAGTTACTGGTTATTGTACAAAGAAAGAAAAAGTCTTTGGAAAGGTCTGGTATGCATGATGCTCTTTTTATTATTGAGAATGCAGTCTTTTATGAAAGTGCAAAGTCAAAAACAATTGGTTGTTTATAATATACCGAAGCACTCTGCAATCGACATTATGATCGGAAGAAAAAATTATTTCGTTGGAGATGAGGCGCTTATTCAAAATGAACTACTTCACAATTTTCATATCAAGCCTTCCCGCATTATGCACAGGCTATATGCCGATTCTGTTCTTCATGTCAATGCCATTAGCATAAATGGAAAAACCATTATGATACTAAGAAAGTCATTCCAATTCCCAACTATTCCAAACAAAACAAACATTGACTTACTGATTCTTTCTAAAACTCCCAAATTATTTATCAGCAACCTGGCAAATGCATATTCTATAAAACAAATTGTGATTGACGGGTCTGTTCCCAAATGGCAATCAATGAGATGGAAAAAAGAAAGTGGCTCACTCAAAATTCCCTGTTTTGATGTAAGTGAAAAAGGTGCTTTTGTGATGAATCTTTAGTCTCCTACCTTTGCCGACTTAAGTTTTCAAGCTTTGTTCCAAACTCTTTCTCTCAAACAATTACATGAACAAAAAGATTTCTGCAGCACTTATATCGGTTTTTTATAAAGATGGATTGGAGCCTGTATTACGTCTTTTACAAAAACAAGGTGTTACTATTTACACCACCGGAGGTACCCAAAAATTCATCGAAGAATTGGGAATTGCGGTCATCCCTGTTGAGCAACTTACTTCTTACTCATCAATTTTAGGCGGAAGGGTCAAAACCTTACACCCGTTGGTTTTCGGCGGCATATTAGGAAGGCGAAACAATGAAGGCGATATCAATGAAATGAAAGAATTTGGTATTCCGGAATTAGACCTGGTGATCGTTGATCTTTATCCTTTCGAAGAGACAGTAGCCCACAGCAAAGATGAAAAAGAGATCATAGAAAAAATTGATATCGGTGGGCCTTCCATGATAAGAGCTGCAGCCAAAAATTACAGTGATGTTATTGTTATTGCCTCCAAAAATGATTATGCACAATTAGTAACAATACTTACAGATCAGCAAGGGAAAACCACACTCAAACAACGAAAGGATTTTGCGGCAAAGGCATTCCGTATTGTAACGAAATATGATATAGCTATTCAGGATTATTTTGATTCTCAAATTAGGATTGCTCAAACCAATAAAAAAACACTCAGATATGGCGAAAACCCCCATCAGAAAGCTTTCTTTGAAGGAGATCTCGATGCATGTTTTTCACAATTGAATGGAAAAGAAATAAGCTATAATAATCTGGTAGACATAGATGCCGCAATAGAATTAATCAATGAGTTTAACGATACAACTTTTGCTATTATCAAACACACCAATGTTTGTGGTATTGCAAGCAGACGGTTAATGACAGATGCGTGGAAAGCAGCATTGGCGGGCGATCCGGAAAGTGCATTTGGCGGTGTGCTTATAAGCAATGCTGAGATAGATGTACAAACAGCCGAAGCGATAAATGAAATTTTTTTTGAAGTATTAATTGCACCTGCATTTCAGCAAGAAGCTTTAGAAATATTAAAGACAAAAAAGAACCGCATATTGCTTCAAACAAAGACCCGGGAAAAAATATTGCAAATGAGAAAGTCCCTGTTAAACGGGGAACTGATACAGGAAAAAGATAATGGTAATTTTACAAAATGGGAAGAAGTGGGTGGCCGGATCGCTTCACCAACCGAAAAGGAAGATTTGATTTTTGCAAACATTGTCTGTAAGCATTTGAAAAGTAATGCGATTACATTGGTAAAAAATAAACAACTCATTGGAAAAGGTTGCGGACAAACAAGCCGCATTGACGCTTTGCGGCAAGCCATTGATAAATCCAAAAGTTTTGATTTCGATCTAACAGAAGCTGTGATGGCAAGTGATGCTTTTTTCCCGTTTAATGATTGTGTAAAACTAGGAGATGCTGCAGGTATAAAAGCTTTCATTCAACCAGGCGGATCTATAAGGGATAAAGACAGCATAGATTACTGTAAAGAAAAAAACTTGGCAATGGTAATAACAGGATTGAGGCATTTCAAGCATTAATGCTGATGATTCTCTACCTGGTTAGGATTAATGTTCAGTAAATTTTTATATTTCAGGTATCTTTATAATTAGCTCAAAAAGATATGAGTTAACTAAACCAAAAAAGGACAATATTCGTACTTATATCTTTACCATTGCTTATGATTCAGAGCAACGATACTGCTTTATTAGTTTTTTCACGATCTGCTGAAGCAGAGGTTGCAGCTAAACAATTCCTTCATTCAGGGAAAAAAACTCAAAATACCCGGATAGCTCAAAGCCTTATTGACAGGGTATTTGAAATTACCAAAGAAACAGGTTTACCCACTTTCACTTTTAATGAAAAACAACAAACCGGCTGCAGCTTTGGTGAAAAATTATCCAATGCTATAATTAATATTTTCAATAAAGGGTTTTCACGTTTATTAATTATAGGCAATGATTGCCCTCAACTCACCTCTTCGATAGTCACTAAAGCCTGCAATCAGTTACAAAAGAATGATGTTGTATTGGCCCCGACAAAGAAAGGAGGCCTTTACCTGATTGGATTGTCGCAGATTAGTTTTGATAAGAACACTATTATTAATATGGCATGGCAGACTAGCCATGTATTCGCTGATTGGGAAAAATACATTCAGAAAAAATCTTTTACTTATTTCCAATTGCCTGAACTTAATGATATCAATAACAGTACTGATCTATTAAGGTTAATATCTGCTTCATCTAAGCTCGATGCATTCCGTAAGCTAATTATTAGTCTGCTCTCCTCATTATATTTACCTCCTGCTTGTTCCAGTAAATTATTGTTCTCATTTATCTGTTCTTACGTACAGACTTTAAGAGCGCCTCCTTCAGCTATTTGTTCTTAAAATATTCTTCCTCTTTTCGCTGGAAGAAACTTCAAAAGTAAATTCAAAAAGTACGACTGGACTTAAGAATTAAACAACTATAAAACTTATAAAATGAGCAACCATTATTATAATGCTGAAGATCTTGGTAAGTTTGGAAATATAGGAGAATACCAAAAAGAATTAGGTGATAAATTTTTTTCATACTATGGTGAAGTTTTTAAGGACAGCGCATTATCTGCCCGTGAGAAGTCCCTTATCGCACTTGCTGTAGCTCATGCGGTGCAATGTCCCTATTGCATTGATGCCTATAGCAGTGATGCATTTGAAAAAGGTTATAGCGAAGCGCAAATGATGGAAGCAGTTCATGTAGCTGGCGCCATAAAAGGTGGAGCTGTATTGGTGCATGGAGTGCAGATGATGAATAAGGTGAAGGAGATAGCGATGTAGGCCCTGTCCTCCGGTAGGTGTCCCGATAGCTATCGGGGATTAGGTCAAAGGAATTCTTTGCAGTACTAAATTTTTTTAACAACGATTATTTTTTATATACAAAAACCCTTCATGGTGAGAACGGAAAAAAATAATATGAAAACATTGAAGCGCCAACATCATGACTTGTCCGATAGCCAGGTGCAGATAGGCATACTGGAAGATGATAAACATTTATATCATCTTGTGCCTTTTCAACAAAAGCTGGA
>Ga0183260_10001902_pt1 | contig 17397 bp, 16 predicted proteins | sample AntDrymUQ4972206_2_FD_129768 | JGI IMG/M metagenome (GOLD analysis project Ga0183260, IMG submission 129768) | Polar desert sand microbial communities from Dry Valleys, Antarctica - metaG UQ497 (22.06) (version 2) (version 2) | ecosystem: Environmental > Terrestrial > Soil > Desert | place...
CCAGAGCTCCTCGGCACTCTCGCGCCAGGCCTCTGCCCAGCGCTCCTCGCCGGTCCAGTCGAGCATTGCCTTGGCCGCCAGCATCGTTCCCGGTGCGCCGCTGTGCAGGTCGTTCGCCTCACAGTCCCAGTTCTCACGCACGCGCACGTGAAGGGTGTCCGCGAGGTCAGGGGCCGGCGCCAGCTTGTACGCGACGAGCAGCATGCCGCTGTCGCCGTCGAACAGGCTCGCGTGCGTGCGGACAGGTGGGTCGAGGCACTCGGGCGCTGGATTGGCCCGCCAGATCTCGTACGCGCGCCGCGCGAGCGCGGCCAGGTCGATCTGAGACTCTGCGACCGCCCGGCGCCGGAGCATGTCGAGCACCCAGCAGACGCCGGATGCTCCGCGGTAGAGCGTTGTCAGCGGAAGAGGGGCGGAGCCTCCGCCCGTGTCCCAGTCTTCGACGGGAGTCCAGAGATGATGGTCGTGGAAGCTCGCGTCTGCGTCGGCGACGATCACGCGGATTCGTGCACGCACGGTTTCCTCGTCCCACGGCTCGTCCGTCAGCGGCTCGTGATTCTCCGGCGAGAACAGCATGCGCGGACGATAGAGCCGGTCGGTTGCGGTCGTCTTGAATAAAACGGACGTCTCAGCGGCGAGCCAGAAGCATGCCCGGCGTCCGGCCGGCGAACCGGACGCATTCCCGCGTGAGGTGCGGCTGGTCGGCGTAGCCGGCCTCGGCGGCAAGCTCGGCGAGGCCCACGCCGGTGCGAGCGGCCGCCATGGCTCGGAACCGCTGGAAGCGCAGGATGCAGCCAAGCGTCTTCGGCCCGTAGCCGAGCGCGGCGGTGCAACGGCGCCGGAGCTGCCGCTCGCTCACGCCGATCCGGTCGGCCAGGGCGGCGACCCGCGCGGCCGGAGACCGGAGCGCCGCGACGACCGCCTCGACGGCGGGATCGGGCGGCTCGGAGACCCGCGCGGCGACGATGTCCTCGAGCAGCTCGGCTGCTTGCGCCGCAGACGTGCAGGCGGCGAGCCGAGACTCGAGCCGCTCCATCTCGCCGCATCCCCAGAGCGCACTCACTCCGACGCGCGCATCAGCCAGTTCCGTGCCGTGCAGTCCGAGCACGCCGGCACCGGCCCCGGGCCGGAACCGGACGACGACGAACGTCCGCTCCGGGAACGAGCCGACCGCGTGCGGGCGCGTGTCGGCGCCGCGCACGAAAAGCCCGGTGCCGCTCCAGACGAGCTCGACCGCGGCATCCGGCAGCAGCGGTTCGTCGCGGCTCGACCGCTCCGCCCAGACACAGTCGACGTGCCGTGCGAGCGACTCCCGCGGCCGCCACTCGACCCGAAAGGAGCCCATCTCTGGCACGTCGCCGTCCACGTGAGGCAATCGTAGAACGGCGCCCGCCGGGACGCGGGCTGCGTGACGCCGTCCGTGCGGAACTTCCGCGTGGTCTTTCCAGCGTGGCGTGGCTACTCGGGCTTCATCGGCTGCCAGAGCTGGATGCCGTTGCCCTCAGGGTCGCGCACCTCGGCGAAGCGGCCGTTGGGATAGCGCTCGGGGTCGACCTCGACCGTTTCTCCCGCCGCGCGCAGCTGGGTGACGATCGCGTCGAGGTCGACGACGCGAAAGTTGATCATCCAGGCGTGCTCGGGCGGGCCGATCATCTCGGAGTCCATCGGGAAGGGCGCGAACACCGTCTCTCCCTCCTGCTGCTCCCAGGCTCCCTCGTCGTACGTCTCGGGCACGGTCGTGATCCCGAACCGCTCCTGGTACCAGATCGCCAGTGCGCCGGGGTCCCGTGCGCGGAAGAAGAACCCGCCGATCCCTGTTGCGACCTCCACCCGCGCACCAGTGTAAGAGCTCTTAACAGTGCCTGGCACTGTAAGAGCCACAGATTCGCGCCGATTTGTCCACATGGGCTTCCTCGTCGTACGATCCACTGGAATGGCGCTGCAAACGGGCGAGAAGACTCTCCAGCAGATCGTCTCCACGGTCGCGTCGTCGCTCGAGCTGACCGAGGTGCTGAAGGCCGTCGTCCGGCTGATGTCGGACGCGAGTGGCGTGCAGGCCTGCTTCGCGTACCTGCTCGACGAGACCGGCGATCGTCTCGTGCTGCGCGCAGCCTCGCCGCCGTACGAGCGGCAGGCGGGCAAGGTCGTGATGGAGCGCGGCGAGGGCCTCGCGTGGTGGGCCGCCGAGCGCGGGGAGCCGGCGTTCATCCGCGACGACGCGCTCGCCGACCCACGCACGAAGTACTTCGCGGAGCTCGAGGAGGAGCGCTTCCAGTCGCTGCTCGCTCTTCCTGTCGTCGGCCGCTCGGGAGACGTGATCGGCGTCATCACCGCCCACACCGAGGCTCCGCGGGAGTTCTCGGACGACGAGGTGGACTTCCTCGTCACGTCGGCGTCGCTCGTGGCGAGCGCCATCGAGAACGCTCGCCTGTACGAGGAGGCCCGGATCCGCGTCGCCGAGCTCGAGCAGCTCACCGAGCTCGCGGAGGCGATCGCAGGAGCGGGCGCACTCGAGGAGCTCTTGCAGATCGTCGTCTCCGGCGCGCGACTGCTCCTGGCCGCTCGTGCCTGTCACGTCTACCTGCTCGACCCGGGCAGCGAGGAGCTCGAGCGTGTCGCCAGCGACCCCGAGCCGGGGAACGCGCGGGACAAGCTCCGCCTCGCGGAGCTCGGGCCCGAGCTCGCGCGCGGCGGGCGGAGCACACGGGTCGCGGTTCCGCTCGTGGCGAACGACGAGCTGATCGGGCTGCTCGTCGCCGAAGGGAGCGTCCGCGTCGAGCTCGGCCGCGCCGCCGCGAGCCAGGTCGCGGTCGGACTCAAGAAGGTCCAGGTAATCGAGCAGCTCACGGAGAAGAACCTGATCAAGGACTTCTTCGAGGAGCTCGCCGGCGGTCGGCAGCGAGGCGACCTCGAGGGACGCGCGACCCGCCTCGGCTGCGATCTGTCCAAGCCGCACGCCGTTCTCGTCGCCGAGCCTGCGAACGACGCCCTCGAGCGTGCGCTCCGGCTTGCCGCTCCCGGCTCGCTCTTCGATCGTCGCGAGCACTCGCTGCGGGCGCTCGTGAACCTGTCCACGACCAGCTTCGACTCGTTCCTCCAACGGCTTCACAGGATCCACGGCGATCTCGCCGAGCCTGCCTCGGTCGGCGTTTCGAGCCTCTGTGAGGGCGAAGCGACGTTCGCCGACGGGTTCGCCGAGGCGCAGCAGGCGCTGCTCGGCACGGTCGTGCTGCGAGGCGGGCCTGCCGTTCTGTCGTACGAGGACCTCGGTGCTTACAAGTACCTGTTGCGGGTCGCGGTGGACGGTGGTATCCGCGACGCGACCGTCGATGCGGTCTCGCGTCTCGCCGAGTACGACGCCCAGCGCGGATCCCAGCTCGTCCTCACGCTCGAGGAGTTCCTGCGCCGCCACGGCAACATCAGCGCGACCTCGGAGACGCTCTTCGTGCACCCGAACACCCTGCGCCAGCGGCTTCGGCGGATCGCCGAGCTCTCGGGGCTCGACCTGCGCAAGGACGACTGGCTGATGATCGAGATCGCCGTGAAGATGGTGAAGCTCGAGCAGGCGCTCGGATCGAAGGCTCAGAAGACAGCGAAACCGCACACATAGGCGCGCCGAAGGTGTGGAGAAACCGCACCTTCATCGCGGCCAACGCGGGTGTTACGCCTATGCCTCCACGTCCCAGGAGGCGAGAGGTATGGATGGAGAGGCCGTATCCGCGGACGCCGTCTGGCAGGACATGCAGGCACGCGGAGTCGAGTTCGTGTTCGCGCAGTTCGTCGACATGTACGCGAGGCCGAGCGCGAAGCTCGTCCCGGTCGGCTCGCGGGAGGCCTTCGACGGCCTGCTGACGGACGGCGCCGGCTTCGCGGGCTTTGCGGCCGGCGAGCTCGGGCAGGTGCCGAGCGACCCGGACATCGCGGCGATCCCCGATCTCGCGAGCTACACACCGGTTCCGTGGGAGCACAACCTCGCGCGTTTCGCCTGTGACGTCACGGTCGAGGGTGAGGACTGGCCGTACTGCCCACGCACGATCCTGCGGCGGATGCTCGCGCGCGCGGAGGACAAGGGCTTCGAGTTCAAGATGGGCCTCGAGCTGGAGTACTTCCTCGTCAAGCAGCGCGAGGACGGCTCGATCATGATCGCCGATCCCTACGACACGCTCGACAAGCCCTGCTACGACATGGCCGGGCTCACCCGCCGCTACGACTTCCTCACCGAGGTCTCGCGAAACTGCAACAACCTCGGGTGGGGCAACTACGCGAACGACCACGAGGACGCGAACGGCCAGTTCGAGCAGAACTTCACCTATGCCAACGCGCTCACGAGCTGCGACCGCGGGATCTTCTTCCGCTACATGGTGCACACGCTCGCGGAGCAGCACGGGATGATCGCGACGTTCATGCCCAAGCCGTTCTCCAACCTCACGGGGAACGGATGCCACTTCCACATGTCGCTCTGGGACGGCGATACCAACCTCTTCCTGGACGAGTCGGACCCACGCGGCCTCGGTCTCTCGGAGACCGCGTACCACTTCATCGGCGGCCTGAAGGAGCACGCGCGTGCATACAGCGGGGTCACGGCGCCGACCGTCAACTCGTACAAGCGCCTCAAGCTCGGAACGACGACGAGCGGGGCGACCTGGTCTCCGGTCTGGATCACGTACGGCTACAACAACCGCACGCAGATGCTGCGGATTCCCGGCCCCGGCCGCATCGAGGATCGGACGATCGACGGCTCGTGCAATCCGTATCTGGCGGCGGCCGCGGTGCTCGGGGCCGGGCTCGACGGAATCGAGCGGGGCCTCGATGCCGGCGAGCCGAACGCGGACAATCTCTATTCGCTGCCGTACGACGAGCTCAAGGGCCGCGGGCTCGAGACACTGCCGGCCACCCTTTTGCAGGCGACGTACGAGCTCGAGCACGACGATGTGCTCAGGGAGGCGCTCGGGCGCGGTCGGGATGAGGACTACGTCGACTACTTCATCCGCGTGAAGCGCGAGGAGTGGAACCGCTACCACGAGCAGGTCACGCCCTGGGAGATCCGGGAGTACCTGACGAGATTTTGAGTATGGAGCAAAGCTCCATATTCAGAAGGTGAGAATCGTGGAAACAATGGGGTTCAGACCGATCCCGATGTGTACCGTCTGAACACATGTGCGGGATCGTCGGACTGTTCGCGAAGTCTCCCGAGATCGAGGAGCGCCTCGGCGTGCACCTGGCTGCGATGCTCACGCAGATGAACGATCGCGGGCCGGACAGCGCCGGCGTCGCGGTGTATCGCGACCCTGCGCCCTCCGGGTCGAGCAAGGTGACGCTCTTCTCCGCGGATCCGGGCGAGGACTGGGCGGCGCTCGCAGCCGAGCTCGGAAGCGAGCTCGGCTGCTCGCCCGAACCCGGTGTCCGTGCGAGTCACGCCGTCCTCGTCGTGGACGCGGATGCCGCGGCCGCCGAAGCGTGGGTGCGGGCGAACCGCCCGGACTTGCGCGTGATGAGCGCGGGGAGCGTCATCGAGATCTACAAGGAGACCGGGCTCCCTCGCGACTTCGCCGAGGAGTTCCGTCTCACCGAGTTTCAGGGGACGCACGCGCTCGGCCATACGCGCATGGCGACCGAGAGCCGCGTCACGACCGAAGGATCGCACCCGTTCTCGACCGGGCTCGACCTGTGTCTCGTTCACAACGGGTCGCTCTCCAACCACAACCGGCTGCGCGAGAACCTGCGCCGGGAGGGGATCGGCTTCGAGACCGAGAACGACACCGAGGTCGCGGCCGGGTATCTCGCCTGGCGCATGCGCGAGGGCGCGACGCTCGAGCAGGCGCTCGAAGGCTGCCTCGACGACCTCGACGGCTTCTACACCTTCGCCGTCGGGACCGCCGATGGGTTCGCGGTCCTGCGCGACCCGATCGCTTGCAAGCCAGCGGTGCTCGCCGAGACCGACGGGTGGGTTGCGATGGGCTCGGAGTGGCGGGCGATCTCGGTCCTGCCCGGATCCGCGGATGCGCGAATGTGGGAGCCGGAGCCGGGGGTCGTGTACGTGTGGGAGAAGGAGCTCGTGTGATGGCTGTCGCCGAGCGCGAGCAGCAGGCTGCGGTCGAGCTCGTCGACCTCGATACGACTCCTCTGCGCGAGCTCAACCAGCGCCTCCACGATCTTGTGGAGTCTCCGGGTCCCGCTGCCTGGCGCATCATCAACCCGAACGGCGCGCATGCGGTCGCGTGCGGCCTGGACGCGGACGTCGACGTCGAGATCGAGGGGCACGTCGGCTACTACTGCGCGGGCATGAACAAGCGGGCCACGGTCCGCGTCCACGGCAACGCGAGCACGGGCCTCGCAGAGAACATGATGTCGGGTCTCGTCGTCGTCGACGGGAACGCGAGCCAGTCGGCTGGGGCCACAGGGCGTGGGGGGCTCCTCGTCGTCCGCGGGGACGCGGCCGCGCGCTGCGGGATCTCGATGAAGGGAATCGACGTCGTCGTCGGCGGCTCGGTCGGGCACATGAGCGCGTTCATGGCGCAGACCGGCTCCCTCGTCGTCTGCGGAGACGCGGGAGAGGCGCTCGGGGACTCGATCTACGAGGCGCGCCTGTACGTTCGCGGGAGCGTCGCGAGCCTCGGTGCCGACTGCGTCGAGAAGGAGCTTCGCGACGAGCACCGCGCTCACCTCGCACAGTTGTTGAACGCCGCCGACATCGACGCCGATCCGGCCGACTTCCGCCGCTACGGCTCCGCGCGGCAGCTCTACAACTTCCGGATCGACAACGCCGGCGCGTACTAGTGGCCACCGAGACTACGCGCCCCTGGAACCTCCGCGAGTCGTACCTCTTCGATCGCAGCGTGATCGCCGAGATCCAGCGCGCCTCGCGCGAAGGGATCTACGACATTCGCGGCTTCGGCGCGAAGCGCCGCCTGCCGCACTTCGACGATCTCCTCTTCCTCGGTGCGTCGATCTCGCGCTACCCGCTCGAGGGCTACCGCGAACGGTGCGCAACCGACGTCGTCCTCGGAACGCGCTTCGCGAAGAAGCCCCTCGAGCTGAAGATCCCGGTGACGATCGCGGGCATGAGCTTCGGGGCTCTGTCAGCGCCCGCGAAGGAGGCTCTCGGCCGCGGCGCCAGCGAGGCCGGCACCTCGACGACCACGGGAGACGGCGGCATGACGAACGAGGAGCGGGAGCACTCCGAGACCCTCGTCTACCAGCTGCTCCCCTCCCGCTACGGCATGAATCCCGACGATCTGCGACGCGCAGACGCAATCGAGGTCGTCGTCGGGCAGGGCGCCAAGCCCGGCGGGGGCGGGATGCTCCTCGGCCACAAGATCTCCGACCGTGTCGCGGAGATGCGAAACCTGCCGAAGGGCATCGACCAGCGGAGCGCCTCCCGCCATCCCGACTGGACGGGACCGGACGATCTCGAGATAAAGATCGGTGAGTTACGCGAGATCACGGACTGGGAGAAGCCGATCTTCGTCAAGGTCGGCGCGTCGCGGACGTACTACGACGTCCAGCTCGCGGTAAAGGCTGGAGCCGACGCGATCGTCGTCGACGGGATGCAGGGCGGCACGGCAGCCACCCAGGACGTCTTCATCGAGCACGTCGGCATTCCCACGCTGCCCGCGACGAGGCTCGCGGTCGACGCGCTGCAGGAGCTCGGGATGCACCGGCAGGTGCAGCTCATCGTCTCGGGCGGGATCCGGAGCGGTGCGGATGTCGCCAAGGCGCTCGCGCTGGGCGCCGACGCGGTCTCGATCGGGACTGCGGCACTCGTCGCGATGGGCGACAACAGCCCTGAGCTCGAGGACGAATACCGTGAGATAGGGAGCGCCGCAGGCTTCTATGACGACTATCAGGCGGGCCGGGATCCAGCCGGGATCTCCACCCAGGATGGTGATCTCGCCGCGCGCTTCGATCCCGTTCTCGGCGGCCGCCGGATCGCCAATTTCCTCCGCGTGCTCACCCTCGAGACGCAGACGCTCGCGCGCGCGTGCGGCAAGTCGCACGTTCACAACCTGGAGCCCGAGGACCTGGTCGCGCTAACGGTCGAGGCGGCGGCGATGGCGCGCGTTCCGCTCGCGGGGACCGACTGGATCCCGGGCTCGACCGGCGCGTAGCCGGTGGAGGCGCACCTCACGGAGCTGACGCTGCATCTCGAGCGCGTTTTCCACGCACCGCGCTCGCTCGTCTTCGACGCGTGCACCGAGCCTCAGCTCCTCGCGAAGTGGTGGGGACCCAGTGGCTTCACGTCGCCCAGCATCAAGAGCGACGTTCGCGTGGGAGGCAGCTATCGGATCGCGATGCAGCCACCCGAGGGTGAGCCCTTCTACTTGACCGGAGAGTTCCGTGAGGTCGATCCGCCCAACCGCCTCGCGTACACCTTCCGCTGGGAGGACCCCGATCCCGACGACCAGGAGACACTCGTCACGCTCGCGCTTCGAGACCTCGGGGAATCCACAGAGCTCACACTCGATCAGGGCCCGTTTGCCACCCAAGGACGATACGAGCTGCACCACGCCGGCTGGTCGGACGGTCTCGAGCGGCTCGCGGACGCGCTGTCCTGACGTCCTTGAAGGCTCTTAGAACTCGTTTCACATTGACGCTTCGTCGCCGGAGCGCGGCCCGGCGGCACAAGGCTTCATTGTGAAACGAGTTCTTAGACGCCGCGCGGGGCAGAGTCGTCGAGGACGACGCGCATGAGGTCCCGGATCGACACGGTTCCGACCACCTTGCCCTCCTCCAGGACCGGCAGATGCCGGAAACCGCCGTGAATCATCAGGGTCGCGGCGGTGTCCGTCGACTCGGAGGGCTCGATCGTCTCCGGGTGCGGGGTCATCCAATCGGCGACGCGCGCTCCCTCGACGCGGCCCTCTGCGACCGCGCGAAGGATGTCGCGCTCGGTGAGGATTCCTAGAAGTGCGTCGCCTTCGAACACGACCACGGCGCCGACTCGCCGGTCGCTCATCGTGGACGCCGCGGCGGTGAGCCTCGCATCTGCGCCGACGCTCAGCGGGCCGCGCGTCATGATGTCGGCGACAGTCGCCATTGCCGGCCGAGCATAACGTGGCAGGTGTGGCCTCAGCCGCGGGTCACGTGGGCCGAAACTGCGAGCCAGCGGCCGTCGCGACGAGCCCAGACGTCGGTGTACCGGCCCGCGCCGGACGCACCGCCTGGGCCGACGTACGACGTTCTCCCATGGACGATTGCGACGTCCCCCATGAGACGAACCACGACGTCGTGCGCTTCGAGGCCCGAGATCGTGACCGGCTTCGCCGTCTGCTCCAGAAACGCGTTCCGGTCGACCAGGGAACCGTCCGGGTTCGAGCAGAGGAAGTCGTCCGCGAGGATCTCGTCGAAGCGCTGGACGTCGCCGTGCTGGACCGAGTTGATGTAGTCGCGGTTGAGATCCAGGAGAACTTCGAGGTCGCGCCCGGGTACGGCGGTCGAGCTCACTGGAAGTCGAGTCTATGCTTGTCGTCCGGACGCCAGCCGAGCTCGCGGGAGATCGCGTCGGCCCGCTCGACGAGGAGCGGCACCGCCGCCTCCATCGCTGCCGCGTCGAAGCGAGAGCTCGGGCCCTGGAGCGCGACCATCGCCTCGAGCTCTCCCCGGCTCGACCGGATCGGCGCGGCGATCGCGGCCAGGTCCGGCTCGCGCTCGCCGACCGCCTGCGCCCACCCGCGCTCACGCACCTGCGCGACCTCTTGCGCGAGCGCTTGCGGATCGGTGATGGTTCGAGGCGTGAACGCTCGCAGCGTTTCGTCGCGAAGCTCGCGTCCCGAGAAAGCGAGCATTACCTTGCCCGCCGACGTTGCGTGCCCGACCGAGGGCCGGCCGAGCTTCGAGACGGGCTGCACGTGATGACTTCCCGGGACGAAGTCCACCGTGATCGCGTCCTCGTCACCGGGAACGGAGAGCGTCGCGGTCTCGCCGGTCGCCTCGACGAGCGCCACTAGGTGCGGTCGCGCGACCCCTCGCACGTCGAGCCGGGAGAGGAGTGAATTGGCGAGATGGACTATCCGCAGGCCGAGGCGATAGCGGCCGGAGCTTTGCACGCGCTCGACCAGTCCCGAGGCGGCGAGCGTGCCGAGCTGACGCGATACGGTGCTGGGCGTCATGCCAGTGCGGCGCGCGATCTCGTTGGTTCCGAGCTCTCCCGCCTCGGCGAGCGTCTCCAGCACCGCGATCGCGCGCTCGGCGGCGCCGATTCGGCGGGTGGAAGGTTGACGAGTGCGGGACATCCCTGTAGCTTCGTTGCGGATAGTGACACAGTGTTGCTGAGAGTGCAATTCGAGCTGATCGACTAGACACCGATGTCGTTTCTCCTCTCGTGTCCACATTGCGGCCCGCGGCCGGTCGACGAGTTCGCCTTCTTCGGCGAGGTGACGAGGAGGCCCGAGAAGTCCGAGAACGGCTCGCCGTCGCTGCGCGAGCTGACCGAGTACGTCTATTTCCGCGACAACGTCGCCGGCCCCCAGCGCGAGTGGTGGCAGCACCGGACGGGCTGCGGGGAGTGGTTCCTGGCAGAGCGCGACACGCGCACGAACGAGGTGCTCTCGATCACGCTCCCCGAGCCGAGCCGGAAGCGCCCATGAGACTTGCCACGCAGACGGGCGAGCGGATCGACCGGAAACGGCCCGTCGTCTTCCGCTTCGGCGAGAAGCGGATCGAGGGCTACGAAGGCGACACGTTCGGCTCCGCGCTCTACGCGGCCGGCCTCCGGACGTTCTCGCGCTCGTTCAAGTACCACCGGACGCGCGGGCTCCTCTGCTGCACCGGCCACTGCCCGAATTGCATGATGACCGTGGACGGGGTTCCGAACGTACGCGTCTGCGTCGAGCCGCTGCGTGAGGGCGCGCACGTCAACGAGCAGAACGTCTGGGGGAAGCTCGACCTCGACGTCCTCTCGCTCACCGACAAGGTTGGTGGTCCGTTCACGCCGGTCGGCTTCTACTACCGGACGATGATCCGGCCGCGCCGTGCCTGGCCGCTGTACGAGAAGGTCCTGCGGAACCTCGCCGGGCTCGGCCGCGTCGACGAGCGGGGCGGGCACTCGCGGCGCTACGACGTCGAGCATCGGCGCGCGCGCGTCCTGGTCGTCGGCGGATCGGAAGCCGGCCGCGCGGCTGCACTCGCCGCGGCGGCCGAGGGGCCTGGCGTGGTCCTCGTCGACGAGGGGCCGCGTCAGCTCGGAGAGATGGACGGGGTCGAGGTGCTGACCCCCGCTCGCGCCCTCGGGATCTGGGAGGGCGGCCTCGTGCCGGTCGACTGCGGAACCGTGCTCTACCGCTACCGCGCGGAGCGCATCATCGTCGCAACCGGCGCGCTCGAGCAGCCGATCGTGTTCCCGGGAAACGACCTGGTCGGCGTGATGCTGCCGAGCGCGGTCCGCCGGCTGATCCACGATTTCTCGATTCGGCCGGGTGAACGCGCGGTGGTGATAGCAGCCGACGAGTCCGGGCTCGAGATCGCCGACGACCTGCGGGAGGCCGGAGTCGCGGTTCAGCGGGTGCTGGACCTGCGCGAGACGCCGGTCGGCGAGCTCGAAGCCCAGCGCCGGCGCGGTCGGGTGCGAGCGTTGCTGGTCGACGGAGAGGAGATCGCGTGTGACCTTGTCGTCGCCTCGGGCGGGCGCCAGCCGGCGTACTCTCTGCTCGCCCAGGCTGGCGCCCGCGTCGAGTACGACTCCTCGCTCGGAGTGTTCGTCCCGACGACGCTCCCACCCGGCGTCGAAGCGGTGGGAACGGTCACCGGCGAGGGACTCCAGAGCATCGACGTCCCGCCGAAGCACAAGGGGCGGGGGAAGTGCTTCGTGTGCATCTGCGAGGACGTGACGACGAAGGATGTCACGCGCGCGATCGCGGAGGGCTTCGACTCGATCGAGCTCGCCAAGCGCTACACGACGGTGACCATGGGGCCGTGCCAGGGGAAGCTCTGCCAGCTCGCCTCGATCCGGCTCTACGCGCAGGAGGTGCGCGCGTACGAGAGCGACCTCGGGACGACCACCGCTCGTCCGCCGTGGTCGCCCGTGGAGATGGGGCTTCTTGCCGGCCGCCACTTCGAGCCGGCGCGACGGACGGCGCTCCATTTCCGCCACGAAGAGGCGGGGGCGAAGATGCAGTGGGCGGGGCCGTGGAAGCGCCCGTACGCGTACTCCGAGCGGCCCGAGGACGAGGTTCGCGCCGTGCACGAGTCCCTCGGCGTGATCGACGTCTCCACGCTCGGAAAGATCCTGGTCGAGGGCCCGGAGGCAGCTGCGCTCCTCGAGCGTCTCTACCCGAACCGCTTCGCCGACATGCGGCCCGGCCGGATCCGCTACGGCGTGCTGACCTCGGATGGCGGCCGGATCATGGACGACGGCACCGTCGGGCGGCTCTCGGAGGAGCTCTACTACGTCACGACGACTTCGACGGGCGCCGACTCGGTGACCGCCTGGTTCGAGTGGTGGAACGCGGTCTGGGGCTACGAGGCCGAGATCGTCAACGTCACGGGTGCACTCGCGGCGCTGAACCTCGCGGGCCCGCGGGCGCGGGAGGCACTCCAGCGGCTGACCGAGGACGATGTGTCCGACGAGGCACTCAAGTACCTGGACGCGAGGCAGCTCGAGGTCGCGGGAGTTCCCTGCCTGGCGCTCCGGATCGGCTTCGTCGGCGAGCTCGGCTACGAGCTCCACTGCCCCAGCGCAGCAGCCGAGTTCCTCTGGGACCGGCTCGTCGCCGAGGGTGCGCGTCCTTTCGGGCTCGAGCCTCAGCGGATTCTCCGCCTCGAGAAGGGCCACGTCATCGTCGGCCAGGACACCGACTCCGAGTCGAACCTCCTGTCCGCGGCCATGCCCTGGCTCCCCAAGATGGACAAGGACGACTTCGTGGGCAAGCTCGCGGTGGAGCACTTAGCGGATCGCGAACCGCTCGAGCGGCTCGTGGGCTTCCTCATGGAGGACGGCGTCGTGCCCGCAGAGGGCGCGCAGATCGTGATCGAGGGCTATCCGGCCGGTCGCATCACGAGCGCGCGACGGAGCGAGGCGGTCGGATCGGTCATCGGGCTCGCGTGGCTGCCTGCCGAGCGGGCCGAGGACGGAACACGCTTCGAGGTCCGGGTCGACCGGCGCCTGCTCGGGGGACGCGTCAAGTCGGGGGCCTTCTACGACGTCGACGGAAAGCGGATGCGCTCGTGAGCCAGTTGGACTTTCTCTCACCCTCGCGCTGCGAGCCGGGAACGACGACGTCGCCGCTGCGCCGCGCGCTCGCGGATGCCGACTCAGCCCTCGTCCAAGATCTTTGGCCGGACGGAAAGGTGGAGATTCGGGGCGATCTCGACGTCGTCGCGCCGCACCCGGGCGAGGAGCTCGTCCGGCTCACTCCGCGGCGCGGGTTCCTGCTCACCCGCGACGATCCGGCCGACGTCGTTGCGCGCCTGCGCGAAGTCAAGGTCCTCGCATACGACGCGACGGGCGCGTTAGCCGGAATTGCGATCGAGGGCGAGCAGCTGATGCGGCGCCTGACCGATCTCGACCTGGATGCGCTGCCTACTGCCGGACCGCTGCTCTCTCGCGTGACTGCGATCGTTCTGCGCGATGAGGGCGAGCGATTCCGGGTCTACGTGCCTCAGGAGCTGGCGCACGACGTCGCCGTGGCGGTGCTCGACGCGGCCGCCGGACTGCCCAACACCGGGGTCAGGCTGAAGCCTGACCCCGGTGGGTCGGCGGCGGCACCACCCCATCCCGGGGTCAGCCTGGAGCCTGATCCCACCGAACCGGAAGGCGACGAGGCGGCGTGAAGGACATCTTTCGAGTCCGGCGCATGTGGAGGCCGCGCAGCGAGCTCAAGCGCCGCTACGACGTCGTGGTCGTCGGAGCCGGCTCGCACGGCCTCGCCACGGCCTACTACCTCGCCAAACGACATGGCATCCGCGATGTCTGCGTGCTCGACAAGTCCTACATCGGTTCGGGCGCCGCGGGTCGAAACACCACGATCATCCGCTCGAACTACCGCACCCCCGAAGGCGCCGAGTTCTACCGCGAGAGCGTGCGCCTGTACGAACGGCTCTCGGCCGAGCTCGACTTCAATCTGATGTTCTCCCAGCACGGCCATCTCACCCTTGCGCACTCGGACCGAGCGCTCGTGACGATGCAGGAGCGGGCCGAGGTGAACAAGCTGCTCGGGATCAAGTCGAGCGTCATCGGCACGCAGGAGATCCACGAACTCTGTCCGCCGCTCGATGTCTCGGAGCGACCTTCCTATCCGATCCTGGGCGCGCTCCATCACGCTCCGGGTGGGATCATCCGGCACGACGCTGTCGTCTGGGGCTATGCGCGAGCCGCCGACCAGCTCGGGGTGGAGATCCATCCGAACACGGAAGTCACGGGCTTCGAGCGCGAGGGCGATCGCATCGTCGCGGTGGAGACACCGCGCGGCCGCATCGAATGCGGACAGGTTGTCTGCGCGACCGCCGGCTGGTCGTCGCTCGTGGCAGGTCTCGCGCGCGTGCGGCTCCCGATCACGACGCACATCCTGCAGGCGTTCGTCACCGAGCCGATGAAGCCGTTCCTCGACGTGATCATCGTCTCCTCGCAGCTGCACGTGTACATCTCGCAGACCGACCGCGGGGAGTTCCTGATCGGCGCCGAGATCGAGCCCTATACGACCTACAAGGGCACGGGCACGCTCTCGTTCCTCGAGTACTCCTCGAAGCACACGCTCGAGCTCTTCCCGCAGCTCGAGCGGATTCGGATCCTGCGCACGTGGACCGGCCTCTGCGACCTCTCGCCCGACTACAGCCCGCTGCTCGGCAAGACCGAGATCGACAACTTCCACCTCTCTGCCGGCTGGGGAACGTACGGTTTCAAGGCAGCGCCGATCGTCGGAGTGACGCTCGCCGAGCTCGTGGCTTCAGGTAAGACGCCGGGCCTGATCGAGCCCTTTGCACTCGAGCGCTTCTACACGGACACGCTCGTCTCCGAGCTGGCCGCGGCTGCGGTGAGTCACTAGCTTTTCACGAGCGATGAAGACGCAGATGCCATCGAGCCTCGAGATCGCCCAGGACGCGACGCTCCGCCCGATCCTCGACGTCGCGGCCGACGCTGGGCTGCTCCCGGACGAGATCGAGCCGTACGGCCGCTACAAGGCGAAGGTCGACCTCTCCGTGCTGGAGCGGCTCTCCGACCGGCCGGACGCGAAGCTGATCAACGTCACCGCGATCACGCCGACACCCGCAGGCGAGGGGAAGACGACAACCTCGGTCTCGCTGACCCAGGGTCTCGGCGTCCTCGGCAAGAAGCCCGTTCTCTGCCTGCGCGAGGCATCGCTCGGCCCCGTTTTCGGGGTCAAGGGCGGCGCCGCGGGCGGCGGCTACGCGCAGGTCGTGCCGATGGAGGACCTGAACCTCCACTTCACCGGCGACCTGCACGCGATCACCGCTGCGAACAACCTCCTCTCCGCGCTGATCGACGCGCATCTCATGCACGGAAACGTGCTCGGCCTCGATCCTGCTTCCGTCTCGTGGCGGCGCTGCCTGGACATGAACGACCGCTCGCTGCGCGACTTGGTGACCGGTCTCGGCGGGAAGGCAAACGGCAACCCGCGCCAGACCGGATTCGACATCACCGCCGCGAGCGAGATCATGGCGCTCGTCGCGGTCGCGCGCGACCTGCACGACCTGCGCGAGCGGCTGGGGAAGATCACCTTGGGCCAAACCTACGACGGCGAGCCGGTGACGGCCGAGCAGCTCCGCGCCGCAGGCTCGCTCACGGTCGTGCTCAAGGAGGCGATCAAGCCAAACCTCGTGCAGACGCTCGAGGGCCAGCCCGCGTTCGTCCACTGCGGCCCCTTCGCGAACATCGCCCACGGCAACAACTCGCTGGTCGCCGACCGGGTCGCGCTCAAGCTCGGCGACTACGTCGTCACCGAGTCGGGGTTCGCGTCGGACATGGGCATGGAGAAGTTCTTCGACATCACCTGCCGTATCGGCGAGCTGCGACCGGATGCGGTGGTGCTGGTGGCGACGGTCCGGGCGCTCAAGCATCACGCAGGCGACTCGGAGGGCGGTCTCGACGCGATCGAGATCGGCGCGCAGAACCTCGCCCGCCACATCGGGATCGTGAACGGGTACGGACTGCAGGCTGTCGTCGGGGTGAACGCCTTCCCCACGGACACGGACGAAGAGCTCGAGGTCGTGCGAAAGCTCGCGCTCGAGCATGGCGCCTACGCGGCGGAGATCAACCAGGCGTTCGAGCGCGGCGGCGAGGGCGCGACCGCGCTCGCGGAAGCTGCGATCGCGGCGGCGGAACAGCCGTCGAGCTTCGAGTTCGCCTACCCGCTCGATGCGTCGATCGAGGAGAAGATCCGGCTCATCGCCACTCGCGTCTACGGCGCGGACGGCGTCGATCTGCTGCCCGCTGCGAAGCAGACGGCCGCGACCTTCGAGCAGTCAGGGCTCGGCGAGCTGCCGATCTGCATGGCCAAGACGCACCTCTCGCTTTCGCACGACCCGGCGCTCAAGAACGCCCCGACCGGTTTCAGGGTGCCGGTTCGCGATCTCCGCCCCTACACCGGCGCCGGCTGGATCGTCGCTCTCTGCGGCGACATGATGACGATGCCCGGCCTCGGGAAGAACCCTGCCGCGTTCTCGATCGACATCGACGAGAACGGCGACACCGTCGGGCTCTTCTGACGCGTCTCCGTACAGCCGCTTGAACCGCGACTGACAGGCAAGATCGATCCGATGGCACGCGATCTCGATCGCGAGAGCGCCGCTCTCCTCGTCGAAGCCCTCAGCAAGACCTATGCAGATGGCACGCGCGCCCTCGACGGGCTCGATCTCAGGATCCCTGCCGGGTGCTTCTTCGGGCTGCTCGGACCCAACGGCGCCGGCAAGACGACGTTGATCGGCGCCGCAGCCGGTCTCGTTCGAGCCGCCCCGAGTCGGATCTTCGTCTTCGGCCACGACGCGGTGACAGACTCTCGTAGTCGCCTCCTCGTCGGGCTCGCGCCGCAGGAGGTACACCTCGACCGGTTTGTGACCGCGCGTGACGTCCTCGTCTACCACGGACGCTATTTCGGGATGGGGAGGCTCGAAGCCGGCCATCGAGCCGACGTGTTGCTCGACGTCTTCGACCTCGGCGCGAAGCTGAACACGAGGTCGAACCGGCTCTCCGGAGGCATGCGCCGCAGGCTGCTCATCGCCCGTGCACTGGTTCACGAGCCGCGGCTCGTGATTCTCGACGAGCCCACGGCAGGAGTCGACACCGAGCAGCGATATGAGCTCTGGAGCTATCTGCGCCGCCTCCACACCGAGGGTCTGACCGTGTTGCTGACCACCCACTACATCGAGGAGGCCGAGACCCTATGTGAGCGTGTCGCCTTCATCTCCCGCGGTCGGATCGCTGCCGAAGGCGTGCCCGCGGAGCTC
>Ga0183260_10001903_pt1 | contig 17397 bp, 20 predicted proteins | sample AntDrymUQ4972206_2_FD_129768 | JGI IMG/M metagenome (GOLD analysis project Ga0183260, IMG submission 129768) | Polar desert sand microbial communities from Dry Valleys, Antarctica - metaG UQ497 (22.06) (version 2) (version 2) | ecosystem: Environmental > Terrestrial > Soil > Desert | place...
CCTCATCGAGCGCGAGCGCCTGACCTCGCTCTACCTCGCCCCGACGCTCTTCCACGACCTCGTCCACCACCCGCGCCTCGGCGACTTCGACACGGGCTCCGTGCGCGCGCTCGGCTATGCCGGCGCGTCCATGACTGCCGCGCTCGCCGAGCGGGTCGCGCGGGCCTTCGAGCCCGAGATCTTCGTCAACCACTACGGCTCGACCGAGATCTACACCTTCTCCCTCCACCGCGACCAGCGCGGGAAGCCGGGCTGCGCGGGCCGTCCCGGCCTGAACGCGCGGCTACGCCTTGAGCCCCCCGGGGAGGGCGAGGTGCTGTGCGCGATGGACTCCGACGAGGCATTTGCGGGGTACTGGAACCGCCCCGATGCCGACGAGAGGGCGATCCACGATGGCTGGTACCACACCGGAGACCTCGGCCGGCTCGACGAGGACGGCGACCTCTGGATCGTGGGACGCGTCGACGACATGATCGTCTCGGGCGGCGAGAACGTGCACCCGCTCGAGGTGGAGGAGACCCTCGCCCGCGCGCCCGGCGTGCTCGAGGTGGCGGTGATCGGAGCGCCCGACGACCGCTGGGGGCAGCGCGTGGTCGCCTGCGTCGTCGCCGGGAACGGGGTCACCGCGGAGGGGCTCGACGCCTTCTGCCTCGACTCCGCTACGCTCGCGCGCTTCAAGCGCCCTCGGGAGTACCGGTTCGTCCCGGAGCTCCCGAAGAGCCCGTCGGGGAAGATCCTCCGGCGCCTGCTGCGAGAGAGAGGGACAGCGTGACCGAGCTCGACGGCCTGCGCCTCGACCGAGACCACGAGCGCGGCCTGGCGACGATCACGCTCGACGTCCCCGACAAGCTGAACCGCATCTCCATGCTCGCGCGCGACCAGCTCGCTGCAGCGTTCGAGGTGCTCGGCCGCGACGACGGGATCCGCGTGATCGTCATGCGCGGCGAGGGCAGGGCGTTCACCGCCGGCGGCGACATCCAGGGCTTCCTCGACGCCTCGCCCGAGGTGGTCTCGCGGCTCGCCTGGAACGTCGCGGCGGCAGAGCGCTGCGCGAAGCCGGTGATCGCCGCGCTGCACGGCTACGCGTTCGGCGTGGGCTTCGAGCTCGCTCTCGCCTGCGACTTCCGCATCGCTGCCGAGGGGACGCAGCTCGCGCTCCCGGAAGTCGGTCTCGGCATGATCCCCGGCAGCGGCGGCACCCAGCGGCTCGCCCGGCTGATCGGGCTCGGCCGCGCAAAGGACGTGATCATGCGCCGGCGCCGCCTCGATGCCGAGGAGGCGCTCGCGCTCGGGCTCGTCACCGAGGTCGTCCCAGCCGACGAGCTCGACGCGGCGGTGACGCGCCTGGTCGAGGAGCTCTCGGTCCTCTCGCCGCTCGCGCTCGCGATGGCGAAACGCGTGCTGAACCACGCCTACGACGGGCCGCTCGCGCTCGGGCTCGAGGTCGAGGGCCTCGCCTACGGCCTGCTGCGCTCGACGCACGACTTCCGCGAGGGCGTGGAGGCCTTCGGCGAGAAGCGGCAGCCCCGTTTCGAGGGGCGGTAGGCGAGCCTGCGCGTCCTCGTCACGGGCGCCGAGGGAACGATCGGTACAGCCGTGCGGCGCGAGCTCGGTGAGCGCCACGAGCTTGTCGCGCTCACGCTCACCTCGCAGAGCTTCCCGAGCCACGTGGGCGACATCTCGCGGCTCGAGGAGATCGAGCCTGCCTTCATCGGCGTCGACGCTGTCGTCCACCTGGCGGGCTCGGTGGCCATGGAGACGCCGTGGGAACAGGTGCTCACGAACAACATCGTCGGCACCTACAACGTCTTCGAGGCTGCGCGCCGGGCGGGCGTGGAGCGCGTCGTCTTCGCCTCCTCGAACCACCCGGTCGGGATGTACGAGCTCGACGGCGCACCCGACCTGTACCGGGTGGACGACGGCCGAGTGATCGACCACGCCGCGGAGCTCCGGCCGGACTCGCTCTACGGCGTGTCGAAGGCGTACGGCGAGGCGCTCGGCCGGCTGTACGTGGAGCGGCACGGGCTGCGCGTCTTCTGCCTGCGCATCGGCAGCGTGCTCGCGGGCGACGACCCGAGCGCGGCGGCCGTGTCGGCGCCGGCGCTGCTCGGCCTCTCGCGGGAGGAGGGCGTGCACCGTATGCGGGCGACGTGGCTCAGCCAGCGCGACTGCTGCTCGCTGATCGCCCGCTGTCTCGAGGTCGAGGACGTGTCCTGGGCGGTCGTCTACGGCGTGTCGGCCAACCCACGCCGGTTCTGGGATCTCGAGCACGCGCGCGAGCTGCTCGGCTGGGAGCCGAGGGACGCCGCGCCCGAGTAGCCAGGGCTAAAGGCGGCGCCGTCCATGGCCGACGACACAATGGTCGCGTCCCCCGACCGCCGTCAAGAGGGGTTCCATGCTCCGACAGCTCTCGATCTGTGCGTTTCTCGCGCTCGCCTTCGTGCCTCTGGGCACAGCAGGTGGCAATCCTGGCACGCTCTGGGATCAGTATCCGCTGGAGCAGCGAACGGGGGTCGTGCCTCCGACGACTGCACGGGCGAGACCCGCGTCGCCTCCGCGGAGCACGTCGAGGCTGGTCGCCGCGGTGACGCTGCCCGTTGCGCAGAAGACGAGGGCGAAGGCCGAAGACAGCTCGCCACTTCCTCTCACCGAGGGTCTCGAGGTGGTGCTGCCCTTCGGGATCGTGCTGCTCGGCGCCGCGGTCGTGGCGCGCCGGCGCCGGCGTGAGGACGAGCCTTCGTCGGCGGTCGAGCGGGTGCACGAGAGCGACGAGGCGCCGGCCGCCCAACCTCTGCCCGAGCCGGCGGAAGAGGCCGAGCCAGCTCCGATCGCCGCAGAGGAACTCCACGCCACTACGCCCCCGGCGGAGGATCACTGGGGGTGGCTCGACGAGGTCGCACCAGAGGCGACGGCCCCGGATCCGTCTCCGGAGACACCGGCGCTGCCGCCGGATCCTGTGGCGGAGGTGAAGTCAGACCACGCGCCACGGCCCGAGGAGCCCGAGCCTGCCGCCGAGGAGCAATCGCATGCCGAGCCGGCCTTCCTCCTCTTCGTCGAGTCGACAGGGGGATACGAGCTCCTCGAGGGCCACGGCCCGCCGCCGCAGGTCGGCGGCGCGGTGGAGCTCGCCGACGGCAACGGCGGTGCGCGCTTCGTCGTCACGCGGATCGGGCCCTCTCCGTTCCCGACCGATCCCCGCCGCTGCGCCTACCTCGAGCGCCAGATTTTCACGGTCGACTGAGCAAGACGAGGTCGGTCGGGCCCCTGGCGCTCGCGCTCTGCGCGTGCCGGTGGATCGGGTAAGCACCATCAAGAACAAACGGACCGGTAGGGGGATGTTGAGCCACTTGCGCTCTTCGAGACTGAACTCTGCCCGGGGAGCGGTCGACCGCCGCAGTGCACCATCTGCAGCGCTCCCTCGGGATCCTCTTCGACAGCCCAGCGCTCACGTCCACTATCGCGAAAGGTTAGGTCGCATCCGTACAGCGTGAGAGTGAACAGGAAGCGAGCTCCGCCGCCACACTCGACCTCTCCCAACGGGCCTCGCCACTCGAGCGATGCGACGTACCGGGAGTCGAGAAAGTGCTCCCTGACCCGCCCTCGACCGTCGGAGCGCTCCCCGAGCAGGAGGTCGCACAACCGAGGACGAGCGCAGCAACGAAAGGCCCCAACACCGACCTCGCGCTCAGGATCACGGACGCCGCGCGAAGTACCCGCGCCCGCCGAGCCGCATCACTGTCTCCCCCCGCTGGTTGCGCATCTCGGCGGTGAAGTGGATGGTGCCGCGATCCTCGCGCACCGAGGACGGCGTCGCCTCGAGCACGCGCAGGCTTGCATGCAACGTGTCCCCGGGCCGGACGGGCTCGAGCCAGCGCAGCTCCTCGATGCCCGGCGAGCCCATGCTCACCGCGTCGCGCAGAAACGAGTCGACGTAGAGCCGCATCCACATCGCCCCCGTGTGCCAACCGCTCGCGATCAGCCCGCCGAAGGGCGAGCGCGCCGCAGCCTCGTCGTCCACGTGGAACGGCTGCGGATCGAAGCTGCGGGCGAACTCGACGATCTCCTCGCGCGTGACGGTGTGCAACCCGAGCTCGTATGTCGTGCCCGGCTCGATGTCCTCGAAGTAAATCGTCGCCACGAAGTGCGCGCTACCCGCCCGCGATCAACGCGACACCGGCAAGCGCCCCGACCACCCCGAACGCCTGCACGCGTCCGAGCCGCTCTCCGAGGAGCACGAGGGCAAGGGTCACCGTGACAATCGGGAAGAGGGTGGCGATCACCGAGACGAGGCTGAGGAGGCCCCGTGTGGAGGCCTCGGCGAAGAGCGTCGTGCCGACGACGAGCAGCAGTCCGGCGAGCGCGACGCCCGGAAGCTGCCGAGGGGGCAGCGTGATCGCCTGTCCCGCTACCCCGAGGCCGACGAGCAGGAGCGAGACGATGGCGACCCGCGACAGGAGCACGGCCCAGGCGACGCCCGAGCTCGACGCCTCCGCGAAGAGAGCGAGGAAGGCGCCGAAGGCGACTGCGGCGAGCAGGGCGAGCACGACGCTGAGGCGCGCACCAGGCACGGGGGCGCGCGCGCTGCCTCCCGCCGGCCGCGCCGCGAGCGCGACCCCCGCCACGGCGAGCGGGATGCCCGCGAGCTGGAGGAGCGAGGGGCGCTCGCCGGAGGCGAGCCCGACGGCGACGGGGATGACGGCGCCCGTGGCGCCGATGGGAGCGGCGATGCTGAGCGAGCCGAGCGCCGCCGCGCGGAAGTAGAGGATGAGCCCGGCGAGATTCGCGACCCCGGCCGCGAGGCCGACAGCGATCGCACCGGTATCCGGGAGCGCCTCCCCCGCGACGAGCACGAGCCCGATGCTGACGAGGAGCGCCGTGCCGGCGTTCCCGACGAGCACGGCGCCGAGGGGCAGGCGCCGGGTCTGGAGGGGCCCGAGGTAGTTGGCGATGCCGTAGCAGAGGGACGTGCCGAGCGCGAGACCGATGGCGAGCACGAACGCCTAAGCTACTCGGCCTGAGCGAGCTCGACCTCGACGGGGTGCGCATCGCCTACCGGCAGCAAGGCAGCGGGCCTCCGCTTGTGCTCGTGCACGGCCTGGGCGCCCCGAGCGAGGAGATCTGGCACGAGATCGAGGACGAGCTCGCGCGCAGCTTCGAGGTCGTGGCCTACGACGGGCGCGGCGCCGGCCGGAGCGACATCCCGCCCGGGCCCTACTCCCTCGACGATCTCGCCGGAGATCTCGACGCACTCCTGCGAGCGCTCGGCCTCGAGGCCGTCTCCATGCTCGGACACTCGCTCGGCGGCGCAGTGGCACTGCGCCACGCGGCCATGCACCCTGGACGGATCGCGGCGATCGTCGGCGTCGGTACTCCCGTCGTCCTGTCCGACGGAGGCGCGGTCGTGGCCGCCCGGGCCGAGCAGGCGGAGGCCGAGGGCATGCAGGGGATCGCCGAGACGGTGACGCGCCACGCCCTCACACGGTCGTTCCAGCGCTCGCGACCGGAGGACACGCGCCGCTTTCGGGAGCTCATCGCCGCCAACGACCCGGCGGGCTACGCGGCCAACTGCCGGGCGCTCGTCGGTCTCGACCTCACTCCCGACCTGCCCCGCATCGCGGCCCGCGTGCTGCTCGTCTCCGGAGACGAGGACGTCGTCGTCCCGCACCTCGCGAACACCGACTACGCGGCAGCGCTCCCGGACGGCAGTACGCACACGCTCGCCGACTGCGGCCACATCCCGCCGCTCGAGCAGCCGCTGGCACTCGTCGAGGCGGTGCGCTCGTTTCTCTGAGGACGCGGGGTGTTCGATCTGGAGACCTGACCCCGCTCGTACGCCACACCGTTTGCGACCTACACGACCTCGGTGATGAAAGCGACCGCCCGGCCGTACGCGTCGATGCGGTTGACGAGCTTCTTCAGTCCGTGACCCTCGTCGTCGTAGACGAGCAGCTCGCAGCGCACGCCCCGCCCCGTGAGCTCGCGGTGGATCTGCTCGGCCTCGCCGAGCGGCACGCGCGGGTCGTTGGCGCCGTGGATGATGAAGAGCGGCGCCCGGATCTGCTCCACGCGGGTGATCGGGGAGGCCGCGAGCAGCACCTCACGATCGTGCTCCAGCGAGCCGTACTCGCGCTCGCGGTAGGAGCGGCGCCAGTCGGCCGTGTTCTCGAGGAACGTGACCAGGTTCGAGATGCCGACGATGTCGACGCCCGCCGCCCAGCGCTCGGGCTGGAAGGCGAGCCCCGCGAGCACCATGTAGCCGCCGTAGGAGCCCCCGTAGAGGACGGCGCGACCCGAGTCGAAGCGCCCATCGGCGGCGAGCCAGTCGTGCAGCGCGGCGAGGTCGCACACGGAGTCGAGCCGGAGCTCGACATCGTCGAGGTGCTCGTAGCGCTTGCCGTAGCCGGTGGAGCCGCGCACGTTCGGCGCAGCGACGGCGAAGCCGTGTGCGACGAAGAACTGGAAGAGCGCTGAGAAGGTCGGGCGCACCTGGCTCTCGGGCCCGCCGTGGATGGAGACGATCACCGGCAGGGGCGCCGCGGGCTCACTCGGGCCCCACGTGTAGACGGGCACCGACTCGCCGTCGAAGGAGGCGACGCGGTGCAGGTCCGGCTCGACCATCGACCCGGCCGGCACGGCGCTCGGGCTCTCGGTGAGGCGCGCGCTCGTGCCGCCCTCGAGGTCGTAGATCCACGCGTCGCCGGGCACGACGGGCGAGGAGAAGCCGACGAGCAGGCGGGTGCCGTCCTGCGAGAACGCGGTGCTCGAGACGACGCCCCGGCCCGGCAGCGGGACCTCGAGCTGCACCTCGAGCGTTCGGGCGTCGCGCAGCTCGAGGCGGCTGTAGCCATCGACGTTCGCCTCGACGAGCACCCGGCGCCCGGCCCAGTCGGTCGAGGGGTCGAGATCCCAGGCGTCCTCGAGCACGTAGACCCAGCTCCGCTCCTCGAGGTCGTAGCGCGCGACGGCGACCGTGTCCCGCCCGCTGCTCGTGGCGAAGAGGAAGGAGCGTGAGTCCTCGAGCCAGGCGGGCCGGCCGAAGACCGCCTCGTCGTCGTGCGGCGAGACGTGGAGCACCTCGCCGCTCTCGACCTCGACGAGGTAGAGGTCGTTGTCGCCGCTGCGCTCGGTCAGCCGCTGCACGGCGAGCCAGCGGCCGTCGGGCGAGAAGCCTGCGGGCTCGGCCCAGCCGCCCGCCGCGTAGAGGAGGCGCTCCTTCCCGTCCTCCAGACTGCGCACGTAGACGTCGAAGTCGACGCCGTTGCGGCGGTTGCTCCCGTAGGCGATGAGCACGCCGTCGCGCGTAGCGCCTCCGGCCCGGTGGATGAAGCGCGGATCGTTCACGAGCGGCTCGAGCCCGCGGGTGCCGGGGTCGAGTAGCGAGAGTTGCGTGCGCTCGTTCCCGCCCGCGTCGCTCTGCACGAGCACCTCGTTCCCCTTCGGGAGGTACGCGCCCGAGACCGGCTCGGCGCCGTCGGTGAGCGCCTCGAGCGGGCCGCCGGTGCTCGGGACGCGGTAGAGCTGCATCGTCCCCGTGAGATCGGAGAGCACGACCACGGCTTCCCCGTCGGGCGCGAAGTTGACCGGGACGGCGGTGCGGATCTCGAGGTAGTCGCGGAGCGAGCTCACGGGAGCGCCGCCACGGCCTCGACCTCGATGCGGGCGCCCGGGACGGCCAGACGGCTCACCTCCACTAGGGTGCTCGCCGGTCGCGCGTCGCCGAAGAAGCGCTGCCGCACGGGGTTGATCTCCGCGCGCTCGTCGATATGCGTCAGGAAGACCGTCACCTTGACGACCTCACCAGGGGAGGCCCCGGCGGCCGCCAGCACCTCGCCGATGTTCCGGAAGACCTGCTCCGCCTGCCGGACGACGTCGTCGCCACCCACGAGGCGGCCCTCCCCATCGACCGGCACGCAGCCCGACACGAACAAGAGGTTTCCCGCCCGGACGGCGTCGGTGTAGTGGCTGAGCGGCTCGGGCTGGCCGGCGACGCGGTACTCCGTGCGGCTCACCGCTGCGCCGCCTCCCGGATCTCAGTCAGCGTCTGGCGCGGCGTGATCGCCTCGGGATCGACGCGCAGCTCAAGGAGGGCCGGCCGCCGGGCTTCGAGCGCGCGCTCGAAGGCAGGGGCGAAATCGTCCGTGCGCTCGACCATTTCACCGTGGGCGCCGAAAGCCTCGGCGTAGGCCGCGAAGTCGGGGTTCACGAGCTCCGTGCCGACGACGCGCCCGGGGTACTGGCGCTCCTGGTGCATGCGGATCGTCCCGTACATGCCGTTGTTCACCAGCAGAACGACGAAGGGCAGCGCGTACTGCACCGCTGTCGCCAGCTCCTGGCCGGTCATGAGGAAGTCCCCGTCGCCCGCGAAACAGACAACGGTGCGCTCGGGGTGGACGAGCTTCGCCGCGACGGCTGCCGGCACGCCGTAACCCATGGCGCCGCTCGTCGGCGCGAGCTGCGTGCGGTAGTGCCGGTACTCGTAGAAGCGATGCGGCCAGATGGAGAAGTTTCCGGCGCCGTTGGTGAGAATCGCGTCTTCCGGCAGCCGATCCCGCAGATGCGCGAGCACCTCGCCGAGATCGAGCTCTCCCGGGAGCGAGCCGTGGCGGAGGTTCGCCCGGTAGTCGGCCCGCGCGCGCTGTGTCTCCACGCGCCAGGCGGCCGGGTCGAGCGGCTCGAGCGCGCGCGCCGCCGCGGCGAACTGCGGAGAGCCGGCGTTGATCGCGAGCGCCGGCCCGTAGACGCGGCCAAGCTCCTCCGGGTCGGCGTGCACGTGGACGAGCGTCTGCCGCGGGCGCGGCGGCTCGACGAGCGTGTAGCCCCCGGTCGTCGCCTCCCCGAGGCGCGCCCCGACGACCAGCAGGACGTCCGCCTCGCGCACGCGTGCCGCGAGCTTCGGGTCGGGGCCGATGCCGACATGGCCAACGTAGACGCGAGAGTGGTTGTCGACGTAGTCCTGACAGCGGAACGAGGTTCCGACCGGAAGCTCGCTCCCCTCGCAGAAGGCGAGCATGTCCTCGGCAGCCCCCGCGCTCCAGCCACCGCCGCCGACGAGGACCAACGGGCGCTCCGCTCCGGCGAGCAGGTCGCGCAGCCGCTCCAGGTCGTCGGCGCCCGGGTGGGCGCGCACGGCGACGGAGGGAGCGGCGTCGGCGGCGTCGGTCTCCTCGCTCAGCATGTCCTCCGGCAGGGCGAGCACGACAGGCCCCGGGCGCCCGGCGGTTGCGGTGGCGAAGGCCCGGCCGACGAGCTCCGGGACGCGGTCGGCGCTCTCGACCTGATCCGCCCACTTGGCGACGGGGGCGAACATGGCGCGGAAGTCGATCTCCTGGAAGGCCTCGCGGCCGAGCATCCCACGCGCCACCTGGCCCACGAGCAGAAGCAGCGGCGTCGAGTCCTGGAACGCGGTGTGGACGCCGACGCTCGCGTGCGTTGCGCCCGGCCCGCGCGTGACGAGGCAGATGCCTGGGCGGCCGGTGAGCTTGCCGTAGGCCTCGGCCATGTTCGCCGCGCCGGCCTCGTGGCGGCAGACGATGAGGCGGATCTCCGAGTCGTGCAGCGCGTCGAGGACGGCGAGGTAGCTCTCCCCCGGCACACAGAAGGCGGTGTCGACCCCGTGCACGCGGAGCTGGTCGACGAGGATCTGGCCGCCGGTTCGCGTCAAGCGCGAGGGCGCGCGTCCACGCGCTCGATCCACGCGCGCAGCCGCGGATAGCCGTCACCCAGAGCCTGCCACTCCCGCAGGGTACGGTGGTAGCGAACGTCGTCACCCTCGTCCCAGAGGGTGGCGAACTTCAGAAAGGGGAAGGCGGCGATGTCGGCGGCGGAGAAATCCTCGCCCCAGAGATAGCTGCGCCCGTCGAGCAGATCCTCGAAGAGCGTGAGCTCACCCTGGATCGCAGCTCCGAGCAGCTCGATCCGCCCCTGGTCGGGCTTCGAGCGCGAGAGCTCCGCATCGATCTCGTTCGGCGGCCCCTTCCACAGGCGGTTGAACCAGTCGACGAAGATCGCGAGCTCGGCGCGCGGCGCGGGGTCGGCCGGGTAGAGCGGACGGACGGGGTGCTGCTCGTCCAGGTAGCGCACAATCTCCATCGAGTCGGTGACGACAGCGCCGCCGTCCTCGACGAGCACAGGCACGAGCTCCTGCCCGCTGAGGCGGCGCACCTCGCTGCGGTCGCGGGGATCGACGTCCACCCACTCGACGGCGAGACCCTTGTGCCCGGCCGCGAGCGCCACCCGCTCGACGTTCGTGGAGTGGGGGATGCGCAGGATGCGCATCAGGTGAGCTCGATCGGCTCGTCGACGAAGACGGTGTAGCGCTGGAGCTTCGGCCGGTTCACGTCTTCCTCCCGGAGGTAGCGGATCGAACTCTGCCCGAGCAGCCTACGCGGCAGGATCATCACCCGCACGAAGGCGGTCTCCTCGGTCTCGGAAGCTGCCGCGAAGACGGGCTCAGGGCCGGACTCGAACCACGCCCCGCCCGGCGCGAGCTCGTCCGAGCCGCCCCCGGTCTCGATACGGATCGACCCGTGCAGCAGGCGGCGGATGCCCGGCCCCGCGTGCGTGTGCAGGTAGGCGATCCCGCCGGGCGGAAAGTCCACCCGGTCGCAGCGCATCAGGTACTCCTCGCCGCGGCCGAGCTCGAGCTCGGCCCGCAGCTTCACGCCCTCCGCGCGCTCGGCGCTCGTGAGCTCCCAGACGAGCGCGTGGCCGTCGACCGCTCCTTCGCCGAAGGAGGCCTCGTTTCGCTCCACGTCGTAGACGATGCGGTTGCCGGCGGGCACCCGCACGCCGTCTCCGCACTCGAGCAGCTGGAGCTTCAATGGAAGGTCTGGCCGCCGTCGATCACGATCGTCTGCCCCGTCACGAAGCTCGAGCCCGGCCCGGCGAGGTAGACGACGGCGCCGACGACGTCCTCCGGCTGCTGGTCGCGCCGGATCGTCCGGGCCGAGACGGAGACGTCACGGAGCTGCTCGATCACCTGCGGATTCTCGCGCACGCCGTCGCTCAGCGTGAAGCCTGGCGCCACGCAGTTGACGAGCACGCCGTCGGCGCCGAGCTCCTTCGCGAGCGCGCGTGTGAAGGCGACGATCGCGCCCTTGCTCGTCACGTAGTGGAGCAGGAGCGGCACCCCGCGGAAGGGCGTCCCCGAAGAGATGTTCACGATCCGGCCTCCGCCCCGCTCCCGCATGCGCGGGACGACGGCGCGGCAGGTGAGGAACATGCTCGCCACGTTGACGTCCATGACGCGCCGCCATTCTTCGAGCGGGATCTCGGTGAAGGGCCGCATCGCGAGCGAGGCGTAGAGCCCCGCGTTGTTGACGAGCACGTCGATGCCGCCGCAGCGCTCGACCGCCTCCTCGGCCATGCGCACCGTGTCCTCCTCGGAGGCGACGTCGACAGTGAGCCCGACGCCCTCGGGAAGCTCAGCGGCAGCCTCCTCGGCGCGCCGGAGGTCGGCGATCACGACGCGCGCGCCCTCGGCGGCGAGGCCGGCGGCGATGGCCCGGCCGATGCCCTGGGCGCCGCCCGTGACGATCGCAACCTTGCCCGCGAGCGCAGGGGGCATCAGCGCAGCGGCGAGAAGGCGGTCGGCACGAGGATGCGGTTCCACTGCGCGTGGATCAGCGGCTGGATCTGTGTCAGGAAGGCCCGCCAGCCCTCGTGCGCCTGCAGCTCTGCGCGCCGCCGCTCCCGCTCCGCGTAGCTCTCGTAGCCCCAGAGCTGGACGATGGAGCTCAGCTCGCCGACGTCGACCGTGAAGGCGCCGATCAGGTTGCCGAGGATCCCTTGCTGGATCGCCGTGCCCTCCGTCTCGTACAGGCGCACGAGCTCGGGCAGCTTGCCGGTCGTGACGTGGTAGGTGCGCTCCTCGACGATCACGCGGAGAAGACCCGGCTCTCGGCGTGCGCGACGGCCTCGGCGCGCGAGGGCGGCTCCAGCAGGATCTGCGCGACCTCCTGCTCGGCCGGCGCCCCTGTTCGCAGCATCCGCTCGACCGTGGCGTCGACGTCGTACTCGGTGCGGCGGAAGTCCACCCCCGGGCCGAGCAGCGCCCAGTAGGCACCGCGCCGGCCCTCGTAGGGACGGCCGATGCTGCCCGGGTTGAGCAGGCGCTTTCCCAGGGCATGACGCTCGTAGCTCACATGGCTGTGGCCCGTGACGAGGGTGCCCTCCCCCATGCCGTCGAGCAGCTGGGCCAGCCGGCTCTCGGGCGTCTCCTCGGTCACGAGCTCGTCCACCGAGCGCGGAGAGCCGTGGCAGAACCGGGTCGGGCCGAGCCCCTCGACTTCGAGGCTCACCGAATCCTGGAAGGCCGCCAGGAAGTCGCGATCCTCGCGCGTGTGCCGCTCGACCATCCAGCGCTCCCGTTCGGTGACGGACTCGTCGCCCTCGTCGATGCGGTCCCAGAACGCGACGAGGTTGCGGTCGGCATTGCCGCGCAGGAACAGCGAACGCCCGGCGAGCGGTCGCACGAGCTCCAGCGTCTCGGCCGGAAAGGAGCCCCAGGTCAGGTCGCCGAGGAAGACGAAACGGTCGGGCTCTTCGTAGCTCGCCTCCGCCAGCACTGCCGCGAGCGCCGGCGCGTTCCCGTGCACGTCCGCGAGCGCCGCGACCCTCACGGGGTCACTCGATGCCGCCCATGCAGAGGTACTTGAGCTCGAGCCACTCGTCGATGCCGTACTTCGAGCCCTCGCGGCCGATGCCCGACTCCTTCATGCCGCCGAAGGGCGCGACTTCGGTCGAGATCATGCCCGTGTTGATGCCGAGGATGCCGTACTCGAGTGCCTCGGAGACGCGCCAGACGCGGCCGATGTCGCGGCTGTAGAAGTAGCTCGCGAGCCCGTAGGGCGTGTCGTTGGCCATGCGCACGGCGTCCGCCTCGGTTGCGAAGGCCGTCAGGCCCGCGACCGGGCCGAAGGTCTCCTCGTTGCTCATCGCCATCGCGTCGGTGACGCCGGTCAAGACCGAGGGCTGGAAGAACTGCGGCCCGAGCTCGTGGCGGCCACCGCCGAGCAGGAGCTCCGCGCCGCCGGTGAGCGCGTCCTCGACGTGGCGCTCCACCTTCTCGATTGCCGCCTCGTCGATCAGCGGCCCCACCTTCGCCGCGGGGTCGAAGCCGTTCGCCACGTGCAAGCCCCGCACGGCCGTGGTGAAGCGCGCGACGAAGTCGTCGAGCACCGACTCCTGCACGAGGATGCGATTGGCGGAGATGCAGGTCTGGCCCGAGTTGCGGAACTTGCAGAGCATCGCGCCCGCGACCGCCTCATCGAGGTCGGCGTCGTCGAAGACGATGAAGGGCGCGTTGCCCCCGAGCTCGAGCGAGACCTTCTTGACCCCGTCGGCGCACTGGCGCATGAGGATCTTGCCGACCTCCGTCGAGCCCGTGAAGCCGAGCTTGCGCACGAGCGGGCTCGACGTCAGCACGCCGCCGATCTCGGGGGCGCCCGCGGCGTCGGTGGTGACGATCGAGAGGACGCCCGGCGGCAGCCCCGCCTCCTCCGCCAGCTTCGCCACGGCGAGAGCCGAGAGCGGCGTCTGCTCGGCCGGCTTCAGCACCATCGTGCAGCCGGCGGCGAGCGCTGGCGCCGACTTGCGCGTGACCATGGCGGTGGGGAAGTTCCAGGGCGTGATACCGGCGGTGACGCCGATCGGCTCCTTCGTCACGACGATGCGGCGGTCGGGCAGGTAGGTGGGGATCGTGTCGCCGTAGACGCGCTTGCCCTCCTCCCCGAACCACTCGTAGAAGGAGGCGGCGTAGGCGATCTCGGTGCGCGACTCGGCGAGCGGCTTGCCCTGCTCGGTGGTGAGGAGCGCGGCGAGCTCCTCCTGCCGCTCGACCATCAGGTCGGCGAGCCGGCGCAGGATGCGCCCGCGCTCCTTGGCCGTGCGGCCGCGCCACTCCGGGAGCGCGCGCTCCGCGGCCTCCAGCGCCCGGCGCGTCTCGGCGGCGCCCAGGCGCGGCACGGCGGCGATCTCCTCTCCGCTCGCCGGGTCGTCGACCGCGAAGGTCTCGCCGGAGTCGGCGTCGATCCAGCGCCCGTCGACGTAGGCCTGGCGCTGGAGGAGCTCGGTCTCGACGAGGGTCACGTCGAGGGAGGATAATCGTCCGGGTGGAACCGCAGTTCGTTCGCTTCGACGAGGTGGCGCCGTTCGTGCTCGCCGAGGGCGTCACCGGCCGGCCGCTCTTCGGCGAGGGCGCGATGCTGAACCTGATCAGTTTCGAGCCCGGCGCGATCGTCCCCGTGCACAGCCACGAGCACGAGCAGCTCGGCATCGTCCTCGCCGGGACGCAGGTGCTCGTCGTCGACGGGGTCGAGCACCCGCTCGGGCCCATGGAGGGCTACGTGCTCCCGGGCGGCGTCGAGCACGGGGCGCGCTGCGGGCCCGAGGGCGCGACGGTGCTCGACGTCTTCCGCCCCGTGCGCGAGGACTACCGCGAGCGCTGGAGCGCGGCGCGCCCCACCTGATCGTCGACGCCCACAACGACCTGCTGCTCGAGCTTGCGTTCCGGGCCGCGCGGGGCGAAGGCGGGAATCTCTTCGCGCGCACCTGGCTGCGCCACCTCGAGCGCGGCGGCGTCGGGCTCCAGGTCTGCTCCGTGTTCGCGCCGCTCGAGGCCGACGGCGAGGCGGCGCTGCGCTCGGTGCTCGACCAGGTGGCTGCCTTCCACCGCGCCGTGCGCGAGAACGCCGACCGCGTAGTGGCCGTGCGCTCGCGTGCCGACCTCGACCCGGTCGAGGCGAGCGAGCGCATCGGGCTCATGCTCTCGATGGAGGGCGCCGAGGCACTCGGCTCCGAGCCACGCGGGGTGGCTGCCTTCCACGAGCTCGGCGTGCGCATGGTCTCGCTGACCTGGAACCGCGCGAACGCGTGGGCGGGCGGGGCGGCCGGCAGCGGCGGACTGACGCCGCTCGGCGGGGAGCTCGTCGACCTGCTCGTCGAGCTCGGCATCGTCGTCGACCTCGTCCATGCCTCCGAGCGGACGTTCTGGGACGTGCTCGAGCGGGCCGAGGGGGCGCACCTCGTCGTCAGCCACGCCGCCTGCCAGGCGCTCCTCGACCACCCGCGCAACCTCTCCGACGATCAGCTGAGCGCGCTCGCCGGGCGCGGCGGCGTCCTCTGCCTGATGCAGTTGCCGCTCGTGATCGACCACGAGCGCCCCGTGCTCGACCGCGTCGTCGACCACCTCGACCACGCGATCGAGGTGATGGGTAGCGAGAACGTCGGGCTCGGCGCCGACTTCATCCGCCAGGTGGCGCGGGTGCTCGAGCTCGACACGTCGCCGGGCGACACGCTGCTGCCGCCGGGCATGACGCTCGACGCGGCGATCGAGGGCCTGGCCGGTCCGGAGGACTACGGGCGGCTCGTCGAGGCGCTGCGGGCGCGCGGCTACGAGGGCGAGCGCCTCGAGGCGGTGCTGAGCGGGAACCTGCTGCGGCTGTTTCGGGCGGCGCTGCCGGGCGTCTGAGCAGATCCGGGCGCTAGAGCCGGCTGCGCAAGCGTGCGCATGCGCTACCGTGCAAGCGTGCCTAAGCAGCGCGCAACTTTCAGCCTCGACCACGACGTCCTCCGCGCGACGCGCGTTGTGGCGGCTCGGGCCGGGCGGCGCGACTCCGAGATCGTGGAGGCTGCGCTTCGAAGCTACCTCGCGCTCGGCATGCTGGAGGAGATCTGGCGAGCCCGCCCGAGCGGCGCGCCCGACCTGACCGATGAGGAGGCACTCCAGCTCGCGCGCGACGAGCAGCACGCCGCTCGCAAAGGCGCGTGACGCGGGCTGTCCTCGACCCGAACGTCCTCGTCGCCGCTGCAATCCGTCCCGGAGGAACTCCGTCGCGCTGCCTGGTCGCCTACGGCGAGGGCTTGTACGAGCTCGTCGTCTCGCCACTCCTCCTCGCCGAGCTTCGATCGGTGCTTCGGCGGAAGAAGTTCCGGCCCTTCCTCACGCTCGAGCAGGGGGAGCGGCTCGTCGATGCGCTCGAGCGCGACGCGCGGCTGGCCGACGATCCGCCTGAGTCGCCCGCGCTCTCGCGCGACCCGAGCGACGACTACCTGATTGCACTCGCCCGATCCGTCGGCGCGCACGTCCTCGTGAGCGGCGACCAGGATCTGCTCGAACTCGACCTCGCCGATCTCAGGGTCGTCTCGCCGCGAGCATTTCTCGACGCGCTGCCGGGCGCATGAACGGTCTACGGCGTCACGAGCACGCGCCCCGGAGAGCCCGCCAGGCTCGCCTCGAACGCCTCGTTCACGTCGTCGAGCGCGTAGCTCGGGCCCAGCAGCGAGTCGAGCTCGAGGCGCCCCGCGCGCACGTGCTCGAGGAGCTGCGGCAGCGCGACGGCGGGATCCTCGGAGCCGTACATGCTGCCCGTCAGCACCTTCTCGCGCCGGTTGAAGTCGGCCGGATCGAGGTCGAGCCGGGCGCCGGCGGCGGGGAGCCCCACGATCACGACCTTGCCGCCGTTTCGCGTCCAGCGCAGGGCAAGCGAGGTCGTCTCGGGCGAGCCCACGGCGTCGAGCGAGACGTCGACGCCGTCGGGCGCGAGAGCCCGCATCCCCTCCTTCAGCTCGTCCGGCCCGAACGCGTGGGTGGCGCCGAGCCGGAGCGCCTGCGCCCGCCGTCCCTCCACCGGATCGACGGCGACGATTGCGCCAGCGCCGGCGATCCGGGCCCCTTGCACGACGAACTGGCCGACACCGCCCGCGCCGATCACGAGCACGCTCTCACCCGGCGCGGGCCGCGCGTTGTAGGCCACCGCCCCCACGCCCGTGAGCGCCGCGCAGCCGAGCAGCGCCGCCTGCTCGAGCGGGATGTCGTCGCCGAGCGGCAGCGCCTGCTCCGCTCCGACGACGAGCCGCTCGGTCAGCGCGCCGGTGGCCGTGCCGCGGTAGAGCGTCTCGCCGTCGAGCGTCATCCCCGTCGTCCCGTCCAGCAGCGTGCCGGCGCCGATCGCACGCTGGAGCTCGATGCAGGCGGCCGGACGGCCGCGCCGGCAGTCGACGCAGCGACCGCACGAGGGCGCCCACGAGACGACGACGCGGTCGCCCTCCGCGAGCCCGGAGACGCCCTCGCCCAGCGCCTCCACCACGCCCGAGCCCTCGTGGCCGAGCACCATCGGCGTCGGCCGGCGCCACTCGCCCTTGACCATGTGCAGGTCGGTGCCGCAGATCCCGACGGCCGCCATGCGCACGAGCACCTGGCCGGCGCGGGGCTCCTCGAGCTCGATCTCCCGCACCTCGAACGGCGCGCCCGCGGCGCGGAAGACGGCAGCCCGCGTCCTCACGACCTCCCGCCAGCGAGCGCCTGCGCCACCTCCTGGCAGGTCGCGACCCGTGCCACGTTCCCCATCGCGAAGTTGAGCGCCGCGTGCTGCCACTCGTCGTTCACGGTCGAGGTGC
>Ga0183260_10001904_pt1 | contig 17391 bp, 12 predicted proteins | sample AntDrymUQ4972206_2_FD_129768 | JGI IMG/M metagenome (GOLD analysis project Ga0183260, IMG submission 129768) | Polar desert sand microbial communities from Dry Valleys, Antarctica - metaG UQ497 (22.06) (version 2) (version 2) | ecosystem: Environmental > Terrestrial > Soil > Desert | place...
GTCTCACGCAGGCCATAGGGCAAGACACTGGATTCCCGCTCTACTCGCGCTGCGCGCTCGCCCTTCGGGCCGCCTTCGGCGTTCGCTCGCTGCGCTCACAGTCGCGGGAATGACGAAATTTTTGATCTGACGCAAGTCTAGTTTGATGAGAGCGGTGCTATGCGCCGCTGCTCTTGCAGGACAGCAGCCGGACATAGTCCGGCCCCGCAAGGGCTATGTGGTCGGTGCGGCGGGCTTGACGACTGGCGCTACAGGTGTGGCAGTGGCTTTACCCGAAGCACTGCCCGCATCGTTGCCCTTCGCGGGCACGGCAGGCGAATCGGCCTTGCCCGTACCTTCGCTCTTGCCTGCTGATTCTTTCGCGGGACTGGAGTCTTTCGACGCGCTTGCGGTGTCCGCGGATTTCGAGTCGCCACCGTCGCCGGCGATGTTCCGCTTGCGGTCGCCGTCCTTCTTGAAGTCGGTCTCGTACCAGCCCGCACCGGCAAGCCGGAACGAGGGCGCGGTCAACTGCCGCTTGACCTGCGGCGCGCCGCAGGCGGGGCACTCGGCGGGATCCGGGTCCGACATCTTCTGCAGATTGTCGAAGGCGTGACCGCAAGTCAGGCAAGCAAACGCGTAAATCGGCATCGAAGCGACCTTCTGGATCCGGAACAAACACCTGCGGGACAGCGTGAATGGGGGCGCTGCGGGAGCGCATCAAGGGTGCCGCCGCCGAGCGCCCTGCCGGTACGACGACGATTGCCCGCGAAGGAAGCTCTGATCTAGGCGGCGTCGGCGGCGTATAGCTCGAGCAGCTCAGCTTCCGCATCTGCCAGCCGCCGCATGACCGTGGTCCGCGATTCGACGATCGCGGCGGCGCGCTTGCCACCGTCCGCGTACAAGGCAGGTTCGGCCAGCTCGCCTTCCAGCGATTTCATCCGCACGACCAGGTCGCCCACCTCTGCTTCGAGTTTCGACAAGCGTTGCTGGTTGACCTTGGCGGCCCTGCCGGGCGCACTGCCGCGCGGCGCCGCGGAGGTTTCTGCCGCTCCCGAGGCAGCGGCGGGCGACGTCGCTGCGAGTGCACTGGCGCCTCCTGCCGGTCGGGCACGCAGCCACGCCGCGTACTGGTCGAGATCGCCGTCGAACGGTTCGACGTGACCGTCGGCCACGCGCCAGAAGGTGTCGCACACGAGGCCGATGAGGTGTCTGTCGTGGGACACGAGCACGATGGCGCCGTCGAAGACACTGAGCGCCTCCGCCAGCGCCTCGCGCATGTCGAGGTCGAGATGGTTGGTCGGCTCGTCGAGCAGCAGCACGTTGGGTTGGCGCCACGCAATCAGTGCAAGCGCCAGGCGCGCGCGCTCGCCGCCCGAGAACGTGTCGATGACCTCGAACGCGCGGTCACCGGCGAAATTCCACTTGCCCAGGAAATCGCGCAGGACCTGGGTGGAAACGGTCGGCGCGCCGAGCTTGGTTGAGAGCTGGCGCAGGTGATCGATCGGCGAGGCGCCTTCGCGCAGCGATTCGACGGTGTGCTGCGCGAAGTAGCCGATGACCAGGTCGGGGTGAGCACCACGCTCGCCAGCCAGCAGCGGGAGTTCCCCGACCAAAGTCTTCACGAGCGTCGACTTGCCGGCCCCATTGACCCCTAGCAAAGCAACGCGATCGCCCGCCTCGAGTCCGAAATTGACATCGCGCAGGATGGTTACCGAGCCCCGGGCCGCTGTAGGAGCGACGCCAGTCGCGATCGAATTCTCCAGCGATCTGGATCTCGCGACTGGCGTCGCTCCTACAGTTGCGGCGTAGCCCGCGTCGACATGATTGAGGCGCAGCAGCGAATGCGGGAGTCGCGCCGGCACCGGCAACTCGATGTGCAGCGAACGCTCCGCACGCACGGCTTCGGTACCGGCGAGCTTCGCGAGGCGTTTCATGCGCGACTGCGCCTGCTTCGCCTTCGAGGCCTTGGCCTTGAAGCGCGCGATGAAGGCTTCGAGATGTTCGCGCTCCGCCTGTTCCTTGACGAACATGATCTGCTGCTGGCGGAGCTGCTCGGCGCGCTGGCGCTCGAACGCGGTGTAGTCGCCGGTGTAGAGCTTCGCCCGACCTTCGTGCAAATGCAGCGTGTGGGTCGCGACGTTGTCGAGGAACTCCCGGTCGTGCGAAATGAGCAGCAGCGTGCCGGGATACTTGAGCAACCATTGCTCGAGCCACAGCACCGCGTCGAGATCCAGGTGATTGGTGGGCTCGTCCAGCAGGAGCAGATCGCTGGGCGTCATGAGCGCGCGCGCAAGGTTCAACCGCACGCGCCATCCGCCCGAAAACGACGCAACGGCCTGCGCGTGCGTCGCGGTATCGAACCCGAGGCCGTACAACAGTTTCGCGGCACGCGCCGCAGCGTCGTAGCCGCCGCGTTCCTCGAGATCGTGATGCGCGTGCGCGACGGCTTCCCAGTCTTCCCGCGCCATCGCGGCAGCCTCGGCGCTGATCGCGGCGTGCACCGCGGCATCGCCCGACAGCACGAAGTCGATGGCCGGGTCCGGCAACGAGGGAGTTTCCTGCGCGACGCTGGCGATGCGCAGTCGGTTCGGCACGTCGATGTCGCCACGGTCTGCTTCCACCTCGCCGCGGATCGCGGCGAACAGGCTCGACTTGCCGCTGCCGTTGCGCCCGACCACGCCCACGCGCCAGCCGTCGTGCAGCACGCAGTCGACGTCGGACAGGAGCAGACGCTGGCCACGGCGCAGCGCAAAGTTTCGAAAGGCGATCATGGGGCGCGGATTCTAGCGAGCGCTATCCCCGCGACGCGGTTATCACGCTTTTGAGGGAGAGAAGTTCAATTTGTAAAAATTCCGTTTGACTTGTCAGCCACATCGGCGCTATGTGGAGCACTAACCGCAGTCGCGGTCCATCTGGGGGAATGCACATGCAGCTCAATCCGTTGCGCCTGGCCATCTTGATCGCGCTCGCGGCGCCGGTCGCCTTTGCGCAGACCGCGCCATCGTCGAACGACGACGACCAGACCGAACTCGAAACGGTGATCGTGACCGGCACGCGCGTCAGCGATCGCACGGTCGCCGAATCGGCTTCACCCATCGACATCATCACGCCTGAAGCGCTCGAAGCTACCGGCACGGTGGAACTGGCGACCGCGCTCGCGCGCGCGCTGCCTTCGCTCAATTTCCCGCGCCCGACCATCTCCGACGGCACCGTCGCAGTGCGTCCCGCGCAGCTGCGTGGCCTGGCGCCCGATCAGGTGCTGATCCTGATCAATGGCAAGCGCCGTCACACGACCGCGCTCATCAATATCAACAGTACACAGGGCCGTGGCTCCTCGCCGGTCGATCTCAACGCCATCCCGATCGCCTCGATCGAGCGCGTGGAAGTGCTGCGCGATGGCGCATCGGCGCAATACGGTTCGGATGCGATCGCGGGCGTCATCAACATCGTGCTCAAGGGCGACGATGAGGGCGGCGGTGTCTCGCTGCAGGTGGGGCAGTACAGCGCTGGCGACGGCGAGCAATATCAGCTGTCCGGCGATGGCGGATTCCCGCTCGGCGACAGAGGCTTCGTGCATTTTTCCGGGCAGGTCGGTGAGCAGGACAGGTCCGATCGCGCGCGTCCATTCATCCTCCCACCGGCCGGCTTGTCGCCGCCGCAGTCGCCACCGATTCCTGCGGTTCGGCCGCCACTGGGCCAGGTCGTGGTGAGACAGGGCGATCCGGACGTCGAGCAGTTCGCGCTTTCCTACAACCTCGAGTTCGGGTTCGGGGAGGCGGCGACGCTCTATTCGTTCGCCACCTACAGCGATCGCGACGTGATCTCCAACGGCATGTTCCGGCCGGCCGGAGATGCGCGCAACAACCGTGCGATCTACCCCAACGGTTTTCTGCCACTGATCAACAACGTTGCCAAGGACCGGGCGTTCGTGGCCGGTCTGCGCGGCACCACCGCGAACGACTGGAATTGGGACTTCAGCTACAACTATGGTCAGGATGAACTGACGTTCGACATCCTCAACACCCTCAACCGGAGCTTGGGCGACTCGTCGCCAACCCAGTTCTACGCGGGCGCACTCGAAGTCTCGCAAAACATCTTCAACGCTGACTTCAACCGCGCCTTCGACGTAGGCTGGCTCGCATATCCGCTCACTTTCGCGTTTGGTGGTGAGTACCGCGACGAGGAATTCGAGCAGCGTGCGGGAGAGCCGGGTTCGTACGCCGACACCGGTTTGATGATCCCGGTGCCCGGCAGCACCACCGGCGCGTTGCAGCGAGCGGCCGGCGGCGCGCAGGTGTTTCCGGGCTTCCGCCCGAGTGACGCAGGTACCAATGGGCGCGACAGTTACTCGTTGTACGTCGACTTCGAAGCAGACATCACCGAAAAGTTCTCGGCGGGCTTTGCCGTGCGTTATGAGGACTACAGCGATTTCGGCACGACCACGTCTGGCAAGCTTTCGGCGCGTTATGCGTTCACCGATCAGGTCGCGCTGCGCGGGACGGCTTCCACCGGTTTCCGCGCGCCGTCGTTGCAGCAGCAGTTCTTCCAGTCGACCGCGACCAACTTCATCGGCGGCGTGCCGTTCGATGTGCGTACGTTCGCGGTCAACGATCCGACCGCCCTTGCCCTCGGTTCGGAGCCGCTCCAAGCGGAAGAGTCGCAGAGTTTCGGCCTTGGTCTGGTGCTTCAGCCGGTGGACCGGTTGTACATCACCGCTGACGCGTATCTCATCGAAATCGATGACCGCATCAGCCTGTCGGAGAATCTGATCGGCCCCGCAGTGACGACCTTCCTGCAAAATCGCGGCATCTTCGGGGTGACCGGAGGCCGCTACTTCACCAATGCGCTCGATACGCGGACGCGTGGCGTCGATGTCATTGGCACGTATCGCTGGGACCTCGATTCGGGCAGCGTGGATCTGACTGCCGGCTACAACTACAGCAAGACCACCATCGAACGCATCGCGCCCAATCCGGCTGCGCTGACGTCGGGCGGGCTCAACTTGCTGCGCATCGGCCGTGTCGAGCGGGGCCGTATCGAGGTAGGCGCGCCGCGCGACAAGTTTCTGTTCGCGGGCATCTGGAATACCGGCAACTGGTCGTTCGGTGCGACGGCCACGCGTTACGGCGAGTTCACGGTGCTGTTCGACGCAGTGCAGACGACGCCCACACGCGATCAGACCTTTGGCGACGAATGGACCCTTGATCTGTCGGCGAGCTACCAGTGGGACAACTGGAACTTCACGGCGGGCGTGGACAACGTCTTCGACTCGTACCCGGATGAAGTGATCTACCAGAACTCGACGTTCGGACAGCTTCCGTACAGCGCGTCGTCGCCGTTCGGCTTCAACGGCGCGTTCATGTACGCCCGCGTCGCCTACGAGTGGTGATGCGCCACGCCTGACCCAGCCGCGTTGACGACCTTCCAGGCGGCCCGGTATGCCCGGGTCGCCTTTTTGGAAGGACACCAATTCCGGCGGTGCGGGCGGTGGATGGCCTGAGGCGTACTGTAGCGCCTGCGTTACCCGGTCGGCTTCGCCTGCTTGATTTGAACGATGTCGACGTCAACTTCGGTTTGGGATCCGGTTTCGTCGGCTGTGCCGACTTCCTCGAAGAAGAAATCGAGGTTGATGGTGCGCGCGTTGGCCATCTGCAGGACGAACACTTCGCCGGGAATCTCGATCCAGCGTGCGTGCGGGACAAAGGTTGGATCGTCCAGTGGTTCCGGCTCGTCGTCTTCGTCGCGCAACAAGCGCCGTGCCGCGAAGCCGCGAAACACCACGCGCTGAAGACAACCATCGCGATCGATGAAGTAGTCGTCGAGATAACCCGAGTAAAGCCACGTCGAGTTGCCATGGTCCACTTCAGTGGTCAGTACGACCATCTGCGCCGCGTCGCCCGTCGCGTCCTCCGCGCCGGCAAGCAGCTGTGCCCAATCGGCGCGTCGTCGATTGGGCACGAATCGGTTGACGGCGCGACCGGCCACCAGGCCCGCCGCAGTCAACCACAGCAGGTACATACCGATGCCGAGTACATGATGCTCGACGCCGCGCAGCGCCGCTGCAGCGAACGGCGCCTTCAGATCGCCCGAAAGCAGCAGAAGCGCGTGCGCCGGTGACGGTGCCGCCGACCAGCCTGCGGCAGCAGTGGCATGCGCCACACCGACGCCGACAAAGTGAAGGACCAGCGACGCCACGACCGCAAACAGCAATCCAATGCTGAAGTGCTGATCAAAGGGCGATGGCGGGCTCGAAGGACTGTTGAGTCGATTGAGTCCGAACACGAACGCAATGCCCGGTAACAGCAGCAGCAGCGCGACGAGCGCGGACAGTCCGAAGCCCATCGTGAGACCGAGCCGGCGTCAGTCGTTTGCAGCTTTTGCGCGCGAAGGGGCATCGCTGCGGAAGCTGATCCCTGCGACGGTGATGACTTGCGACTTGGCGTCCAGCGGCAGCGCCTTGATGGCGTAGAACAACTGGCGCGCGTGATCGCGGTTCTTCAGCAGTTCGCTCGCCTTGGGCGAACGTGGCGCCTTGCCCCAAACGCTTTTCATCTTCCGCGCTCCCGCAAGTTGCTCATGTAGAGCGGGGCTATGCGCCGCTGCTCTTCCCGACGCTGTCCCGGACAGCAGCCGGACATACTCCGGCTCTACAAAAGCCAAAGCCAGGGACACGCGAACCTTAGCATCCGGCGGGGGGCGTGTGACCGCGGGTCAGCGCCGTCGCATGATCACTCAAGCGAGCGTGCGTACCTTCGGCTCGCGCGACCATTGGCGGGTTTTTGCTGCCTTGATGAAGGACTGGGTATCGCTTGCCGCGACAACGCCCGCGTCCTTCGCGATGCCCGCGGCCTTGAGCACGTGCTGGGCTCCGGCATCGAACGCGATGGCCTTGAGGTGGCCGAATGCATCGCGCACGAAATCGACGGCAGCGGCTTCCTGCGCGAGCATCTTGCCTCCCGCGTCGGACAGCACCAGGGAAACTGCATCAAATACCGTCGACGGAGTGCCTGCGAGTTGCCCATCGGCGGGCATGCGCTTGCCATCAGACAGCTTCGCACCACCCAGTTTCGGCGCAACGATCTTGACCGTCGCACCTGCATCTTCCGCGGCTTTGCGCAGTGCCTTGATCGCCGGGCCGTCGGAGCCATCGGCGATCAGGATGCCGACGGCCCGGCCTTGCAGCGTGTCCTTCATCTTGCCAATGATCTGGAGTGCCGGGGACGCCGGCAGATCAAGCACGGGCGCCGCCGCGAACGGTGCCGGCGGGAGCTGGTCGAGTCCGAGTCCGTTCGCCACACGCTGCGCGAGATCAGCATCGACGTGTCGCAAGTGCCCCACAATCGCTTCGCGCACGTGCGCGGTGCCGACCTTGGACAATTCGAACACCAGCGACGATGCCATGTGCGCCTGCTCGAACTTCGTTTGACTGCGAAAAAACTGCCGCGCCTGACTGTAGTGATCCGCAAAGCTTGCTGCGCGGATGCGGCCTTTGGCGCCGTCCTCGGACGGAATCGGCGCGCTGCGAAAACCGGACGGCGTGGCGCGTGCAGACGAAGGATCGAGCGAGCTCGGCTCGTAGTTGACGCGCCCCTTCGGAACCTCCATCTGCATGTGGCCATCGCGTTGCTGATTGGCGAACGGGCACTTGGGCGCATTAATCGGCAGCTGATGGAAATTGGGCGACCCCAGACGAGACAACTGCGTATCGAGGTACGAGAAGAGCCGCCCTTGCAGCAGCGGATCGTTGGAAAAATCAATGCCGGGTACGAGGTGCGAAGGACAGAACGCGACTTGCTCGGTCTCGCCAAAGAAATTGTCCGGCCAGCGATCAAGCACCATGCGCCCGACCACAGTCAGCGGCACGAGCTCTTCCGGGATAAGTTTGGTCGGATCAAGGTGATCGAAGGGAAAGCTCTCGGCTTGTTTCTGCGAGAACAGCTGTACCGCCAGGTCCCATTCCGGGAACCCGCCGCTCTCGATCGCCTCAAACAAATCGCGGCGATGGAAATCGTTGTCCGCGCATTGCAATTTCACCGCTTCGTCCCACACGGTCGACTGGATGCCGAGCTTGGGCCGCCAATGGAACTTGACGAAGGTCGATTCGCCTGCCGCGTTGAGCAAGCGGAAGCTGTGGACACCGAAGCCTTCCATCATCCTCAGCGAACGCGGAATGGTGCGATCCGACATCGCCCACATGATCATGTGCATCGCTTCGGGCGTGAGCGAGATGAAGTCCCAGAACGTATCGTGCGCGCTGCCGGCCTGCGGGAAGCCGCGGTCCGGCTCCATCTTGACCGCGTGCACCAGGTCGGGGAACTTCATCGCGTCCTGGATGAAGAACACGGGAATGTTGTTGCCGACCAGATCCCAGTTGCCTTCGGACGTGTAGAACTTGACCGCGAAGCCGCGCACGTCGCGCGGGGTGTCGACCGAGCCCGCGCCACCCGCCACCGTCGAGAAGCGCGTGAAGAGCGGCGTGCGTTTACCGATCTGAGTGAGGATTTTCGCGCTGGTGAACGTTTCCAGCGATTTCGTCAGCTCGAAAAAACCGTGCGCCGCAGAACCGCGCGCGTGCACAATCCGCTCAGGAATCCGCTCGTGATCGAAATGCGTGATTTTCTCGCGAAGGATGAAATCCTCGAGCAAGGTCGGCCCACGCGGAGTCGCGCGCAGCGAATTTTGGTTATCCGAGATCGGCGTGCCCTGCGCCGTGGTCAATACGGGATGTTTGCCCCCAGCCACCTGTTGCAACTCGTCGCCGTTGCCGCGATCGGCAGGCTTTGAAGACTTGGTTTTCGCGTTCGGCTTTGGCGAGAATTTCTTGTTCGTGGCCACGGGCGACCTTCCGGACTCGGCTGCGGGACACGCAAGATGCACTCCGCCATGTCAACGCGCAGTGACTTGAACCGCCCTGAACGGCGCCGCCCAATATTTGCTCGTCATTCCCGCGCAAGCGGGCATCCAGTTTCTTGCAGCGCCGTTGCGGAGCTTGCAAGCGCGAGGGGTCGTCTGGATTACGCGCGGTTCCCGCCGCGCGCCCTTCGGGCTATTCGCTGCGCGAATATTCGTTTCGGCATCCTGCCTCCACAGTCCCGCCTGCGCGGGAATGACGAACAGGAGCAAGTCCCGGATTCAGGCTTTGTGAAAGGTGAGGTGGCCCTGGTCGAAGTCGACAGTGATCGTGTCGCCGTGGCCGAATTCGCCCGCGATGATGCTTTTCGACAGCGGGTTTTCCAGCATCGACTGGATCGCGCGCTTGAGCGGGCGCGCGCCGTACACGGGATCGAAGCCGTGTTCGCCGATGCGGTCGAGCGCGGCCTCGCTGAGTTCGAGCGCGATGCCGCGTTCGGCGAGACGATGTTCGAGGAACCGCAACTGGAATTTCGCAATGTCACGGATGTGCCCGCGCCCGAGCGGATGGAACACCACGAGCTCGTCGAGGCGGTTGATGAACTCGGGTCGGAAATACTGTCCGACCACGTCGAGAACCGCGTTTTTCATGCGCCCGTAGTCGCCCTTCGCCGCGAACTCCTGGATGAGGTGCGAGCCGAGGTTGGAAGTCATGACGATTACCGCGTTGCGGAAATCCACGGTGCGTCCCTGCCCGTCCGTGAGGCGCCCGTCGTCGAGCACCTGCAGGAGCACATTGAAAACGTCGCCGTGAGCCTTTTCGACTTCGTCGAGCAAAATCACGCTGTAGGGCCTGCGGCGCACCGCTTCGGTGAGTTGCCCGCCTTCCTCGTACCCGACGTATCCCGGAGGCGCACCGATCAGGCGCGACACCGTGTGTTTCTCCATGTACTCACTCATGTCGATGCGCACCATCGCATCGGGCGAGTCGAACAAGAATTCGGCCAGCGCTTTCGAGAGCTCGGTCTTGCCGACGCCGGTCGGCCCGAGGAACAGGAACGATCCGATGGGACGATTGGGGTCCGACAAACCCGCGCGCGAACGTCGGATGGCATCGGACACCGCGCGCACCGCCTCAGCCTGTCCCACGACGCGCGCATGCAGCGCCGCTTCCATGCGAATCAGCTTGTCGCGCTCGCCTTCCAGCATCTTGGACACGGGTATACCGGTCCAGCGCGACACGACCTGGGCAATCTCCTCGGCAGTCACGCGGTCCTGAAGGAGCTTGAATCCACGCGATTCGGCTTCCTGCGCGGTCTTGAGATCGAGCTCGAGCTTGGGCAGCGCGCCGTACTGGATCTCGCTCATGCGCGCGTAGTCCTGCTTGCGCTGCGCGGCATCGAGTTCGACCTTGAGCTGCTCGATCTGCTCCTTGATGCGCGTGGCTTCGGTCAGCGTCGCCTTTTCGGCCTTCCACACCTCGTCGAGATCGTTGAAGTCGCGCTCGATCTTCTCGATCTCGGTTTCAAGATCGCGCAGTCGCTGCTTCGATTCTGCGTCCTTTTCCTTCTTGAGCGCTTCACGCTGGATCTTGAGCTGGATCAGGCGCCGCTCGAGACGATCCATGACTTCGGGCTTGGAATCGATCTCCATGCGGATGCGTGATGCGGCCTCGTCCATGAGATCGATGGCCTTGTCGGGCAGCTGGCGGTCGGCGATGTAGCGGTGCGAGAGCGTCGCGGCCGCGACGATGGCGGGATCGGTGATCTCGACGCCGTGGTGCAGCGCGTAGCGGTCCTTGAGGCCGCGCAGGATGGCGATGGTGTCCTCGACGCTGGGTTCGCCGACCAGCACTTTCTGGAAGCGCCGTTCCAGTGCCGCATCCTTCTCCACGTACTTGCGGTACTCGTCCAGCGTGGTGGCCCCGATGCAGTGCAGCTCGCCGCGCGCGAGCGCCGGCTTGAGCATGTTGCCGGCATCCATGGAGCCCTCCGCCTTGCCCGCGCCGACCACGGTGTGCAGCTCGTCGATGAACAGGATCACCTGGCCTTCCTGTTTCGCGAGGTCCGACAACACGCCCTTGAGGCGCTCCTCGAACTCGCCGCGGAATTTCGTGCCCGCGATCAGCGAGCCCATGTCGAGCGAGAGCACGCGCTTGCCGCGCAGGCCCTCGGGAACCTCGCCGTTGACGATCCTTTGTGCCAGACCTTCAACAATTGCGGTCTTGCCGACCCCCGGCGCCCCAATCAGGACCGGGTTGTTCTTCGTGCGGCGCGCGAGGACCTGGATCGTGCGGCGGATTTCCTCGTCGCGGCCGATCACCGGATCGACCTTGCCGGCTTCGGCGCGTGCAGTGAGGTCGATGGTGTATTTCTCCAACGCCTGGCGGCTTTCCTCGGCGTCGGCGTCCTTGACCTGTTCGCCGCCACGCACCTTGTCGATGGCACGTTCCAGGGCATCGCGCGAGGCGCCTGCTGCGCGCAGCGCGTCGCCCGCCGGCCCCCGGTCGTCGAGCAAGGCCAGCAAATACAGTTCGCTCGCGATAAACGCATCGCCGCGTTGCTGCGCGAGCTTGTCGCAGACGTTGAGCAACCGCGTCAGGTCGTTCCCGACGGTCACGTGCCCGTCCTGTCCCGATACTTTCGGCAGGCGGTCGATGGCTTCGAGGGCGCGCTGGCGCAGCGTCGTGGTGTTGACTCCGGCCTGTGCGAGGAGCGGGCGCGTCGATCCGCCTTGCTGATCGAGTAGCGCGGCGAGCAGATGCACCGGTTCGATGAGATTGTGGTCGCGACCGACCGCCAGCGATTGCGCGTCGGCAAGCGCCTGCTGGAACCGCGATGTGAGTTTGTCCATGCGCATGCGGCGCGCTCCGGTCTTGACTGAAGCCAAGGTGGGTGCAGGGACGCGCAATGCAACACGGCGACAACGAAACCCGTCGCGTCAGGCGGTCGACGCCTCCGCTTCAGTCTTGGTGCGCCCGTCGGCCCAGTGCTCGCAGTACTGCACGGTCTCCAGCAAGGACACGTCCATGCGCGCGACTCCCGCGGCTTCGAGCTGATCGCGTTCGCGCTGCGCATCTTCGAGCAGCCCCCAGCGACCCACCAGGATATGCAGGTCCGGGAATTTTGCGCGCAGGCGCATGCAGAGGTAGCGCGTCTGCGACAGGCCGCCCGGAGGAATCGCCGCGATGCACACCAGATTGGGCTTTTCGTTTTCGATGAGCTCGGTGAGTTCCTGCGCACCTTGCGCGCGGGTCGCCACGACCCAGCTGACCGTGTCGCGCCGCAAGAGCGCTTCCAGCATCGACAGAGCCACCTCATCGGCACCGTCGCGAGCGGGAATGGCGAGCACCTTCACCGGCGTCGAAGGGAGGCTCGGTGCCTCTGCAGGCGGTTGATCGTCGGCCGGAACCACTGGCCGTCGCGCCAGGTCGTCGGCGATTTCCCGTACCGCCACGCTGAGGTTCTCGGCACCCGCATCATCGATCCGGTCGAGGCGCACGTCGAGGCGCATGGAATTGAATGCGGGAATCAGCAGCTGATCGAATACTTCCAGCAAGGGCTTGTTCTTCAGAGATTCGTCCGCGATCTCGACCGCTTCATCGTAATCGCGGGCTACCAGTCGCTGATAGAAGCGTTGCGGGGGTTCGAGCGCCGGTCGGTCGCCGAGCAGCGTGTCGAAGAACTTGAGCTTGGGCGCGTGGCGACCCAGCACCACGAGACACACCGTCAGCGGCGATGCGAGCACCAGGCCGAGCGGTCCCCAGAGCCACGTCCAGAATGCCACGGCGACCAACAGCGCTGGCTGCGATACGCCAATGCCGCGACCGTACAACATGGGTTCGATGATCAGGTTGGTGATGCCCTCGACCACCGCGAACAACGCGACCACCGTGAGACTCGTCGACCAGTCGCTGGTCACCAGCAGGCTCATCGCGAACGGCAGCAGCATCGCGAGCCATGGCCCGAGGTACGGGATGTAGCGCAACGCGAATCCGATCGCACCCCAGAGCGGCGCGAACGGGATGCCGATGAAGTACAGGCCCACCGCGACGACGATTCCGAAACCGGCGTTGATGGCGAGCTGGGTCACGAGGAAGCGGCTGATGCGCGAACCGGCGTCGTCGAGCGCGTTGGTGGTGTGCGCGAGTTGATGCTCGCCGATCAGCGCGATGAAGCGGTCGCGCAGGTCCTCCTTGTTGAGCAGCATGAAGAACACCAGCACGATTACCAGTGCCGCCGCCGCCAGCGGCGCCAGGATCGGTCCCGCGATCGACCAGAATTCGGCGACACGAAAAGGCCCCGGATCGACGACCAGGCGGACCGGCTGCGCCCGGCGCACCTCGCGCTCCTCGGGGGTATCTTCCACATCGGCGCGCTCGAGCTGGCCCTGCACCCGGCGCGTGACATCCATGGCCTTCTCGAGGGTTCCCTCCTGGCCCACCCAGCGCAGGCTCGCGATTTTCGCATTGATGTTCTTTTCGTATTTTGGATAGCTTTCGACCAGGGCGGTCACCTGGCGTGCGATCGTCCAGCCGATGAAACCAGTGAGCGCGAGCGCGGCGAGTGTCACCAGGACGGCCGACAGGACTCGCCCCAGGTGCCGCCTGGTCAGCCATGTCACCAGCGGCGCGAGCAGGAAGGTCAGCAGGATCGCAAGCGCCAAGGGGATGAGTACCGGACGCGCCCAGTACAGAAATCCCAGCACCAACGCCAAGCCCACCAGCGTCGGCAGTGCAGTCGACCACTGTGGAGACCCCGGTCCTGACGCGGCTCTTGGCATGATCGTGGGTTTCCTGGGGAACGGGGCAAGCGTTGGCGCGGCCCAAGCCTAACCAGTCGTGTCGCGTCCGCCGTGCGGGCCCGCGCGCGCGTTCAGTCGGGCCACAGGCTCGCCCGGCGCGCCGGCACTCACTCGACCGGCGCGATCCAGGCAAGCGTCGCCATGCGGCCGGTATCGCCGTCGCGGCGATGCGAGAAAAAGCGCTCGCCGTCCGAGATTGTGCACACGCCTCCGCCGGATACGGCAGAAACGCCTGCGAGCGCGAGTCGCCGTCGCGCCAGCGCGAAGAGATCGACCTTCCAGTGGTTGGCGCGGGTCGGGACGAAAACATCAGCGGCAGCCGCATCACCGTCCACGAACGCTCGATGGACCTCGATACCGATCTCGTATTGATCGGGCCCGGCCGCGGGTCCGAGCCACGCCACCAGGTCGGAGGCTTGCGTTTGCATCGAATGGATCGTCGACTCGAGCACCCCTCCCGCGAGTCCCCTCCAACCCGCATGCGCGACGGCGATCTCACTCCCGTCGCGCGCCGAGAGCACCACGGGCAGGCAATCCGCAGTGAGCACCGCGAGCACCACGCCGGGTTCGGAAGTGACGGCGGCATCCGCCTCGCGCGAGCGTGGATCGGGCAACTTCAGGCAACGCACGACGTCGACTCCGTGCACCTGGCGCAACCAGCGCGGCAGCGCGCGCAACCCGAGGCCGCGTCCCAGTGCATTGCGATTGGAAGCGACCCGGTCGGGGTCGTCCCCACAGCGGTCGCCCAGATTGAACGAATCGAAGGGCGGCTCGGACACGCCGAACGGGCGGCGCAAAGTGGTAAGTGCATTCACTCCGGGCGGAGGGGTCCATGCGGCCTGCAGCACGGCTGCGCGAAATCGTTCGCCGAGTGCGTCAGCCACGTTCATCGGCGCGTCGAAGGGCGCCCGACCGTGCTTCGACCGGCTCACCACGAACGGAGTCCCGTGATGTCGCGCAGCGTCCGTGATTCGCTAGCGCGACGCATTCGCGGCTTCGCGATCCGCGCGAAGGGCGTCGAGGAGCGCGCGGAAATCTGCCGGGGGTTGCGCTTCCACGCGGACCGTCGAACGGTCGACCGGGTGCTCGAATTCCAGCAATTCGGCGTGCAATGCCTGACGCTTGAATCCGCGCAATGCGTCAGCCAATTCGGGTGCGGCGCCCTTTGGAAGGCGCAACCCCGGGCCGTAAAGGGGATCGCCCACCAGCGGCAACTTGCGATGCGTGAGGTGCACGCGGATCTGGTGCGTGCGTCCGGTCTCGAGGTTGGCCTGCAGCAGGGTGTGGGCGCGAAAGCGTTCGCGCACGCGAAAGTGGGTGACCGCCGGACGGCCGTCCTCCCGAACCGCCATACGCAAGCGATCGCGGGGATCGCGGTCGATGGGCGCGTCGATGGAACCGCCCGCGACCGGCGTGCCGATGACCAGCGCCTGGTACTGCCGCTTGATGGTGCGTGCCCCCAACTGCGTGACGAGTCTGTTGTGAGCGGTGAGTGTGCGTGCGACGACGAGCAGGCCGGACGTATCCTTGTCGAGCCGATGTACGATGCCGGCGCGCGGGATGCCCGCGAGGCTGGGGTCGAAGTGCAGCAATCCGTTCTGCAGTGTGCGAGCGGGATTACCCGCTCCGGGATGCACGATCAACCCCGCGGGCTTGTTGACCACGAGAAATTCGGGGTCGTCGAGCACCACGTCGAGTTCGATCGACTCGGCGACGACGCGCGTGGATTCCTCGGCGACAGGATCGAGCTCGACGCGCTCGCCGCCGCTCACCCGCTGTCGCGGTTTCACCTGGGCGCCATCCAGCGTGGCGCGGCCGCTCCTGATCCACTCGGCGAGTCGGCTGCGCGAATAGTCGGGGAACAGTTCGGCCAGCGCCTGGTCGAATCTTGATCCGCCCTGCGCTGCCTGCACAGTCGCGAACAGGGTCGTGAGCTTTGTCGCCGGTTCCGCGTTTTCAGGCGTGGCACCCATTCAGATCGTCACCTTCAGAGATTCCGCTATGATTTCACACCCTTTTTCGCCGATGGAACGTCCGCGCATGCGCTTTCGCATCGTCGCCCTGCTGTTGCCCCTGCTGCTCGCCAGCGTGTTCGTCGCGGGTTGCGGCGGCAAGAAACGCCTGGATGCCGTCGAAGTGTTGCCGGTCGAGGAACTCTACGCCGAAGGCAAGCGCTCGCTCGACAATGGCAACACGGACCGGGCCGTCAAGTACCTGCAGCGCCTGGTCGCCCGTTTTCCTTACGGCGAATACTCCGAACTCGCGCAACTCGACCTTGCCTATGCACAGTACCGCGAACGCAAGTACGAGGAGGCCTACTCGAGCGTCAACCGCTTCATCAAGCTCTATCCCGCACATCGAAACATCGACTACGCCTACTACCTGCGTGGGCTGATCAACTTCGATCGCCAGTCCGGTCTGTTGTCACGCTGGATCGAGTCCGACTACACACGGCGCGATCTCAATCACGCCCGGCAGTCGTTCCAGGACTACTCGGAACTGCTCAAGCGCTACCCGAACAGCCGCTATGTTCCCGAGGCCAGGCAGCGCATGGTGCATTTGCGCAATGGCCTGGCGCAGGGCGAGCTCAACACGGCGATGTTTTACTTCCGGCGCGAGGCGTACATCGCCGCGATCAACCGCGCGCAGTTCCTGGTCGAGAATTACCAGGAAACGCCGCAGGCCGGCGACGCGCTCGCCATCATGACCGAGGGTTACGCTCGCCTCGGGCGCAGCGAGCAATCGAAGAATGCGCGCAAGGTGCTGGTCGCGAACTACCCGAACCATCCGTACCTGCGCGGCGAGCGCTGGCCGCCGCGCCGCAAGCTCTGGTGGCAGCTCGTCCCCATGATCGGCGAAGCACGAGCGGGGTGAGCCAGCGCGCTCGCGAGCCACTGGCTCGCGCGCTGGCGAACGCACGGCCATGGATGGCCGGGCCGGACGCCCAGCCGCAGGGACGCCTGCTTGCGTGCTTATCCTCCCTCTCCCTCCGGGAGAGGGATCGAGGGTGAGGGTACGACGAAGCGGGAGGGGCGGACTCTGGCCGCAATCAACTGGCCGCGCCGCAAGATCGGACCCTCTCCCCAACCCCTCTCCCGGAGGGAGAGGGGCTCAAGAATTTCTTCCCTCTCCCTCCGGGAGAGGGATCGAGGGTGAGGGTACGACGAAGCGGGATTCCGACGAAGCGGGAGGGGCGGACTCTGGCCGCAATCAACTGGCCGCGCCGCAAGATCGGACCCTCTCCCCAAGAATTTCTTCCCTCTCCCGAGGGGAGAGGGGCTCAAGAATTTCTTCCCCATCCCGAGGGGAGAGGGGCTCAAGCTTTTCTTCCCTCTTCCCTCCGGAGTGAAGAGGAGCGCTTGCGGACCATTGGTTCGCGCGCCGATTCGCACTTCTTCCCTCTCCCTCCGGGAGAGGGATCGAGGGTGAGGGTCCGACGAAGCAGGAGTGGCGGACTCTGTCCGCAATCAACTGGCCGCGCCGCAAGATCGGACCCTCTCCCCAACCCACGCCCCGGCCTTCGCGCATAGCGCTCAGCCGTTCATCGTCGCGCGGACCAGTGGTCCGCAAGCGCTCCTCTTCACCCCGAGGGGAGAGGGGCTTTCGACAAGCTCACCACGAACGGATGAGCTGAAGGCGCGAGCTACGAGCGCCATCCACTGGTGATGGGGTAGCGACGTTCGCGACCGAACGCACGCGACCCAAGCTTCGGCCCAGGCGCCGACTGCCGCCGCTTCCACTCCGCCCGGCGCACGA
>Ga0183260_10001905_pt1 | contig 17390 bp, 16 predicted proteins | sample AntDrymUQ4972206_2_FD_129768 | JGI IMG/M metagenome (GOLD analysis project Ga0183260, IMG submission 129768) | Polar desert sand microbial communities from Dry Valleys, Antarctica - metaG UQ497 (22.06) (version 2) (version 2) | ecosystem: Environmental > Terrestrial > Soil > Desert | place...
GCCCACTGCTTGACGACGCTCATCGGGCAGACGACGAGCGTCGGTCCCAGCTTGTCGAGATGCAGCACGTCCGGCCCGAGCTCTTCCCGCTCGGAGGCGAGCATCGCGATCGCCTGGACGGTCTTGCCGAGCCCCATGTCGTCGGCCAGGATCCCTCCGACTCCGAGGTCGCCGAGCAGCCGCAGCCAGCCGTGGCCGCGCTCCTGGAAAGGGAAGAGCGCGAACCGCATCGAGGCGGGCGTCGGCAGCGGGCGGAAGCGGTGGTCGCCTGCCTGGAGCAGGTCCGCGAGCGGCGCATCGAGGGACACCTCGCCGAGCTCGAGCCCCGCCGCGTCCGTCTCGAGGCCGCTGACGGCCCGGACGAGCTCGACGATGCCGGCGCCGGAGCGGCGGCGCTCAAGGAAGCGCAGCGCCTTTTCGACGTCCGAGCGGCGCAGCGCGTGCCAGCGGCCGGCAACGCGGATGAACGGCTCCTTCGCGGCGGCGAGGTCGGCCAGCTCCTGCTCGCTGAGGACGACGTCGCCGACCGCGAGCTTCCAGTCGAACGTCGCGAGCGCGGCCGTGGAGAGGAGGCCGCTCGAACGGCCGCCGAGGCCGTTGCCCGTGGCCGTCAGGTTTACCTTGAGCCGGCTCGGTGCCCCCAGCCAAGCCCCCGGCAGCAGTACCGGGACGCCGCGTCCCTCGAGCAGCGGTATCGCCTCACGCAGGAAGAGCCCGACCTCGTCGGGGTCGAGCTCCGCCTCGGCGGGCTCGGCCTCGCTGAAGCGGATGCCATGCTCTGCGAGCAACGGCTCGATCTCGGTCAGCTGCCGCGCGAGGTCGCGACGCGGGTCGCTCTCGCGGAGGAAGCTGAAGACCTCGTCGCCCGCCTCCTGCAGGAGCGAGGCGGGCAGCCCAAGAGTCGGGTCGTCCCCGGCGTGCAGCCACAGCTCGAGCACGAGTGAGTTCCCCCGCTCGTCCAGGTGGACGCCAAGCTTCCACGGAGCCGAGGAGCGGCGGCCGAGGCCGTCGTCGAGCCAGCGGGAGAGCCGCCGGTTCAGCGCCGCGTAGCCGGCGTGGCGCTGCAGCTCCGGTTCGGGGGCGCTGAGCCCGTCGAGGAAGAGCTCGAGCGCGGTCGGGCGGCCGCTTCGCAGCGCGGCGCCCAACCGGACGCGTCCCGCCTGCAGGCGATCGCGCGCGATCTGGTCGACGAGCACCGGGTAGAGGTCGCGCACTGTCGCGTCGCGGTTGCCGGCGAACGCGGTGGCTGCGGCCTCGGGGAGCGCCGCGGCGAGCTCGTCGAGCGTCGCCTGCACGCTCTCGTCGAGGGTGGCCCCCCAAAACGCGTGCCAGGAGCCGCCGGCGTACTCGAGGTAGGGGTGGACGAGGCCCTCGGTGACGGAGCGATGGGCAAGCTCGACGACCGCGAGGACCACCGTGGCGCTCCCGCCCGCCTCTGCCGGAGGCGTCTCTCCGAGCCGGATCAGCTCGTGGACGTCGAGACTTCGGGCAGCCGAAATCACCCCGTCGGAGGCGCGGGTGAAGAGGGACGCGGTCGCGTCCTGCTGCCAAACCAGTTCGAGCACGACCTATCAAGATAGGCGTAAACGCGGACGCCGCCTGTTTTTTCTGCGCAAGATCGGAATCCGCCGAGCGGATTCCGATCGCGCCAAGACCCCTGCTTTCTGCGCAAGATCGGAATCCGCTGAGCGGATTCCGATCGCGCCAAGACTTCTGAAGGGGCCGCTTCGCGGCCCACCGCCTCCTTCGAAGAAGCTGTGAGCGCGAACCATTGAAGGGTCCTTCGCTCCAAAAAACCCTGGCCAACGGGGTACAGGGCGACCTCCGAAAGCCGCCGTACAATGGCCCTTCCGTGAGCGCCGACTTCGTCCATCTCCACGTCCACAGCGAGTACTCGATCCTCGACGGGGCGTGTAGGATCCCGGCGCTCGCGGCCCGTGCAGCGCAGCTCGAGATGCCCGCGGTGGCGCTCACCGACCATGGCTCGCTCGCCGGCTCGGTCGACCTCTACAAGGAGGCGGCGAAGCAGGGGATCAAGCCAATCGTCGGCTGCGAGGTCTACGTCGCCGAGGACCGCCACACCCGCACGCGCGGCTACGCGCACCTGACGCTGCTGGCCGAGTCGAACGAGGGCTACGCGAACCTGATCAAGCTCTCCTCGCTCGGCTACCTCGAGGGCTACTACACCAAGCCGCGCGTCGACTGGGAGCTGCTGCAGACCCACTCGAAGGGGCTGATCGCCCTCTCGGGCTGCCTCTCCGGGCGCGTCTGCAAGGCGCTCGAGGAGAACCGGCCCGCCGATGCGCGCTCAGACCTCGACCGGCTGGCGCAGGTCTTCGGGCGCGAGAGCACCTACGTCGAGCTCCAGAACGCGGGTCTCGAGGTGCAGCAGCGCGTCAACCCCGAGCTCGTCAAGCTCGCCGCCGAGGCGAAGCTGCCGCTCGTCGCGACCGGCGACGTCCACTACCTCACCGCAGCCGACGCCTACTCGCACGAGGCGCTCCTCTGCATCCAGTCGGGCGACTCGCTCAAGAACCCGAACCACTGGCACTTCGATACGAACGAGTTCTATTTCAAGACGCCCGAGGAGATGACGCTCGACTTCCCCGGCCACGAGGATGCAATGCGCCGCACGCTGGAGGTCGCCGAGCGCTGCTCGATCTCGATCGAGCTCGGCAACATCTACCTGCCGAAGTTCCCGACGCCGGAGGGCCGCGACGCCTTCGAGTACCTCGTCGAGCTGTGCGAGCGAGGGCTCGAGCGCCGCTACGACAAGCTGACGCCAGAGCTGCACGAGCGGCTCCAGTTCGAGCTCAAGACGATCAAGGAGATGGGCTTCGCCGACTACTTCCTGATCGTCTGGGACTTCATCCATTTCGCGAAGGTGAACGGGATCGGCGTAGGCCCGGGCCGCGGCTCGGCAGCCGGCTCGCTCGCGGCCTACTCGCTTGAGATCACCGACATCGACCCGATTCGCTACGACCTGCTTTTCGAGCGCTTCCTCAACCCGGGCCGCAAGGAGATGCCGGACATCGACATCGACTTCGCCGTGGATGGCCGAGAGCGCGTGATCAACTACGTCGCCGAGAAGTACGGCCGCGACCGGGTGGCCCAGATCATCACCTTCGGGACGATGGCCGCCCGCGCGGCGGTACGCGATGCGGGACGCGTGCTCGAGATTCCCTACGGCGTCGTCGACAAGATCGCGAAGCTGATCCCGGAAGGGCCGGGCCAGACGCTCGCCGTCTGCCTCAAGCCGGGCTCCGACCTCAAAAACGCGTACGACACCGAGCCTGCCGCGAAGGAGATCATCGACCTCGCGAAGCCGCTCGAGGGCCTGATCCGTCAGGACTCGATCCACGCCGCCGGCGTCGTCATCGGCGCCGAGCCGCTGATCGACGTCGTCCCGCTGCAGCAGAAGGGCCCCGACCAGGAGGTCGTGACCCAGTTCTCGATGAACACGGTCTCGGCGCTCGGGCTGCTGAAGATGGACTTCCTCGGGCTGCGCAACCTGGACGTGATCGACAAGGCGGTCGCCCTCGTCGGCGGCATCGACATGACGACGATCCCGCTCGACGACAAGCAGACCTACGCGATGCTCGCGCGCGGCGAGGCAATGGGCGTCTTCCAGTTCGAGTCGTCCGGGATGCGCGAGGCGCTACGGCAGGTGAAGCCGACCGTGTTCGAGGACCTGATCGCGCTCGTAGCGCTCTACCGGCCAGGCCCGATGCAGTACATCCCGAACTATGCGAAGCGGAAGGCGGGGCAGGAGGCGGTCACGTACATCGATCCGCGGCTGAAGGCGATCACGGGCACCACGTACGGGATCTCGATCTACCAGGAGCAGTCGATGGAGATCGCCAAGCAGATCGGCGGCTTCTTGCCTGCCGAGGCCGACGATCTCCGCAAGGCGATCGGCAAGAAGATCCACTCACTGATGGCGTCCCTGAAGGACAAGTTCATCACGGGCTGCATCGCGAACCAGACGTCGGAGCAGGTGGCGCGGCAGCTCTGGGACGACCTCGAGAAGTCGCAGGACTACTCGTTCAACAAGTCGCACGCCGCCTGCTACGCGCTGATCGCCTACCGCACCGCCTGGCTGCGCGCAAACCATCCGTGCGAGTACATGGCGGCGCTGATCTCCTCGGTGATGAACACGAAGGACCGGGTGCCTGTCTACGTCAATGCCTGTGATGAATTGGGCATCGAGGTGCTGCCGCCGGACGTCAACTCCTCGCAGACTGACTTCGCGGTCGTGGAGGGGAAGATCAGGTTCGGGCTCAACGCGGTCAAGAGCGTCGGTGAGTCGGCTGCTCGCGCGATCATCCGGGCGCGGGAGGAGGGGGGCGGCTTCGAGTCGATCTGGGACTTCACCGAGCGCGTCGATCCGCAAGTAGTCAACAAACGGTCCCTGGAGGCTTTGGTGAAGTGCGGCGCTCTGGACTCGACCGGCGCCTCGCGGATGGGGATGCTCGCCTGTCTCGAACAGGCGCTCGCGTGGGGGCAGAAGCACGCGGCCGACCGATTGGCGGGGCAGGCGTCGATCTTCGACCTCGGTGGTAGCGATGGAGTCGATGCCGTCGAGGAGCAGGGGCAAAAGCACTATCCCGCGATCCCCACGAGCGAGTACGAGAAGCCGGAGCTGCTGAAGCTCGAGAAGGAGACACTGGGCCTGTACGTGTCGGAGCACCCGTTGAAGGCAGTGCGCGAGCAGCTGCGCCGGAAGACGGACTGCGTCCTCTCCGAGCTCGAGCGCCGCCGTGATGGCGAGGTCGTGACGGTGGGCGGGATCGTCTCCTCGGTCAAGCAGCTGACGACGAAGCGCGGCGAGCCGATGGTCTTCCTCGCGCTCGACGATCCCACCGGCGGCGGCGAGGTCGTCGTCTTCAACTCGACCTACGCGGCGGCGCGGGAGCTGTGCGTGATGGATCGGATCCTCGTGGTCAAGGGCCGGATCGACCACAAGCAGCAGGGCGAGACCAAGCTGATCGCGCTCGAGGTCTCGGCGTTCGAGGCGGTGCAGGAGCGGACGGAGATCCGCTTCAAGCTCGATGCTCGTGCGGCACGGGCCGGCCTGATCAAGGATCTGGCCCATCTGGTCAAGGACTACCCGGGCCCGTCGATGGTCTTCGTGTCGCTGGAGACGTCGCTCGGCCCGAAGACGCTCGCGCTCGGGCCCGACTACCGCGTCGCCATCGACACCGACTTCCTCACCGAGGCGCGCACGCTTCTCGGCGCCGACGCGATCGTCTAGCCGGCTAGGCCCTTCTCTCGGAGCTCGGTCAGCGCCGACTCCGACTTCTCGAGCTCGAGGCCCATGCCGCGCATGATCTCGGGCGTCTTCGTGAACTGGATCTCGGAGTAGGCGACGACCTGCACCTGATTCCCCCACGGGTCGAGGAACGAGTTGCCGCCGAAGATCTTCGCGCCTGCCTCGCGCGCCGCGGCGAGCACCGCGGCCTGATCGTCGACGACGAGGCCGAAGTGGCGAACCGCGTCCGGTCCTTGCATGCGTCCTTCCGCGAGAGCGACGAACTGGTCGCCCATGTCTACGAACGCCATCCCCGGGATCCGGCTGCGCAGCTCGAGCTCGAACAGTCGGCCGTAGAACTCCAGCGCCTCGTCGAGCGAGCCGACCTCGAGCGCAATGTGGTTGATCCCGACTGCGCGTGCCATGGCTCTACCGTAACGGGAGGACGCCGCCTGAACGGCCGCCGCTTCGCCGCAGGACGACATACGCGAGCACGACGGCGCCGATCGTCAGTCCGAGCACCATCGCCGCCGTCGCGTTCACGACCGGGGAGACACCGAAGCGCAGCGAGGAGAAGACGTAGAGCGGCAGGGTGGTCGTGCCCGCGCCCGAGACGAAGAAGGACGTGTAGAAGTCGTCGAAGGAGAAGGTGAAGGCGAGCAGCCCGCCGGCGAGGATCGCCGGCGCGAGGCGCGGTAGCGTCACCTGCCGGAAGGTCGAGAGGGGCCCGGCCCCGAGGTCGTACGAGGCTTCCTCGAAGTCCTGCCCCATTCCCACGAAGCGGGCGCGGACGACGAGCGCGACCACGGACGCGTTGAAGACGACGTGCGCCGCGAGGACGGTCATCAGACCGAGTGTGACGCCCGCCTCCGTGAAAAAGACGAGGGCGGCGATCCCGAAGACGATCTCGGGCGTCACGAGCGTCATCGTCACGAGCGCGTCGATCGGGACGCGGATCGCGCGCCACATCCCCGGCAGGGAGAGCGCGAGCAGGGTGCCGAGCACGCACGCGACGACGGCGTTCCCGGCCGCGATCAGGAGCGAGTTGCGCAGCGCGCTCGTGATCGAGTCGTCGTGGAGCGCGGCGCTGAACCACTTCGTCGAGAAGCCCTCCCAGTTGAGCGTCTGCCGGCCGCCGTTGAAGGCGTAGGCGACGACGATCGCGATCGGGGCGTAGAGGAACGCGTAGACGAGGCCCGCGTGGAGCGAGAGGAGGCGCCTACCCATCGCCGACCTCCCCTCGCGCCGCGATGCGCGAGCAGGCGACTAGCACGACCGTCATCGAGGCGATCACGACCATGGCGATCGCGGAGCCGAGCGGCCAGTCGTGCGCTTCGCTGAACTGCTGCGCGATCAGCGTCCCCGTGTAGGCGGTCTTGTTGCCGCCGAGGATCGCCGGGATCAGGTACTCGCCCGTGAGCGGGATGAAGACGAGCAGCGAGCCGGCGACCACCCCCGGCAGCGCGAGCGGGAGCGTCACGCGACGGAAGGCGCGCAGCGGTCCGTCCCCGAGGTCCTGCGCCGCTTCTACGAGCGACCAGTCGATCCGCTCGAGCGCCGCGTAGAGCGGCAGCACCATCAGCGGCAGGTAGTTGTAGACGACGCCGATGTAGACCGCCTGCGTCGTGTACAGGAGGTCGACGTGGAGCGCCCGGAAGATCGGGAACGACGGGTCGAGGATGATCAGCCAGGCGTACGCCCGGATCAGGAAGCTCGTCCAGAAGGGAACGATGACGAGCAGCAGCAGCAGCGTCCGCCGCCGGCTGTAGCGCGCCAGCCAGTAGGCGAAGGGGAACCCGACGAGCAGCGTGGCCGCAGTTCCGAACCCCGCCAGCCCGAGCGTCCGCACGAAGATCTCCCCGTAGACGGGATCCCAGAGGTAGCGGTAGTTCTCGAGGTTCCAGGCGAAGTCGATGCCGACGAAGCCGGACAGCTCGGCGAAGCTGTAGGCCGCGACGAAGCAAAGGGGGGCGAGGAAAAAAGCGACATACCAGGCGAGCGCCGGCAGCGCGAGCCAGGGCGGGTAGCGGGGGCCGCCGCCTCGCCCACGGCGGCGGCCCGTCGGCTCCGGAAGATCTGAAGCCGCTTCCACTAGCTCGTGGCATCGATCATCTAGGCGTTCTTGAACTCTGTCCAGATGCGGTTGCGGAGCGCAGTCCCGCGGGCGCTGATCTGGTTCGCCTGCAGCTTCGCGACCACGCGAGCCGAAGGGAACACCGCGGGGTTGTTGATGATGCTCTTGGCGAGCACGCCGCGAAGGAGAGCCGGCTTCAGCGGCGAGCCGTAGTAGGTGTACGCGGTCTCGACCGCGTTGTTGCGGGCCCCGTAGACGAAGTCGATCCACTTGTGCGCCGCGTCCGGGTTCTTCGCCCCGACCGGGATCGCGTACGAGTCGACCCAGAACTCCCCGCCCTCCTTGGGGATCACGTAGGCGGCGGGCTTCTTGACAGCGACCGCGAGGCCATCGCCGTTCCAGCCGAGGGCCATGACGATCTTCCCGGCGATCATTTGCTGCTTGTACTCGGTCGAGGTGATCGCCCGCAGGTGCGGCTTGAGCGCGATCAGCTCTTTCTTAGCCTTGTCGAGCTGGGAGCGGTCGTCGGTGTTGTAGGAGTAGCCGAGCATGACCAGCATCGAGCCAATCACCTCGGGGATCCCGTCGAGGACGGTCACCTTGCCCGAGTACTTCGTCTTCGTCAGATTGACGAACTCGCGCCAGCTCGTCGGGCGCTCCTTGACGAGGTCGGTGCGGTACATGAAGCCCGTCGTGCCCCAGTCCTTCGCGACCGAGAAGCGATCGTTCCGGTCGAAGGGGAGGCGACGGAACTTCGGGTTGAGGTTCCGCTTGACGGTGGGCAGCTTCGACCACTGGATCGGCTGGAGCAGCTTCTCTGACGCGAGGATCTGCACCATGTACCCGGTCGGCACGATCAGGTCGTAGCCGCGGGCGCCGCCCTTCAGCTTCGCGAGCATCGCCTCGTTCGAGACGTAGAAGTCCTTCTTGACCTTGATCCCGGTCGCCTTCGTGAACGCCGGATAGGTCTTCGGGTTCACGTAGTCGGCCCAGTTGTAGTAAAAGAGCTCGCCCTCCGCCTCCGACGCAGCGAACGCGTCCATGGAGCCGAACCGGCCCAGCCCCAGCGCCGCCACCGTTGCCGCGGCACCTGCGACGAAGCCCTGACGGTCGATGCGACGGCCGCCGAGCCCCTCCTCGATCTCGTGCTCGTTCATCTGTCTCCTCCCTCGAAGTTCAGGGCCTCGGCATCGGCCCAGCTCAACCTGACTTGCTCGCCCTCGGCCAGCGAGGACGTGCCGTCGTCACCCCGGCGCCGCTGCTCGCGGACGAGCACCTCCTGGCCGTCTTCGAGCCGGACGACCGATTGCACGGCCGGCCCGACCACCATCGTCGCGAGCACGTGACCGCGAAGCCCGTCCCCGTCCCGTTCGACGCGCAGCCGCTCCGGGCGGATCGCGACCGTCCGCCCGCCACTCTCGATGAAGTTCGTCTCGCCGATGAAGCTCGCCACGAACGGCGTCGCCGGCTCGTCGTAGATCTCCTGCGGCCGTCCCAGCTGCTCGATCCGCCCGCCGTTCAGCACCGCAACGCGGTCGGACATCGCGAGCGCCTCCTCTTGGTCGTGGGTGACGTACACGAACGTGACCCCGACCGACTCCTGGATCCGCTTCAGCTCGATCTGCAGCTCCTTCCTTACCTTCAGGTCGAGGGCGCCGAGAGGTTCGTCGAGCAGGAGCACCTGCGGCTCCAGCACGAGCGCGCGGGCGAGTGCGACCCGCTGCTGCTGTCCGCCGGAGAGCTCGCGCGGGCGCCGGTGCTCGACGCCGGGCAGGCGGACGAGCTCGAGCAGCCTGCGGGCGCGGGCGCGGCGCTCGGCGCGCGGCCGGCGCCGCTGCTTGAGCCCGTACGCGACGTTGTCCAGCACGGAGAGGTGGGGGAAGAGCGCGTACGACTGGAAGACGGTGTTCACCGGGCGGCGGTACGGAGGCAGGCGAGCGACATCGTGGCCGTTGATGCGAATCGCGCCTGCGTCGGGCTTCTCGAAGCCGGCGATCAAGCGGAGCGTCGTCGTCTTGCCGCAACCGGAGGGCCCGAGCAGGGAGAGGAACTCGCCGTCGTGGACTGCGAGGTCGAGGGCATCCACCGCGACGACGTCGCCGAACCGTCGCGTCACGCCCTGGAGCTCGACCGCCGCGCTCAATAGCTCGGCGGGGAGACGACGAACATGACCTCGGCCGGCTCCGAGCTGTGGTTGGCGACGCGGTGGGGGGTCGAGCTTCGGTACTGGACGCTGTCGCCGGGCCCCAACTCGTACGTCTCGTCGTCGAGCTGCAGCCGAACCCGGCCGGCGAGCACGAAGAACACCTCCTCGGAGTCGCCGTGGCGGTAGGCCTCGTCGCCCGTCGAGCCGCCGGGGTCGAGCACGGCGACGACGACCTCGAGATGATGGAAGGGCTTCGGCGTCAGCAGCGCCTTCCGGCCCAGCTTCCCCCACGCAACGAACTGCCGCGCCTCTCTCCGCGACACTCGTGGGCGGCGTGTGCCGTCGGGTGCGAAGAGGTCCGAGACCGCGACGCCGAGCGCCTCCGCGATCCGCTGGAGCGACGCGATGCTTGCGCTCGTCAGCCCCCGCTCGGCCTGGCTGAGGAAGCTCTCGGAGAGCCCGGAGCGCTCGGCGACCTCCTTCAGCGTCAGCCGCCGGAGCTGCCGGATCGCTCGCAGGCGGGCTCCGACGTCGACGTCAGTCTGTGGCTCCACGGTGAGAACGCCTTCGGACAAGCTTGCCGCCTTAAAGTCGCTGAAGCGTGACTGAAGCGACCTTCAGCGCGACCCTACGCCTTCCTCGCCGGGCGTGTCAACGTCCGCGGAACCGAGTCCCGGACGGCGGTGTAGAAGTGTGTGAGTGGTGAGCCGACCACCGACAGAGGACGAGCTCGTCGAGCGCGCACGTGGTGGCGACGCCGCCGCATTCGCCGCGCTCGTCCGCGACCACGAGGAGATCGCCTTCCGCACCGCGTACCTGATCGCCCGCAACGCCGCCGACGCCGAGGACGCCGCCCAGGTCGGGCTGACGAAGGCCTGGCGTGCCCTGCCGCGCTTCCGGCGCGGCGCGCCCTTTCGCCCCTGGCTGCTCGCGATCGTCGCGAACGAGGCGCGTAACCGCCGCCGCGCGGCGGGTCGACGCGAGGGACTTGCGCTTCGCGCCTCGTACGAGCTTCCCTCGGGGGACGCGGCTCCGTCTCCCGAGGGAAGAGCACTCGCCGCCGAGGCGCGCGCCGAGCTGGTCGCCGCGCTCGAGCAGCTGAGCGAGGACGACCGCACAGTGCTCTCATGCCGCTACCTGCTCGACCTCGGCGAGGAGGAGACCGCCCAGGTGCTCTCGCTCCGGCGCGGCACGGTCAAGTCACGGACGTTCCGCGCGTTCGGCCGCCTCCGTGAGCAACTGGGGGAGACGTCATGAGCGACCTAGAGCGCCGCCTGCAGTCCCTCGGGGGCGAGATCGCCTACCCGCCGACCCCTCGCTTCGACGTCAGCTTCGACCGCCGGCCGGTCCGCACCGGCCGCCTGCGGCCGCTGGCCCTCGGCGTTGCCATCCTGCTCGCCGTGCTCGCCGGCGTCCTTGCGCTCTCACCGGGAGCCCGGAGCGCGTTCCTCGAGATCTTCGATCTGAGGGGGGCAACGGTTGAGCGAGTGGAGCAGCTGCCGCCGGTCGAGGTGCAGACGGTGGACTTCGGCGAGCGGGTCAGTCGGGACGAGGCCGAGCGCCGGCTCGGCTTCGAGCTGCTCGACCTGGGTGAGCCGGACGCGATCTTCGCCCGCGGAGACCGGGTCGCGACGCTCGTGTACGGGCCGGTCGAGAAGCCGCGGCTCGTGCTCTCGCAGTTGAACGGCGCCGTCTGGGATGGCTTCGCCAAGAAGGCCGCCGGGGGCGGGACCCGCATCGAGCCCGTTGAGGTGAACGGCGAGCGCGGCCTGTTCATCTCCGGTGACGAGCACTACGTGATGTACCTCGACGAGAACCTCGATATCGCTGACGACGTCACGTACCTCGCCGGCACGGTGCTGCTCTGGAATCGCGGGCCGTTGCTCCTGCGCCTGGAGGGCGAGCTCACGCGCGACGACGCGCTCGAATTGGCCGAATCGGTCGAGTAGGGAACCGGCGGGCCGTTACCGGTGTATTAGGTTCGTCAACGAACGGAGGTCCCATGAAGAAGCTCCTGCTCGTGCTCGCAGTCGCCGCCGTCGCCGCACCGATCGCGAGTGCCGGCGGCTGGGCGACCGTGGGCCTCAGCTCACTCCCGCCTTCGGGCCTGAAGGCGAAACAGGCTTGGCCGCTCGACATCACCGTGCTCCAGCACGGCCAGACGCCGCTCTCCGGCGTCACCCCGATCGTCACGATCCGCGACGGGGGCGGCAACGCCGTCGCGAAGTTCAACGGCAAGCCGACGGGCAAGCCAGGCGTCTACCACGCCGTCGTCAGCTTCCCCGGCGAGGGCACGTACTCCTACGAAGTCTACGACGGCTTCGGCACCTACGGCGGCGCCAAGACGCACACGTTCAAGCCGGTCCAGATCGGCGCGCCCGGTGATTCGTTTCCGTACTTCCCGCTTGGGCTCGCCCTGGCTTTCGCACTTGGTCTGGCCGGGGCCACGGTCGTCTACCTGCGGCGGGGCCGCGAGCCTGCGCCCGTCACCAGTCTGAGGGAGGCCGCATGAGGAAGCTGATGCTCTTGCTGACGTTCGCGCTCGCGCTGCTCGCGCCGGGCGTGGCGCAAGCCGGGTGCATGGCCACGGTCGGGCTCAACGCGATGCCAAAGCCGGGCTTGCAGGCGGGCAAGCCGTGGGTGGTCACGATCCGTGTCCTCCAGCACGGCCGCACGCCGATGGCCGATGCCAGGCCGGAGATCAGGATTCGCAGCGCCGCGGGCAGGCTATTCACGTTCAAGGGCAAGCCGACCGCGACTGTTGGCTCGTACCGCGCTCGGGTCGTCTTCCCAAAGGCCGGCCGCTACGCGCTCCGTGTCTACGACGGCTTCCCCGTCGCCGAGTGCGCCCGGGTGCACACCTTCAAGTCGGTTCTGATCGTCGCCGTTTGACCGCAGTGCGGGGGACGGCGCCGGGAGCGCCGCCCCCCGCACGTCGCATCAGGGATCGATCGTCAGCGGGACCGCGGGAATCTGGCCGCGGATCTCTCCCGCCGGATTCCGCGCCGTGTGGACGTTCGCGTACGCGCGGCCCGACTCGAGGGCCGCGAGTGTGGCGGCGTTGACCGCGGCTCGTCCAGCGGCGCCGCTACGGCACGGGCCGCAGAGCGCGAGGGCGACAGGCGCGGCGACGCCGCGCCTCCCGATGTGAATGTGGGCGGCGACCGCGCGTCCCGTCAGCTTCGAGAACGTCAATCGCCAGCTGACGACAGCGGAGGAGCCGGACTTGACCGCGGTGATCGTGAACTTCCCGGCCGCCGGCGCGGCGCCCTTCGGCTTCGGAATCTCCTGGCGGGCGTTCAGCGTCGCCCGCACGCTCGCAAGCGACGTCACCTGTGCGCGGATCTCGCCCCGCGGGTTGGTCGGCGTGTGGATGTTCGCGTAGGCGCCGTCGGTCTGGATCGTGTTCAGAAACGCGGCGTCGATCTCAGCTGTTCCGGTCACCCCGCTCGTGCAGGGGCCGCAGAGCGCGAGCGTCACCGGACCTGCGGTCCCGCGCGGCGCGCTGTGGAGGTGGGCCGCGACGGCGGCGCCGCTGAGGTCTCGGAACGTCAAGCGCCACTGGAGCGACGCACCCGTCGCGGTTTTCGTCGCGGTGGCGGTGAACGTCCCGCGTCCGTTGGCGACATTGCCGGACGGCGACGGCACTTCCTCGGTCGGGTTCAGCAGTGCGCGGAGCTGGGTTCTGTCGGCGGCGGTCCGGGCCGGCGCGCCGCCGGCGACGACGACCGCGACGCCCGCTGCGCAGGCAAAGGCCGCAAAGAAGCTCGATCTCATGTGTTCCTCCTCGGACGTGGGCGATTGGCGGGCTCTGAGCTGCTCTACGCGCTCGCCCACCAGGCGGATTCACGGCCCTTGCAAAATCCTTACGCGAGCTTTGCCGCAATCACCCTTAATGGGGACAACCTCTTTGCTCCACTGGACGAAGTACCGGTACCACGACCCGGAGGACATGATGGCTGCGGCAGAACTGACCACCAAGGAGACCGAGCTGGACCGAATCACGCGCTGGCGTGCCGAGGAGCTCCAGCGCGCGGGCTACGAGGCAGCGGCGGCGTCGCTGCTCGCAGCGCGCTCCGACGTCGATCTCCACTACGCGATCAACCTGCTTCGCAACGGCTGCGCCCCGGAACTGGCCCTCCAGATCCTCCTGTAGCGCACTCCGTCTGAAAGTCCCGGCAGAATGCCTGCCGTGACTTTCCTTGCGTCGATCCCGTCGCCGTCCTCCGGCACGCTCGAGCTCGGCCCGCTAACGATTCACATGTACGGGCTGATGCTGTTGGCGGGCATCGCGGCCTGCATCTTCATCACCGGCCGTCGCTGGGTGGCACGCGGCGGCGACTGGGATCTGATCTTCCGCGTCGCCGTCTGGGGCGTCGGCGCCGGCATTGTCGGAGCGCGGCTCTACCACCTCGCCACGAGCTGGAACGAGGTCCCGGACGAGTGGTGGGGGCCATTCGCCGTCTGGGAAGGCGGGCTCGGCATCTGGGGCGGGATCGCCGGCGGTGTCCTCGTCGGCGGGCTGATCGCGCGGCGTGCGGGGGCGAGCGTCCCCGCACTCCTCGACGCCGCCGCGCCGGGCCTCCTCGTCGCCCAGGCGATCGGCCGTGTCGGCAACTGGTGGAACCAGGAGCTCTTCGGCGAGCCGACGGACGCCGCTTGGGGGCTCGAGATCGACGCCGCGCTCCGCCCGGACGAATACATCTTCGACGAGACCTTTCACCCGACGTTCCTGTACGAGGCGCTCTGGAATCTCGGCGCAGCGGCGTTCCTGCTCCTGCTCGACCGGCGCTTCCGCTTCCGGCCGCCGGCGCTCTTCGCGCTCTACGTCGCTCTCTACACGGGGTTTCGCTTCTACCTCGAGAGCCTGCGCATCGACCCGTCCAAGGAGATCCTCGGCCTGCGGGTGAACGCCTGGGTTGCGGCTGTGCTCTTCGTCGCCTCGGTGCTCTTCTTCGTCTGGTGGCAGTTCCTGCGCGGCCGCCGCGGCCGGGTGCAGCACACGCCCAAGGCCGAGCCGCCGAAGGTGATGACCGTCCCGCGCGGCCGCGTCCGATCCCGTCGCTAGCCTCCCGGGCGCTGTGATTGTCCGCGAGCTCGAGCTGGACCTCGACGCCTTCGAGGGCCCCTTCGACCTGCTCCTGACGCTCCTCCTGAAGGAAGAGCTCGAGCCGGCCGAGATCGACATGGCCGCGATTGTGATCGCGTTTGTGGAACGACTAGCCGAGCGAGACGAGCTCGACCTCGAAGCCTGCGGCGAGTTTCTCGTCCTGATCGCGGCGCTGCTGGAACTGAAGGCCCGCGCGCTCTTCCCCGACGAGGAGGCGGAGCTCGCCGAGCTCGAGCCGGAGGAGGCAGCGGAGGAGCTTGCACGGCGGCTCGCCGAGTACCGCCGGATGAAGGAGGCGGCCGCGTGGCTCGCGGAGCGGCTCGCCGGCGAGCGGGACCGCTACTTCCGCGTCGGCCCAGCGCCGATCGCGCCGCGGCTGGAGCGGAGGCTAGCCCCGCAGGATCCCCAGCAGCTCGCAGCAACCCTGCGGCTGCTTGCCGAGCCGCCGCCGCAGCTCTCCCTCGCGCACATGTCGCTGCGCTTTCCGCCCGTCTCGCAATTCCTCGAGCGCTTCCGCGCCGTGCTCCGCCGCCGCCGCCGCTTCGACTTCGACGCGGAGGTTGGCTCGCTTTCCCGCGTCGACCAGGCCGTCGCATTCCTCGCGCTGCTCGAGTTGCGCAAATCTGGCGAGATCTCCTTGGATCAAGCAGCACCCTTTAGCCCAATCAGGGTTTCCCGACCCGGCGTAGAAAGAGGTAGCGAATGGATCGCCCGCTCCGCCTGATCACCGCGAACCCGGTCGACCAGCTCGCCCGGACGCTCGAGGCGCTGCTCGTCGTGGCGTCCGCGCCGCTCTCCATCGAAGAGCTCGCACAGGCGGCGGACGAGAATCCGGAGCGGATCGAGCTCGCGCTCGCGCTTCTCTCCGACCGTTTCCGCGAGGGCCGTAGCGGGATCGTGATCGAGCACGTCGCCGGCGGCTACGCCTACCGCGCCTCACGCGAGGCGGCGGCGGCGTGCGAGCGGTTGTTCGAGCGGCCGGTGGAACGCGGCCTGTCGCAGGCCGCCCTGGAAACGCTCTCGGTCGTCGCCTACCTCGGCCCGTGCAGCCGGCCTGAGATCGCCCGCATCCGCGGCGTCGCCGCTGACTCCGCGGTCGCCGGCCTACTCGAGCGCGGCCTGATCGCGGAAGCCGGCCGGGACGACGGGGCGGGCGGTGCTGTGCGTTACCGCACGACGCCGCTCTTCGAGCGCGTCTTCGGGCTCGAGAGCGCCGCCGCGCTGCCCCGGCTCGACGACCTGGGCGAGAGCGCCGCCGAGATTCGCGAGCGGCTCCATTCGGTCGCGGTCGGCAAGACCGCCTGATAACCGCCAAGTAACAGACTGTTACTAGGCCTGAGCGCGCTTCGGTGCGCGGTTCGGATGCCCTTGTAACAGACTGTTACTAGGGGCGGGAGCGCCGCGACGGATCAGGAGTGCAGACGAAGAAGGAGGGGGCTCGTGGGGGCACACATGGGTTCCCCCACGGTCAGATCTGCCAGGAACCGCCGCGGAGCACGGGTACGCGGTCGCCGTCGCGGGTGATTCCGTCGACATCGACCTCGTTCGAGCCGATCATGAAATCGACGTGAATGGCGCTCTTGTTCGCGCGCGCCTGGTCGGCCTCGTCCTCGAGCGGGAAGGTGTAGGCGTTGCCGAGCGCGATGTGGCTCGCAGCGTTCTCGTCGAGCAGCGTCTCGTAGAAGACCGTGCGGAGCGGTCCAATCCGGCCCTCCTTGTCGACGAGCGCGATCTCGCCGAGGCGCTGGGCTCCGTCGTCCTTCGCGATCGTGGCGCGCAGCGCCTCCACGCCCTTGTCAGCATCGACCTTCACGGCCCGCCCGTTCTCGAACTCGATGCGGATGCCCTCCATCATCGAGCCGTAGAGCTCGAGCGGCATCGTCGCAGAGACGTGGCCGTTGACGCGCTCAGGGTCCGGCGTCGTAAAAACCTCCTCGGTGGGCAGGTTGGGATGATGCTTGAGTCCCGCCGCCGTCTCGAAGTCCGCGGCGAGCCACTTCGAGCTCGGAAACAGCCCGATCTTGAGGTCGGTGCCCGGCCCTTTCAGGTGGATCGAATCGAAACGGCGCTCGGTCAGCCGGTCTGCGCTTGCGACGATCACCTTCATCCGTGCGTGCCAGGTCGCAACCGGATCGTCCGTGTCGAGCCGGAGCACGTGGACGACCTCGTCCCAGAGCTTGTCGAGCGCCGCCTCTGGGCCGAGCTCAGGGTGCACGCGCAGGGCCCAGTCCGGGTTCGGGCAAGGGCCGGCGGTCCAGTTCGTCGTCCGAGCGTTGACGATCTGCACCACGTCCGGGAGCGAGGGAAGCAGGTCGCGGCCCATCCGCGCCGGGTCGACGTCGTCGAAGGAGACGGCGCTGCCGGTCAGGGAGACGCGCGCCGCGCCTTCGTCGGAGAGCCACCGGAGCCGTTGCCCCATCCACGGGGGAGCAAAGCTGAGCGTGTCGGGGTCGGCATGGAGCAACCGCTCTCGCTTGATCAGGTCGTCCCACCAGAAGACGTCGACCCACTTGGCGCCGTGCTTGTAGCCGGCCCGCGCGACTGCGCGCGCCGCGTCCTCCATCCCGAGGTAGGCGGTGACGCCGAGCACCTGGCCCGGCTGGAGGTTGGCGCCGAAGCCGACGAGCAGCTTCGCCAGGCGTTCGAGATCGGTGGAGCGGTCGCGCACGCGCGGCACACTATCTAGCTGCGCAAGCCCCGAATCCGCTCTCGCGGATCCGGGACGCGCGAAGATCCCTGAAGGCGTCCGCTTCGCGGCCGCAAGATGCTGCAGTGAGACTAACGCGGGTTGCGGGAGCCCCGAATCCGC
>Ga0183260_10001906_pt1 | contig 17389 bp, 16 predicted proteins | sample AntDrymUQ4972206_2_FD_129768 | JGI IMG/M metagenome (GOLD analysis project Ga0183260, IMG submission 129768) | Polar desert sand microbial communities from Dry Valleys, Antarctica - metaG UQ497 (22.06) (version 2) (version 2) | ecosystem: Environmental > Terrestrial > Soil > Desert | place...
CCCGGACCACCACGATCACGATCCCGAGGAGCACGTAGAGGCGGAACGACTCGGCCCACGGCTGGTCGGAGCGGCGCAGCGCGACCGCGACCGCCGCCACTCCCACGATCAGCAGGAGCAGCAGCGGGTTGGTGGTGAACGACGCGGCGGTGGCCAGGCCGAGGGCCCAGATCCACCAGGCCACCGGATGCAGGTCCCGGGGCAGCCGCGCCGTCCCCGCCATTCCGATCACGGAGTTCAGGACATCCGTCGGCGCAGGTACGTCGCCGCGCCGGCCACGGCGAGGAGCCCGCCGACCGCGGTGGGACCGACCCACACCGGCAGTGCGGAGTCGTCTCCAGACGCCGGTGGCTCCGCAACGGTTGCTGCGTCGTCCGTCGGCGTCGTGCTCGGGCCGTCCGTCGGCCCGGCGGGCGGTTCCTCGCGATCACGGTCGCCGCGCTTCCCGCGGTCGGACTTCTCCTCGACGCGATCGTCATCCCGACGTCCACCACGGTCGCCCGTCTCCGGGGCAACCGAGGCCGAGCCGGTGGGTGCCGGCGCGGTGGAGGAGGTGCCGCCACCATCCGACGTACCGCCACCGCCCGACGTGGGCGGTGAGGTCGGCTGGGTCGTCGGATCGCGGGTCGGCTCCGGCTCCTCCGAGGGCTCCTCGGCCGACTCGTGCTGCGGCGGAGGGGCTCCCGGCTCCGACCTGGTCGACGAGCCGTTCCAGGAGAACGCGACCGAGCCTCCCTCAGGGATGGTGAGCGAGGCCGCGCCGACGGTGGCGTAGCTCCACGTCCCCGACTCGCCGTCGGACCACCACAGGCCCCAGTAGGCATCGGCCGGCGGGGTGTTGACGCACGGGTCATCGACCGGCGCGCCGGATACCCGGCACACGAAGCCCGGCTGCCGCTGCACGTAGGTCAGCGGGTGGCCGTTGTCGGGGAACAGGGCGCTCGCCTTCTGGCCGGCACCCCCGCCGTCGCAGACCTGCTGCAGTCCACCGCCGAGCTCGTGGAAGTCGACCACGACGGTCACGCCGGTCGAGGTGGAGCACGCCTCGGCGTACGCCGGAGCGGCACCGGTCAGCCCCGTCGCCGCGACCAGCGCAGTCGCGGCGACGAGGCGGACGAGCCGGCTCATCGCCGGCAGCGCTCCATGGAAGTGAAGGTGAGGCCGGGTGCGGCCTGGGCGCTCGCGCGCCGCCACTGGTCGCGGGTCTCGACGGTGATGCCGTCGGACTCGGCTGCCTTCATCGCGGCCCGGTTGTAGGCGATGGCGCCTCTCTCCCCCGCGAGCGGGGTGCCGGCGACGTCACCAGCGACCTGCAGGCCACGGACCCAGCGGGCCGCCTTCACCGCGGCGCGGCAGGAACCGGTGTCACCGAGAGCCCAGGCAGCGAGCCCGGTGCTGTTGGTGTTGCTGGCCTCGGTCGCCACGCCGCCGCCGAAGCTGCCGTTGCGCTTCTGGGTGCCGAAGAGCCAGTCGGTCGCGTTGTCGACGGCGGCCCGCACCCGCTTGCCCTGCTTGGGCAGCGCGTTCAGCGCGATCACGGCGAGGGCGGTGGTGTCGGTGTCCGGGGCGGACTCGGGGGTCCCCGCGTCACAGCCCTGGCGCTGCTTCGACTTCGGTGCGAAGTTGAGCCGGAAGAAGCCATCCGAGCACTGCTGCTTGAGCAGGAACCGCACGACCGGGCCGGCCTGGGGTGAACCGGCGTCGGCCAGGCCGACGGCGGCGAAGAGCTGGCCGATGGTGTTGGCGTAGTCCACCTCGCCCTTGTCCTCGATCCGGCCGGCGTACGGCGCGGTGTCACTGACCCGCGCGTTGAGACGCTTGACCAGGTTGACGCCCCCGAACCGGCGCGGGCTGCGCTCGGCCGACTGGGCCAGCACGACCGCCTTGGCGACCGATCCGGCGTAGACGTCGTCGGAACCGAAGTCGACACCGGTGGTCCAGCTGTCGACGTTCTTCGCCAGCGCCCTGGCGATGTAGGAGACCGTGTCGCGGTGTCCGCCGATCGCGTCGAGACCGATGCCGAAATCGGCAGTCAGGCCGTAGTCGTTGAACTCGAACTGCTCGTTGTAGACCAGCCCGTCGGTGAGCTGGCGGTCGAGCCAGGCGGCAGCTCGGTCGTCGGCCGCCGGAGCGGCCTGCGCCGGTGCAGCCAGGGTGGTGGCGATGACGGCGCCGGTGGCCAGGACGGCGACCGGTCGCAGCACGCGAGTGGTGAGGTGGCGCATGGTGATCCTTCCCGCTGCACACAGCGGGAAGCCGTCGCCGGCCACCCGCTGCTTTCCGCGACAGCGTGTGTTCAGGACGCGTCGTAGCGGGTGCTCCGGCTTGCGGTCCCGAATGAACGGGACTGCCTACGGTTGCGGGTCAGCGCCGGAATTGGACCGGCTTCCCCCAGCTACGAGCGTGATGGGTTGGTTGCGTCGAGCAGCGTATACCCGCCCCACGCCGAGCCGTCACCAGTGCAGGTTTGGCGGACGCCGAGCCGTCACTCAGGCCCGCATCAGTGACGGCTCACGGCCTCGCGAACCTGCACGAGTGACGGCTCGCGGTCAGGTGAGCTTGTCGAGGATCAGCTCGCGGACCCGGTTGGCGTCGGCCTGGCCGCGCATCTCCTTCATCACCTCACCGATGAGGGCACCCGCCGCCGCGACCTTGCCGTCGCGGATCTTGTCGGCGACGCCGGGGTTGGCAGCGATGGCGCTGTCAACGGCGGCGCCGAGCGCACCCTCGTCAGAGACGATCCCGAGCCCCCGGGCGGCCACGATCCCCTCCGGCGTACCCTCCCCGGCAAGCAGCCCGTCGAAGACCTGGCGGGCAAGCTTGTCGTTGATGGTGCCGGCATCGACGAGGGACTGGACGGCCGCCACCTGCGCCGGAGTCACGCCGATCGAGGTGACGTCGGTGCCGGTGTCGTTGGCCCGTCGAGCGAGCTCGCCGAGCCACCACTTGCGGGCGGCCTGCGGGGTCGTCCCAGCGGCGATGGTCTCCTCGACCAGTCCGAGCGCGCCGGCACCGACGGTGTCGCGCATGTCGAGGTCCGAGAAGCCCCACTCAGTCTGCAGCCGCGCTCGTTTCGCGGTCGGGTTCTCCGGCAGCGTGCCGCGCAGCTCCTCGACCCACTCCCGCGACGGCGCCACGGGCACGAGGTCGGGCTCGGGGAAGTAGCGGTAGTCGTCGGCGTCGGACTTCTCGCGGCCCGACGTGGTGACGCCGGTGTCCTCGTGCCAGTGCCGGGTCTCCTGCCGGATCGAGCCGCCGCCGTCAAGGATCGCCGCGTGACGCTGCATCTCGTAGCGGACCGCGTGCTCGACCGAGCGGAACGAGTTGACGTTCTTGGTCTCGGTGCGGGTGCCGAGTCCACCGGCGCCGCGCGGGGCCAGCGAGAGGTTCACGTCTGCCCGCAGGTTGCCCTGGTCCATCCGCGCCTCGGAGACACCGAGCGCCACGATCAGCTCGCGCAACTGCTGAACGTAGGCGCGGGCGACGTCCGGCGCCTGCTCGCCCGCTCCCATGATCGGCTTGGTGACGATCTCGATGAGCGGGATGCCGGCCCGGTTGTAGTCGACCAGCGAGTAGTCGGCGCCGTGGATCCGCCCGGTCGAGCCGCCCACGTGCAGCGACTTGCCGGTGTCCTCCTCCATGTGGGCCCGCTCGATGTCGACCCGGAACGTCGCGCCGTCGACCTCCACGTCCATCCAGCCCTCGAACGCGATCGGCTCGTCGTACTGGGACGTCTGGAAGTTCTTCGGCATGTCTGGGTAGAAGTAGTTCTTTCGGGCGAACCGGCACCACTCGGCGATCTCGCAGTTGAGGGCGAGGCCGATCCGGATCGCCGACTCCACCGCCACCCGGTTGACCGCCGGCATCGCGCCGGGCAGGCCCAGGCAGGTCGGGCAGACTTGGGTGTTGGGCTCGGCCCCGAAGGCGCTCGGGCAGCCGCAGAACATCTTGGTGGCGGGGTTGAGCTCGACGTGGACCTCGAGGCCGAGGGCCGGGTCGAACTTCTCCAGCGCCTCCTCGAAGGAGAGCAATGTGTCGGTCCTCATGCGGAAGCCTCCCCACGTCGGTCGCGCATGTCGAGATCCGGAGCACGGTCGAGCAGCGGCCCACCCCACTCGCGGCGCAGCAGGGTCTCCAGGGCGGCACCGACTCGGTAGACGCGGTCGTCGGCGAGCGCCGGGGCGAGGATCTGGACGCCGGCGGGCAGCCCGTCCTCGTCCGCCAGCCCGCTCGGCACGGAGATGCCCGGGATACCGGCCAGGTTGGCGGGGATGGTGGCGAGGTCGTTGAGGTACATCGCCAGCGGGTCGTCGAGCTTCTCGCCCAGCTTGAACGCCGTGGTCGGCGCAGTCGGCGAGACCAGCACGTCGGCCTTCCCGAACGCCGTCGCGAAGTCCTGGGTGATGAGGGTGCGGACCTTCTGCGCCTGCCCGTAGTAGGCGTCGTAGTAGCCGCTGGACAGGGCGTAGGTGCCGAGGATGATCCGGCGCTTCACCTCATCGCCAAAGCCCGCGTCGCGGGTCGCCCGCATCACGTCCTCGGCGCTGGGCCTGAAATCGGGGGTGCTTCCTTGCGGGACCACTCGCATTCCGTACCGCATGGCATCGAACTTCGCGAGGTTGCTCGAGGCCTCGGCAGGCAGGATCAGGTAGTACGTCGCCAACGCGTGGACGAAGCTCGGGCAGGAGACCTCCACGACACCGGCACCGGCCTTGACCATCAGGTCGACCGACTCCTGGAACCGGGCCAGCACGCCGGACTGGTAGCCCTCGCCGCCGAGCTCGGTCACGACACCGATCCGGACACCGGACAGGTCACCGCCCTCGCCCGCACGGACCGCGCCGACCAGGTCGGGCAGGGGCTGGTCGATGCTCGTGGAGTCGAGCGGGTCGTGGCCGCCGATCAGCTCGTGCAGCAGCGCCGCGTCCAGCACAGTGCGGGTGACCGGGCCGGCCTGGTCGAGAGAGTTTGCCAGCGCGACCAGGCCGTAGCGCGAGACACCGCCATACGTCGGCTTCACGCCGATCGTGCCGGTGACGGCTCCGGGCTGGCGGATCGAGCCGCCGGTGTCGGTGCCGATGGCCAGCGGCGCCTCGAACGCGGCGACCGCCGCGGCCGAGCCACCGCCCGAGCCGCCCGGGATCCGGTCGAGGTCCCACGGGTTGTGGGTGGGGCCGTAGGCGGAGTGCTCGGTGGAGGAGCCCATCGCGAACTCGTCCATGTTGGTCTTGCCGAGGATCGGCAGGCCGGCGGCACGCAGCCGCGTGACCACGGTCGCGTCGTAGGGCGGCACCCAGCCCTCGAGGATCTTCGAACCGCAGGTGGTGGGCAGGCCCCTGGTCGTGAGCACGTCCTTGACCGCGATCGGGATGCCGTCGAGGCCGGAGGCCGGGCTCCCGGACTCGCGTCGGCGGTCCGACTCCGCGGCCTGCGCCAGGGCACCCTCGCGGTCGACGTGCAGGAAGGCGTGGACGTCGCCCTCCACCGCGGCGATCCGGTCGAGGTGTGCCTCGGTCAACGCGACGGACGTGATCTCGCCGGAGGCGAGGGCGTCGGCCAGGTCGGCGGCGGTGCGCCGTGTCAGGTCGATCACTGCTCGTCACCCAGGATCCGCGGGACGCTGAATCGCTGACCCTCGGACGCCGGCGCACCGCTGAGCGCCTCCTCGGGCGTCAGCCCAGGCACCACGACGTCCTCGCGGAAGACGTTGGTCAGCGGCACGGAGTGCGAGGTGGGCGGGACGTCGTCGCCAGCCACGCCCTGGATCGAGGCGATCGACTCCAGGATCACGTTCAGCTGCGGGGCGAGGTGGTCGAGCTCGGCCTCGGACAGGTCGATCCGAGCGAGATCGGCCAGGTGGGCGACCTGCTCCCGGGTGATCTCAGGCATGCGCAGCATCCTAGGTGTCGCCCATCGCCTACGATTCGGCGGTGCCGACCGACCCCGACCTGCCGACCGCTTGCCCGCGACGAGTGCTGGTGGCAGGACTCAGCGGCTCCGGCAAGACCACCCTCGCCGCCCGGCTCGCCGAGGTCCTCGAGGTCCCGCACGTCGAGCTCGACTCCCTGCACCACGGCCCGGGGTGGGTTCCGCAGCCGACGTTCCTCGACGACGTCCGTGAGCTGGCCTCTCGCGAGGCCTGGGTGACGGAGTGGCAGTACGCCGCCGCCCGGCCGCTCCTCGCAGGGCGTGCGGACACCCTGGTGTGGCTGGACCTGCCCTTCCGGGTATCGCTGACCCGCGTAGTCCGACGTACCCTCCGCCGCCGGATCCGCCACGAGGTGCTGTGGAACGGCAACGTCGAGCCGCCGTTGCACACCTTCTTCACCGACCGCGAGCACGTGGTGCGGTACAGCGTCGCTACGAGGCACAAGTACGCGACGCTGGTCCCGACGGCGCTGGAGACCCACCCACTGCTGACCGGCGTCCACCTGCGCAGCGGCACCGAGGTCGCGGCCTGGGTCACGAGCCTGCACTGACCCAACCAACCCGGGTCTCCGGGTCTACGAGAGCTGACGCTCACAACCCGGCGGGGCCGGCTTCGAGCAGCTGCTTGAAGCCGGCCTCGTCGAGGAACGGTACGCCGAGCTGCTCGGCCTTGTCTGCCTTGGAGCCGGCGCTCTCCCCCACCACGACGTAGTCCGTCTTCTTTGACACCGACCCCGCGGCCTTGCCGCCGCGGGCCAGGATCGCCTCCTTCGCGGAGTCGCGGCTGAAGTCGTCGAGGGAGCCGGTCACCACCACGGTCAGCCCCTCGAGCGTCCGGGCCAGCGACTCATCACGGGCGTCGGCCATGGTGACGCCGGCCCGCTCCCACTTCTCGACGATGGCGACGTGCCAGTCGGACTCGGGGCCGTCGAACCATTCACGTACGGCGGCGGCGATGGTCGGGCCGACGCCCTCGGTGTCAGCCAGCGTCGCCTCATCGGCGTCGCGGACGGCGGCCAGCGAGCCGAACTGGGTCGCGAGCGCCCGGGCGGCGGTGGGTCCGACGTGGCGGATGGAGAGCGCGACCACGACCCGCCACAGCGCAACGTCCTTGGCCTGGCCGAGGTTGGCGAGCAGTCGCTCGCCGTTTGCGGATAGCTGCGGACCCTCCTCGCCCTTCTTGGGGGCGCGGGTGAACAGGCCGGTCCGCCCGAGCTTGTCATCGTCGAGGTCGAACACGTCGCCCTCGTCGACGATGACGCCGGCATCCAGCAGCGCCGAGGCCGCCTCGGATCCGAGCCCCTCGATGTCGAAGGCGCCGCGGCCGGCGACGTGAAAGACCCGGTCGAGCAGCTGGGCCGGGCAGCGGTGGTGGTTGGGGCAGCGGAGGTCCTTGTCGCCCTCCTTCTGCTGCGCCAGCGCGGTCCCGCAGGCCGGGCACTTCGTGGGCATCTTCCAGGCGCGCAGCCCCTTCGGCCGCAGCGCCAGCACCGGACCGACGATCTCGGGGATCACGTCACCGGCCTTGCGGAGGACGACGGTGTCACCGGGTCGCACGTCCTTGCGCTTGACCTCGTGAGCGTTGTGGAGGGTGGCCCGCTCGACGGTCGAGCCGGCGACCCGGGTCGGCTCCATCACGCCGAACGGGGTCACCCGGCCGGTGCGACCGGTGTTGACCTCGATCGAGAGGAGCTTCGCGTTGACCTCCTCGGGCGGGTACTTGAACGCGATCGCCCAGCGCGGCGCCCGGCTGGTCGACCCGAGCCGGCGCTGCAGCGAGACGTCATCGACCTTCACCACGACGCCGTCGATCTCGTAGGCCACCATCGAGTGGCGGTTGTCCCCGGTGTGCTCGATGAACCCCTCCACGTCTTTCAGGGTCGGCAGCACCCGGACCTGGTCGGACGTCGGCAGCCCCCACGCGGCGAGCGCCGCGTAGGCGTGGGACTGCGCCTTCGGCTCGAAGCCGCGGCGCTCGCCGATGCCGTGGCAGACCATCCCGAGCGCGCGGGTGGCGGTGACGCGGGGATTCTTCTGGCGCAGCGACCCCGCCGCCGCGTTGCGCGGGTTGGCGAAGACCGGCTTGCCTGCGTCGGTCATCGACACGTTGAGTCGCTCGAAGGCCTCATCGGGCAGGAACACCTCGCCGCGCACCTCGAGCAGCTCGGGGACCGGGAAGTCCTGGGACGCCGAGAGCCGGTGGGGCACGGAGGAGATGGTCTTGACGTTGGGCGTGACGTCCTCGCCGGTCCGGCCGTCACCCCGGGTCAGCGCACGCACCAGCCGGCCGTCCTCGTAGAGCAGGTTGATCGCGAGGCCGTCGACCTTCAGCTCGCACAGCAGCGCCGGCTCCGCCACGCCGTCGCGGGCCAGCCGGGCGTACCAGGCCGCGAGCTCGTCGTACGAGAAGGCGTTGTCGAGGCTCTCCATCCGCTGAAGGTGGTCGACCGCGGTGAACTCGGTCGACACCGCCCCACCGACCTTCTGGGTGGGCGAGTCCGGCGTCCGCAGCTCGGGATAGGACGCCTCGAGCGCCTCGAGCCGGCGCAGCTTCACGTCGAAGTCGCCGTCGGAAAGCAACGGATCGTCGAGCACGTAGTAGCGCCAGCGAGCGTCCTCGATCAGCTCGACCAGCTGCTGGTGCTCGTCTCGGGCCTCCTCCGGCGCGACCTTCGGCGTCGTCATGGTCACATCCTGCCAGCGCGCTCCGACACCCATCTGGAAGCCTGACGGCTCCGAAGAGATCCTCGTGGAGGCACCTGTGGAGGACCTGACCGTGACCGGACCGTCGCTGACGCAGTACGCCTCGCCCGAGACGGCGACGGGCGCGATCCTGATGCTGCACGGCGGCAAGGAGAGCGGCGAGCAGATCGTCGACGACCGCAGCGCGTCGTGGCGGCGGTCGGCCGCGATGGGTCGCGCGATCGCGGCCGAGGCCGAGGCGGCCGGGGCGGCGGTGTGGCTGCTGCGCTACCGGCTGCGCGGCTGGAACGGCGGCACCGACCGCGTGGAGGACGCCCGCTGGGCGCTCGCACAGGTGCGCGAGCAGATCGGCGACCTCCCGATCGTGCTGCTCGGCCACTCGATGGGCGCCCGGACCTCGGTCCACGTCGCCGACGACCCGCAGGTGCGCGGCGTGGTCGCGCTCGCCCCGTGGTTCCCGAAGGGCGAGCCGGTCGGCGCCCTCGCCAGCCGCACCCTGGTCGCCGCCCACGGCAGCCGCGACCACATCACCTCTCCCAAGGCCACGCGCGCGTACGTCGAACGGGCGCGCGCGGTCGACGCCGACGCGTCGTACGTCGACATGGGGCGGGTCGGCCACTACATGCTGCGGCGCGCCTCGGCCTGGAACGAGCTTGCCCTGGCGGAGTCGCTGAGCTTGCTGGGCTGACGGTCTGGACCGGCATTTGCGAAACGAAACTGTTCCGTTCTACCATGTGAAACGAAACAGTTCCGTTCCAATGGTGAGGAGACCCCCGTGGTGCCCGAGACGGCCAGCCCCCGCCCCCGGGTCGAGGGTGATCGTGAGCAGGAGATCCTCGACGCCACGCTGACCGTGCTCGCCGACGCCGGTTACGACCGGCTCACCATGGATGCCGTCGCGGCCGAGGCCAAGGCATCCAAGGCCACGCTCTACCGCCGCTGGAGCTCCAAGCCGGAGCTGGTCATCGATGCGGTCTGCTCGCACAAGGAGCAGCCGCCGACCCCGGACACGGGAACCCTGCGCGGCGACCTGCTGGCGGCGTACTGCGGGATGGGCGGCCTCGGTGACGCCCGCTCGATGGGTGTGCTGGCCGCCGTCGTGACGGCGATGGCACGCGATGAGGAGTTCGCGCTGGCCTACCGGCGCGACTTCATCGGCCCCAAGCAGCGCGCCATGCGCCTGGTGCTCGACCGGGCGGTCGCGCGCGGCGAGGTCCGCGACGACGCCGACCTCGACCTGATCGCTCCTGCCCTCCCGGGCATCGTGCTGCACCGCGTGTTCCTGCTCGGCGAGCAGGCCACGCCCGATCTCGTGGCCCGGGTGATCGACCAGATCATCCTGCCCGCCGTCTCCCGCCACTGACTCCACACCACCTCACGACAGGATTGCCATGACCGACACCGACACAGATAAGGCCGTGACGCACACGTCCGGCAAGGAGCTGCACCTGGGCTGGGCCCTGATGCTGATCTCCATCGCCCAGCTGATGGTCGTGCTCGACGGCACGATTGTGAACATCGCGCTCCCCTACATCCAGCAGGACCTCTCGATCGCCAGCGCCGACCTCACCTGGGTCGTCACCGGCTACGCACTCGCCTTCGGCAGCCTGCTGCTGCTCGGCGGCCGGCTCGGCGACCTCTACGGCCGCCGCAAGGTCTTCATGATCGGCCTGGTCATCTTCGCGATCGCCTCCGGTCTCGGCGGCCTCGCGACCAACGAGGGCACCCTGCTCGCCGCCCGCGCGCTGCAGGGTCTCGGCGCCGCGCTGGCCTCCCCGGCCGCGCTGGCCCTGATCGCCACGACCTTCCCGGCCGGACCGGCCCGCAACCGCGCGTTCGCCGTGTACGCCGCCATGTCCGGTGCCGGCGCGGCGGTCGGCCTGCTGCTCGGCGGCTGGCTGACCGGGCTCGACAGCCTCCCGGTCGAGGGCTGGCGGCTCACGCTGCTCATCAACACCCCGATCGGTATCGCCGCCGCGCTGCTCGCCCCGCGCTTCCTTCCCGAGTCCGAGTCCCACCCCGGCGAGCTGGACCTGCCAGGCGCCGCCACCGGCACGCTCGGCCTGCTCGGCCTGGTCTACGGCTTCAGCCGTGCCGGCTCCGACGGCTGGACCGACACCTGGACGATCGCGAGCTTGGCGGCTGGCGCCGCCATGCTGACCGCGTTCCTCTTGGTCGAGAGCCGCGCCGAGCACCCGCTGCTGCCGTTCCGGGTCTTCATGCACCGCACCCGGGCCGCGAGCTTCGTCGCGATGTTCCTGGCCCCCGCGGCGATGTTCGCGATGTTCTACTTCCTCAGCCAGTACATCCAGAACGTCATGGGCTACAGCCCGATCCAGGCCGGCCTGGCGTTCCTGCCGTTCTGCGCGGGCATCGTGGTCGCGGCCGGGGTCACGTCCAACCTGATCAACCGGGTCGACCCCCGCTACCTGGCCGGCGCCGGCACGCTGCTGTCCACCGTCGCGCTGTTCGGGGTCTCCCGGCTGCCCTACGACACCACGTTCCCGGCCACCGAGGTCACCGGCAGCTACGTCACCGATGTGCTGCCCTGGATCATCTGCATGTCGCTCGGCATGGGCGCGACGTTCGTCCCGCTCACGCTGACCGCCGTCCACCACCTGCGCAGCGAGGACTCCGGCATCGGGTCGGGCGTCCTCAACACGATGCAGCAGGTCGGCGGAGCGCTCGGTCTGGCCATCCTCGGCACCGCCGCGACCCAGATCGCGACCGACCGTGGCGCCGAGTTCGCCGCAGCCGCGGAGCGGGCCGCCGCGGGCGGTCCGCAACCCACGCCAGAGCAGCTCGCCCGGCTGCAGGAGCTCGCCGGGCTGCAGATCTTCACCGAGGCTGCTGCCAACGCATTCCTGGTGGGAGCCGGGATGATGCTGCTCGCCTCGGTCGTGGTGTGGATCTTCCTCGGCGTCCAGCACGAGGAGCTCGCCACCGACGGCCCGGAGGGTGTCCACGTGGGCTGACCCATGGCCCGGGTGCCGGTGGGTCGTTGACCGCACATGAGCCGCACCCGACTGCACGTCCTGCTGGCCTCGGCGCTGGTCGCCGCCCTCGTGGCCCTGACCAGACCGGGGTCGGCGGCACGTCCGGCCAGCGCTGAGACCACCGCCTCCCCCCGGGCGACTGCTGCGGCGGCGGGTGAGGTCTACGAGGTCCACTACGTGCCCACGGTCGGTGATGTCGTGATCCGCGTGGAGATCTGGCGTGACGCGTCGTACGACGCCGAGCGGCAGCCGGCGATCCTCACCTACTCGCCGTACAACTCGATCTCCGAGCCGGAGCCGGCCCGCGACTCGGTCGGTGAGACGCCACGCCGGGCACGACGTACGTCTCTCGGCCCGCTCGCGAGGCGACGCGACTGGTCGGCTCGCCGGTGCTCCACGCGCAGGTCCGCGTCTCGGGAGCGACCATGCACCTCACGCCGGTCCTGTACGACGAGGCGCCCGACGGCTCGCGCACGGTGGTCGCGCGGGACTTCCAGCACGTCGACTACCGAGACGGCCTCGACTCCGCCGATCCCGACCCGGGCTCGTGGCTGCGGGTGGCAGTGCGACTGCTGCCCGTCGACTACACGATTGCGCGGGGCCACCGGTTCGCAGTTGCGGTGCAGAGCCCCAACACGGTTTGGGCGGTGCCCGGCAACCCGGGCACGGTCGACGTTGCCGACGGACCGGTGCGGAAGGGGCTCCGCGGCTCGCGGCTGGTGCTGCCGACGATGTGACCGCCCTCGGAGGTGAGCCCAGGTCCGCCGGGCTTCGTGGGCGAGTCGTTCACTTCGTGCCGGAAACTTAGGCCGTCAACCGTCGGTTTCCCCGCCTGAGCGGGGAACCGACCCCCTACCCCAAGCCGCGGGCCACGGTTGTCGCGAGCGCGAGCGCCTGCCGTGCCCAGGCATGGTCGGCGTCGACCAGCCCGCAGGCGGGGCTGATGACCAGGCCGGAGCCCGGGTCGATTCCGAGCATGTCGAGCCAGCGGTGGATCCGTTGGGTGGCCGTCGCCTGATCCATGGTCGTGGTCGTCGGCAGCACGCCGAGCACCACGCTCTCCCCCGCCTCCAGCGCGCTCGCGAGGTGATCGTGGTCGGCGGGTCCGAGCCGGGCCAGGTCGACCGCGAGCCCGGTCGCGCCGGCGCCACGCAGCAGGTCGAGGGGGGTGTCGTCGGCGCACGAGTGGACCCACGGCTCGGCGCCCGACTCGCGGATCGCGTCGAAGACCCAGGTCAGCGCCGCGCTCGCCTCGGGCGGCTCGACCGAGCGGTGGCTGTGGAAGCCGGACGCGGTCGGCACCCGGCCCGCTAGCACCAGGGGTAGCGCCGGCTCATCCACCTGCACCACCCACCGGTCGGCGCCCGGAATCCGGCGGCGCAGGTCGGCGACGTGGCGTCGTACGCCCTCGGCGAGGGCTTGCGCGAGCTCGCGCCGGGCGCCGGGGTCGGCCAGGGTGAGGTCGCAGCGGGGTCGCTCGACGGTTGCTGCCAGCGTCCACGGCCCGATGACCTGCGTCTTGAAGGCACCGGCGTATCCCTGCGACTGCTCCTCGACCTGATCGAGGTCCTGCCCGAGCTGGCTGCGAGCGCGCCGCTGGTCGATGCCCTCGGCACCGGTCAGCGGCCAGCCGGGGGGCTGCAGGTCAAAGGCGAGGTCGGTGGCGAGCGCGAGGGCGCGGCCGGTCATGGTGGCGCCGGCGCCGCGGCCGGGCATCTCCGGCACGTACGGCAGGCCGGTTGGCTGGGGCAGCTCCCCGAGCACGAGCCGCACCGCCTGGGCGTAGTGGACGTCGTCGTCGCCCGGGTGAGACCCGATGCCGGTCGCGAGGGTCATCGCTCCCCCAGCGGTGGATCCTGCACCGAAATGCGGCTTGGAACGGTGCACCACTCACCGCGGACCCCCGACCCGCCCCGTCGCGCTGATGGTGGCCGAGCCGACGACGCGGGTGCGGTCGTAGACGACCGCGGCCTGGCCCGGCGCGATGCCGTACGCCGGGTCGAGCAGCTCGATCCCGACCTGGTCACCGTCCACGGTCACCACGGCGCGGTGCTCGCCGCCGTGGGCGCGGAGCTGGACGGTCACGCCGTCACCGAACAGCCTGGTCGGGACGGTGCCGCACCAGCGGGGCCGGATACCGGTGACCCGGTCGACGGCCAGCTCCTCGTGCGGGCCGACCGTCACCGTGCCGGACACCGGCTCGATGTCGAGCACGAACCTCGGCTGCCCGTCCGGGGCGGGCCGCCCGATCCGCAGTCCCTTGCGCTGGCCGATCGTGAAGCCGTAGGTGCCGGAGTGCTCGCCGATGACGTCGCCGGAGGCCGAGTCGACGATGTCGCCGCCGTGGTTGGGGGCCCGGTCACCGAGCTTCTCCGCCAGCCAGCCGGCGTTGTCGCCGTTCGCGACGAAGCAGATGTCGTGACTGTCCGGCTTGTCTGCGACCAGCAGCCCGCGGCGCGCAGCCTCCTCGCGAATGACCGGCTTGGTCGTGTCACCGAGCGGGAACAGCGAATGGCGCAGCTGGTGCTGGTCGAGCACGCCGAGCACGTAGGACTGGTCCTTGCCGTGGTCCACCGCCCGGTGCATCTCGACCAGGCCGTCGTCGCCGGTGCGCAGCTGGGCATAGTGGCCGGTCGCGACCGCGTCGAAGCCGAGCCCCAGCGCTCGATCGAGCACCGCGGCGAACTTGATCTTCTCGTTGCACCGCAGGCACGGGTTGGGCGTGCGGCCTGCGGCGTACTCGTCCATGAAGTCCTCGACCACGTCGTCGTGGAAGCGGTCGGAGAGGTCCCAGACGTAGAACGGGATGCCGATCACGTCGGCCGCACGGCGGGCGTCGTTGCTGTCTTCGATCGTGCAGCAGCCGCGGGCGCCGGAGCGGTACGACGCCGGGTTGCGCGACAGCGCGAGGTGGATGCCGGTCACGTCGTGGCCGGCCTCGGCCGCGCGGGCCGCGGCGACGGCGGAGTCGACGCCGCCGGACATGGCAGCGACCACCCTCATGGGCAGAGCCTCATCGGCGAGCTGCCCTCGCCCGTTCAACGACTGGGCCGATGGCGGCAACGACCGCGTCGACGTCGGCGGTGGTGGAGGTGTGGCCGAAGGAGAAGCGCAGCGAGTGGCGTGCCTGCTCCTCGTCGCAGCCCATCGCCAGCAGTACGTGGGACGGCTGCGGGACGCCGGCCGAGCAGGCCGAGCCGGTCGAGCACTCGATGCCGTAGGCGTCGAGCAGCATCAGCAGCGAGTCGCCCTCACAACCGGGGAAGCCGAGATGGGTGTTGCCGGGCAGCCGCTCGGGACCGATCGCTGCGCCGTGGAGGTGGGCGTCGGGCACGACCTCGGCGATCCGGCCGACCAGGTCGTCACGGAGCGCGGCGACCCGGGTGGCGTGCCCGTCCTGCACCTTCACGGAGTGCTCGATGGCAGCGGCGAAGCCGGCGATGGCCGGGACGTCGAGGGTGCCGCTGCGGATGTCGCGCTCCTGGCCGCCACCGTGCACCAGCGCGCTGACCGTCAGCTCGCGGCGTACGAGGAGAGCGCCCACGCCGTACGGTCCGCCGACCTTGTGGCCGGTGAAGGTGAGGGCGTCAAGGCCGGAGGCGGCAAAGTCGACCGGGACCGCGCCGACTGCCTGGACGGCGTCGGAGTGGACGGGGATGCCGTGCTCGGCGCCCAGCGCGACTGTTTCAGCGACCGGCTGGAGCGTGCCGACCTCGTTGTTGGCCCACATCACCGAGATCAGGGCGACGGACTCGGGGTCGCGCTCGACCGACTCGCGGAGGGCATCGATCCGGAGCGCGCCGCGTCCGTCGACCGGCAGCAGCTCCACCTCGGCGCCGTCGGCCTCGGCAAGCCAGACCAGCGGGTCGAGGACGGCGTGGTGCTCGACCGCCGTGGACAGGATCCGGACCCGGCGCGGGTCCTCGGCGCGGCGGGCCCAGAAGATGCCCTTGAGGGCCAGGTTGTCGGCCTCGGTGCCGCCGGAGGTGAACACGACGTCGCCAGGGCGGGAGTTGAGGGCGCGGGCGATGGTCTCGCGCGACTCCTCCACCATCCGGCGGGCGCGACGGCCCGACGCGTGCAGCGAGCTCGCGTTGCCGACCTCGGCCAGCTCCGTCGTCATCGCCTCGACCGCAACGGGCAGTATCGGCGTCGTCGCAGCGTGGTCGAGGTAGGTGATCCGGGGCTCGGTCATGTCCCGCCCAGCCTACGGCGTGGGTTGGTGCCGACCGGCATCCCGCCCGAGCGGGATACCGGGCAGATCAGCTCGAGACCGCCGCGGCCAGCCGGCCGAGCGAGTCCTCCAGCTCGGATTGCGACACCAGCGGGAACTTCACCTTCTCGAGCAGGGCCGGGTCGGTGACGTTGCCCCAGTCGTAGGTGAGCGTGACCTCGGTGCTCTCCGAGCCCTGCGCAGCCAGCTCCCAGGTCCACTCCCAGCCCGGGGGCGGGGTGTCGGCGGGGGCGGTCTGCCACGCCAGCAGGTGGTTGGCGTCGTACCCGGTGACGGTGTTGTCGGTCTGGTAGTCCCCGCCCATGTGGGGGCCGGACATGTTCATCCGAAACACCTGCCCGGTGGCCGTGATCCGGTCAGTCTTCTCGTCACTGACGACGAACCCGGAGCCGTCGAGCTCGGGGTGCCGCTCGGGGTTGGACAGGACGTCGAAGACGGCCTGCGTCGGGGCGTCGATCGTGCGCTGGACGGTGATGCGCTTCTGGTCTGTCATGCCTCCACCCTGCGTCGGAGATCCGCCGCGTTCAAGCACCGTAGGGGTGAGACAGCTCAGCGCAGCTCGGTGGCCCACGGGTGGTCGGGGTGCAGCTGGGCGACCGTGTCGCCCAGCCAGCGCCGCTGCCCGGCGTCGAGCATCGGCACCGTCAGCCGGGCGTCGACCCGGTCCTTCTCGCGGTCCTGCCGCGCCGTGACCATCAGCGTGACTTCGGGGCGCTGGTAACGCAGCCCGTCGTCGGCAACCCAGGTGACGTCCTCGATCGGAGCGACCTGGTCACGCCAGCGCTCGCCGAGGAACAGACGGAAGGCCTCCGCGTCACCGATCCCACCTGCCGTACCAGCGGTCGAAGGCCTCCGGCGGCAGCGGGCGTGCGGTCGCAGGCTCGGGCGTCGGAGGAGTGTCCATGTCGCGCGATCCTACGGACGCAGGGGATCAGAGCAGGACGAGGTCGTCGCGGTGCACGACTTCACGCTCGTACGCCGACCCGAGCTCACGCTTCAGGTCGTGGGACGAGCGGCCGAACAGCGTGGGGATCTCCTCGGCGTCGAAGTTGACCAGGCCCCGGGCCACCGGCACGCCCGCCGGATCGGTGAGGTCGACCGGGTCGCCGGCGACGAAGGTGCCGGTCACGCCCGTGATCCCGGCGGCGAGCAGCGAGGCGCGCCGCTCGGTGACGGCTCGGACGGCACCGGGGTCGAGGGTGAGGCTGCCCTTCGGCTCGGTCGCGTGGGCCAGCCACAGCAGCCGGGTGGGACGACGTTTGCCGCCCGGGTGGAACAGGGTGCCGACTTCCTCGCCCGCGAGGGCCGGGGCGGCGTTGTCGGCGGAGGTGAGCACGACCGGGATGCCGGCGCCGCCGGCGATCCGGGCGGCGTCGACCTTGGTCTGCATGCCGCCGCTGCCGAGCCCGGCTGAGTCGACGCTGCCGATCCGGACCCAGGCCAGGTCGTCGTCGCCCGGCACCTCGCCGATGAGGGTGGTGCCGGGCCGGGCGGGATTCGCGTCGTACAGCCCGTCGACGTCGCTGAG
>Ga0183260_10001907_pt1 | contig 17389 bp, 16 predicted proteins | sample AntDrymUQ4972206_2_FD_129768 | JGI IMG/M metagenome (GOLD analysis project Ga0183260, IMG submission 129768) | Polar desert sand microbial communities from Dry Valleys, Antarctica - metaG UQ497 (22.06) (version 2) (version 2) | ecosystem: Environmental > Terrestrial > Soil > Desert | place...
CCGGAGGTCCGGTGCCAGGCCGGGAACGTCTCGGGGTGACGGAGGATCGCCAGGTCGTGCACCGTGACGACGAGCGGGGCGCGTGGACGAAGCGGCGCACGGAACGTCGTGCAGTGGAGCACGTCGAGACCGGCGGAGGCGGTGCCGAGCCGCAGCGGGTACCAGAGCGCGTCGCGCCGGATCGTCGCCAGGCGGCCGGTCGCCTCGCCCGCGGAGAGGCCGACCAGCTCGACTCCGGGCCGGTCGCGCAGCTCGGCGAGCAACCCGCGGACGTGCCGTGCGGTTCCCGCCCGTGTCTGCGCGAGCGGGGAAACGTCGAGCCCGACTCTCACGCGGCAGCCATGCGCACGGCCTCGCGCGGCTCCGGGTAGTGAAGAAGCGCGATTGCGCCCTCGGCGTCGAGCCAGCGGTGGTCGACGTGCTCGGCGTCGAGCACGGGCTCCCACGCTGCAGGTGCATCCGCGACGTAGGCCCAGACGACGATCTCGTTCGTCCCGGCCGGAAACCGCTCGCGCACGGGCTCGGGATCGCCCGAGAGGTCGTACGAGAGCGGCCCTGCGAGCGGCGTCGGCTCGGTCTCGAGCCCCGTCTCCTCGCGGAGCTCGCGACGGGCGGCGGCGTCCGGCTCCTCGCCCCACTCGACCCCGCCCGCAACGAGATGCCAGTACCCGAGCTTTTCCAATGAGCGCAGCAGGACGAGGTACTCGGGGCCTGCAGCACCGGGGCGCCGGACGACGACCGCGACCTCCTCCGGCCGCCGGTTGCCCGTCACCGTCGCTCCTCGAGCGCCGCGAGCATCGTCGAGCCGGTGCGCGTCCAATCGAACCCGGCGGCGTGGACGAGCCCGAGCGGGACGAGCTCGTCCCGGCGCGCGAGCGCCTCCCGGATGCCGTCCGCGATCGAGGCGGGTGAGACCGGGTCGACGCGCACCGCCGCGTCGCCGCAGGCTTCGTCGAGCGACGGGTGCGACGAGGCGACGACGGGCGTCCCGCACGCCATCGCCTCGACGATCGGCATCCCGAAGCCCTCGAAGAGCGACGGGTAGCAGTACACGGCCGCGCCACGGTAGAGCCGGGGGATCTCGCCGTCGGGGACATAGCCGAGCTGACGGATGCGCCGATCGGCAAGGTCGGGACGGTCGCCCCAGCCCTCACCGCCTGCGAGCACGAGGTCGATCTCTCCGTCGAGCAGACGCCAGGCCTCGACGAGGCGCGCGATGTTCTTGCGCGGCTCGATCGTGCCGAGCCCGAGCACCGCTCGCTCGCCGAGCTCGGCCCGCGGCCCGTCGTTTCCCATGCCGGGTGAGAGGCCGGGTCGCGCGACGACGATCCGGTCGGCCTCGATCCCGAGCGTCTCCTCGAGGTCGGCGGCGGTGAACGCGGAGTTCGCGAAGACGAGGTCGCACGTGCGGGCCGCGTGGCGGCCCTTGTGCGTGTGCATCGAGACCGTCCGCGGCGTGCACCACTCCGGATGATGGAACGGGACGAGGTCGTGGAACACGGTGGCGCGGAGACCGGAGCGCTGCGCGGGGTACATCCACTCGCTGAAGAGGAACGCGTCGAGCCGTCCCGCAAGCCGCTCCACGGCGGGCCGGCCGGCGCGGCTCCAGAGCGTGCGCAGCGCGTGCGAGGCGGGGAGCGGCAGCAGCCGCTGCTCTACGTCGATCCCCGTCAGCGCCTCGCGGATCGCGGCCGGGCCGCGCAGGCTCGTGGGTGCGAACGCGAGCAGCTCGTGCGTGGCGCCCGCGGCCGCGGCCAGTCCGGCGACCGAGCCGCGGATGTAGTTCCCGATCCCGGTGCGCGGGTGCGAGAGCGGCGAGACGTCGACGACGATTCTCACGCCGGCTTCTCGTAGGCGAAGGCGTCGAAGTGGACGCCGAGCGCCCGGTCGTCGGTCGCGCCGGGGATCACCTGGGCGGGCACCCGCGTCGGCAACACGTCGAAGCGGACGGTGCAGGTGTCGCCCGCGGCGGTGAGCGGGACGCGCAGGAGCACGGAGCCCTCGGGCGGGACGGAGATCGCCGCCACCGGGCGCGCGCCGACGGTCGCGAGCACGCGCGTCAAGGTGCCCGCGAAGAGCGTCGCGTCGGAGTAGAGCGTGACGACGAGCTCGCCACCCGCACAGCGGCGCCGTCGCCAGGTGACCCGGCTGCCCGACCACGTGTCCCGCGGGTAAAGGCCGGTGACGTCGACGGTGTTCGAGAGAGGCCCGGACAGGCGCCACAGCACCGCACCGACGAGCTCGTTCCGCGCAACGACCTCGCCGGAAGGGAGCACCGTGCCATCGAGGAGGGCGTAGCGCGCCGTGATCGCCGCGCCGTTCGGGAGGACGTAGGCTCCTCCCGCGGTCAACGGAGCTCCACGCACGTTCGTGCGGGCAACCGGCTGCTCGCCGATGCCGCCGGGCGTCGGCACATCCGTGTAGAAGACGCGGCCGATGCTCCGGTTGAAAAACTCGTTCACGTTCACCGTGAATCGGTCGGCGCGGCCGGTGTAGAGCGCCACGACCTCGTCACCCGGCGGCACCTCCCGGTCGATCCAGTCGCGCGGAAGACCGGGATTCCCCTGGCGGAGCGCGCCGACACCCGACGTAAGGAAACCGTGCGGGCCTGACCAGACCGGTCGCGAGACGACGGCGAAGAGGAGGAGCACGGCGAGCGGAGCGAGCACCGCGAATCGTGCCGGTACGACGACCCAGAGCGCGACGAGGGCCGCGGCTACGAGCCCTGCGGTGAGCCAGTACCGGCCACCGACGAGATGCTCGTTTGCCGTCCAGAGCGGGATCAGGCCCAGCGTGTCGGATCTCGCGGGCTCGCCGATGAAGCGGACGTACGGGAAGACGAGCACGAGCACGAGACCCGCGCCGGCGGCGAGCCCGGCACGGAGCTGCGGACGGGGCGCGCCGAGGTCGACCCACGCAAGCAGCGCGACCACGAGCAGCGGGGCAAGGAAGAAGAGGTAGCGATCCTGCACCCGGCCGCTTGCGAAACGCGAAGCGAACGTTCCCACGACGAGCGTCGACCAAAACACGAGCGAGGCTGTCGCCGCGACGTGCACCTGGACGCGGGCCGGAACCGACCGGCCGAGCATGAGCAGCAGCAGAAACGCTGCGAACGGGAGGACGCCGACGTAGAGGTCGAGCTCCTCCACGTGCCAGAGCCACGAGCGCAGTGCGTTGCCCACGTCGTAGCCGCCCTCGCCGACGACGCTGTAGGCGCCGAGGAGCTCCTTCAGCGGACGACCGCGGAGCGCCTGCAGCCCCATCACTACGATGACCGCGTTCACCCCGAGCAGGTACAGCGGCAGGAACGGGCGCAGCGCACGCAGGCGACGGCGATAGGCTGCGAGGACGAGCGGCGCGGTCGCGATCGCGGGGACGAAGGCGAGCGACTGGCTGCGGGTCGCGAGCGCGACCCCGAGTGCGACGAGGAGCGCTGCGAGCCACCGATGGCTCGGCCGCTCCAGGTACCTGACGAGGACGAGCGCGAGCACGAGCGTGACCGGATAGAAGAGACTCTCGGTCGTGATCGTCGCGGTGTAGGCCATCGAAGGCACCGCAACCGCGATCACGGCGCCGAGCAGCGCGAGCCAGCGACCGGCAACGCGGCGCCCGAGCAGATAGACGGGTGGAGCGGCCAGCGACATGACGACCGCGTTCGTCGCCTTGGCAACACCGTACGCGTCGACCAGGTTATCGAGGCCGTAGGCCGGGGCGATCAGCGCGGGGTAGAGGAGCGAGTATCCGCTGACCGGCGTCCCGCGCACGGCGTACTCGCCGGTGTCGGCGAGACTCCGTGCCAGCTCGGCGTAGATCGCCTCGTCGACGAAGACGAACGGCGAGACCATGTCGCGCACGAGCCAGAGGCGGAGCCCGGCCGAGAGGACGACGACGGCGGCGACCCACGCCCACTCCGGTATCGCCTCCGCCCGCGCGCGGAGCGATCGACTCACTCAATCACCCAGGCCGACCTCGGTGAGCCGCCGCGCGATCTCCGAGGCCTCAGCCGAGCCGGAGGCGATGCCCACTCCAGCCGCCGCCCGGCTCACGTCGCGCAGCGTCTCGTCGGCGACCGCCACGCCACCTGCGATGCGCTCGAAGGCGGCCGCCTGGCGCTCCGCGACCCGCGCCACGTTGTGCTCTCCCGTCGCGAGCGCTCGGGCTGCCACGGCCATGCGCTCTCGCGCCTCCGGCCGCTCGACGAGGAGGCGGAGCGCGGCGGCCAGGTCGTCGACCTCGTGGTCGCCGACCGAGACCTTGAGCGCGACGCCCTCGGGCAGCTCGGAAAACCAGCCGACGTTGCTGACGACGAGCGGCTTCCCGAGCGTCAGCGCCCGGATCGCCGTGCCGGAGGTCTCGCCCATCGTCGGGGAGCGAAGGGAGACGTGGACGTCGCAGGCCGCCATCAGCGACCACAGCCGCCGCTCCTCGATGTGCCCCTCACGGATGATGCCGTCACCGTCGAGCCCGAGGCGCTGAAGGCGCCGATCGAGGTCGAAGCCGGGCGAGACGGCGCCCACCAGCAGGAGGCGCGCGCCCGGATGCTCGCGGCGGACGCGCGCGAATGCCTCGAGGAGCTGCGGGATCCGCTTCGAGATGTTGACGTTCCCGAAGGAGCCGATGAGCGGGGACCCATCGATCGCAGCGGGCTCGACGTGCGGCTCCGGCCAGGCGGGATGCGAAACCCGCGCGATCGGCCCCTCGTAGCCCGCGGCGCGCGCGCGCTCCTCGACATGTCTCGAGTGGACGACGAGCCCTCGGGCGAGGCCGAGCACCTCGCCCGCGAGCGGAAACTCCTCCGGTCGCACCTCCCAGAGCGGCGGCAGGCGCTTGTCGAGGACGCCGTGGCCGAGCAGCCTGCCGACCACCCCGTGCTCGCGCTCCATCGCGTCGAGGTAGCCGTGACCGTCGCGTCGCCCGATCGTCACCCCGGCGACCAGATGGTGGAGGACGAAGTCGTGGAGGACGACTGCGCCCGGGACGCGTCGGAGCGCGTCGAGAATCCATCCGTGCGCATCCGGGTTGTTTCCAATTTGGTAAACGACGAGATCGACCCCCCGAGGGGGGCGCTTCGCACCTCGCTTCACGATCTCGACGTCGAGGTGCCTGCGGAGCTCGGGGAGGAGCAGCGCCGAGTAGTCCGCGATCCCCGACGTCTCTGGCGGCATCGGCGAGAAGTACGCGATCCTCACGAGAGCAACCGGCCGATCGCCCTGTCCCAGGTGACCTCGTCGGCGAGCGTCTTGCCTGCGGTGCCGAACGCCGCTGCGTCGGTCTCGTGCTCGCGCAGCCAGGCCGCGGCTCCGGCGATCGCAGCCGCCTCTGGCGCGACGACGAGGCCGGTGCGGCGATCCGTGACGATGTCCAGCGGGCCACCCGCGTCGGTCGTCGTGATGACCGGCTTCGCCGAGAGAAACGCCTCGTAGGGGCCCATCCCGAAGTCCTCGTCGACCGGCGCGTAATAGACCGAGGAGCACGTTGCATAGAGCTCCGCGAGCCGCTCGGCGCTGACCCGGCCCTCGAAGCGCACCCGTCCGTTGAGGCCCTTTCCGCGCGCGAGGTCCTCGAGCCGGCCGCGGTCGGGCCCGTCCGAGGCGATCACCGCCTCGAGCGACGGGTCGAGCGCGAGCGCCTCGAGGAGGAGATCGAGCCGCTTCGCGCGGTCGAGCCGGCTCGCGGAGAGCACGAACCCCGCGGATCGTCCGCTCCGATACGGCAGGCGCTGCGGAGGATGTGGGAGCACTTCTGCGACGAGGCCCGTCGATCGCTCGAGGCGGCCCGCGACGTTCGCAGAGGTCGCGAAGAGGCGCGTTGCCTCGGAGAGCGCTCTCCTGTCGAGCTCCTGCACCTCGCGCCGCAGTGCGCGCTCCGCGGCCGAGGGGCCGAACTGCCCGAGCTCCGTCCCGTCGAGCTCGTACGCCTGGCGGAACTGGTGCACGAGCCAGACGCGCTTCTCGGGATGGCGGACGACATACGAGGGGAACTTCGTCGCGACGACGAGGTCGATCGGCCTGCCGTCCGCCTCCTCGAGGTCGAGCAGGCGCCAGAGGAACGCCTGGGTGAGGACGCGCGTGCCCGGATACCACTTGAACGGCACCGAGACGAGATCGGCGTCGTGCCCGCGTGCGCGCAGCTCGTCGACGAGCTCGTCGGTGAAGATCTCCGCTCCGCCCCGTGCGAACGGCACCTGCGGCCTGAGCACCGCGATCCGCATGGCGTCAGCCTGCCGGGCGCTGCTCCGCTTCACGGAGAAGCGCCAGATCCGACTCGAGGCGATTCACTCGCGCCTCGAGGTCGTCGATCAGTCGGAGCGCGGCGGCGTTGAAGGAGCGCTGGTCGTAGGCGAGCGGCTCGACGTACCAGCGCATGAACTTCTTGAGAACGCCTTTCGCGGGCGTGCCCACCCCGCCGCGGAGCCCGGGTCGAAGCCGGAGCGGCCGGTCGGCGGAGACGGGCCAGAGCCGCTCGGCCTCGGCCCGTGCAGCGTGCCGGTCGTCGCCTTCCCGCGCGCCGCCCGGGTCGGCCCCGGAGCGTCGAATCTCGTCACGCAGCGAGGCGAAGAGCGCGTCGACGTCGACGTCGTCCTCGGAAGGAAAGCCGTTGTCGCGGAGGACGTCCGGCACTCCGCGAGTGTAGCCCTGCCCGCTGACGCTCTTTCTACGATCGGCTCATGCGCGTCGCGCTTTCCCTCCTGACGCTCGTGCCAGGGATCTCGGGCGGCAGCGAGACGTACGTCCGCGAACTCTGCCGCGGCCTCGCGGCTAGCGGGCGCCACGAGTACGACGCGCTCGTCCCGACCCACGCCGCCGACGCGGCCGATGGTTTGCCGACCCTCGTGGCGAAGGAGTACCGCGCGTCGACCACCACGTCCGGGCGGCTCGCTGCGATGGGCGTCGCGGCAGTGCGGCCCGGGACGTTGCGGCGCCGCCTCGAGCGAAGCGACGTCGTGCACTACCCGCTCACCGTGCCCGTGCCCCCCGCGCGCCGTCCGACCGTCCTCACGCTGCTCGACGTGCAGCACCACGACCTGCCGCAGCTCTTCTCACGCGGCGAGCGGCTCTTCCGCCGACTCGCCTACGACCGCGCCGCCCGGCGCGCCGCGCAGGTGATCGTGATCAGCGACTGGGTGCGCGAACGGGTGATCGAGCGGCTCGGGCTCGACCCGGGGCGAGTGCACGCGATCCACCTCGCCGTCGACCACGAGCGCTTCACGCCCGACGACGCGACTCGACGCGAGCCGTTCCTCTACTACCCGGCGCGGCCGTGGCCGCACAAGAACCACGCGCGGCTCTTCGAGGCGTTCGCCCTGCTGCGCCAGGAGCGGCCCGAGCTTCGGCTCGTGCTGACGGGCGCAGGCCACGACGTGGGCCGCCTGCCCGAAGGGGTCGAGGCGCGAGACGCGCCGCTCGCGGCGAGGATCGACCTCTACCGGCGCGCACAGGCGCTGGTCTTTCCGAGCTTCTACGAAGGCTTCGGCCTCCCGCCGCTCGAGGCGATGGCCTGCGGCTGCCCCGTCGCCGTCTCGGATGCCGGCTCGCTGCCCGAGGTCGTCGGCGACGCCGCCGTCCGCTTCGACCCGCACGACCCCGAGGCGATCGCGGCGGGCGTTCGTGAGGCGGTCGCGCGCGCGGATGAGCTCTCCGCACTCGGATTCGCCCGTGCCGCCCGCTTCACGTGGGACGCGACCGCGCGCGCCCACGACCGCGTCTACGAACTGGCGTCGGCCTGAAGCCGCTCCCGGTCGGCCGCGACGAGCATCCCGACGAGCTCCTCGAACTCGACCTCCGGCGCCCAGCCGAGCACCCGGCGGGCCTTGGAGGCGTCGCCGACGAGGTCGTGGAGCTCGGCCGTGCCGCGATAGAAGGACTCGTCGCTCGTCACGTGGTCGCGCCAGTCCAGCCCGACCGCGTCGAAGGCGCACGCGACGAGCTCCTCGACGCTCCGCGAGACCCCGGTCGCGACGACGTAGTCGCCCGGATCGTCGTGCTGGAGCATGAGCCACATCGCGCGGACGTAGTCGCCCGCGTAGCCCCAGTCGCGGCGGGCGGTCAGGTCGCCCAGCACGAGCTCGCGCTCGAGCCCGAGCGAGATCGCGGCGGCCGCGCGCGCGACCTTGCGCGGCAGAAAGTCGACAGGCCGAAGCGGCGACTCGTGGTTGTAGAGGATCCCGCAGCAGGTGAACATCCCGTACTGCCGCCGGTAGCTCGCCGAGATGAAGTGCGCGTACGCCTTGGCGACGCCGTACGGCGTCACCGGGCGCGGTGGGGTGTCCTCGGTCTGCGGCGTTTCGCGCGGCTCGCCGAAGATCTCGCTCGAGGAGGCCTGGTAGAAGCGGATCGACGGGTCGACCTCCCGGATCGCCTCGAGCATCGAGGTCGCCCCCACGGCGGCGAACTCGGCGGTCAGCACCGGCTCGTCCCACGAGCGCGGGACGAACGACGGCGCCGCGAGGTTGTAGACCTCCACGGGCCGCACACGGCGGAGGGCGGCCGCAAGCGACGCCTGGTCGAGCAGGTTCGCCTCGACGAGCTCGACACGGCCCGTGAGCGGGGCGAGCGCCTCTGCGTATGCCGAGGGATCGCGACGGACGACGCCGACGACCTCGTAGCCCTCGTCGAGCAGCAGGGCCGCGAGCAGCGAGCCGTCCTGCCCGCCGATCCCGGTGACGAGCGCCGTCCGTCCGCTCACCGCGGTTCCTCCGGGCGCGTCGCGACGGCAACGAGCCCGAGCCCCTCGCCGTTGGCCTCGAACGAGAAGCCGGCTGCTTCGACGAGCTCCCCGAGATCGCAACCGAAGTCCGTGTGCACCAGCATGTCGGCCTTCCGGGTGACGAGGCCGAAGGGGCCGCCACCTCGTCCGTGATGCTCGGGCGACAGCCCTGCCCGGGCGCGCGTCGCCTCGAGCGTCGTATCGATCGGCACGGTGAAGACGTGCCGTCCTCCGGGGCGGAGCACACGAAAGGTCTCCCGCAGCGCTCGGCGCGGATCCGGCACGTGCTCGAGGGTCTCGGAGGTCAGCACGAGGTCGAAGCTCTCGTCGGCCCAGCTCAACGCGTGGATGTCCTCCTCCGGGTACTCGACGTGGACATGCTGGGGCGCGTCGGCGAGGAACGGGTGCATCCGGCCGATGCTGTTGATCTCGGCGATCCGCAGGGCACGGAAGCCATCCTCGCGGACGAGGGAGGCGAGCGACGTCGCGGTCGCTCCGTAAAGCGCGACGAGGGCCTCGGCAATGCGACGCACGCGGAGGCTCGAGCCGCAGTGCTCGCAGAACATGCTCTCGCGCTCTGCGAGCCCCTGCCCCCAGCGTCGGGCGAGCTCGCGGGAGAGCACCCAGCGCTGGCGGATCTGTCGTCCCTCGACGCCACAGACGGTGCACGTGCCGACGCGATCGTGCCTCCGGTCGCCGAGCGGCCGCGCGTGGAGCAGGAGCCAGAGGCCGGGGTCTCGTCGCGGCGAGACCACCTCAGAGCTCCCTCTGGCCGAGGCGCCGGCGATGCGCGTCCATGAACCCGGCGAGCACGGCCCGCACGCCGCGAAGCGGGGCTTCCGAGAGGAGCGCCTGAACGCCGAACGCGGAGACAGCTTCTGCGCGGCGCCGCGCCGTGCCGAGACGACCGAGCGGTGCCGCCCGCTCGGCGACGACGAGCCCGTTGCGCAGCGCGTAGTAGACGGAGCCGGGCGATGAAGCGCCGCCTGACGAGGCGGAGACGCGATGGCGGACGACGCTCCCGGGGGCAACGAGGAGCTCGAGGCCGACTGCTCTCGCCCGCAGTGACCAGTCGACGTCCTCCGCATAGGCGAAGAGCGCCTCGTCGAGCCCGCCGACGCGGTCGAGCGCAGCCCGCGAGACGAGCATCGCCCCACCGCATGCGCGGTCGGTCGGATACGGCGGCGTGTCCTTCGGAAGCGGCGGCTTTCCGTAGCCGGAGTGCCTGCCCTGGTGGCCACGCCGCGGATCGTAGGTCGCACCCGCGTACCAGATCGTCTCCGCGCTCTCGTGGAGGATCTGGGAGCACACCGCCCCGACCGAGGCGTCCGCGGCTGCCGCGACGAGCGGCTCGATCGCGTCCGGGTCGATCGTCGCGTCGTTGTTGAGGAGGAAGACATGGTCGGCGCCGGTCGCACGCGCCCGCTCCAGCCCCGCGTTGACCCCGCCGGCGAACCCGCGATTCGTGTCGAGCAACAGGACCTCGACTGTCGGGTGACGCTCGGCGACGGCCGCTGCCGTCTCGTCGTGCGAGTGGTTGTCGACGACGATCACGTCGAGCTGCGGATACGTCGCCCGGGCGAGCGAATCGAGGCAGCGGAGCGTCAGCCCGCGCGCGTTCCAGCTGATGACGACGGCGGAGACCGTCACGCGAGCTCGCGGAGGTATGCCCAGGACGAGCGAAGACCGGGGGGGCGGATGACGACGACGACCGCCGCGAAGGCCAGTGTGCCGACAGCGGCCGCCGGAATTCCGTCGAGGAGGATCGCGGGCACGGCGTATGCCGCCGTGACCATCCCGGCGACGGTTGCGGCAGCAATCATAAGCTCGGCGAGGGCGACGCGCAGCGCATCGAGCAGATGGAGCATCCAGGCGAGCGCGACGGCGGTCGAGACGGCCAGCGCCGCGACGAGACCCCAGAGCCCGGCGATCGCCTGCCCGGCAACGGCTAGCGGCAGGTGAAGCCCGAGCACGGCGAGCGCGGCGAGCGGGAGCGACGAGGCGCGCCCGGCGACGAAGACCACCGGGAACGTCACCGAGACACCAACCGAGACCACCATCCACAGTGCCAGCGCGACGACGAGCCACCCGATCTCCTCCCCCACGTCCGTCGCGTACGCTCCTCCGAGGACGGCCTGGAGGATCGTGCTGCCCGCCACGGCGAAAACGCCCGCCGTCGCCCCGATCGCGAGCAGGGCGAGCCACGACGACGCGTCGACGTGTGCAGCGACGCGTCGGCCGTCGACGCCCGCCCGGGAGAGAGGCACGGACGTAACGAGGCCGAGCGACGAGGCGGTGACCGCGACGACCGCTGCACCCACGAGGTAGGCATACCCGAAGCTCGTCACGTCACCAACGCCCCCGAGGGCCGCGATGGGAAGGCATATGACGTAGACGGCCTGGAGCGCGAACGGCAGCGCAGCACCGGAGAGGAGCTCGCGCAGTCTCGTGCGCGTGCCCCCCGTGCGCGGCCGGACGGCGGTGCCGGGCATCTGCTCGCGCCGCGCGCGGCGCGCGAGCGCGAGCGCCGGGACGAGCGTCGCGATCACGGCGTTGAGCGCCATTCCCCAGGCGACCGCGATGACCCCGTTCTCGTCGATCCGGAGCAGGATCAGGACGAGCCCGACGACCGAGCCCGTGACGTAGCCGACGGCCGGTGTCGTGTAGTCGTCGAGTGCGGCGAACGCGCTCGCGAAGAGGCCGGCGGCGAACTGCCCGAGCGCGGCCACGAGGAGCCACGGGAGCGTGCTCGCCGCAGCGTCGCGAGCCTCCTCGGGGCCGAAGCCCGTAAGGAGCGCTGCAAAGGGCTCGGCCGCGAGCGCGCCGACGAGCACAATGGGGACGGCGACGAGGGCGAGCGCTCCCGCGTACGCGACGGTCTCGACCGAAAGTCGTCGGTCGTCGCGCGCCCGGGCGAGCGGCGGCAACACGGTCACCCGCATCGCGGTTGCCGCCAGCCCCAGCACGATGAACACGCCGTAGGAGGCGAAGAACCCGTCGGTCTCGGCGGTGCGCCCGAGCTCGCGCGCGATGATCACGCCGACGACCGCGGCGAGCCCCGTCTGGACGGCGAGCGCGACGGCGGTCACGGCGCCCGTCGCGAGAGAGCCCAGTCCGGCGGAGGCGCTACGCTTGCTCACCGACGCGGAAGCCTACGCACCGTGTCAGCGACCACCGTGCTCAACGACAGCGTCTGGACAGCGGGCGACCTCGAGGACCTCCGGCGCGAGTTCGCCGACGTCTACGGCGGCCGCACCGTCCTCGTCACCGGCGCGGACGGCTTCATGGGCTCGCATCTGACCGAGGCGCTCTGCGCGCTCGACGCCAAAGTGCACGCTTTCGTCCGCGCGACCTCGAGCGGAGCGCTCAACAACATCGGGCATCTCCGCAACGAGCTCAAGGTGCACTTCGCGGACCTCACCGACCGAACCTCGATCGATTACCTCGTGCGCGAGCTCTGCGACGCGCCCGACCGGCCCTACGTCTTCCACCTCGGTGCGCAGGCACACGTCGGCGAGTCGTGGCACCGGCCGTACGAGACGATCATGGCGAACACGGTCGGCACGCTCAACCTGCTGCAGTCGATCGTCGACTGGGGACTCGAGGTCGAGAAGTTCGACACGGCCGGCACCTCGGAGGAGTACGGGAACGTGCGCGACGACGTCTCGGAGCACCACACGTTCGACGACGCCGGCTCGCTGATCCTCCACGAGCGCTCGCCGATCAACCCGAAGTCGATCTACGCGACCGCCAAGGTCGCGGCGGACTTCCTGACGATGAACTACCACGACGCGTACGGCCTGCCGGGCGTCGTGACGCGGATGTTCAACAACTACGGGCCGCGCCAGAACCCGCGCTACGTGACCGGCACGATCATCACCCAGGCGCTCGTGCGACCCGAGATCGAGCTCGGCGCACTCGACCCGCTCCGCGACTTCTGCTTCTGCACCGACGGCGTGCGCGGCCATCTGATGGTCGCGGCGAAAGGACGTCCGGGCGACGTGTACGTGTACGGCCAGGGCTCGAACATCTCGATGGCCGACTGGGCCGACCTGATCCTGAAGACGGGTGTCGAGCAGGGCCTCTGGCCCGACGACCGTCACATCGTCACGGTCGACGCGCGCAAGCGGCCGGGATCGAGCGACGTGATGGCGCTTCGCGTCGGTCACGAGAAGCTCACGGCCGAGACCGGCTGGCAGCCACGAGTCTCGTGGGAGGAGGGCGTCCTCCGCACGATCCGCTGGTACGCCGAGCACCGCGACCGCTGGCTCGGCCGCGTCGACTGGCTGCCGACGGGCTCGCCGCAGCTCTCGCGGACGCCGTGAGCCAGCTCCTCTTCTCGGGGACTGGCCCCGGAGGGGCCTGTCCCCCGCGCACACGACAGCCGGTAGCGCGGGGGTCAGTCCCCTGCGGGGACAGATCCCGAGGACGCGCATGAGCCGCATCCTCGTCACCGGCGCCGGTGGCTTCCTCGGGTCGCGCCTGGTCGAGCGTCTCGAGGACGACGCACACGATGTCGTCGCGGCTCGTCGCTCCGACTACGACCTGACCTCGATGCACGACACCGAGCGGCTCTTCGCGGACGCATCGCCGGAGCTCGTCTTCCACCTCGCCGCGGAGGTCGGGGGCATCGGCGCCAACCGCGCCAACCCGGGGCGTTACTGGTACGCGAACCTCATGCTGGGTGCCCATGTGCTCGAGCAGGCGCGTCTCCACGAGACACCGAAGCTCGTGATCGTCGGCACGGTCTGCGCCTATCCGAAGCTCACGCCGGTGCCGTTTCGCGAGGACGAGCTCTGGAACGGCTACCCGGAGGAGACGAACGCGCCGTACGGCGTCGCAAAGAAGACGATTCTCGTCGGGGCGCAGGCGTATCGCGAGCAGTACGGAACGAATGCGGTCTTCCTGCTCCCCACGAACCTCTACGGGCCGGGCGACAACTTCGACCTCGCGAGCTCGCACGTGATCCCCGCCCTGATCCGGAAGATGGTCGAATCGCCCGACGAGGTCGTGCTCTGGGGCGACGGGTCGCCGACTCGCGAGTACCTCTACGTCGACGACTGCGTCGAGGGTCTCGTCGCTGCCGCCGAGCGCTACGACGGGCCTGAGCCGGTCAACCTCGGCACCGGGGTCGAGACCTCGATCAGGGAGACGGCCCAGCTCGTCGCGGAGGCGGTCGGCTTCGACGGCTCGATCGTCTGGGACACGTCGATGCCGAACGGCCAGCCCCGTCGGAGCCTCGACGCCTCCCGCGCGCGCGAGTTCTTCGGCTGGGAGGCCCGCACGCCGCTCCGCGAGGGGATCGCGCAGACCGTCGCCTCGTTCCGCGCCGCCGTCGCGTGAGCACGGCGACAACGGCGGCGCCCCGACTTCGGCCCGCCGTTGCGGCGCTCGGCAGGATGGCAACCTGGCTCGATCGCCACGTCATCGTCGCGCTCGGCGCGATCGTCGCGACCCAGATCCTCGCAACGGTCGCGCTCTTCTTCTCCGTCAACCGCAACGGCTGGCTCACGTACCAGGGTGGCGACCAGATCTGGCTCGTCACCTCGGGCTGGCTGCTCGGGGACGGGGAGGTCGGGTACGCCCTGACGGCTCACGGCTGGCCGATGCTGCTCGCCCCCTTGACCTGGCTCACCGGCTCGAGTCATGTCGAGTTGCTGCCGCTCACGACGGTGCTCCAGGTGGGTGTTCTCGGGCCGATCGCGACACTCGCCGTCTACGACATCGGCGCGCGGGTTGCGGGGCGCCTCGCCGGCCTCTGGTGCGCAGCCGTGCTCGTCGCGGCGCCCTTCGCAGCGATCCCGTACTTCGTCGACAACTACCACGATCGCTGGGTCGACCAGGTGCTCCCGCAGGGGCTCGGGCTCACCCAGCAGGCCGACTTTCCGTCGATCGTCGCGATCCTGGTCTCGGCGGCGCTCACCGTGCGAGCGCTGAAGGCCGCCGCGTACCGCGAAGCGCTTCTGGCCGGGACGTTTGCGGGGGTGGCGCTCGCGCTCAAGCCGGCGAACGCGCTCTACCTCGGCGGCCCCGCGCTCGCGTTCCTGCTCGCCCGGCGGTGGAGCCACGCAGCGATCTTCGCCGTCGCGCTCGGTCCGGCGCTTCTCGCGCTCACGATCTGGAAGGCGAAGGGCCTCGACCAGGTGCCGCTCTTCACACAGGAGGAGCTCCGGCTCGCCGCAGGCGCCGCAGAGCCCGTCGTCGGTTCTCTCACCTCGTGGTTCGACCGCACCGTGAACCTCGATTTCGACGTCTGGAAGGAGAACATGTCGAACCTGCGCGAGTTCAGCTGGAGCGCCCGGGTGCTCCAGTGGCTCCCGCTCGCGGGCGCGCTGGCGGTTGCCCGCCGCTCGCTTCCGGCCGCCGGCCTGCTCCTCGGGTGGTTGCTCGGATACGTCGTCGTCAAGGGGGCTGCCGACGTCGCAACGGTCGAATCGGGCAGCTACTGGCGGTTGATCATGCCGGCGCTGCCCGCGTTCGTCCTGCTCTCCGCCGCGGTTCCGCTTCTCGTTCCCACGGCGATGCGGAGGTTGGAGCCGCGGCTCGCGCCGCGCCCGGCTCGAGCGCCGCGCTGGCGGACGACCATCGCAGTCGTCGTGCTCACCGGCCTCGTACCGATCGCCTGGCTCGTCGCAGCGAGCATCTCGTACGTCTCGAAGCAGCCGAACGGCGTGTTCGTCGCGGACGAGGTGGTTGTCGCGGAGATCGGCGTCCCGGCCGACGCGGACGTCGTCGAACTGACCGTGGTGCGAGCCGCGGCGGGCAACGAGCTCCGCTGGGCGGACTCGACGACGCGTGCGCGCACCTTCTACCGCGTCTACCGCGCGTCGAGCACGAAGGGGTTCTCGGACCTGAGCTGCGAGACCGCAGACGCGCAGCAGTGTCACCTTCGCGCCGAGACCCTCCTGACGACGCGCAACCGGTCGTTCCTCGACCGCGATCCGCCCGCGGACGCGTTGTACCGGGTCGGGGTGGCGGCGAACTGGCTCGACGATCAGAGACGCGGCGACGTCTTCGCGATCAGCCCGCCCGTCCTTCCGTCGGCTGGAGCTCCGTAACGTCATCCTCGACGTCGAGGCTCGAGACCGTCGTCCGCTCGACGGCGTCGAGCCGTGCGCGAAGAAGTGCGACCTCCTGTGCGAGCAGCACGTTGTCGTCGGTCAGCCGCGAGAGAACGGTCGAGTAGTGGAGGAGGACGGCGATCACGAACATGATCGCCGCCGCGAAGAGGATCGCCGGTGGGTACGTGCCGACGCCGAGCCATCCCGCGATCGTGTTCAGGCCGCCGCGCCAGAGCGCGAGCACGAGCAGGGCGATGCCGGTCACGAGCCAGAGGAGCGCGTACCGCTCCTTCAGCCTCCGCCCGCGGATCAGCTCGAGGATGATGAGCAGCAGCAGCCCTGCGCCGATCGCGGCCGCGATCGAGATCCTGACCGGCGTCATCTCGGATCCTCCTGGGAGGGCACGGTCGACCGGCGGGCCATCGCGACGAGGAGCGCGAGCGTCACCTTGATCGCGTAGTAGATCGAGCTGAGGAACGTGATCGACGACGAGCCGTGCTCGCGCTCGCGCATTCGGACGGGAACCTCGAGCAGACGCAGACGGTGCTTGAGGAGCAACACGGTCGCCTCGACCTCGGGATAGTCGCTCGGGTAGTCGCGGGCGAAGAGCACGATCGCCTTGCGGTTCAGGGCCTGAAACCCCGAGGTCGTGTCGGTCACCTGCTGCCGCGAGAGAAGCGACACGAGCCGCGCGAACCACGTGATCCCGAGTCGTCGGCCGAGCGGTGGGCGGTACGTGTCATTCGTATCCCGGAAGCGGGAGCCCGTGACGACGTCGGCCTCGTCGCGCCCGAGCGGCTCGAGCAGCTTGCGGAGCTCGGAGGCGTCGTGCTGGCCGTCGCCGTCGAGCCGCACGGCCACGTCGTAGCCCTGCTCGAGCGCGTACCGGAATCCCGTCTGCACGGCGGCCCCGATTCCGAGGTTGAACGGCAGCCGGACGACGGCCGCCCCCGCCGCCCGCGCCACGTCGGGGGTCGTGTCGGTCGAGCCGTCGTCGACCACGACGACGTCGATCGACGGATCGAACGCATGGATCTCCTCGACGACCGCTCCGATCGCGCCCTCCTCGTCGAAGGCCGGTACCACCGCGACGACGCGGCCGGTCACACCGGCACTGCCGACTCGAGCCCGAGCAGCCGCAGCACTTGGCGGGCGCGGTGCGCATAGGTGTGCTCGTCGAGCACGCGCTCGCGCGCCCGCTCGCCCATTGCCTCTGCCTCGCCTGGGTCGTCGAGCAGCGCGTGGTACGCGTCGAGGGCCTCGTCGGCGTTCTCGACGACGAGGAGCTCGCGACCCGGCTCGAACCACCGCTCGAGGCCCGCATGAGGATTCGAGACGATCGCCGCGCCTGCGGAGGCGAGCTCGAACGGCCGGCAGGTCGAGGAGCCGTCGACGGTCGCATGCGAGCGGCGCGTGATGTTGAGGTTGATGCGGGCAGACGAGATCGCGCGCGCGAAGACGTTGAACGGGACGTCGCCGATCTGCCTGGCGCGGCCCAGGTCACCCTGGAAGTCTCGGCCGCCAAGTCCGAAATCGATCCGCGGATCGCGTCGCGAGGGCTCGCCGACGAGCGCCGCCATCCACTCGCGCCGGAACTTGTCGCCGTAGCCGTAGAAGAAGAC
>Ga0183260_10001908_pt1 | contig 17383 bp, 19 predicted proteins | sample AntDrymUQ4972206_2_FD_129768 | JGI IMG/M metagenome (GOLD analysis project Ga0183260, IMG submission 129768) | Polar desert sand microbial communities from Dry Valleys, Antarctica - metaG UQ497 (22.06) (version 2) (version 2) | ecosystem: Environmental > Terrestrial > Soil > Desert | place...
GCAGCGCCCGCACGACCACCGCCCGTCAGGCAGCTTCCACGCCACGGCCGAGCGACACAGCGGACAGCACAAGCCCTCCGGCCAGCGCAGCCAGTCCAAGTAGTCCAAGCATGCCGCGTCGCTGGGGTACCACGCGCGGACCTCGGCGTATGAACCCGGGTACTCCACTCCCGCCCTCGGCGATCCGCCCGACACATCACCAGCCTACTGCACCGAGATGGAGGACCCATTTTGTCGAGATCATCCTGAACACCAGCTAAACCACGTCGCTCGGCACGTGGAGAACCCCGCCGCCCGAGACCCCGCGGTTATGCTCGGCGACAGTGTCCGGTGACTTCGGCCTGCCCCCGACATTCGAGGTCTCCGAGCACTCGGTGGACGCCGACACGCACGTGATCGCCATCCGGGGCGAGTTCGACCTCGGGACCGCGTCGTCCTTCAGCGAGCCGCTCCTCGCGGCCATCGACGCCGGCAAGACCAAGGTGGTCGCCGATCTGACCGAGGTGGTCTTCATCGGCTCCAACGGGCTGGCGACGCTGCTCGAGGGGCTGCGGCGACTGGTCCGGCGGGGCGGCCGAATGGCGGTCGTCACGGCGAACCCGACCGTGCTGCGGATGTTCGAGATCACCCACACGGACTCGACCTTCGCCATCTTCTCCGACCGCGAGGGTGCGCTGGCGAGCTTCGGCTAGGCGCGGCAGTCGGCGCAGGCGCCGTGGAGCACGACCTCGTGCTCGTCGACCGCGAAGCTGACCCGGCGCGAGAGCTGCTCGATGGTGCGCTCGAGCTCTGAGTCCTCGAACGGGATCACCGTGCCGCAGCTGTCGCAGACCATGTGGTGATGGTGATCGCCGCTGGGCTCCAGGCGCTCGTAGCGTGCCATGCCGTGGCCCACGTCGAGCCGACCGACGAGACGCAGGTCGGCGAGCTGCTCGAGCGCGCGGTAGACGCTCGCCCGGGCGACGGCGCGGCCCTCCGAGCGCAGCCGCTCCTCGATCTCGTGGGCGCTCAGGGCGCAGTCCTCGCGATCGAGCAGCTCGACCACGGCGCTGCGCGCGCCGCCCCGCCGGAAGCCCGCGGAGTGCAGGCGCTCCAGCGCGTGCTCAGCCCAGCGGTGCCTGGCGTGCGCGGCCATCGGTTCGAAGGGTAGTCGCGGTGGCGACGCCGGCGTAGGCCAGGACCATGGCCGCGGCGATCGAGGCGCCCGCCGCGGTATTGAGGTGGTAGCTCGCGTAGAGGCCGGCGATCCCGCAGGCCACGCCGATGGCGGCGGCCAGCCCCATCATGGGCGCCACCCGGTGCGCGAGAAGGCGGGCGGTCGCGGCGGGCCCGACCAGTAGGGCGACGACGAGCAGGTTCCCGAGGCCCTGCACCGCGACGAGCAGCGCGACGGCGAGGGCGACGAGCACCGCCGCGTCCGCCGCGAAGGGCGCGATCCCGAGCCCGCGTGCGCTCGCGCGGTCGAAGGCGACCGCCAGCAGGCGCGGGTGAAGCACCCCAAGGGCGACCAGCAGGGCGACGACGAGCACGGCTGCGATCAGCAGGTCTACGTCGGTGAGGCCGAGCACGTCGCCGAAGAGCAGACCCTGCAGTCCGGGCGGGGTCTCCGCGCTGAGCGCGAGGAGCGCCCCGAGCCCGAAGAGCGAGGTGACCACGATGGCGACCGGCGTGTCGCGATCGAGCCCCGGGACCCGGGCGGCGAGCGCGACGGCCAGCGCGGCCGCCAGCAGGCCGCCCGCCGCCCCGAGCAGCAGCGGGAGCCCGAGCAGCGCCGCGAGCACCAAGCCGGGGAAGAGCCCGTGCGACAGCGACTCGGCGCCGTAGGCGAGCCCGTAGAAGACGATCCAGCACCCCAGGACACCGCCGGCGACGCCGATGAGCGAGACCTCGGCGATGGCGCGCAGGGTGACCGGATCGCGCCAGGGATCGAGGATCGCGTCGATCATGGGTGGTGAAGCAGGCCCGCCCGCCCGCGCCAGGGGTCGAGGATCGCGTCGATCATGGGTGGTCGTGGTGGTGGGGGGGCAGGATGGCCCGCGACTCTTCCTCGCCCTCGCCCTCGCGGGGGAGATCGACGAGCGCCGCGCCGTAGGTCGCCTCAATCGTGGCGCGGTCGAGTGCAATCGCGGGCGGACCGAAGGCGATCTGACGGCGGTTGAGGCAGAGGACGAGGTCCCATTCCCGGGCCTGGACGAGGTCATGGGTGGCGATCATGAGGCCGTGGCCGCGCTGCGAGAGGCGGTCCAGCAGCGCGGTCAGACGCTCCGTGCTGGTCGCGTCGAGCCCTCCGTAGGGCTCGTCCAGGAGCAGCAGGAGGGAATCCTGCACTAGCGCCCGGGCGATGAGCACCCGCTGGCGCTGGCCGCCTGAGAGCTCTCCGAACGGCGCGTCCGCGTGCTCGCGCAGGGCGACGGTGTCGAGCGCCTCGAGCGCGCGGCGGCGATCGTCGCGGCTCGGCCGCCGCCACCACGGCAGCCTGGACAGCGCGCCCATCAGGGCCACGTCGAGCGCCGTGACGGGGAAGTCCAGGCGGGAGCGGTCGGTCTGCGGGACGGTGGCCACCGAGCCTTCGACGCGCAGCGAGCCCGCCGAAGGGGAGAGCTCGCCGAGGATCACGCGAAAGAGCGTCGTCTTGCCACCGCCGTTGGGCCCCAGGAGCCCGACGCGGTCACCGGGCGCCACCGCGAACGCCGCGTCGCTGATGACCGGCGGCCCGCCATAGCCTGCGGCCAGCCCCTGCGCGGTGACGAGCGGCCCGCCCCCGTAGCTCACAGCCCCGCGATCTCGCAGCCGCGCGCACCGCCCGTGAACCCCCGCACCATCGCGTCCGCGTTTACCAGCTCCATCTTGAGGTAGGTGTCGCCGCTCGAGCCCTTGGGGCCGAGGCTGTCGCCGTAGAGCGTGTACCGCGAGGTCGCGCCGGTCTCGCGCGCGATGGCCTGGGCGGTGCGGGCGTTGACCGACTCCTCCGGGAAGACCGCCTTGACGCCCTCACGCGCGATGACCTGCCGCAGGCCGGCCAGCTCGCCGGCCGACGGCTGGGCCTGGGTGGTCTGGGAGGGGATCACCGCGCCGACGACCTCGATCCCGTAGCGCTTGGCGAAGTAGCCGAAGGCGTCGTGGTCGGTGACGAGCTTGCGCTGACTGGGCACGACGGCGCTCATGCAGCGCTGGATTCCCCGGTCCAGTGCCCTGACCTTGAATAGGTAAGCGGCTGCCCGCCGCTCGTAGCCCGGGCTGGCGCCGGGGTCGGCTTTTGCGAGCGCGTCGCGGATCGCCATCACCGCGGCTTGCACGTTGGCGGGGTCGTGCCACCAGTGCGGGTCATACCGGGAGGCCTCCTCGCCCTCGGCCTCGCCGGGCACCCGGTCGACGAGGCGCTCGCCGAGGTCCACGACGCCGGGGTCGCCCCCGGACTGCTCGACGACGTCGCCCATCCAGCGGTCGAGGTTCTGCCCGTTGGTGAAGACCAGCCTCGCGCCGGCGGTGTCGCGGACGTCGGCGGGGCGCGGCTCGAAGTCGTGGGCGTCGGCGTTGGGCGGGAGGATCCCGACCACGTCGGCGCCGGGCCCGGCGACCGCGCGGACGATGTCGGCGAGCTGGGTGGTGGTGGCGACCACCTCGGTCTCGCCGCTCCCCGCGTCAGCTTGACCTCCGCATGCTGCGAGGCCCAGCGACGCGACTACCGCGGCGCTCACCACGACGCGCCGCGCCGTGCGACGCGAACCAAGCCCGCGGACGAGGAGTGCGAGCACGAACACCCCCCCGGAGAGCACCGCGATCGTCGCGCCCGGGGGCGCGTTGCTCTGGGCGGAGAGCCACATCCCGGCGACGCCCTCGACGACCACCAGCGCCACGGTGGCCATCTGCCACCGCGCCAGCGGCAGCGCCCACAGCCGCGTCGTGGCGGCGGGCACGACCAGCAGCGCGGTGGCCAGCAGCGCTCCAACCGCCGACAGCGAGGCCACTGCGGCGAGCGCCACGAGGAGGAGCAGCGCAAGATCAAGCCGGGCGGTCGCAAGCCCGGACTGCCGCGCCGCACCCTCGTCGAATCCGGCCGCAACCCATCGCTTGCCAAGCGCCAGGCTGGCGCCGAGGGCGAGTGCGCTCACCACCGCCGCGATCACGACGTCGGCGCGGTCGACGAGCAAGAGGCTCCCGAACAGGAGCGTCTCGACGTTGCCCCCTGAACGAAATACGTCGCTGGCGAGCAGGATCCCGCCCGCGAGCGCGCCGACCAGCACCAGCGCGGTCAGCGTGTCGTAGCCCGGGCGCCGCCGGGCGGCAAGCGCTCCCATGGCCATGGCGAAGAGGACGGCGGCTCCCAGCGCGCCGAGTGCGGGGGCAAAGCCCAGTCCGTTGGCGAGGACGAGCCCGGGGAAGGCGGCCGTCCCGACGGCGTGCGCGTAGAAGGCGAGCCCGCGCAGGACGATCCACGTCCCCACCAGGCCGGCGCCGAGGGCGAGGGCGACGATCTCCAGCATCCCGCGCTGGACGAAGGGGAGCGTGAAGGGCTCGAGCACCGCGCAAAGCACGCTATCAAGAATGAGACCAAGTCTCATTGCGTCCCAGACAATGGCGCGTCCCCGGTGTCCCGTGGCGCGAGCGCTCGTTTGCGAGCGTAGGTTTCCCGGTAGGGAAGAGCACATCAGCGGCTTGAACAGGAGGACGGCGATGGCGGAGCAACGCACGGAGACGGGATCAGACGCGGCGGTTGCGCGACGCAGCGGCGCCGGCGGCGACGCGGCGGTTGCGCGCCGTGGCGCCGACAGCGACACCGCGGTCGGGCGCCGCAGCGGCGCCGGCGGCGGCGGGACGCCGCTCGACACCGAGCGCGGGAAGACGACGATCGCCGACGGCGTCGTCACGAAGGTGGCTGCAATCGCCGCGCGCGAGGTGCCGGGCGTCTACGTCCTCGGCGGCGGCGCGGCGCGCGCGCTCGGGGCGATGGGCCAGCGCGTCGGGATCAGCGACGAGCGCACGCAGGGTGTCAGCGTCGAGACCGGCGAGAGCGAGGCGGCGGTCGACCTCACGGTGGTGATCGAGTACGGCGAGTCGATCCCGCAGGTCGCAGAGCTTCTGCGCGACAACATCTCCAAGCGCATCGAGGGGATCACCGGGCTGAGGGTCACCGAGGTCAACATCACCGTCAACGACCTGCACTTCCCCGGCGACGACGAGCAGCAGCCGGAGGAGCCCCGCCGGGTCGAGTAGGCGCGATGCCCGCTCCGACCGCCGGCCAGCCACCTACGACGACGCGCGCCGAGCTGGCGAGGCTCGCCGCCCGGGTCGCGGCGAAGACGACCGGGGTGGTTCGCCTGAGCGCTGGGACGCCGCCCGTCCACGTGACCGACGTTCCGGGCCGGCGACTGGAGGGCGTCAGCGTCGTCGCGGCGCAGCCGGGGTGCTACGAGGTGACCGTCTGCCTGGTGGCGCTCCCCATCGCCCTCCCTGAGCTCGCCGAGGAGCTCCGCGAGGGCGTACGCGAGGGCGCCCGCATCACCGGCCTGGGCGACGCCCTCGGCGCGATCGAGGTGCGGGTAGAGGACGTCGTCACGGATCCTCCGGCGGGGCTCCTTCCTTGATCCTCCTGCGTGCGCTCGTGCGCGTGGTGACCCTCGTGCTGCTCATTGCCCTCTCGCTCGCCGGCCTCGCCGCCGCGCTCGCGTGCATTCGGGCCGGCACGGGGCCGCTCAGCATCCCGTGGCTCGCCGACATAGCTCATCTGCCCGAGCTGCGCGACGAGGTGGGCGGCTGGCTCGACGACCTCGAGGCCGACGGCCCACTGGCGCGGAGGTCGGCGCTGGGCGGCGCGGCGGCGATGACGCTCGGCCTCCTCCTTCTCGCGGGGCTGGTGATTCCCCGTCGGGAGCGCCTGGTCACGCTGTCCCGCGGGCGCCACGGCCGACTTCTCGCCCGCCGCCGGCCCCTCGGCCAGATCTCCAGCGCGCTCGTGGAGCAGGTTCGCGGCGTCACACAGACCAAGGCGAGAGTCCGCCCTCGGCGCCGGGGCGGTGGGACCGTCAAGGTGCGTGCCGAGAGGTCGCCCTCGGCGGACGAGCGCGACGTCCGCGGCCGGGCCAAGGACGCGCTGGACGAGCTGACCAGCGGCTTCCGGCTGCGGGCGAAGGTCCGCACTCGCCTGGGCGGGAAGGCCACCCGGGTGCAGTGATGCTGCGCCAGCGCCTGCGCACCCGCACCCGCAAGCTCGTCATCATCGGGCGCGCGCTCCTGCTCCTCGTGGTCGCTGCCCTCGTCTTCTACGGGCTGATGGTCATCCTGCTCGCTCTGAAGATCGCCCCCGAGAGCGTCGACTCCGTCAGCGGCTACCGGTCGGCGTTCGACGAGCTCTCGTTCCTGACCCCGAGCGACGTCGACGGGCCCGTCCGCGCGAGCGTCGCGATCGCCGGGGTGCTCGCCTTCCTGCTCTTCGGGTGGCTCGCCTTCAAGGAGCTTCCGCGTCCCTACCTGGCTCGCGGCGACGTCGAGCTGGCGAGCGGCGAGCGCGGCGAGCTATTGGTCGAGCCGCGCGCGATCGAGCGCGCGGCCGAGATCGCGGCGTGCGAGAATCCGTCGGTCAGCTCGGCCAGCGGTCGCTACGGAACCGACGACCTCGAGATCGCGGTCTCGGTCCGCCGCGCGCGCGGCCTGCCAGAGACACTCGACGACGTGCAGGAGCGCGTGCGCGCGAGCCTGGAGCGCCACGGGCTTCCCGCCGTCCCCGTCAACGTGAACCTCACCGGCTATGACCGCCGGCAGAGAAGGGAGCTCGACTAGATGAACCCCAAGCACTTCGCCGCGCTGCTCGGCTTCGCCTCCGTCGCGGCGTGGATCGCCTTCGGCTTCGGCAACGCCCTCCTGTGCCTCCTCGGTGCGGCGGTCTTCTACGCAGCCGCGGCGGTGGCCCAGGGCGAGATCGACCTTGCCCACTTACAGGACCGTATCCAGGGCGCGCGGGACACCTCGTCGCCCCCGCCGACCTACCCCTCGCCGCCTCGGTCGAGCACGCCGCGCGTGCGCTGAGCCTGAGCCCCCGCCGGCCGAGCGCCGGCAGCCGGCGCTAGGCTCGCCGGTGACCGACTCGTGCCCGCGCTCGACGAGACCATTCGCGACCTCCTGTGCGTCCCCCGGACGTGGGCGATCGTCGGCTGCTCGCCCGACCCGGCGCGCGACAGCCACCGGATCGCCGCTTTCCTCAAGGAGCGGTGCAACGTCGTGGTCCCCGTCAACCCGAAGGCCACCGAGATCCTCGGCGAGCGCTGCTACGCGACCCTTCGCGAAGTCCCGGACCCTGACGCCATCGACGTCGTCGACATCTTCCGCCGGACCGACGCGGCTGGCGTCCACGTCGACGAGGCCATCGAGATCGGGGTGTCGGTGGTGTGGATGCAGCTCGGCGTCATCGACCGCCATGCGGCCAAGCGGGCCGAGTCGGCCGGGCTGCGGGTGATCATGGATCGCTGCCCGGCGATCGAGGCCCGCCGGCTCGGGCTCTGACGGTCAGCCGGCGGTTGCCGCCGCCTCGCCCGCGTCGAGCGGCGGATCGCGCTCGTCCTCGCCCGTCTCGCGCTCCTTCTCGCCCTCGGGTGGGCGCAGCCGGCCGCTGTAGAAGAGGTACTCGCGCACGGCGATCTGGATCGAGGCCGCGGCGGGGATCGCGAGCAGGGCGCCGATCACGCCGAACAGCGCGCTTCCGCACAGGACGGAGGCCAGCACGATGAACGGCTCGACCTGGACCTGGCGCGCCTGGATGCGCGGCTGGATCACGTTGTTCTCGACCTGCTGGTAGACGACGGACCACACGACCCAGATGATCGTGACCGTCGGGAAGTCCTGGAAGAGGGTCACCAGTCCGACGAGGACGGCGCCGATGGTGGCGCCGATGAGGGGGATGAGGTCGAGCACGAAGATCACGAGCGCAAGCGCGAGCGGATAGGGCACGCCGAGGATGACCAGGACGATCCAGCTCGTGACCCCCGCGATGAGCGCTTGGAGCAGCGCGCCGCGCACGTAGTTGCCTACCGCAGCGCCGATCCGGTCGAAGAGCCGGTCGAGCAGGTCGGCGCGGGCAGGCGGGTGAAGGCGCAGGAACGCCGCCCGCCAGCGGGGCGCGGCCCCGATCATGAACACGCTGAGGATGAGGATGGTGATCAGCGCGAACACGCTCGAGATCAGGCGGGCGCCGACGTCGGCGAGCGTCCCCGCCGCGTCGCCGACCTTGCCCGGGAGGTCGGCCGCGCCCTCCTGGACCTTCGACGTCAGGTCGTACTTGTCGTCGAGCTCCTGGAGGCGCTGGTTGCGCTGGGCGAAGTCGTTGAGGTCGTTGGCGTACCGGGGCGCGCTGCGCGCGAGGTTGCCGCCCTGCTCGACGATTGGCGGGACGAGGACGGCGAGCATCGCCGCCGGCACGAGAATGACGCCGAGGTAGACCACCGCGATTGCGAAGCCCCGCCGTCTCAGGCGGCGCTGCAGGAGGTCGACCGGGCCTGCGACGGCGATGGCGATGAACCCGGCGATGATCATCCAGCCGATCGGCTTGCGCAGCAGGTAGACGATGACCAGCGCGAGCGCCGCGCCGATGACGACGAGGATCACACGGATGATCGTCGCCGGGGCGAGCGCTCCGGGAGCCGAGCGGGACAGCAGCGGAGCACCCTCGCCGACGAGCTGGTCCGCCTCGGCCCGTTCTTGTGGGTCCTTCTCGGGCACCGTGCCGAAGGCTACGGCGGCGGTCGGATGGGCAACCCGCGCCGGTCTCTAACCGACCGGCGGCGCAGTTCATGTGGGCTAAAGACGCGCGGCCTACCGTGTGGGCGGTGTCAGTCGTCGTCGCCCGGGGGCTCGTCAAGCGCTTCGGCGACGGGCGCTCCGCCCGCAGGGTGCTCGACGGGGTCGACCTCGACGTCGCCGCCGGCGAGCTCGTCGCGGTGGTCGGCCCGTCGGGCTCGGGGAAGTCGACGCTGCTGCACCTCATCGGGGCGCTCGACCGGGCGGACGGCGGCTCGATCGAGGTGGCGGGCCGGCGGGTCGACGGTCGCCCCGAGCGTGAGCTGACCCGCCTGCGCCGCGAGCACATCGGCTTCGTCTTCCAGTTCTTCCACCTCGTGCCCGAGCTCACAGGCGAGGAGAACGTGCTGCTGCCCGCGCGGGCCAACGGCGGCGGCGCGGCGGCCTCGCGGCGGGCGCGGCGGCTCATCGAGGAGCTCGGGCTGGGCGAGGCGGCGCGGCGGCGCCCGCCCGAGCTCTCGGGCGGCGAGCAGCAGCGCCTTGCCCTCGCCCGCGCGCTGGTCAACGAGCCCGCCATCGTGCTTGCCGACGAGCCGACCGGCAACCTCGACGCGCGCGCCGGTCACAGCGTCCTCGACCTCCTCCGTGCGGTGCCTGACGAGCGGCGCGGCGCGCTGCTCGTCACTCACGACCCGGCGGCCACGGCGATCGCCGACCGCGTCGTGCGGATGGTCGACGGGCGCCTGGAGTCTTGAGAGCTGCGCTCATCCTCGCCGTCGCGCGGCTGCGAGCGGCTCCGGGCCGCGCGGCGCTGGCGGGCCTGGGGATCCTCGCGGCGGGCGCGATGACCGGGACCGCGATCACCATCGCCGTCTCGCTCTCGGGCGGCTTTGACCGCGCGGCCGATCGGGCGGACCTCCCCGACGTGACCGCCCGCTTCCGCGAGCGCGGGCCCGCCGAGCTCGACCAGCGGATCCGGGCGCTGCCCAACCTGGCCTCGCGCTCCTACCGCCTCGAGGTCACCGACGTTCCCCTCTCGGGCGGCGGGCGCTCGACGCGGTCCGGGGCGGTCGAGGTGCTGCTCGGCGGCCGCCGCGGCTACGCGGTCGTCGACGGACGCGACCTAAGACCTCGCGAGGGCGAGGTGCTCGTCGAGCGGGGGCTCGCCGATACCTGGGGGTTGGGGGTCGGGGACCTGCTTCGGATCGGCGTCCTGGGCCCGCAGCGGATCGTCGGGATCACGGTGGAACCGAGCAACGTCGCCTTCCCCCTCGCGCGCGCCGCGCACGTCTACCTTCCGCGTGAGCCGGTGCAGCGCCGCTTCGGGCGCCTGCCGGCCAACGTCGCGCTGCTGTGGACCAACGACCGCAGGCACCTCGACGAGACGCTCGTCCAGGCACGCGCCCTCTCCTACGGCGTGCGCGACCTGCGCCTGATCACCCGTGAAGGCGTGCAGGTGCTCGTTGGCCAGGCCGCGGGGATCGTCATCGCGCTGCTGGGCGCCTTCGCGCTGGTCACCCTGGCCGCCGCCGGCCTCATGCTCGGGTCGGCCGCCTCGGCCGAGGTCCAGCGCCGGCTGCCGACCATCGGCGTGCAGCGGGCGGTGGGGCTCTCGCGGCGGCGAGTGGCTGCGGTGCACGCGCTGGAGGCCGCCCTGCTCGCGCTGCCGGCCGCCGCGATCGGGCTCGGGGCGGGGGCGACGCTCACCGGGCCCCGGACCGAGCAGCTGCTGCGCACCCTCAACGAGCTGCCTCCCGGCGCCTCGCTCCCCGCGTGGCTGGTCGCCGGCGGAGCGGGCCTGGTGGCCATCGTGGCGCTGGCTTCGGCGTGGCCGGCCTGGAGGGCTGCCGGCCGAGCGCCCGCGAGGGTGCTGCGCGGGGGAGACCTCGCCCCGGCGCGGGAGGGCAAGCGGCGTTTCGGCGGGCGGGCGCGCGCGGCGCGCGACCTTTCGCCCCGGACAGCGGAGCGGCGCGGGGACGGACTGGCTCACGCCGCGCGCGTGCCCCGGGCGGCGCGCCGCGGTGGGCTGCTCGCCCTCGGCGCGCGCCTGGCCGCGGCCCACCGGGCGCGCCTCGCGGCGACGGTCGCGGTGCTCGCGGCCTCGGCGGCGACCGCCCTGCTGCTGCTCTCGCTCGCCTCGCTGCTCGAGCGCCTCGCGCAGGACCCGGCGCTGCTGGGCCGCCGCTACCAGCTCACGGTCGCCCTTCCGCCCGAGGCGGCGCCGGCCGTCCGCGCCATCCCCGGCGTCGCCGCCGCCGCGCCGCGGCGGATAGCCGAGGGAAGCGACGCCTTCGCGCTCGGCCAGCCCCTGCGGCTGATCGCCTACCCCGGCGACCATACGGTCTTCGAGGCCCCGCCGCTGGCCTCCGGGCGCCGGAGGGCCGGCCCGCGTGAGGCCGAGGTCGGGCTGGGCCTCGCCGAGGTGCTCGGCCTGCGGGTGGGCGGGACGCTCGCGGTCGCCCTGGCCTCGGGCGGCGAGCTTCGCTACCGCGTCGTGGGAGTGGTGCGTGCGCTTGACAACGACGGGCGGGTGGCCTACGTCGGCGAGCGCGGCCTGGTGGCGGCCGGCCTCGGCGGGTCACCCAACCTCGCCGTGCGTCTCACCCCGGGCGCCGACCGCGCGGCGGTCGGACGCGCGCTGCGGCGCCTCGGCGCCCGCCCGCGTCCCGCCGGCGGCGCGAGCACGAGCAATGCGCGCTTCCTCGGCGTGCTCGCCGACGTGCTGCGCGCGGTGGCTGCCGTGACTGCGGTCATGTGCCTGTACGCGCTCGCGCAGGCGCTCGCGCTCGTTGCCCGGGAGCGCCGGGCGACGGTCGCGGTGCTTCGCTCCTTCGGGTCGGGCGCAGGCGCCGTCCTGCGCGTGTACGCCGGCGCGGCGCTGATCGCGCTGGTCCCCGCCGCGCTGGTCGGCTTCGCCGTGGAGCGGATCCTGCTGGCACCGGGCGTCGCGCGCCTGGCCGCGAGCTACGCGGACCTGCCGCTGTCCGCGGGAGTGCGCGAGGCGGCGGTCGTCGGCGGCGCGCTGACGTTGGTCGGCGCGCTCGCGGCAGGCTGGATGGCCGCACAAACGATTCGCGAGCCGATCGTCGCCGGGCTGCGAGGGGAGTGATGGCTTCACGCGCGTCCCGCGGTGCGACCGCCGCGCTCGCCCTCCGCGTTCGCCGCGCGCCCCCTCTCGGCGTCCGTCGTGCGACTGCCGCGCTCGCCCTCGCCCTCGCGCTCCTGTCCTCCGGCTGCGCCGACGACGGCTCCGGCCCCCCCTCCTCCTCCACCCTCGAGGTGACCTACGTCGATGCCGACGGGAACGGAGTGCTGGAGCGCGGGCCCGGCGAGCCGCTGATCGATAGCACCGACCTGGCGCCTCGAGCGCGACTCGGCTGGGTGCTCGCGACGCTCGCGCAGATCTCCGACGCCCACGTGCGCGACGAGGAGTCACCTGCGCGCGTGCCGGTGGTCGATCGGCTCGGCTCGCCCTTCGAGTCGACGTTTCGCCCGCAGGAGGCCCTGACCGCCCAGGTGCTCGCCGCGACGGTTCGGTCGGCGAACACGCTTGCGCCGAGCGGGGTCCTGGTGAGCGGCGACCTCGCCGACAACGCCCAGGCCAACGAGCTCGAGGCCTCGCTCGCCACGCTGCGCGGTGGCCTCGTTGCGCCCGACTCCGGCTCGCCCGGGTATGACGGCGTCCAAGCGGCCTCCGATCCCGACCCCTTCTTCTACCGCCCCGACGTCGACGCGCCCCGCTTCCCCGGCCTGCTCGACCGCGCGCAGCGGCCGTTTCGATCGCCCGGGCTGCGAGCGCCGTGGTTCCCGGTCATGGGCAACCACGACCTTCTGCTCGCGGGCGAGGCATCGCCCACCCCGTCGACCGCGGCGCTCGCCGTCGGCGACAGAGCCACGGCGGCGCGTGACCCGGCGAGCCTCCTTCCCCCTGGCGCGACCGACGAGGGCGCCACACCCGAGCTCGTCGACCGCGCCGTGGCCGACGCGCTGAGCGGCCCCACCCGGCGAGTGCCGGCCGACCCGGCTCGTCGCCCCCTCGACCCGTCGCGGGTCGTCGACCGGCTGCGCCGCGCTGCAAGGGTGCCGGGCGTGGGCTCGCGCCTCGACTACGCCGTCGACCTTGGCTCGCGGGTTCGCCTCGTGGTGCTCGACACCGTCGATCGCGAGGGCGGCTCGGGTGCGACAGTCGCGGGCGACCAGCTCGCCTGGCTCGACCGCCAGCTCGCGGCGGCCGGCCCGCGGTGGGTCCTGCTCGCCTCCCACCAGCCCCTCGTCTCATCCGAAGGCGGCCGCGCCGTGCTCGCGCGAGCGGACCGGGACCCGCAGGTGATCGCCGCCATCGCGGGACACAGCCATCGCAACCGCATCCGCCCACGCCCCACGGCCACCGGCGGCTACTGGCTGATCGAGACCGCCTCCCTGGTCGACTTCCCCCAGCAGGCTCGAGCCCTGCGCGTGCGCGCGACGACCGGCGGCGGCGTGGCGATAGAGACGTGGATGCTCGACCACGACGACCGCGGCGCGGCGGGCGCCCTTGCGGCGACCTCCCGCCGCCTCGCCTTCCTCGACGCCCAAGGAGGCCGGCCTCAGCGCTTCGCGGGAAGCCGCTCCGACCGCAACGCCCGCCTCTACCTCGGCAGAGCGTCGCGGCCGGCGAGCGGCAGGAAGCCGTCCTAGGAGCGGGGTGGCCGTGCTCTCGTCGTATCACCGCGCGAGCCGGGAGACGATGGAGCGCAACCGCTCGACGTGACGGTCGAGCCAGGAGACCGCGGGGGCAAACACCTCACCCGTGCGGCCTTCGAAATCCGCGGCCGGTCCGCCGGGATCGTCGAGAAAGACCGCCACGTACTCGGGAGTGAGCTCCGCCATGTGATCGCGAGCGGAGCGAACCCATCCCTCCACGGCTTCGGTCACGACGAAGTCGAAGGGCTGAGGACCCGTGAGCAAGCTCCGCCGTAGGGCCTTCGCTATGAGCACCTGCTCCCCGAGCGTCTGCTGCGCTTCACGGCGAGCGTCGCGCTCGTCGACCACGGCTGCTACATCGCCATGGGCCAGGAACTGCAGCGCCCCGAACAGCACGATCCCGGCGCACAGGAGCCATGGCGCCAGCTCGAGGCGTCCGTTCGTGACGGCAACCAGCGCCCCGACATTCAGGCCTGCGAAGACCGTCGCCCAGAACAGTCGCCTGCCTACGTACTGGAAGTACTCCCAGGCGGCCTCGCGCGAGCTCATCTGCCGAAGTGTTGCGCTTGGCGCCCCGGTGCAAGCCGCCGGACGAGGCCCTGGGCCTCGACGACGGCCTTGCCGGGCCAGAGGCGCGCTACGAGCAGCGCGAGAGCATCGAGCTGGCCTTCATCGCGGCGCTCCAGCGCCTGCCGGCCACCCAGCGCGCCGTGCTGATCCTGCGCGAGGTGCTCGGCTTCTCGGCCAAGGAGGTCGCAGAGTCGCTCGAGACCACCGTGGCCTCGGTGAACAGCGGCCTGCAGCGCGCCCGCAAGTCGGTCGACGAGCGCCTGCCCGAGCAAAGCCAGCAGGCGACGCTGCGCGCCCTCGGCGACGAGGCGCTGCACGACATCGTCAATGGCTACGTCGACGCGTGGGAGCGCGGCGACGTCGATGCGGTGGTGGCGATGCTGACCGAGGACGCTACGTTCGCCATGCCGCCGCTTGCCAGCTGGTTCCGTGGCCGCGAGGAGATCGCGACCTTCCTGGCCGGCTGGCCGCTCTCGGGCACCTGGCAATGGCGTGTGGTGCACGCTCGGGCCAACGGCCAGCCGGCGCTCGCCTATTACGCTTGGGACGAGGATGAGCGGAGCCATCTCCCGTTCGCGCTCAACGTGCTGACCCTGCGCGGCCGGCGGATCAGCGACGTCACCGCCTTCGTCACGCGGTCGACGCCGGCGCCCGAGCGCGAGGTCTACGCGCGATGGGTCGAGCAGCCGGTCGACCCATTGAGGATCGTGACCACGTTCGAGCGCTTCGGGCTGCCCGAGCGAATCGACTGACCGCTCCGGAGGTCCCCCGCAGCCCCCGTAGGGGTGTCGATGCTCGGCGGGTGGGGGTCATCGGCTGAGCAGCCGGGTGGCGGTGGCCTTCCAGGTGGCGACGGCGCGGGAGCCGGGCTCGAGGGCGAGCTGGCCGGCGGAGGCGTCGGTGATCTCGGCGCTGAGCGGTTGGGGGGCGGCCAGGCCGACGCGGATGCGGTTGCCGATCGCGGTGACCGAGATCACTTCGACGAGCAAGTGGTTCTGGGCCGAGCCGCTGCGCGGCGTATCTCCCGGGGCCAGCGCGATCTCCCACGGGTAGACGCTGACCGCGACCGGCCCGTCGCCCGGCTCGGTGCTGGCCACGCTGCCGCCGCCGTCGAGGACGACGTGGGTGAGCCCGTCCGCGCCAGGGCGGGCAGTGCCGGTGAGCACGACCGCGCCGGTGAAGTCGGCCACGAACGACGAGGCGGGGGAGGCGGCGAGCTCCGCGGCGCTGCCCTGCTGCACGACGCGCCCGCCGTCGATCACCCCGACGCGGTCGCCCAGCAGCGCGGCCTCGGTGAAATCGTGGGTGACCAACAGCGCCGGCACGCCGGTCTCGCGCAGGACGGCGGCGAGCTCGCGCCCAGCAGATGCGCGAGTCCGGGCATCGAGCGCCGAGAGCGGCTCGTCTAAGAGCAGCGCGGCCGGGCGGCGGGCCAGGGCGCGTGCGACCGAGACGCGCTGGCGCTCGCCGCCCGAGAGAGTGCGCGGCCGGGCGTCGGCGAGCTCGGCGACGCCGAAGCGCTCGAGCAGCTCGAGCGCGCGGCGACGGCGCTCGCGCCGCGGCAGGCCACGTATCGGGTAGGCGACGTTCTGCCACGCCCGCAGATGCGGGAATAGCGCGTACTCCTGGAAGACATAGCCGCACCGGCGCCGCTCGGGCGCCACGTCGACTCCGGCCGCGGTGTCCAGCCAGAGCTCGTCGCCGCAGCTGACGCGACCCTGCTCGGGCGCCACCAGCCCGGCGACGACGCGCAGCACAGAGGTCTTGCCCGCGCCGGAGGGTCCGGCGAGCGCCAGGCAGCGCCCCGGGGCGGTCTCGAGCGCGACGTCGAGGCGGAACGCTCCGAGCCGCGCTTGGGCTTCAACGCGCAGCACCGCCGAGCCACGCCGAGCCGCTGAGCAGCTTTACCGACAGCAACAGCGCGGCGGAGACGGCAACGAGGACGGCCGAGAGGGCCAGCGCACCGGTGAAGTCGGTGGAGAAGCGCTCGTAGATGGCCAGCGGCACCGTCTGGGTGATGCCGCGGAACGAGCCGGCGAACATGAGCGTCGCGCCGAACTCGCCCAGCGCCCGGCCCCAGGCGAGCGCCAGCCCCGAGATCAGTCCGGGGCCTGCGGTGGGGATCGCCACGCGCAGGAAGGTGCGCGCCTCGGAGGCGCCGAGCGTACGCGACGCTTCGAGCCATGTGCGGTCGAGCGCCTCGAACGCCGATTGCGCCTGGCGCAGGTAGAAGGGGGCGGCGACGAAGGTCAGCGCCAGGATCACGCCGGCGGTGGTGAGCACGAGGCGGATGCCGGCGTCCTCGACCAGCCCGCCGAGAACCCCCTTTGGTCCCAGCGCAGCGAGCAGGCCGATGCCGGCGACCGCCGGTGGCAGGACCAGCGGCAGCTCCACCAGCGTCACGAGCATCGCGCGCCCGCGAAAGCGACGCGTGGCGAGCAGGTATGCGGCGGGCGTCCCGAACAGCACGATCAGGCCGACCGCGATCGCGCTGCACGTCAGGCTGAGCCGCAGCGCTTCCAACGCGCCGTCCTCACCAAGGCTCGAGAGCAGGTCGAGCGGCCCGGTGTCAACGAAGATCGCGACGATCGGCAGCGTCAAGAAGCACAGGACCACCGCGAGCGTCGGCACCAGCACGACGACGGAGAACCAGCCGCTGTGTCTCACTCCGACGGTGGCGGCTCGAAACCGGCCTTATCGAGGGCTTGGCGCCCGGCCCCCGAGAGCAGGCCGTCGATGAACGCCTGCGCTTGGCGCGGCTGCTTGGCGCCCTTGACCACCGCGACGCCGTAGGCGACCGAGGGCTGGAGCTCCCGGGGCAGCTCGACCGCCTTGAGCTCGCCCCCAGTCCCCCGCACGTCGGTGATGTAGACGAAGCCCGCGTCTACCGCGCCCTGGGTGAGCTTGCCGACGATGCCCGCCACGTCGGGCTCCTCCGAGCGCACATTCGCGAGAATCGCCTTGCTCTCGCCCCCCGGCAGCTTCCCGAGCACCGTGCGCGTGTAAGCGCCGACGGGCACCGACTCCGACCCGACGGCCAAGGTGACCCCCGGCCGCTCGACGTCCGCGAGCGAGCCGACCTTCGCGTTACTCGCCGGGACCGCGAGCACCAGGCGGTTGCGGGCAAACACCGCCGGCTTCTCCACCAGGCCCTTCTTGAACAGCTGCTCGGGCAGCTTGGTGTTCGCCGCCGCGTATACGTCGGGCTTGACGCCCTGGGCGATCTGCGCCGCCAACTCGTCAGAGCCGGCGAAGGAGAACCGAGCCGAGGCGTCTTGGAACGCCTTGCCATAGGCGGTGAACGCCTTCTTGAGCGACGCCGCGGCCGACACCGTCAGCCTCGGCTTCGAAGCACCCGAGCGCCCCGCGGACGCGCCGTCGCTCCCGCCGTCGTCGCTCCCGC
>Ga0183260_10001911_pt1 | contig 17369 bp, 13 predicted proteins | sample AntDrymUQ4972206_2_FD_129768 | JGI IMG/M metagenome (GOLD analysis project Ga0183260, IMG submission 129768) | Polar desert sand microbial communities from Dry Valleys, Antarctica - metaG UQ497 (22.06) (version 2) (version 2) | ecosystem: Environmental > Terrestrial > Soil > Desert | place...
ACATGCGCGTAGGGTCCAGTTCCACAGGGGCTCTCGATCTGGAGGCGTAGAGAACCGCCAGAATCGCAGGGCCCCTGTACCGCGCCCAACACCCCTACTCCCCGCTCAGATCCGAAGAGCCGGATATAGGCGCACAGGAGGCTCTAGTTCGCGGATCTTCTTGCGAGCGGCGCGTAGCTCGACGGACTCGATGGTGGTCTTCCCCGGGATCTCGCCCCGGTCGATCGCGTCCTGCTTGAGCCACCCGTGCAGGCACCCGGCGCTGATGCCGAGCTCGTACGCGGTCTGTTTCACTTGCTTGCCCGACCGGACCAGCGTGATCGCGCGAGCACGGAACTCGGGAGGATGAGGACGAGGCACAGTCGGAGCCTTTCAGTCAGGCCCTCGACTCATCACCGAACATGGAACCCAAGCTGGGGGGCAGGTCATCTGATCTGTGGTGCCGAGAGGCGCCGCTGGAAGGATGTTCACCATGCCCAAGCCCTTTCCGAAGGAGTTCCGCGACGACGTCGTGCGGGTGGCGTTGGCCCGTGAGCCCGGTGTCCGGATCAAGGACATCGCCGCTGATTTCGGGATCACCGAGTCCTGTCTGGGGAACTGGCTCGCCCAGGTCGCCCGCGACGAGGGCCGACGTCTCGGGTCGACCACCACCGAGCTCGTGGAGCTGCGCGAAGCGAAGAAGCGGATCCGTCTGCTCGAGCAGGAGAACGAGGTGCTGCGCCGGGCGGCGGCGTATCTGTCCCAGGCGAACCTGCCGGGAAAATGATGTTCCCGCTCGTCCGCGAGTTGGCCGTCGGCGGGGTCCCCGTCACGGTGACGTGCCGGGTCCTCAAGCTCTGTCGAGCGCAGTACTACCGGTGGCTCGAAACGCCGATCACTGACGGCCAGCTCGATGAGGCCTACCTCGCCAACGCGATCTTCGATGCCCACCAAGACGATCCGGAGTTCGGGTATCGGTTCCTCGCCGATGAGGTCCGCCTCGCCGACCATCACGTGTCGGACCGGGTCGTGTGGCGGATCTGCCGGGACAACGCCTGGTGGTCGGTGTTCGGGAAGGCGAAGTCCCGCAAGGGGTCGAACCCCGGCGTCCCGTCGCATGACGACCTGGTCCGTCGGAACTTCACTGCCGACGCCCCCAACGTCGTGTGGGTGGCGGACATCGAGCGCCACGAGGCGCTCTCGAACCTTGCCGTGATGAAAGGACACGGCCACCGATTCGTCGCAGCGGGCCGGTTGAAGCTGAGGGCAGCCTGATCCCTGGGACGAGGGGGAGGGCGGAAGCAGCCCTGACAACGACGAGACGGGCCAGCACTGTCGGATGGCCCGGGCTCGGCTAGCAAGACGGAAAGGCGTACGTGAGGAACCAGCGGCTGAACGCGTCTCAAGAGAGCCTCCAGCTCGAACCCGACGGATCGGGGCTGGTTTGCAACGCGCACCTGCCCGGCGACACGTCCGCCTCGGACCGCTACAAGCAGGACGTCACGACCGAGCCGTGCGTGCTCGAGGACGGCTACGTGCGCGTGCCGAGCGGCCCGGGCCTGGGCGTCGAGCCGGATGCCGACGTGCTGGCCGAGCTGACGACCGGCGTGGAGCAGCTGGAGGTTTGAGCGCGACCGCTCAGGGTCGGACCTCGACCAGGTCGCGGGTGAGCGCACGGCCGATCCAGCCGGCGCCGACCGCCAGCAGGAGCGGCAGCAGGAAGACGGCCGGGTAGCGGAAGCCCTGCTGGACGAAGGACTGCGCCACCGGCACGACCTGCTGGTCCGGCGCGGCCACGGGCGCCGGAGCGGGCAGCAGCGGCGTCTCGGCGGTGATCGCCGGCGCGGCGAAGCTCGGCGAGCCGCCGGAGTCGCCCGAGAACGCGCCCGAGTCGAAGGCGGGGGCCGGCGCGCTCTCGAACGGCGGCGGCTCGACGACGGGCGCCTGGTCGCCGCTGGTGTCGACGGACGTGGAGACGAAAACCAGCGCCGCGCTGATCGGTACCACGCCTGCACCGGTACGCGTGCGGTCGGAGAACGCGACGTGCCAGCTGTCGGGGGCAGCGGTCTCGGCCGCCGGGACGAGAGCGATCGCGCCCGGGCGCACGTCGCCCTGCCAGGCGTCGGTCAGGCTGCCGAGATCGACGGTGAAGGCGGCCGGCTTGTCGCCTGTGGCCGGTACGAAGTTGGCCGGCGCCGTGGCGATCTCGCAGTCGACCTCCGGTGGGGCAGTGAAAGCGCCATCGACGTCCTTCACCTCAGACTTCACGGCGCAGGCGCGCAGCTTGGCGGTCTCTGGGGCGCGTGTGCCATCGTTGCCGCCGTCGGCAACGGGCAGCAGCAGCGTTCCACCGGAGGGCTTGGTGCCGGCGGGCAGCTGCCCGAGGTCGAGCTGGAGGTAGGTGCGTGCCTCCTCCTGCCCGGCGTTGACGCCGACGTGCAGGGTGTCCGCGGAGTACTGGCTCGGTGCGCCAGTCAGGTCGACGCAGCCGGTCGGGAGCCCACACGCTGGCGTGACGCGGTACCAGGCCTCGGCGCTCGGTTTCACCGTCATCGTGCCGCTCCCCGCCGCGAACACCGGCAGGGCGGGGCCGAGGACGGCACCGGTCGTTAGGCACAGCCCGAGCAGCACCTGCGAGGCAACTCTCATGCCCTGATTATGCCCCGTCCGGGCGCCTCGTAGCTCGTGCCGTAGGACGAAAGACCACGGACCGGACTGGCGGACGCCACAACCGGTGTCATGACGAGATCCGGTGGTACCGGGCGAACGCCTCCGGTCGTCCAGCCCGACCGATCGACGGCCCCGGGTCCTGCGCGTCGGACGAGCCGCAAGGGGCGGTAGCCGGAAGGCCGTCGAGACGGCGGAGGTATCCGGCACGGCGGTTGAGGTCAGCCCGACGAGCGGCGACCGCACGGGGCGGTGTGCGGGGGCTGCCGCTGGACACACTGGCCGCAGTCCGCGAAAGCGGCCGATCTGCTCACCCGGGAGTGGCAGACCGACGCCGCGAAGCCGCCGCTCGCGGCCGAGGTCATGCGCGCCGTTGAGCACGCTGGCGGCTACGTCATGGGTGCGTACGCCAGGGACGTGCAGGTCGGAACCTCCTCCGGCTTCCTCGAGATGGACGGCGCTGGCCAGCGCCCGGTGAGGGACGCGGCGACCTCCGATTACCAGCAGGCGTCAGACCTTCGTCGACACGCGCGGCGTCGCCCGCGCGTCGAAATGCAGGTAGCGCTGGCCTTGCAGGTCGAAGAAGACGGCCGCCGTCCACGTCTCATCGCCGGGCGCCCGAGCAAGCAGTACGTCGTCGTCGTGCGGCAGCAGCACGAGTGGCGGCTGGGTGGGTTGCCCCTCCGACAGCGGGCTTGTACTCCGGATCGCCGCCTCCAGGCCGCCGCCCTCCGCCGGGCGGATCGTCACTTCGATGCCCTCCCGGGCGTAGCGCCCGATGAAGCGCTCCGGCTGCGCGATGCTGGTATCGGCGCATGGCTCCGGCCGCGGCGGCACGGCGACGCCGGCCAGCTCGAAGAAGAGTTCCCCGAACAGGCTCTGGAACAGATCACGCGGGTGGGCCCCGCCGTTAGTGAGCAGCGCGACGGATAAGCCAGCCTCCGGCAGTGAGCGCTGGAACGCACACTGGCCCAGCGTCGCGCCGTCGTGACCCAGCACCGGGCGGCCGTCCCAGGTCATGAGGATCCAACCGAGGCCCCAGTGCGAGCCGAGGGTGTACGGGTCCGGTATCTGCACGTGCGGCTGCTGCAACGCGGCGACGCTTGCGGCGCTGAGCACCCGGGTTCCGTCGGGAGTGGTGCCCCCGTCGAGGTGCAGCTGCACGAACGTCAGCAGGTCACGGGCGGTCATGTGAATGAGGCCGGCCGGGCCGGCGGAGCGGAAGATGCCCCACTGGGGCGTGACGACCGGCGCCTCGGCGCCGGGCAGCACGAGGTGCCCGGTGGCAGCGCCGTGGAGGAGAGCCTCCTCGGGCAAGGTGCCCGCAGTGGTGAGACCCAGGGGCGCGAAAAGCTTCTCGTGCAGCACCTCGTCCCACGTCTTTCCTCGCAGCACCTCGACGAGCCGGCCGAGAAGGCTGAAGCCGGAGTTGCAGTACGACATCGTCGCGCCCTGCGGGTGGACCTGGGTGAGTTTGGACATCGCCGCGACGTACTTCTCAAGGTTGTCGTCGCCGCGGCCCGTGTCGAGGAACAGGTCGCCGTCGATCCCGCTGGTGTGCGACAGCAGCTGGCGGGCCGTCACCGATCGCGCGACCCCGGCGTCCGCGACGGTGAAGTCCGGCAGGTGCTTGACGATGGGCTCGTCGAGGTCGAGCAGGCCCTCGTCGACGAGCTGCATCACCAGCGTCGCGGTCCACACCTTGGTGATGGAGCCGATCTGGAACAGGCTGTCAGGTGACACCGGCTGCTGCGTGCGCAGGTTCAGCACGCCGGTCGCCGCCTCCGCGGACGCGTCGCCGTGCCGGATCGCGAGGGACGCGCCCACCACACCGTGCTTGTCGGCGAGCGCGTTGAGCCTTTCCTTCCAGTGCTGCTGGTCCAGGACCACGTGCGGCTCCTTTTGTTGGTGACCGGATCGTCATCCACGAGCGGAGGACATGCATCGGCTACGCGGCACACGCGCAGGGGTGCGCTTCGTGCAATGAGACGAAGGTCAGCGGCGTCAGGTTGCGACGTGGGCGCTCGCCTGAGTTCGAAGACACGCGATCTCGGCAACTGCCCCGGAAACCGCTCAGCCAGCCTGCGAGCACGCTCGTTCTGTTGAGCGTCTGGCCCTCGAGCCGGCCTGGTCGTGAACGCGCCGCTCCTGCTGATGCACCTCCCGGGCTCAGGACAACAGCTCCCGGACGAGTCCGGTCACCAGGGCCGCCCGCTGGGGCATGGCCTCGACCAGGACGTGCTCGCCCTCGGCGTGAGCGCCGGCACCGACAGCGCCGAGGCCGTCCAGCGTGGGGACGCCGACGCCCGCGGTGAAGTTGCCGTCGGAGCCCCCGCCGACGGCGACGTCGGCGAGCGGGGGCAGGCGCAACTCCGCAGCGATCCGGCGGGCCCGCGTCATGAGCTCGGCCGAGGCGGAGGAAGGCAAGGGCGGCCGGTTCGGGCCGCCGCGCAGCTGCAGCGACGTACCGGGGGTGCGGGCGACCAGGTTGCGCAGGGCCTCATCGACGCGCTGCTGCTCGGCCGGTTCGGCGGCGCGAACATCGATGGCGACGTGAGCCGATGCAGGCACCGTGTTGGTGGTGGTGCCGGCGGACAGCACAGTCGGCGTGACGGTGGTGCCGAGCGGGACGTCCGCGATCTCGAGGACGGCAAGCACCTGATGCGCGAGCTCGACGGCCGCGTTCGCCCCGCGCTCGGGCTCGAGTCCGGCGTGCGCGGCCCGCCCGTGGACGACGAGGTCGTACATGGAGACGCCCTTGCGGGCCGACTTCAGCGCAGCGTCGGCCGACGGCTCCAGGACGAGCGCCGCCCGTGCCCCGGCGGCGGTCTGCTCGATGAGCTCGCGCGATGTCGGCGAGCCGACCTCCTCGTCCGTCGTGACGAGGAAGCTCACGCCCGTCAGGTCGTCGAGCTCGCGCAAGGCCCAGATGCCCTGCACCAGACCTGCTTTCATGTCGAAAGCACCCGGTCCGCTGGCTCGACCGTCGGCTACGGAGAACGGCCAGCGCGCAGTGGTCCCGAACGGCCAGACGGTGTCCACGTGCCCGACCAGCAGCACCTTCGTCGTTCCCCCGCCGGACCACAGCAGGTGGCCGCGGCCGCCGTCCGCGATCCAGGAGCCGCGGCTGCCCAGGTGATCGAGGAGCAGGTCGTCGACCAGTCGGGCCGCCGCCTCGGTCGCGGCGTCGTCCGCCGAGGGCGACTCGCAGGCGACCAGCCCTTCGAGCTCCTCGATCACCGCTGCAGCCGCTCATGCGCCTGCAGCGCAGTCAGCCGCTCACGCGCCTGCGGAGCGACGGACAGCAGCCGCAGGACGTCGCGCTGCAGGCCGGCCACGGCGCGGCGCTCCTCGGCCGCCTCGGTCCGGTCCAGGTGCACGATCAGCAGCGCAAGGCCTGCGCCGACGAAGGCGAGACCCACGACCGCGCCACTGACCAGGAACGGCACCTGGAAGGGGACGAACAGCAGGGCTGCCGCGCCGCGGTAACCAGCGCCTATCAGGCCGAAGCCGACCAGCACAACGGAGGCGAGGACCAGGCTCGTCGTGACGCGGGGGTCGCGCAGGATTCGCCAGAGCTCGTTCACCGGCGGTCGGGGTCGAGCGCTGTGCTCAGCTCGCGCAGCGCGCTGGCCAGCAACTCGGTCTGCTGCTCGCGCAGCAGCGCGTCGCGTCGCTTAGCCGCCACGTTGACGACCGTGACGCCGACCATGATCAGGCCGAGCCCGACCATGCCACCGGCGATGAGGTACGGGATCTGCAGCGCGACGTTGGTCTCGCCGGCGCTCTGGCCCCAGGCGAACAGGACCAGCACGAAGCCGATGGCGACCACGGCGATGCCCAGATAGGTCGGCACCGGGGACAGCGGTCGCAAGGCAGGGACCCGCTCCACCAGGCCGCGGCGCGGCTCGCGCTCCGCACCCCCTTCGATGATGACGGGCGGGGCTTCGAGGGTGGTCACGTCGTTCTCCTCCAGGTCGGTCGCTATAAGCCGTGGGCGGCGGGCGGGGCGGGTCATCGGGGCAACAGGTGCAGCGTAGCTGTGCGACGAGGCGCTGCTCGTGGTCGTCGAGGTCGAGCCCGGCGAGCTCGCTGAGCCGGCGCAGGCGGTAGCGGAAGGTGTTGGGGTGCACGCCGACCGCGTCAGCCTCGAGCCGCACGTCGCCAAACGCGTCGAGGAACGCCCGCAGCGTGGCGACGTAGGTCGTCGAGCGGTCCCGGTCGTTGGCCTCCAGCAGCCGGACCTTGCCGGCGAGCAGACCGGGGCGCTCCGCGGCGAGGTCGCGCAACTGCTCGAGCACCGCCGCGACGTGCACGTCGTCGACGTGCACGGTGTCGGTCGCGCCGCGGGCGGACTGGACGCGCAGAGCGAGGTCGGCCTCCTGCCTCAGTGCGCCGAGCTCGGGCAGCCCCTCGGGGTGGTCGGCGACGACGGATCGCACCCTGGCGCGCAGGCCCGACTCGACGCGGGCGGCGAGGTCGGCGCCGAGCTGCCTGGCCCCCTCCACGCCGCCGCTCCGCCCGGCGAGCACGGCGTAGGCGGTGCGGCCAATTCCCGCGGCGACGGCGCGGCGGCGAAAGGCCGCGCAGCTGAACACGAGGAAGTCGGCCACCCGGTCGGCCAGCACGCCCGTCTCGCCGCTGTCGGCGTCCAGCGGCTCGATCGCGAGCAGCACGACGGGTGCGTCGGGGCGCGTCTGCAGCGTCTCGGCGAGCAGCGCAGAGGGCAGCCGGCCCTCCAGTACGGCCCGCAGCTGGTCACCGGAGCGCCGCCGCTCAAGGTCCTCGCCGGACCGGGCGCGCAGCAGGTGCAGTGCGGCCAGCGACGCTGCCTCGCGCAACGCCTGCTTGGCATCAACCCCGAACGGGCGCTCGCCCTCCTGCACCCAGATCGAGCCGAGGGCCTCGCCGCCGGCGCGGACGCCGATCACGAGGCGCGGGGCGCTGGCGAGCTCGTCGAGGGAGTCGAGATGGACGACGTCGTCGGTCGTGCTGATCCGGCGGAAGACGCCCATCTTGTCGAGCAGCGCACGCCAGGCCTCCGGCACGCGACGGCCGAGGATGGCTGCTCGTCGGGCCTCGTCGGTCGGGTGCGGACCAGTCGAGTAGGCGAGCACCGTGGAGCGCTCATCCTCGATGCTGACCGCACCGCCGACGGCGGAGGCCAGCGCGTCTGCCAAGCCGAACAGGTCACCGAGCGGGGCGCCGCTGGCGCCGATACCGCGAGGAGCGCTGACCGACCGAGCCGTGCGCAGCAGCGTGTGCAGCTGACCCCACGCCGCGGCTTGCGGCGCGACGAGCAGCGCGACACCGGCAGCGTCAGCGGCCGCGACCAACGACGGCGGCAGCTCGCCGTCGTCCTTGAGCAGCACGCCCACGGCGCCGCGCGCGCCGCTGGAGGTCACGACGTCGATGGCGCTGGCCAGCCGCGGGTCCACGCCCACAGCGAACAGCAGGTCGGACGGGCCCACGGCCGGCTCGGCCAGCGGGTCGTGCACGACCGGCTCGCCGACCGGCAGCTCCAACCCGCCGGGTGCCGTCACGAGACGGACCATCCCGGCGCCAAGCGCCTCCACCAAGGCGCCGAGGGTGGCGCCGGTGGCGGTCACGGCCGGGGGCGGCGGGAGCACCGTGGCCGTCACCGCAGAGCCCGGTGGACCCGCTGCGCGGTCCCCGGCCCGAAGCCGGGCAGCGCCGCGATCTCCTCGACGGTGGCGTGCCGCACCGCCTCGAGGCTGCCGAAGGTCTGCAGTAGGCGGCTGGCGCGGGTGGCACCCAGGCCGGGCACGACCAGCTCCTCCTGGCGTAGCGCACCGGCGCCGACGAGCACCGGCTCGGGCCGCTGGCTGGGAACGGCGCCCGAGCGCTCGATCGCCTCGATGTTGCCGCCGAGGTAGGCCTCGACGACGGCCGGGTCGTTACGGATCTCGGCCGGCGTCCCGGAGGCGATGACCGAGCCGTCGGCCATGGCGATGACCCGGTCGCACAGGCTCATCACCAGCGGGATGTCGTGCTCGATGATGAGCAGCGACAGCTGCAGCTGGGCCTTGAGGTCGACCAGCAGCTGTCCCAGCGCCTCCGTCTCGCGCTGGGCGATGCCAGAGCTGGGCTCGTCCAGCAGCAGCAGCGTCGGCTGCAGGGCCACCAGGCAGGCGATCTCGGTGATGCGTCGGGTACCGGTCGACAGCTGCTGGATCTGCGAGGTGCGGTAGCTGTTCAGCCCCAGGAAGCCGAGCAGGTCCTGGACGAGCTTGTCCTTCTCCTTCTCGCTGCTGGACAGCCCGGCGATCGAGGCGAAGAAGCGGGTCGGGTAGAGCCGCTCCAGCGAGAGCCGGACGCACTCCTCCACGGTGAGCGTCGGGAACAGCCCGGCGTCCTGGAAGGACCGGATCATGCCCAGCCGGCCGCGCGCCTCCGGACCGAAGCCGGTCACGTCCTGCGCCTCGAAGACCACCCGGCCGGCGTCGGCCTTGGTGAAGCCGCCGAGCAGCTCGAAGGTCGTCGTCTTCCCGGCGCCGTTCGGGCCGATCAGCCCGACGGTCTCCCCGGCGCGCACGTCGAAGCTGACGCCGCGCACGGCGCGCACGCCGCCGAAGCTCTTGACCAGCCCCTCGGCCTGGAGCAGCACCGACCCGGGGGGCCGCAGCCGCTCGGCCGGCCGGACCGGTGCGGTGCGGTCCCGCACCCGCGCCGCGCCGGTCGACCCGGCGGCAGTGGCCACCTCGGAGTACGCCGCGTCGACGTCGATGCCGGCACGTCTGCCGAGCGCCCGCACTATTCGGTCGCGCACGGGCTCGGCCAGTCCGCCGAGCCCCGCGGGCAGGTACATGATGATCAGCAGCTGGCCGAGCGCGCTGGCTGCGAGCCCGGCGGAGTCCAGCGGCAGGAACGCGGGGATGCCGACGATGAACAGCGCGCCGATGATCGGTCCGGACAGCAGCGACAGTCCACCGATGACGGTCATGACGACCACGGCGATGCTGGCGCTGGTGGGGAAGCTGGACGAGCCGATGCGCGAGAGCGCGTGGCCGTAGAGGGCGCCGCCGACGCCGGCGAAGAACCCCGCGAGCAGGAAGCCCTGCGTCTTGACCAGCGACGCGCGGACGGTGAAGGCGCGCGCCGCCTCCTCGTTGTCACGCACGGCCGTGAGCAGCCGGCCGAAGCCGCCTTGACGCACGTTGCGGGCGAGCAGCACGGTCAGGACGAGTACCGGCAGGGCGAAGGCGTAGTAGAGCTTCCCGGTGTCCAGCGGCGTGTCGCCGAGGATCGGCCGCCCCGGGTCGACCCCGTCGCCCAGGACGAAGCCCTGCTGGAGGAGGAAGGCGGGCAGCACCAGGGCGAAGGACAGCGTGGTGACCGTCAGGAAGAGCCCGCGTATTCGCAGCGCCGGCAAGCCGATGATCAATGAGGCGAGGGCCCCGGCGAGCCCGGCGTAGAGGAACGACAGCTCGAAGTGCCCTATTCGGCTTGACACCTCGTACGAGATCCAGGCCCCCACGGCGGCGATGGCGAACTGGCCGAGCGAAAGCTGACCGCCGAGCCCCGTGACGATGCCGACCGACAGTCCGACGATGGCGAAGCCGATGATCGACACCAGCGTGATCGAGCTGGAGTTGCTGACGAACAGCGGCAGCACGGCCGCCACGGCAAGGGCGGCGGCGCTGGTGAGCAGGCCGAGGTTCCGGACGACCCAGAGCTTCTTGAGCGCTTCGGGGACCGGCCGTAGCGCCTGGACCGTCGCCCAGCTGCCCTTCTCCTCCTCGCGGCCGCCGCGCTGCTTCTGCAGCAGCAGCGTCACCAGGATGATGGCGAACAGCACCACCTCGACGAGACCGGACTGCGGCCGGTTCCAGAGCAGCAGCTGCTCGAGGACGCCGAGGGCGAGGCCGCCGGCCAGGGCGATCGGCAGGCTGTTCATCCGGGCCAGCACGGCCGCCGCGAGCGCGCGCAGCAGCAGCCCAGGGCCGAATGTCTCCCCGGAGGTGAAGACACGCGTCGGTGCGGTGAGGATCGCGGTGAAGGCCGACAGGGCACCGGCCAGTCCCCACGCGAGCGCCGACATGCGCGCAGCCGGGATGCCGGCCATGCGGGCCGCCTCGGGGTTGGCCGCCGCGGAGCGGATGGCCAGGCCGTAGCGGCTGTACTTCAGGAACACCGCGAGCAGCACAACCGCGATTGGGCCGAAGACCAGCATCCCGGTGTACGCCTGCGTCACCCGCAGCGCGCCGAGCTCGAAGACGGGCAGCCCGGGCGGCTGCGGGAACAGCGAGCCCGCCCCCGCCTGGTTGTTGAGAACCTGCCCGAAGATGACGAGGAACTGGCCGATGCCCAGGGTCGCCACGATGCTCATGAGCTTCGGCGCGTTGCGCAGCCGACGCACGACGCCGACCTCGGCCACCGCTCCCGTGCCGGCGCCGATCAGCATGCCCAGCGGGAGCACGACGTAGTACGGCAGGCCATACTCCACCGTGAACAGGCCGAAGATGGCGGCGGCGAAGGCGCCGACCTCGCCGTGCGCGAAGTTGATGATCCGGTTGGAGCGGTAGACGAGCACCAGCCCCACGGCCAACAGGCCGTAGGTGATGCCGATGATCGAGCCGAGCGCGATGACCGGCAGCGGGGTCTCGAACTCCGTCAGCCGCGCGACCATCAGCGCCAGGGTCAGCGCCACGGCCGATGTCCCCAGGTTGCGGACGATCTTCGGTGGCAGCTTCATCGGGTTCAGCAGGGGTGGCAGCGCTGTGGCGGTCACGTCGCAGCCTTCGTTCCCTCGAGGAAGACCGCACGCAACAGGTCGTCACGGGCCAGCAGCTCGGCGGCGCGGCCGTCGAAGCGCATCTCGCCCTTCTCCATGAAGTAGGCGTGGTCCACGAGGTTGAGCGCGATGTTCACCGACTGCTCGACCAGGACCACGGCGGTGCCGGTGGCGTTGATCCGGCGGACCATCTCGAGCAGCTGGCTGACGATGATCGGCGCGAGCCCGAGGGAGAGCTCGTCGATGACCAGCACCCGAGGCTTCATGATCAGCGCCTTGGACAGGCCGAGCATCTGCTGCTCACCACCGGAGAGCTGGGCGGCCAGGCTGTTGCGCCGCTCGGCCAACCGCGGGAAGGCCACGAGCGACTCGTCGATGAGCCGGTCGAGGTTCTTGCGCTCCCTGCCCAGCGTGTAGCCGTAGGACCGCAGGTTCTCGATGACGGTCAGCGGGCCGAAGACCGAGCGCCCGCCCGGGATCTGGGTGATCCCGAGGCGGGCGCGGCGTTCCGCGTCGAGGTAGGTGATGTCCTGGCCGCGGTAGCGCACGTTGCCCGAGGTCGGCAGCCCGATCCCGCTGATCACCTTCAGCAGGGTCGACTTGCCGGCGCCGTTGGTGCCGAGCAGCGCCACCATCTCGCCGTCGTCCACGGTGAAGTCGACGTCGAACAGCACCTGCAGCTGGCCGTAGGAGAAGTCGATCCCCTTGCAGGACAGCATCGGCAGGTGGCCGCCGGCGGCCTTGACCTGCTTGAGCTGCTCGTCCTCGAGGACCTCGTCGATCATGCGGTCCATGTCGCGCTGCACGAACGGTGCGGCCCGGCGCAGCAGCAGCGCGCCGCCGATGCCCGGCACCAGCAGGCTGAACAGCGCACCCGCGATGCCGTACCTGCTCTGCATCCCGCCCAGCAGGGCCGCGCCGGCGATGCCGCCGACACCGGCCGCGAAGATGCCGTAGAGCGCCCCGGCGTGCGGACGCATCTGCGCCGGCACGATCGACAGCAGGGCGATGCCGAGCGCCGGACCGAGAACGGAGGTGATGGCCGTCGACAGCGTGAACAGCAGCAGCGTAAGCCAGACCCACGGGCTCAGGACGGCGGCGGAGATCAGCACCACACCGACGATCAGCTGCAGACCGGCCATCTCGAGCACCCGGCCGGGGTTCTTGCGGAACATCGCCTCGCCGCGCTTGCCGTAGATCGCGAGGGCGACGATCGAGGAGACCGACGTGAGCCCGAAGAACAGCCCGCGCTCGCCGGGACCGAAGTTGAGGGTCTCGTCCAGGTAGAACGACAGGAACGTGGCGAGCGGGATCAGCAGGATGCCGAAGACGGCAAAGGCGGCGAGCAGCTTCTTGACGGTGGGGATGAGGAACAGCCGGCGGGTGATCTCGAAGAAGCCGAGTGTGACGTCGTCCTCGGCGAGGTCGTCGCCGGTGTCGTGCACGCTGGCCCGCACCCGCTTGGTGTCGAACTTCCCGAAGCCGGGGTCCCGGAGGCGCAGCGTGAAGGGCAGCACGGCCAGGCAGACGATCCCGAAGATGAGGAAGACGCCGCGCCAGGTGAAGCCCAGGACCGCGGCGAGCAGCGCCACCAGCAGGGGGGCGATGACGTTGCCGAAGTTGTTGATGGCGGTCGCGTAGGAGAACACCCGCACGCGTGCCGGCGGCGGGTAGCTGTCCATCAGCAGGGGCTGGGTGAGCGTGTTCGCCGAGCCGGTGCTGATGCCGTCCAGGACGAGGACGGCGGCGAGTATGAGGGTGCCGGTCGCGAAGCCGGTGTAGAGGGTCGTGAGGGCCCACAACGTGGCCATGGTCAGGATGACGAGGGCCCGCCGGGGGACGCGCTGGACGAACGCCGCGGTCGGGAGTGGAGCCAGCGCCGAGAACAGCGTCTTGACCCCGAGCAGCAGCGCGATCGTGCCGAGGCCGATGCCGAGGCTGCGGCTGATCTCCGGCGTGAGGACGGTGAAGGCGTAGCCTTGCAGGCTGTCGACGATGGACAGTGTCCCCAGCGCGGCCAGGGGGTAGTAGCCGACCTCGTTCTCCTTGAGCACCGTCCGGAGTTTCGGTGCGGTGCCCTCACCGGTGACGCCGAGGAGCTCTCGGGCCTCCCCACGCAGGCGCGCGCGCTCCGCGACCAGGTCCTCGACGTCGACGACCGCGGGATGGGCTCCGGGTCGCTCGGGTGCCAGGGTCACGGGGTGGCCTCTCGGTCGACGTCGAAGGCGACCTCGAAGGCGCTCTCGCCGATGCGGGTGCCGCTCGCGTCCAGCAGGATGATCGTGGCGCGGTGCCGCTCGCGGCGGTCCTCGTCCAAGCTGCGCGGGAGCTGCTCGATCACCAGCTCCGTATCGGTGGTCGTGTAGATCCCGCGGGCAAGCAGGTACTCCTCGTCCGGGCACCCGTCGCTCTTGCGGCAGCTGTTGTCCTTGCTGGCGATCCAGCTCAGCGGCTTGCCGGGCGGCATCGGCGAGCTGTCGACGAACACGGCGAAGTAGCCGGCGCCCTTGCGGGGCTCGCCGCCGGGCTCGGTGATCTCGAAGTCGCGGATGTCCCAGTCCAGCGTCACGGGGAGCTTCACCGTGGCGCGGTCCTCGGGGGACTGGAAGGTCAGCCGGTCGTCGACCTTGAAGGCCAGGCCCTGGGGGACGCAGCCGGACAGGGCGCCGCACAGGCCAAGGACGGCGATGCCGGTCGCGAGGCGTTGGCGGACGTGTGCCACAGGCGTTCCTCTGCTTCGCGGGGTGTCGAGAGGGTCATCGTACGCAGAGCACAGCGCCCAGGGCTTGTCGGTGCGCATCAACCTCACTGCCCAAGGTAGTGCCACAGAACGAAGGTCGTGGACGTCGGAGCGGATGACGTGCTCACTCTGCCCGCGGTTGGCTCGCTGGGCGGAAGATGCCCCCGGGTTGGATCACGACCATCTCCACGGCCTCACCGGCCAGCACGAACTCCACGCGCGTGCCGGACACGCCCTCCACCACGAAGTAAGTCTCGTCGCGCGGGCTCAGCGCGACGGGCTTGCCACCGGCCACCTCGGCCATAAGCGTGCCGTCCACGACCGTCACCGCCAGCGACAGCGGGCCCATCACGTACTGCCCCACTAGCCGCTGGAGCTCCTCGGGCGCCAGCTGTGCGGGCTCCCGTACGAAGGTGATCGGTTCGACGGCCGGCTCCAGGCCGATCTCGACGCCAGTGATCCCGTCGGTGCCGAACCGGAATGCCGCCGGCACCGGCATGTCCTCGTAGAGGCTGCCCAGCAACAGGTCGAAGGTGTCGTAGTCGCGGTGCCGCATCTCGATACCTTCGAGCCCGTGCCAAGACGGCACCAGCCGGTCCTCCTCGACGCGGATCTGCAGGACGTCGTAGGCCGGGTGGGAGTAGGTTCCGGCGTAGTCCTCGAGCGGACGTGTCGGGGGACGGCCGGCGGCGGTCGAGAGGCGGTGCGCGCTCGCCTCCTTCGCGCCGCTCTTGATCGTCTCGGTCAGTTCCAGCAGGCGCTCGCCCCAAGGCTCCGGCTCGAGACCGAGTAGCTGGTCGAAGATCGCCAGCGGGAGCGCACTGCGGATGCCGGAAGCGTTGGCGTTGGCGAGCACCATGACGGCGTGGCCGCTGTCGGGCGCGAGGTAGACGTTGGAGCAGAAGCCATCCAGGTTCCCGCCGTGGTGGACGAGCTTGTGCCCGCGGTAGGAGATGACGTCGGCGGCCAGGCCGTATCCGAGGCTGTGCACGCCTGGCAGCTCCATCGGCCCGGTCGGCTTGACCATCGCGGGCGCATGCAGCTCGCGCAGGGCATTCTTCGACAGCAGCAGGCTGCCGTCGGCCAGCGGCACCTCGAGGCGGGCGAGCACCCAGCGCGCCATCTCCTCGGCGTTAGACCAGATCCCACCGGCCGGGCCCACGGACCCGTCGCCGATCAGCGGCACCGGCTCGTTGGTCCCGGTCCGGTCGTCGTACGGCACAGCGGCGTCGCCTGTGCCCTGAGCCGCGATGGGGCCGAGCGTCGTGCTCTTCATGCCGAGCCGATTGAGCAGCCGCTCGCGTAGGGCCGTCTCCCAGTCGCTGCCGGCGAGCACACCCGCCAGGTAGCCGGCGGTGGTGTAGCAGTTGTTGTTGTACTGCCACACCTGTCGCAGGGGGGCAGACGGCTGCAGGTGCCGAAGTCGTCTCACGATGTCCTCCTGAGACGGCGTTTCGCTCCCCCAGAACCAGACGGCGTCGTGCCGCGGAAGCCCGGTGCGGTGGGCGAGCAGGTCTCGCACGCTGACCAGCTCGGTGGCGTGCGGGTCGTGCAGCCGGAACCACGGCAGGACGTCGCGCACTGGCTTGTCCCAGTCGAGCTTTCCTTCGTCGACGAGCGTCGCGCACAACGCGGCGGTGAAGGCCTTGCTGTCGGAGGCGATCGCGAACAGGGTCTCCGGAGTGGCAGGGAGCCCGCGCTCGAGGTCGCGGAAGCCGAAGCCCTCCGCCAGTACGACCTCCCGGTCCTGGACGACGACGACGGACAGGCCGGCGACGCCGAAACGCTCGCGCTCCTGCTCAACAGTGTTGCGGAGCTGTTCGACCTCGGTCACGGTTCTCCAGGTGGTCAGCGGCGGAACGCGAGCGCAGCCGACCCGAGTCACTGAAGGCCGAGCCGCAGGACTGTCGGCGGCGTCAAGCGGCCGGGATGAGGTGGCCGTTGTCGCGGTACTTGATGCACTTGCAGGCGGCGTCCCAGGACATGTCGAAGCCCAGCTCCAGCCCGTCATGCCGGCTGGGGCCGAGGAACACCTTCGGCAGGGCGGCGGGCCGGAAGCTGCCGCCGAGGGACTCGAGGCCGCGGACCGCCGTGCTCACGTTGAGCACCGGGCCGGCCCGGTTGAACGCCTCGGCGACGCCGAAGATCCCGTCGCAGACCGCCAGGGCGACGCTGGCCGCGTTGGTGCTGCTGAAGGTCTGACCCGAGCGCTTGCTGATGATCTCCAGGCACTCCTTGGTGGCACTGGTCAGGTAGCGGTCGCCCTGGCCGCTCGGCAGGTCGTAGGCCGGCTTCCAGCCCACGCCCATCGCACCGGTGAACGGCTTGGGGTCGACCAAGCCAAACGAGTAAAGGGGCTGCACGCTGGTGGCGGAGTTGATCCCCAGCCGCGGGAAGTAGCCCTGGGTTTGGGCGTTCTTGGTGAAAGTCAGCGTGATGATGCCGTCGGAGTCAAGCAGGATCACGTGCGTGACGCCGGCGCCGCGCAAGCGCAGCACCGCGTTGGAGACCTCGGCCGCGAACTTTCCCGCGTCCTGGTTGCCTTCGGGCTCGCTGAGGCGGATGACCAGGTCGGGGTCGACCGGCCGGCCGATCCGGGCCAACGCCGGGAGCATGACCCGGTCCTGCGGACGGACCCACTCGGGGAAGCCCCAGCCGAGGATCCCGATCTTCGCCTTGCCGGCTGCGGGCTGGCCGAGCCTGTGGTCCCAGCCGGAGAAGTAGGCCTGGCGCTCCAGCGCCCGCACCATGTCGGCCATCATCCGGTCCTGGCTGACGTCCCCGAGGCTGACGAAGTCCGGGTTGTCCCGGAAGTACGTCACATCCGGGCCAATGATCCCGCCCCCCGAGATCCGCAGCACCCCCGCCTTCTGCATGCAGGCTCGGAACACCGGGCCCCCGCCGGAGATCGTGGCGGCGATCTTGTTGTCCCTGTTGAAGGTCTCGCACGCGGCCTGGTCCTGCGCGTCCCCGGTCTCGGCCGACGTGGCGTCGTCGATGTGGTAGACGGTCTTGAGTTCGCGCCCGGCGACGCCGCCGCGGGCGTTGACCTCGTCGATCACTGCCTTGATGTTCGCCTGGTAGTCACCGCTGTCGACGTTCGCGGCGCCGAAGGCGGCTCGCGCCGCCTGGAGGTTCTCGGTGTAGCGGACGCCGACGAAGATCTCCGTCGCGGTGATGGCGGGCCCCTGCGCGCCGCTCGTGGCTGGGGCGCCCGCGGCAGCGCCC
>Ga0183260_10001912_pt1 | contig 17365 bp, 14 predicted proteins | sample AntDrymUQ4972206_2_FD_129768 | JGI IMG/M metagenome (GOLD analysis project Ga0183260, IMG submission 129768) | Polar desert sand microbial communities from Dry Valleys, Antarctica - metaG UQ497 (22.06) (version 2) (version 2) | ecosystem: Environmental > Terrestrial > Soil > Desert | place...
GAGTCTGGGCCGTGTCTCAGTCCCAGTGTGGCTGATCATCCTCTCAGACCAGCTACCCGTCGATGCCTTGGTGAGCCATTACCTCACCAACAAGCTGATAGGCCGCGAGACCCTCCCGATCCGATAAATCTTTCGTCTAGTCGTCAGGTGACATCCAGACGGCATCCGGTATTAGCAGATGTTTCCATCTGTTATTCCAGAGACCGGGGCAGGTTTCTCACGTGTTACGCACCCGTTCGCCACTCGGTCGTCCGCAGCAAGCTGCATGGACCTCGTTCGACTTGCATGTGTTAAGCACGCCGCCAGCGTTCGTCCTGAGCCAGGATCAAACTCTCCATCAAGAACCGGGCCGCTCGTCTCCGAAGAGGCGGGCGACACGATGGTGTGAAAGAGGCGCCCGACGCCGACGGGTGCATGCACCCGACCACTGGCCTCGGACTTCCTGCTCTCGAATGGACCGGTCGAAACCGGCCACTTCGTTCGTGACCGGTGGGATACCGGTCACATGAATTGACAGACAGCGTCGCTCGACCGAAGTCGGGCTCGCTGCCCGCACTGGCATTCGTCTTCTCTTCCGTTTTCAAGGAGCCGAAGCTCGGGCACTCGCCGGGGACGCCTCTCGACGTCCGGCTCGGCGTTGGTGCCGATACCTCCGAGAGCGGCTTGTACCTGCTCCGGGGGCGGAGAGCCACGTTACCGACCCACCCCGGGAGCGTCAACCTCGGCGTCGAGAATTTCGGCCAGGTGGTAGGTGCGCTTGCCCTTGCGGAGCAACAGGTAGCGGCCGTGCAGCAGCCCGCCGGCATCGATCCGCTGTCCGTCCGCGACGACGGCTCCGTTGGCCCGCACGCTGGACTGCTGGAGCAGACGTCGGGCGTCGCTCTTCGACGACGCCAACTCGGTCGCGACGAGCAGGTCCACCGGGTCGGCGAGCACCGTGACGTCGAGCCGAGAGGCCGGGACTTCTCCGGCAACGGTGGCCAGGGCGTGCGCGGAGGCCGCGTACGGGTCGCCGCCGAACAACAGCGCGGCCGCTTCGGTCGCCGCCGCCACCGACGCGGCGCCGTGGACCATCGCCGTCATCTCGTCGGCCAGGGCCCGCTGACCGGCCCGGTGTTCGGGTGCCGCGGCCTGCTCGGCGAGCACGGCCTCGACGTCGCCCAGCGGGCGCAACGAGAGCATCCGCAGGTACGTCGGCACGAGCTCGTCTTCGAGCTGCAGCCAGAACTGGTGGAACTGGTACGGCGAGGTCCGCGCCGGGTCGAGCCAGACCGCTCCGCCGACCGACTTGCCCATCTTGGCGCCGTCGGCGCGCGTGATCAGCGGGTGGGTCAGCGCGTGGGCCACGGCGCCGAGCCGGCGACGGATCAGGTCGACGCCGGCGACGATGTTGCCCCACTGGTCGGACGCGCCTGACTGGATCTCGACGCCGTAGCGCTTGTGCAGGTGGCAGAAGTCGTTGGCCTGGAGGAGCTGGTAGCTGAACTCGGTGTAGGAGATGCCCACCTCGCTCTCGAGGCGGCTGCGCACCGAGTCACGCGCCGACATCTGGTTGACGGTGGCGAACTTGCCGACGTCGCGGAGGAACTCGAGGACCGTCATGTCCTTCGTCCAGTCGGCGTTGTTGACGAGTGTGGCCTGGTACGGGCCGGGCTCGAAGTCGAGGAGGCTGGAGAGCTGACGCTTGATGCACTCGACGTTGTGGCGCAGCGTGTCGATGTCGAGCAGGTTGCGCTCCTCGCTGCGCCCGCCCGGGTCGCCGATCATGCCGGTGGCCCCGCCGGCCAGCGGGAAGGGGCGGTGCCCGGCCACCTGGAACCGGCGCAGGAACAGCTGGCCGACGAGGTGTCCCACATGGAGGCTGTCGGCGGTCGGGTCGAACCCGATGTAGATGCCCGTCGGTCCGGCGTCGAGGCGCGCCGCGAGGGCGACTCGATCGGTCGTGTCGTGGATCAGGCCACGCGCGTCGAGGTCGGCCAGCAGGTCCATCGCGAGCGCCCATGGTGGCAGCTCAGCGGGGCAACGCCACGCCCGCGCTCGCTCTCATCCGGCGGAACCCGTTCGGTACGGTGCGCCGGTGGACCCGGCTGACGTCGCCCAATGTCGCCAGCGCTTCGCCGACTTCGCGGTCGCCACTGCCCGCCGGGCGCCGCTGTACGCCACCCTGTCGGCGAGCATCGCCGCCGACGATGAGATCGCCGGTCTGCTGACCGCGGCGCCACCAACACAGCGTCAGCCCGTCTTGCTGTTCGCCTGCGTGCACGCTCTGCTCCTGGCCCAACCCGACGACGAGCTCGCCAGCTGGTATCCCAACCTGCGCCCGGCGCCGCCCCCGGCGAGCGACCCGGGGCCGGCCTTCCGCCGGTTCTGCCGCCGCCATCGCGAGGAGTTGCTTGGGCTGCTCGCCCGGCGGAGCACGCAGACGAATGAGATCGGCCGTTGTGCGGTCTTCCTCCCCGTGTTCGGACTGCTGGCTGACGAGGTCGGCCCGGTCGTCCACGTCGACGTCGGCACCAGTGCCGGGCTCAACCTCCTCCTCCCCCACTACGGCTATCGGTACGAGCCGGGCGGCACCGTCGGCGAGGGCCGAGCCGTCGAGCTGACGTGCGGCGTGCGCGGACCCCTGCCGATCCCGGCCGCGATTCCGCCGGTCGTGCGGTCCATCGGTCTCGATCGGGCCCCGATCGACGTCACCGACGACGATGCCGCCCGCTGGTTGGAGGCGTGCGTGTGGCCCGACCAGACCGATCGATTCGAGCGCCTGCGGGCGGCGATCGCTCTGGCCCGCGAGGTTGGCGTCGATGTGCGCCGCGGCGACGCCGTGACCGACACCCCGGCCCTCGTCGCCGAGGTCGGCCGCGCCGGTCACCCGGTGGTCACCAATTCGTGGGTCCTCAGCTACTTCACACCGGCCGCCCGCGGCGACTACCTGGCGATGCTCGACGCCGTCGGCGCCGAGCGCGATCTGTCGTGGATCTATGTCGAGAGCCCGGCCCAGATCAGTGGCCTTCCCGTCCCGCCCGACGAGACTCGCTCCGAGCTGACCGTGCTCACCGTCGCCCGCTGGCGCGATGGTCGGCGCACGGTGGACCACGTCGCTCGCTGCCACCCGCACGGCTACTGGATGCAGTGGGGTTGACGCCGAAGGTGAGAAATCGCTCGACAACGGTGGGTCGCCGGGTGTCGAATGCAGAGGTCAGGTGGACACGGAGGAGGGAGCCATGACCGCCACGAACCCTGCTGCTGATGCGGCATCCGACCCCACGGCCAACGGCCTCGACGACGACGATCCGGGCGGCGTGCCGTTCGACGACGACTTCGACGACGAGAACGCGCCGACCGAGCCCGGCGACCGCTCATCGCTGCCGGGAGCCCCGGCCTATGACAGCGGCAAAGTCCTGCAGGCCCGCGGGATCGGCTATCCGAACTCGACCCCGGTCGGGATGACGGCGCTGTATCAGTTCCTGAAGGGGACGTGGGGTGGCAAGAACCTCGGCGTGCTGTCCAAGCCACCGCGCCCGATGCGCGGCGGGTCGGCGCCGAGCCTGCACTGCTGGGGCATCGCCCTCGACTGGAGCTGGCAGGACCCGGGTCGGGCGACGGCCGATGCCGCCATCGACTTCCTCCTCAAGAACACCGGGCCCCTGGCCATCCAGGCCGTCCACGACTACCAGCGCTGCCGCTACTGGAAGTCCTACGACGGCTGGAAGGACGCCAAGAAGAGTGCCGAGAGCGGCTTCGGGCAGTCGTGGGCGACGTGGCTGCACGTCGAACGCACGTGGGCCGCGGCCAACGATGCCCGCCCGATCGACCAGGCCCTGCGCGACGGTGGCGGTTCCGGACCGTCCGGCGGCGGAGCGGTCGGGATGGCGACGGGTGCGGCTGGGGCCGGCGGACTCCCGGCGCCGACGATCAGCCGCGGTGCCGAGGGCGCTCACGTCGCCCAGCTGCAGGACTTCCTGCGCGGCCACGGGTTTGCCGACTTCCAGAAGTCCGACGGCGAGTACGGCCCGCGCACGGAACAGGCGGTGAAGAACGCCCAGACACGGTTCCATGCCGACGGTCTCTACACGAAGCAGATCGACGGCGAGTTCGGCCCCGGCACGGCCAAGGCCGCCGCCGCCTTCAAGCCGGGCTAACTCTCTCGGGCTCCGCCGACCGGGCAAGCCGGATCGGCTGCGCCTCCGTGCTCACCGCCGACCCTTCGGATCGGCGCTCATCCAACCTCCAGTCGCGCGGTCACTTCGGGACGGTCACCTCGAGGGTCGTCGCGAAGGCGGCCCAGCGGGCGACGGCGGGCGCCTCGACGGCCTGGATGTCGCGGCGGACGGCCCGGGCGGCAAGCCGCTCGAGCGTGTTCCGAGCCGTCACCGCCTCGGCACTGCGGGCGAGCGGCTCGTTCAAGGCCGGCAGCTCGAACGCCGACGCCGCGAACTCGGTGTCGCTGACGAGCACGAGCAACCAGTCGCGGGCCGAGGCGCCGGGGACGACCGGCCGCTCCGCCGGCAACGTCACCGACAGCGCCCGCCCGTCGAGCAGGGCCCGGCGGGCCCGCGGCGCCAGCTCCTCGGTGGCCAACAGCTCGGCACAGCGGTAGCGGTCGGTCAGGTCGAGCACGGCGACGTAGAGCTCGTCGTCGGTCCGGTTGACCACGTCCACGTAGACGTACGGCGGGACCCACTGACGGGCGGCGTCGCGGTGGTACTCCAGGCGGTAGCCGGCGGTCGGCGTGAGCGCTTCGATCCCGGCCGGCCGCCCGGCCCCGTCGGCCGCCGCCGGGAACACCTCGAGGCCGACCGCCTCGGCCAACGGCGACGGCTGGCCGCCGAGGCTGCGCACCCGCTCCCAGCGGGCGACGTGGGTGAGCTGGGCGACGGCCTGGCGGGCGACGCGCTCGGCCAGGGCAGTGTCGGCGATGTCCCCGTCCACCGGGATCGGCACCGTGACCGGGGTGCCGTCGTCACGGCGCACCTCGACCGCGCCGTCGGCCGTGACTGCCACGCGGAGCGTCAAGGCGCCACCTTCGTCGCCCGGGCCGTCGACCACGAGATCGGTCGAGGGACCGCCGTCGGGGCCGCAGGTGGCGATCACCGTCGCCACGGCCGCCTGAACGGCGGCGGCGTCGGCCTCTCGGCCGGACGGCGCCGGCGCCATCTCGACGCGGGCGGCCGGGAACGGCACGTCGACGACGGTCGCCGCGTAGGCGACGTCGTCGGGCGTCCACCCGTCGGGCTCGACCTGCGACCAACCGACGTCTACGGCGGTGACCCGTGCCGTCCCGGCGGCCGACCCGTCCGGCGCGACACAGGCGAGGACGAAGGCGTCGTCGCCAGTCGGGGCGCGCAACCCGTGGACGAGCCCCCCGTCGATCCGCCAGCCGTCCTTGGCCCGGGTCATCGAGAACGACGGCGGCGCCGCCTTCACCGTGCCGTCGAGAAACACGGTGTCGGCGATCCCACCGGCGGCGTCGGGACGCAGGAGCGGCCGTTGGTCGCGCGCCGCCCGCTCGACGCGCGACCGCACGGTGTTGAGCAGCGTGCGGTAGGTGGTCGCCGGTCCGAGCACGGCGAGGGCTTCGTCGAAGGCGACGGAGAACACGCCGCGCGAACGCCCGCCTGAGCTCTGCTCCTTGGCCGTCTCGTCGGACTGGCAGGCACTGAGCGTGACGTGACGCCGTTCCGGCAACGCCCACGCCCCCGCCGTCCCCTCGACGAGATCGCTGACCGGCCGGGCCCGGGCCAGCTCGGCGACCATCTCGCGGTGCTCGGGCGAAGCCGCCGCGATGTCGGGTCGCCAGACCCGCTCCACGCTGATGTCGCGGTCGGCATCGCCGCTGTGGCAACAGTCGAGGATCACCGCCAGGTGGCCGGCCTGCTGCGCGACCTGGTCGAGCAGCACGGCCAGTTCCTTGTCGGCGAGCGGGCGCACGACGCGTCCGTCGACGTGCAGGCCGGCATCGAAGGGCACGAGGCTTTGCAGCTTGCCGCTCGGCTCGAGGTGAGCCAGCTGCGGCGGCACGGGCTCCTCCATGCCGTGGCCGGCGTAATAGAGCACGGCGACGTCGCCGGCCCCGGCCTGACCGAGATGGCTGCCGATGGCACCGATCAGCGCGGCGCGCGTCGCCTCGGCGTCGCACAGTCGGCGCACGACCGGCGCCTCGCCCGCTCGGGCCTGCAGGAACGTCTCGAACGCATCGACGTCGGCGACGCACCCGTACAGGGCGTTGATCGGTGGTCGGTACGTGTCGATACCGACCAGCAGGGCGTAGATGGCCATGGCGCCTCCCTCGAATGCGCGTCGACGGCGGATCAGGTGTACCAGATCAGCCCGACCGGACGGGGCCGAAATCTTGTGCGTATCAGGGTCGACGGAGCAAACTCGACATGCCGAGGGAGGGCCGTCATGGCGACGTACTCGTATACCGACTTTCGCGTCGAGTTCACGCCCCGGGACGACGCGCGCTACGACGTCTCCGTCCGCTCGACCGGCGGGCCCGTCGTCTCCGTGTACGAGGTGCCGCTGTCGGCGAGCGAACTCGAACAGGCCGTGGTCGGGGTGGCCCGGGGCGGCAAGGTGACGCGTCGCGCCGTCGCCCATCCCGGCGGGCCGGGCGCCGCCCCGTCGAGCGAGGTCCTCGGGCGGATCACCCGCGACGTCGGCGCCAACGTCCGCCCGGAACTCGACGCCGTCGCTCTCGGCGGGCTGCTCGCCAAGGGTCTGTTCACCGGCGACCTGGCGAGTGCCTACTCGGTCGCGCTCGCCGGCGCCAACGGCCCCCGCCAGGGCGTTCGCCTGACGTTGTCCCTGGGGGCGGCGCCGGCGCTGCTCAGCATCCCGTGGGAGTTCCTCTACCGCGACCCGGTGTTCCTGGCCAGCCAGCGCCACACCCCGGTCGTGCGCCAGTTGGCCAGTGAGCGCCGAGCGCCACCGCCGACGATCCCCGATGTCGTGCGCATCCTCGGCGTCATCTCCAGCCCGAAGGACCTCAACCCGCTGCAGGTCGCCACGGAACGGGCCCGCGTCGAGACGGCGCTGAAGGCGGTGACCGACATGGGTCGGGTCCAGCTCGACTGGTTGGAGCCGGCTACCCGCCGAGGTCTGCACCAGGCCCTCCGCGACGGTTCGTACCACGTCCTCCACTACGTCGGCCACAGCGCCTTCGAGGACGACGAGGGCCTGCTCTACCTGGAGACCGACGACGGCCGGGCCGACGCCGTCGACAGCACGCTGCTGGCCAACCTGCTGTCCGATCAGCGCCTGCTCCGCCTCGTCGTCCTCAACTCGTGCCAAGGGGCGCGCACGACGCTGGCCGATCCGTACGCCGGCGTGGCGACCACGCTCATCCAGTTGGGCGTGCCGGCCGTCGTGGCGATGCAGTTCGAGATCTCCGACGACGCCGCCGTCCTGTTCGCCGAGGAGCTCTATACGAACCTGATCGCCCGCCAGTTCCCGATCGACGCCGCCGTGGCCGAGGCTCGCAAGGCGATGCTGGCCGTGCTCGGCAACGACGAGTTCGCCACGCCGGTGCTGTTCGTGCAGGACCCGGAGCTGGCGTTGTTCGAGTTCGCCCGGGAGGCCGAAGCGCTGCCGGCGACCCCCCCGCCGGGCGCCACCGGCGGGCGCACGTTGCCCGACGACAAGCGGGCCCCGCTGCCCTCGGAGCTGCCGCCGGAGCCGTCTCCCGCGCCGAAGCCGGTGTGGCAACGCCCGCGGGTGCAGGCGGCGGCCGCTGCCGGTCTGGCGTTGTTCGTCGGCCTGCTCGGGATCCGCGCCTGTGCCCCCGACGCCTACCAGCGCGCGATCGCCAATCTGCCGCTCCCGACGACGACGACCACGCTGCCCGACGAGCCGACCGAGTTCACGACCTACGACGTCGGGTCCACCGGTGCCGCCGTCGAGGCGGCTCAGCACCTGCTTATCGAAGCCGGCTTCCCCGTGCCGACCACCCGCGTCTACGACGAGGCCACGGAGGCCGCGATGATGGACTTCGAGCAGGCCCGCGGCCTGCCGGTCGACGGTCAGCTCGGTCCCCTGACCTGGGACGAGCTGGTCCCGGTCGTGCGCCCCGACTTCGACGGCAACCACGCCCGGGCCGCCCAGATCCTGCTCAACGCGAACGGTGCCGGGCTGTCGGTCGACGGGATCTTCGGATCGCGTTCGACGGCGGCGGCGAGGGCGTTCGAGACCGAGCACGGCCTCCACGTTGACGGCATCGTCGACGACGAGGTGTGGAAACTGCTCGTCGCCGGCGCCCCGGTCGGACCGCTCGTCGACGTGTCCGTGACGACTACCACCACGACGGCACTCCGCCGCGACACGGGTTCGATCGACCCCTCCTCGCCGCGGCCGGCGACGGGTCACCTGGCTTTCGTCGTCGAGGAGGCCAAGCGCACCGGCCTGTGGACCGTCGATCCGGACGCGCCGGACGTGACGACCGGTGGAGCGGCGACGCCGAAGGGCACCATCGACGAGCACCCCTCGTGGCAGGCCGGCACGAACCGCCTGGCCTTCGACCGGCGCGTGCCCGAAGAGGGCGGCGAGGTCGGCGTGTTCTACGTCGTTCCCGCCAACGGCGCCGGCGACGGCGGCAAGCGCGTCGCCACGCTCGTTACGGGGCGGGCTGGCACCGAACGGCTGCCGGTGTGGGCCGCCGATGGCACGTTGTTCTACATCGCCACCACCAACTGCACGCCGGGAGCGGCGGGCTGCGAGGACTCGGTGCGGCGGGCGACGTTCCTCGCGACCAACCGGCTGGGCGAAGGCCCCTATGCCGGAGACGTCGTGTCGCTGGACTCGTTGCGCCTCAACGGGGACGCGCTGGCGGCCGGACCCTTCGACCGGGTCTCGGCGCTGGCCGCCGACCCGCGGCGCGCCGACTCGTTCGCCGTCGTCGACGCCGCCGGGTTGTCGCTCGTCGATGCGGGTGTGCGCCGGTTGCTGGTCGCCGACGCCGCCGGGGTCGTCACGTTCACGCCCGACGGGGAGCGGCTCGTGCTCACCGCTGACGACGGCCACACACTGACGCTGGTCGCGCGCGACGGGACGACCGTCGCTTCCCGGGGCGTGGCCGAGATGCTGCTCCCGACGGACGCGCCGAACGAGGCGACCGTGGCCATGCTGGGAACCGTTGGCTCGCTGACCACGGACGCCTCACGCAACGCCGTCATCGGCTTCCTCGACGACGTCTCCGACGGCGTGCCCGGGGTGGTCCTGACGGTCGACACGGGCGGCGACGCCATCGCCGTGGCCGACGTGACGGCAACACCCGACGCCGTGTCAGCACTCGGCCGGATCCTCGCCGTCGATCGTTAGGAGTCAGCCGGGCACCAGCGCCATTCGTGCTCGGTGCCGACACGGATGCCGACGCGCGCGGACGTGCGGGCCGGTGGCACCGGTACGCCGTCGTCGACGATCGTCACCGTGGCGTCCGTCGCGAGGTCGCGGCCGTCGTCGTCGCGGTCTAGCCCGAAGGCCTGGCACAGCTTGGCCGGGCCGTCGGCGAGGCGGCGATCGGGCCGATCCCCGCGTCGTTGCCGCATCAGAGCGACACCGGTGATCGGGTGGACAGCTCGCAGCAAGACGGCCTGGCCATCCCCCTCGGCGCCGGTGACGACGTTGGCGCAGAAGTGCATCCCGTATGTGAAATACACGTACAGCCCGCCCGGTGGTCCGAACATCGTGGCGTTGCGCGCCGTCCGACCGCGGAACGAATGGCTGGCCGGATCGTCGGCCCGGTAGGCCTCGACCTCGACGATGCGTCCGGTGCAGGGCCCGGCGACGAGCACCTTGTGCAGCAGATCGGGGGCGACGGTGAGGGCGTCGCGGGCGTAGAACTGCCGAACCAGTCGAGGACCGCTGATCACGGCGCGGCGCCGTCGCCGAGCATCTCGCCCTGGCGGCGCAACAGCGCCCGGAACGCCTCGAGTTGTGCGACCAGGGGGACCGGGCCGGCGCCACCCGGCGAGATGCGACGGCGGACCCCCTCTCCCGGCGCCATCAGCGCGGCGGCGGCTGGCCCGAGCCGGCCGTCGGCCGCCGCCAGGTCGCGCAGGCTCGTGCCCTCGATGAGGTGGCGGCGGACAAGCTCGCCGACGACGGCGTGGGCGTCTCGGAAGGGCATGCCGGTGCGGACAAGGAGTTCGGCCAGGTCGGTCGCGGCCGTTGTCTCGGCATCGGCGGCGGCGGCCATCCGCTCGGGCACGAACGTGGCCGTGTCGATCATCCCGGCCACCGCCACGAGGCCCAGCGAGACCTGGTCGACGGAGTCGAACAGCGGCTCCTTGTCCTCCTGGAGGTCCCGGTTGTACGCCAGCGGGAGTCCCTTCAGCGTCACCAGCAGTGCCGTCAGGTTGCCGATCAGGCGACCGCTCTTGCCGCGGGCCAACTCGGCGATGTCGGCGTTCTTCTTTTGCGGGAGCATCGACGAGCCGGTGGCGTAGGCGTCGTCGAGGCGGGCGAAGCCGAACTCGTCGCTCGTCCACAGCACCCACTCCTCGCCGATGCGGGCGAGATGGAGGCCGATGAGAGCGAGGTCGAAGAGGGCCTCGGCGACGAAGTCGCGGTCGCTGACGGCGTCGAGCGAGTTGTCGAACACCGCAGCGAAGCCGAGCTGGCGGGCGGTCGTGGCCGGATCGATCGGCAACGACGTGCCGGCCAGGGCACCGGCGCCGAGCGGTGACACGTCGAGGCGCTCGATCGTCGCGACGAGGCGATCGACGTCGCGCCCGAGGGCCCATCCGTGGGCCAGCAGGTGGTGGGCCAGCAACACCGGCTGGGCCCGCTGCACGTGGGTGTAGCCCGGCAGGTAGATGTCGCCGGCGCCCTCGGCGCGGGCGAGGAGGACGCACTGCAGCTCGACGACGAGCCCGGCCACGTCGGCCAACGCCGCCTTGCACCACAGGCGCAGGTCGGTGGCGACCTGGTCGTTGCGGCTACGAGCGGTGTGCAGCTTGGCGCCGGCCGGCCCAGCCAGCTCGGTGACCCGCCGCTCGACCGCGGTGTGGATGTCCTCGTCGTTCGCCACGAACTCGAAACGGTCCTCGGCCAGCTCGGCGTGCACGACATCGAGGGCACCGACGACGGCGTCGTGCTCGGCTTGGTCCAGCAGGCCGGCGCGCCGGAGGCCGCCGACATGGGCGCGTGAGCCGGCGATGTCCTCGCGCCACAGGCGGCGATCGAACGACAGGCTGACGGTGTAGGCCAGCAGGGCGTCGGCCGGGCCCGCCGCGAAGCGTCCGTGCCACAGCGTCCGTCCGCCGTCGGTCGGGCCGTCGTCGGTCACGGGCGACTTCCCGTCCGCAGGCCGGCGAGATCGCGCAAACGGTCGGCCAGCTCGGCGCCCGGGGTGCCGTCGGCGGCCACGCAGAGCATCGTGTCGTCGCCGGCGACCGTGCCGAGTAGGCCGTCGAGGCCACTGCGGTCGAGCGCCGAGGCGACGACGTGGGCGCAGCCGGGCGGCGTCCGCAGCATGACGAGGTTTCCTGCGACGGCGACCTCGCCGACCCACTCGCCGAGGACGCGACGCAACTGGTCGAACGGCACCAGGCGGTCGGTCTCCAACTCCGGCAGGGCGTAGACGCTGGGACCGCCGGGCGCGCGGACCTTGATCACCCCGAGCTCGTCGAGGTCGCGGGACACGGTGGCCTGGGTGGCGTGGATGCCCTCACCCGCCAGCAGCACCAGGAGCTGCGGTTGGTTGCTGACGCCGTGCTGGCCGATCAGCCGCGCGATCGTCTGCTGGCGCTGCTGCTTCAGACTCATGGTGCCACCACCCCCAGGAGGAAGGCGAGGGCACCGCGGGCCGCGGCGAGTCGGTTGTGGCCCTGCTGGAACACGACGCTGCGGGGCCCGTCGATCACGTCCGAAGCCACCTCGACGTCCCGGTACGCGGGCAGGCAGTGCAGGAACACGGCGTCCGGCGCCGCCGCCGCCATCAGCGCCTCGTCGACCATGAACCCCTCGAAGGCCTGGCGGCGCGCCGCCGTATCGGTCTCCTGGCCCATCGACACCCAGGTGTCGGCGTGGACGAAGTCGGCCCCGCCGGCCGCCTCGGACGGGCGGTGGGTCTGGGTGACCACGCCCGGCCCGAGCAGGTCCAGGCGTTCCAGCTCGGCGTCGTCGGCGCCGTAGCCGACGGGACAGGCGTAGTGCACGGTGGCGCCGAGAAGCACGGAGATCTCGCCGAGCGAGCGGGCCACGTTGTTGTAGTCCCCGACCCATGCCACCGTCCGCCCGGCCAGCGGGCCGTCGCCGACCTGCTCCATCGTCAGGGCATCGGCGATCGCCTGCAGTGGGTGGGCGCGGTCCGAGAGCAGGTTGACCACGGGCACGTCGGCGACGGCGACCATGCGCTCGAGAACGCCGTGGTCGTGGACTCTCGCCGCCAGCACAGCGTGGTACCCCTGCAGGATGAGTGTCACGTCCTCGACCGATTCCCGGGTGTCGAGGCCGACCTCGTCCTCGCGCGTGTAGACCGGATGGCCGCCCAGCTGGACGACGGCCATCTCGGTCGAGTGGCGGGTTCGGGCCGACGGCTTCTGGAAGATCAGCGCGGCGCCCAGTCCGGCCAGCGGCCGGCCGAGCGCGTCGGGCGGGCGGGCGGCGAGGTCGAGCACGGCTCGGACCTCGGCGGCGGCGAGGTCGGCGACCTCCAGCAGATGGCGGATCACTGGTGCACCCTGTCGGTGTGCGACGCGTTCGGGTCAGCGTTGGTGCACCGGTGACCCGAAGACGATGCCTGATGATTCACTCGCTCACGCTCGCTCATGCGGCGGCCTCGCCCAGCACGGCGGCGATCAGCGCCGCCGCCTCGTCGATCTCGGCGGTGGTGACGGTGAGCGGCGGGGCGAGCCGCAGTGCGGTCGGGCCGACAGCGTTCGTGATCAAGCCCCGATCGAGCAGGGCGCGGTACACGGTCGGGGCATCGTGGCCGTCGAGCTCGACGGCGAGCAGGAGGCCGAGTCCCCGCACGCCGGCCACCCCGGGCACCGCGGTCAGGGCGTCGCGCAGGTGTTGGCCGCGCGCCGTGGCCAGGGCGGGGGCGTCGAGCCGGCGCAACTCGGCGAGGACGGCGTTGACGGCGGCCGTGGCAATGGCGGTGCCGCTATACGTGCTGCCGTGGTCGCCGGGCTGGAACACACCGGCGACGTCACGGCGGGCCCAGCAGGCACCGACGGGCATGCCGTTGCCCAGCGCCTTGGCCAGCGTGACGACGTCGGGGACGACGCCGGCGTGCTCGAAGCCGAACCAGCGGCCGGTCCGTCCGAGGCCGGTCTGGATCTCGTCGACCATCAGCAGGGCGCCGACCTCGTCGCAGCGCCGGCGGATGCCGGCGAGGTAGCCCTCGGGGGCCGGATGAACGCCACCCTCGCCCTGCACGGGCTCGATCAGCACTGCCGCCACCGTGGGGTCGACGGCCGCCGTCAACGCGTCGAGGTCGCCCCAGGCGACGTGGCGGAAGCCGTCCGGCATCGGCTGAAACGGCTCGTGCTTGGACGGCTGGCCGGTGGCGGCCAGCGTGGCCAGCGTGCGACCGTGGAAGCTGCCGAAGGCGCTGACGACGACGTGGCGGCCGCGCCCGCCGAACTTGCGGGCGAGCTTCAGGGCGCACTCGTTGGCCTCGGCGCCCGAGTTCGTGAAGAAGACCTGGCCGGCCTCGCCGGTGGCATCGGCCAGCAGGTCGTTGATCCCGATCGCCGCCGCCGTCGCCACCGGGTTGGCGAAGAAGTTGGAGACGTGGAGCAACTGGCCGGCCTGGCGTGCGATGGCGTCGGCGACCGCCGGATGGGCATGGCCCAGCGAGACGACGGCGATACCGGCGAGGAAGTCGAGGTAGCGCTTCCCGTCGACGTCCCACAGCTCGGTGCCTCGCCCGCGTTCGAACATCACCGCCGGCGCCCCGAACACGGGCATGAACGGACACTGATCGAGTCCCCGAGTATCGAACTCGTGCACCGACGTGCTCACTTCTGCCCCCCTTTGAGGCTCACCATCGTTCCGATCCCCTCGTCGGTGAAGAGTTCCAACAAGAGGACGTGGGCCCGGCGGCCGTCGAGGATGTGAGCGCGCTCAACGCCGTGACGGACGGCGTCGATGCAGCTGAGGACCTTCGGAATCATCCCGCCGGCGATCGTCCCGTCGGCGACGAGCCCGTCCAGCTCGTCGGCCGTCGTCTGGCGGATCAGGCTGGCCGGGTCACCGACATCGCGGCGCAGCCCGTCGATGTCGGTGAGGTAGATGAGCTTCGCGGCCTGGAGCGCCTCGGCGATGGCGCCGGCGACGACATCGGCGTTGATGTTGAAGGCCTGCCCGGTCTCGTCGGTGCCGATGGTGGCGACGACGGGCACGAACTCGTCGGCCAGCAGGCCGAGGAGCAGGGCCGGGTTGACGGCGCTGACGTCGCCGACGAAGCCGAGCTGCTCGTCGCGGGGACGAGCCCGGATCAGCCCGGCGTCCTCGCCGCTGACACCGACGGCGTAGTTGCCGTGCACGTTGATGGCGCTGACGAGCTGGGGGTTGACCTGGCCGATGAGAACCATGCGGGCGATGTCGACGGTCTCGGCGTCGGTGACCCGGAGCCCGTCGCGAAACTCGGCCGTCTTGCCGAGGCGACTCATCAGGGCACTGATCTGCGGGCCGCCGCCGTGGACGACGACCGGGCGGATGCCGACCAGCCGCATCAGCACGATGTCCTCGGCGAACAGCGCGAGGGCGTCGTGGTCGGACGTACCGGCGAGCGCATTGCCCCCGTACTTGACGACTACCGTCTTGCCGGCGAACCGGCGGATGTAGGGCAGCGCCTCGACGAGGACGTGGGCGACCGACTCCGAAGCGGCGACGGCCTGGCCGCCATCGGCGTTCATGGGGTCACGCCGGCGATCGGGAGACCAGCCGTCTCGGGCAGTCCGAGGGCGACGTTGGCTGCCTGCAGGGCACCGCCGGACGCGCCTTTCGTCAGGTTGTCGAGGGCGGCCAGCGCGAGCACGTAGCCGGTCCGCTCGTCGTAGCGAGCGGTGACGACGGTCGTGTTGGCGCCGAGCGTCGCCTTGGTCGACGGCGAACCCGCGGTGACGACGACGAACGGCTCGTCGGCATAGGCGGCGCAGAGCGTCGACAGCAAGGCCTCCGTGTCGACGCCGCGGCCGGCGACCGGGCGGGCGTAACACGTGGCCAAGATGCCCCTGCTCATCGGGGCCAGATGGGGCGTGAACAGCACCTCGGCGCCGCCGAGGTTCTGCTCGATCTCGGGCGTGTGGCGGTGGTCGAGCAACCCGTAGGCGGTGAAGTTCTCGTCGACCGTGCAGAAGGCGTTCGTCGCCGTCGCCGCCCGCCCGGCGCCGGAGACGCCGCTGGCGGCGTCGATGATCAGCCCGGTCGGTCCGATCAGTCCGGCGTCGAGCAGCGGGGCCAGGGCCAGTGTCGCCGCGGTCACGTAGCAGCCGGGCGTGGCGACGAGGCGGGCCCCCGGCAGCTCGGCCCGGGTCCGCTCGGGCAGCCCGTAGACGGCCTCGGCCAGCAGCTCCGGTTGATCATGGGCGAAGCCGTACCAGCGGGGGTAGGCGGCGGCGTCCTTCAGACGGTACGCCGCCGACAGATCGACGACGCACCCGACCCGGCCGACGAGCTGGGGGGCAAGGGCCATGCTGGCCTGGTGGGGCAGCCCGAGCACGACGAGGTCGAGCCCCTCGAGGCGGTCCGGATCGAACGTCTCGAACGTCAGCGCCGGGTAGGCCGCCGCCAACCCCGGGAAGAGCCCGCCGACCGTCTCGCCGGCCTGGGTGTCAGCGGTGGCACAGGCGACGTCGATGTCAGGGTGAGCCGCGAGCAGGCGCAGCAGCTCGGCGCCGGTGAAGCCGGACGCACCGACGATCCCGGCGGTGACCATAGGCGCATGATCATACGGCTCACCGCATGAACACTCAAACGCTCAGGTGCAGGCGGCGGCGTCGTCGCAGTCGGGCGGCGTCGGTCCGTCGTAGAACCGGACGTCGACCTCGTCGACGCCGAGGTTCTCGATCATCGGCACGAACAGGTCCTCGACCTGCTGTTCGGCCGTGTCGACGAGATCGGTCTGGGCGGCCGCGTCGCTCATCTTCTCCTGGGCCGCCTGGATCAGCTCCTCCTCGCCCGTCGGGTTGTCGCTGAACAGGCCGCCGACGCGGTTGAACAGGCCACGATCACGGTTCATCACGTGACTCTGTTCGAGGTCGATCACGGGCTCGCTGATCGTCGGGCTGGGCAGGTACACCACGGCCCGATTGGCTTCGGCGTCGTAGTTGATGGCGTCTTCGGGCAGTGTGGCCAGGTCGACGACGGCGTCGACGGTACCGACGGCCACGTATTGCACCCGCTCGCCGGCGATGACCTGGGGCAGGAAGCGCACGTCGTCCTCCTGATCGATGATGACTTCAAACTGGGCCTGGGCGGCGTGGAAGTCCGACAGCTCGCGCAGCTCGGTCAGGATTGGCGGCGGCGAGTGGTCCTTGCGCTCCGTCGAGAACGGCAGCAGCTTCCAACCGACGACGCCGGCGACCACCACCAAGGCGACGACGACGACCCCGAGCGCCACGACCGTGCGGACGAACCCGCCTCCACCTGATCGACTCATCGGATTGTCATCTCCTCCGTCCACCGCCGGCGACGTGGCGCCGCACGGGGGGACCTTGCTACAACCGGCACAATGGTGACGTGATTCCCGGCGCCACCCCCATCAAGGGTCGGTTGCTCGTGGCTACCCCGCCACTCGAGGACCCGAACTTCGACCGTACCGTCGTCTACGTCATCGAACACCACGACGACGGCGCGCTGGGGCTCGTCCTCAACCGGCCGATGGACGAAGGGCTGGACGAACCGCTCGACCGCTGGATCGACGTGCAGAGCGATCCACCGGTCGTCTTCAACGGGGGACCGGTGGAGACGAACGCCCTCATCGCCCTCGCCCACACCAAGGGCGAGGTGGCCGAGGACGAACATCTGGCCCCCCTGAACGGCGATATCGCCTCCGCCGACCTGGCCGCCGACCCGGCCATCGTGCGCGGCGCGATCAGCCAGCTGCGCGTGTTCCGCGGCTATTCCGGGTGGGGCCCGGGGCAGTTGGAGGGCGAGATCGAGTCCGGGGCGTGGCTCGTGCTCGACCCCGTGCCCGACGACCTGTTCACCGCCGAGCCGGACGAGCTGTGGCGCTCCGTGCTGGCCCGCCAGCCGGGCCGCCTGGCCTGGCTGGCCAATGCCCCCGACGACCTCACCGCAAACTGAGTTACGGGGAGTGGTGTTTCACCCGCGCAGCTCGGCGCCGAGCTTGGCTGCTGCCGCGGCGACCTTGTCGCGCACGGCTGCGACATCGGCGTCGGTGAGGTTGCGGTCGGGC
>Ga0183260_10001913_pt1 | contig 17352 bp, 12 predicted proteins | sample AntDrymUQ4972206_2_FD_129768 | JGI IMG/M metagenome (GOLD analysis project Ga0183260, IMG submission 129768) | Polar desert sand microbial communities from Dry Valleys, Antarctica - metaG UQ497 (22.06) (version 2) (version 2) | ecosystem: Environmental > Terrestrial > Soil > Desert | place...
CTGACGAGAAAATAATATCTTTCAAATGCTCGACGATGATTTGCTCTTTTTTTTCATATCTACCTATTTTAAGTTATTGAAAGCATTGTGTATATTCTACTTTCCTTAACTTAATGCCATTAGTCCTTGGCCGGAGTCCGGCGGGCGCTCTGATTCGTTTGGAAGACCCTTTCGTCACTCTGCCGTCGCAAGATCAATTCCCCGCGTTCGTCCCCGGCGTCGCCCTCAGCAGCAGTACGTTTGATCGCCGCCTGCGCACGGCTTACTTTCATCAGTACAACGCCAGCCTTCAGCATGCGCTCTCGCCGGACCTGCTGCTCGAAGTCGCCTACGTCGGCACACGCGGGCACAACCTGTTCCGCAACGTCCGCATCAACCAGGCGCGGCTCGCAAGCCTGCAGCAGCCGATTGTCAATGCCGTGACCGGACAGGTGATTACAACCAACACGCCCGCGAACGCGACACTCCGGGCGCCGTATCAGGGCGCCGACATCACCGGCTTTCAGCAGTTTCAGTACACCGCCGAGTCGGCTTACAACTCGCTACAGACGAGCCTAACCCGGCGGCTCTCCGAAGGGCTGCAACTGCTCGCTTCGTACACCTATGCGAAGTCGCTCGACAACGCCTCAGGCCAGGGAGGATTTGACACGACGACCATCCTCGGCAACCAGTTTGACCCCAGTGCCAACCGCGGCGTCTCCGACTTCGACCTCACGCACCGCTTCGTCCTGAGCTATCTGTGGGACCTGCCGCGCCCGGCTTTCGGGTCGGGGCCAAGGGCCGGGCGGCTGCTGCTCTCCGGCTGGCAGGTGGCGGGCATCATCACCGCGATGTCAGGTCAGCCGTTTGACATCGTGGATACGGGCGCGGGCTCATTCTATTTCGGGCCGAACAGCGGACTCTCCCGGCCCAACTGGTCGCCCGGCGCGACGCGCGACACGGCGACCAGCAACGTCCCGCCCGGATACTTCTTCAACCCTTTCGCCTTCGTCCGGCCCGTCGTGCAGAATGGTCAACCGATCCCAAGCTCGAACGGTACGGCCCGCGCTGGTGCGCCCGGCACAGACATCGGTAACGTCGGGCGCAACCCTCTGCGCGGGCCACGACAGACGAACGTGGACTTCTCCGTCATCAAACGCTTCCCCGTGGGCGAAGCGAAATCGGTCGAGTTCCGCGCCGAGTTCTTCAACCTGTTCAATCACGTCAACTTCGACAACCCCGTCAGCAACCTCAACGCCGCCGGCGTTGAACAAAACACCGGACAAATTATTAACCCCGGCGACTTCGGGCGCATCACCTCGACGAGCAATAACCCGCGGCTGATTCAATTCGCACTGAAGCTCAATTTCTGAAAGCTGCCCGCCGGCTATTCCTGTGAGTAGCCCAAACTCTAACGGGCGAGCTTGATCGAGGGCGGCTGGTCGTAGTACTCCAGCACTTCGGGGTCGTGTTCGAGTTCGCGGATGCCCGCCAACTCATTCTTGGGGCTCTCGAGCTGGATAGAGACGCCCATCTTGGGGAGGGGAATCGTCCCGCGACGATGCCGCGTCCGCCCTGCACGCGACGCGTCGGGGCTGACGACCTGACCTGCTTTGGAATGAGATTTTCGGCGCGCTCGCTCAGGTTCAGTCTATGACACCAATAAAGAAACTGCTCGGCATCCAGCATCTGACACGCTCCTATCGAATGAGTCCGCCGTCCACAGGCCACGAGATAGCGGTGGCGAGCGAAAACGAAAGCAGTTGGCGACTGCTACGATAGAACGAGAGGCTGGCGGGATATTGCAAGGTGGGTGCGCGGATGCGCCATGACGGAACGAATGGAAGCATCAGGCGGCGGTCATCTCGTACTCACTGCCGCCTAATGCTTCCAGTGTACGGTGAAAGTGTCGCGCCAAGTCATTGAAGAACCGTGGCAGCTACCGCCGACGGATGCTTCCAATTACTGCTAACTCATCAGTAAAGTAACAGGGTAAGGGGAAAAGGGCGATCAATTCCGATCTCCTTTTCCCTTACTCCTTATAGCGTGGCGATGTCGTCCGTACCATCGGCGGCTTCGAGGAGCGCTTGGCACTCGGCGTCGTAGCGGGCGGTGGGGACGGCTTCGAGGCGGCGCTCGGGGATTTCCTTACCGCAACGGGCGCACTCTCCGTAAGAGCCTTCGTCAATGCGCAGAAGCGCCTGATCAATGTCGGCGACGATCTGCGACTCGCGCTCGCCGAGTCGCAGTTGAATCTCCTGGCTGACGTCTTGTAGCGACATGTCAACGCTGTCTTTCACGCCGTCGTCAGCGGCGACCATTTCCAGCGCGCTTGCCTGACTCTCGCGCACGTTCGCCGTGTGTTGTGTGAGTTGCTCCAGCAGCGTGCGACGAAAGTGCTCTAGTTTTTCTGCATCCATTGACGTTCCAATCTCCCCGTGAATTATTTCTTCCGACAGCTTTACCGAAAATTCTTCAACAGCTGTCGGAGTGTTTTTAGCGTGCGCGGATTATAACCTAGACCCGCGTTGATACGTAATCGGCGGGACGATCGGACGATTGCGGAATGCGGAATGCGGATTGAAAGCCTAAAGGATTCCGCAGCCAAAAATCCGCACTCCGCAATTGAAGCGTCTCTGTGCGCGAAGTGACTCTGTGTGGATTTTCTTAAAAGTTGAACTTTAGTCCGGCCTGCGCCAGTCGCGGGCTGCTGGGCAGAATGCCGCGCGTGCGATCAACGATGTACGTGCGGTCAAGAAGGTTTTTGACGGTCACGAAGAATGTGGCGCGCAGCTTCTCGACTTTGTAGTTGGCCGTAGCATTCCAGACCGTGTAGGCCGGAACAAGGCCGCGCTGGCCGTCGGAGGTTGGGGCGACGGTGTTCAAGTCGTCGCCGAATTGGTCGCCGACGTGAACTGCCTCAACGAGCGTCTCCACACCTGATGGGTGCGAGTAGCCGAAAGTCGCGTTGAGCAGAACTTCGGGGGCATAAGGCAGACGGTTGCCGGTGACGCTGACGTTAGTGAAACCACTGACGCTGCTGAGGCGTGTGCCGCGAAACTCGGCAATCGGAAGATAAGTGTAGGCGGCGCGCAGGTAGAAGTTGTGCGGGGTCTTGAAGAGCGCGCCGGTGTCGAGACGGCTCGACAACTCGAAGCCCTGATGAAGCGTCGCGCCGCCGTTCGTCAGCGTCGCGCCCACTCCGCCCGCCAGACTCGCCGGGACGATTTGGTTTTCGTAGTCCATGCGGAACAGCGTCGCCTCCAAACGCACGCCGGGATAAAATATGCTGCGCATTCCAATCTCATAATTCCAACTCAACTCCGGGTCAAGCTCGATTGTGCCGCCGGTCGTGTTGCTAATGACATCTTCAGTACGTGGCGGCGCGAAACCCCGATGCGCTCCGGCGAAGATTGTGACTTTTTCCGAAGGACTGTAGGAGACGCCGAGGCCGGGAACCACCTGCGTGAGGTCACTTCTGCCGCTCACGCCGCGCCCGGCGTTGGCGAGGCGGTTGGTGCGCTCGTACTTGATGTGCTCGACGCGCATGCCCGGCGTGATCGTCCAGTCACCCAAGATGAAGCGATTCTGCGCGAAGCCGGAGTAGGCTCCATTGCGGCGTTCGTTGTTTTCGACAACGACGCCGTCGCGCGAAGTGGGAATCTCGCCGTTCTCCTGTCGCCGACCCTGCGTCTCGAAGTGTACGCGGAAGCCGAGGTCGCTCTCGCTTCTGACGCCGAACAGTTGATGATTCACGCGCAGGCGCGGCTCGACGCCGGCGAAGTAGTATTCGCGCAGGCGACCCTCGATGCCGCAGGTCGTGTTCAAATCGGCGAGGCTGCGGCAGTCAGGGTCAATATTCAAACGGTTGGGGCGCTGACCGGAATTACTCGATTGCCGCCACCAGTGACGGCGGAAAAAAGAGCCGTAGAAATTTGTGCTGAGCACCGCGTCGCTGTTGAAGACGTAGGCATGCGTCGCCGACGCGCCGTAGCGGTCGCCGTAAAAGTAATCGTTGCGGAAAGGATTCTGGCGCGGGTGGTCGCGGTACTCCGCTTCGGTCAGACCCGAATAAGTAACATTCGAGTCTTCGCCGTAGTAATTAAATTTCAGCGTCAGAGCCTGTTTATCGCCGAGTGCGCGAAGGGATTTGAAGTTGAAATCGTTGAGGCCGAATCGTGTGTTCGCGCGCGCGCCTTCGCCTTGTTTGCGTGTGTAATCGAAGAGAAGCCCGGTGCCGCGCCACGTTCCGCCGTAGACGGCATGCCCGTTGAGATAATCGCGGTTACCGCCTGTGAGGGTGACGGAGCCTGATGGTTTGTCGGGCGGATTGCGCGTGATGTAGTTGATGACGCCGCCGACGGTCGTCGGCCCGTAGAGAATCTGCCCCGAGCCTTTCAGAACCTCGACACTCTCAAAGCGATCAATCGGCGGATGATAGTAAGAGGCGTTGTCGCCGTAGGGCGCGTAAGTCAGAGGGATGCCGTCTTCGAGAAGTAGAACTTTGGTGGAGCGGGTCGGATTAAGGCCGCGAATGCCGATGTTGGGACGCAGGCCGAATCCCTCCTCGTCGCGCACGTTGACGCCGGTTACTTTGCGCAAGGCTTCCGAGGAAGTGAAGACGCGGCTAGACTCAAGAAGGTTCTGCGTGATGACTTCGATTGAGCCGGGAATGTGTTCCGTCGTCCCCGTCGTGTCGGCAATGCGTGTTGCGGAAACGACGACTTCTTCGGCGAGGTGCCCCGGTTGCAGAACGAGATTTACGTTATGAGAGTCGCCGTCGCGGAGCGTGAGTTCATCCGTCGCTGCTGTGAACCCGGCGCTCGTTGCCGTGATTCGATAGTCTCCGCGCGTTAGGCCGTCGAAAGAGAACACACCACCGCCGTCAGTCGTCGTGCTTTGTTCGAGCGATGTGTTGGTTAGCCGCAAGGTGATGCGTGCGCCTTCCACAGCCGCGCCGCCCACGTCGGCGACACGCCCGGACACGGAACCAGAACTGCGATTAGATTGCGCAAAGGTGATAGACGAAAACACAGCGATGAGGAAAAGGACGAGCGTGCCTATGCAGGGCCGGTAATAACGCGATGTCACGCAGGAGAGAACGACAAATTTCATATAGCACTCGAAAGGTTCGGAAGAATTCAGAGAGCCTAGAGTCAGAGATGAACAGCGCCTGAAATTGAAAATCGTTTTCAATTAGGAGCAAGCACAAGATAAAGAAATGCCTTTTAGCTGTCAAGCTTCAAAGTAGAATTTTATTGATGGCTGGTCAGGCTGGCTCTTCAGAGTTTATTCGTCACGGAGCGCGAAATAGCTTGAAAGGCGTGACTACTCAGTATAACTGGTCGCTTGTTCGATTGGGTTATGAAGTCCCCGTCTCGCCGTGCGGGCTGTCCACTGGCTTTGATTCGGGCGAACCTTTCTGCCGGAGAAAGATTGACAGCACGACCATCGCGCCGATGGAGAAGAACTCGCTCTGCCAGTTTTGGAACGACTCGAACCAGAAGCGCGACGTGGCGAAGAACTGGAGCACTGACACCGCCGGCTCGCCGTGCTGGAGTTGCTCCTCGCTATATTCTTCAGCCCCCCCGACGGCGTGCAGCGCGAAAGAAATCAGAAAGAGCAGCAGGAAGGCGAGTGCCAGAGAGTTTTCGTAAAGCTTGAGAACCCACCCGCCGCGTCGCACCGGCCACGGCGCGTCGTCGCGCTTCTCAGACGCCCCCGGAACAACGTCAACGTGCTCCAACTTTCCCGGCTCTTTCGACTCCGACGAGCCTTTCTGAAAAAGGAAGACGGTGAGGAAGACGTAAGCGCCCATTTGCAGAAACTCGCTCTCCCAATTCTCGAACGTCGCCTCAATGAAGTGACCCGACTTCAGGTACTCGGCAAAGCCGACGGCGGATTGTCCGTGCTCCAGTTGTTCCTGATTGTATTGGTGATGGCCGGTGAGAATCTGGCCGGCGAAAGAAAAGAGGAACAGAGCGAACAGAGTGATCGAAAGACCGTTGTTACGAAGAATTTCTTTCACCGGAATTCACCTCCGAAATTTTTACGCTTTCAGGAGCGCTCGTTAAAATCCTGACGACCTGTCGCGGCAAAGCCATAAGCCCCCGGTAGTCCCAGACTGGGCACAGGCCACTTTCGCGCTTGGCGGTACATCTTAAATAGCACGAAAGCGACCGTTAGAGAACGGTCACGATAAGGGGCGCACAGCAGACGAAGAACTCCTTAGTCTCGCGCGCTTTTGCGTCTGTTAGAGAGGACTGTGATACAGATTCGTTCCTCGCAATTTAGGGGAGAGGAAAACAATACGATGAGAACTCATAAACTTTTGGCATCATTAGCGGCGTTCGTGCTGATGGCCGCCGCTACACTTGTTACGCTTCAGGCGAAAACATCAACCATCACCGGCGGGAGAGGAGCGGAGAAAAGCTCGCTCGCTCCGTCTTCTCGCATCCGCGAACCGCTGAACCTTGCGATTCTGATACAAGACGACCTCGTGTCGCGCGTCGGCAACGAACTCAACGTGACACGCGAATTTATCCGCGCGCTTCCCGGCGGCTCACGCGTGATGGTCGGGTACATCACGAGCGGAACGCTTCAGGTGCGTCAGCAGTTCACGACCGATCTCGAACGCGCCGCCAAGTCGCTGCGCATCCCGACCGGCAGCACCGCTGCGTCTCCGTACAATCCTTACGTCGAAGTGAGGGAAGCCTTGCTCCGCTTCGACACCGAGGGCACGAACCGCAACGCGCTGCTGCTCATCTCCGACGGCCTTGACGTTTCGCGCGGCTTCGATTTCTCGTCAAGTGTCAACTCGATTGACCTTGAGCGGGCGATTCGTGAAGCGAAGTCGCGTGAGGTTGCCATCTACAGCTTTTATGCTCCGTCGGTCGGGCTGACGAGTTGGAACCGGCGGGCGGTGAGCTTCGGGCAGAGCGCGCTTAACCGTCTCGCGGATGAAACCGGCGGTGAAGCGTTTTTTCAGGGAACGAGCTTCGTTACTTTTAACTCCTACTTCAACAAGTTAGGACAGACAATCAACAAGCAACACGCGACAGAGTAGCACCGTTACCGCTTACTGCTACAACGCGGAGAGCCGGACAGCCGGTTTACAATTCACGCCGTCGGAGAAAGCAGATTCTCCGACGGCGCTCTGCTTTATCAAAAGGGTGTACGGGCAGAAGCCCGACCGTGAGGAAGGGCGTACAACCGCGCGCATTTACGCCCTTCCTCACGGTCGGGCTTCTGCCGCTCCGCCTTCCGAAAAAAAACTTTTGGCGCTCGTTGCCCGGCGGTGGTAAAGTACGAATCGGGTAGTTCGCCAGTTAATCCCACGAAAAGACCGAACAAACTTTCACCAAATGTCATGAAAGGAAACAGTGCAAGCGAGTACTGCTTGATCGTTGAAGGTTCTTACCTGTCTGAGTCCGAAGCCGAACACGCCCTGCGCGATCCGTTCATCGAGGACTGGGTCGAACAGACCGGCCGTTTCCGCATCCACAATCTTGGCGAGGTAGAATTAACGCCGGGCGTCGCGCTCGGGCTGTTGGGCGTCGTGATGCTCGACGACGGCGTGTTTGAAATCGCCAGCGTTGACCCCGAACACCCGCTCACCGAGCACAAGGCGCGCGGGGTCGCCGACGCCCTCCGGCGACAAGGTATGTTTGAGGAGATCAACGTCGAGCCGCGCGACGAATACGACGCTGACGATGAAGACGCTGGTGAGGACGGCGAAGCGTGAGTCTTGTCGCCCGTTGAGTCGGCGTTCGATCAAGTAAGCATGGAAACTTTTATGCAGTTAGTGTCGCTCGTCGGGGCGGTCATCATTCTTGTAACTTACGCGGCGCGGGCGTTCAAATATATTCCCTCCAACGGCACACTCGACTTGGTGTTTAATTTCATCGGGGGTGCGATGCTCTGCTGGGTCGCGGTCACAACAGGGCAGCTCGGCTTCATCCTGCTCGAAGGCGCGTGGGCGTTCATCAGTCTCATCGGCTTGCTCCGCTCATCCCGCTCCGCTTAGAATCTCCGCGAACAAAATACTTTTCAAATGTCAGAAGATACTTTGCCGAGCTTTCTCCGCGACCGCGTGCGTGTAGTCGTAAACGACATCACGCGCCAGCGGGTGGACGCGGTGGTCAACGCCGCCAACTCGACTCTGCTTGGCGGCGGGGGCGTGGACGGCGCGATTCACCGCGCGGGCGGCGCGGCGATTTTGGAAGAGTGTCAGCAACTCCGGCGCATACGCTACCCGAAAGGATTGCCGACGGGCGAAGCCGCGTTGACGACGGGCGGGCATCTCGCGGCGAGTTGCGTGATTCACACCGTCGGCCCGGTCTGGGGAAGGCACGAGGGAAAAGAAGCCGGGCTTCTGGCCGCCTGCTACAAAAACTCTCTGGCACTCGCCGTCGAACAGGGTCTCGCTTCAATCGCTTTCCCTTCGATCTCGACCGGCGCGTACAGTTACCCGCGCGCGGAAGCAGCCGCCGTTTCGTCACAAGCGATCAAAGACTTTCTCGACGGCGACGTGTCTCTGCGTGAAGTGCGGCTCGTCTTTTTTTCGACCGGAGATGCGAAAGCATTTTTGAAACATCACAAATTCAATTCGGGGGCCAACGATGAACGTGAAGTGTGACGACGCGGCGAGTTGCTTTGACGCATCACTCATCACCCATTACTCGTTACTGTCTTTCACATGATTGAAACAATTGACGAAGTAGAACGAACCGAGATGCAAAACATGCGAGAGTTGCCGGAAACGATCAACGCCCTCGAACATTTGTCGTGGAATTACTGGTGGAGTTGGGCGGCGGACGGCGCGGCGGTGTTTCGCGACCTTGATCCGGGATTGTGGGAGACATGCGAGCACAACCCGCGACGGCTGCTGCTCGAAGTCGAAGACTTTCGCTTAATAAGGATGGCGACCGATCCTGTTTACATCGAGCGCGTCGAGCGGCTGGCGAAAAGCTTCGACGATTATATGAATCCGGCGTCGCGCACGTGGGCGGCGGAAAGTGCGAAAGAAATCACCACGGCTAACCCAGTCGCTTACTTCTGCGCCGAGTTCGGTATTCATCAATCGCTGCCGCTTTACTCAGGCGGACTCGGAATGCTCGCGGGCGACCACTTGAAGTCAGCGAGCGACCTCGGTTTGCCTCTCGTCGGCGTCGGGCTGATTTACAACCACGGCTACTTCCGCCAACGCCTGCGCCGCGACGGGTGGCAGGAGGAATCGTATCAGCAAATCAATCCGCGCGAATTGCCGATTCGTCCCGTGCCGATTCGTTCCGTGCATCAGCCGGGCGAGGACGGTCATCAACAGACTGCGCAGTTGCGCGTCGAGTTGACGGTGCGCGGTCGCCGGGTCTCGGCGCAGGTGTGGCGCGTCGAGGTCGGGCGCGTTCCGCTCTACCTGCTTGACACTAACGTCCCCGAAAACCATCCGGTTGATCGGATGATCACCGGCCATCTTTACGGCGGCGACCGCGAGACGCGCTGCGTGCAGGAGATGGTGCTCGGTATTGGCGGCGTCCGCCTTCTGCATCAACTCGGCATCGAGCCGCACGTCTTTCACCTCAACGAGGGGCACTCCGCTTTTCTCACTCTCGAACTGGCGCGCACACAGACCGTCGCGGGCGTTCCTTTCAGCGCCGCCGCCCAAGCGTTGCGCGAGCGTTGCGTCTTCACCACTCACACTCCCGTCTCGGCGGGGCACGATGAGTTTGAGACGCCGCTCGTCGAAATGTGTTTCGGCGAAGATTACTGGCAGCAGCTCGGACTCGAGCGCGACGGATTTTTAGACCTCGGTCGCGTCGTCGCCGGAAACGATGAAGAACTATTCGGCCTCACACCGCTCGCGCTCAAGATGTGTCGCTCGACGAATGGCGTCAGCCGCATTCACGGCGAAGTGTCGCGCGTGCTGTGGACGAAGATGTATCCCGGCAAGACGGTGAAGGAAGTTCCGATTACGCACGTCACCAATGGAGTCCACGCGCCGACGTGGGTCGCGCCGTTGCTGCGCGCGATTTATGAGAAGTACGTCGGCGAAGACTGGACTGAGGTGTTGCACCAGCCTAAGAAGTGGGCGGAAGGAATCAACGCGATTCCCGACGCCGAGTTGTGGCGGGCGCGACGATTGCTCAAAGCGCGTCTGATCGCGTTCCTTCGTCACCGCCTCTACCACACGCGCTTGCAGCACGGAGAGAGTGTCGAGTATGCGGTCGCTGCTCGCTCGATGTTCGACCCCGAAGCGTTGACAATCGGCTTTGCGCGTCGTGTCGCGGCGTACAAGCGCTGGAGCCTGATTCTCACCGACCCGATTCGGTTGCTGCGTCTCATCGAAAACGACGCGCGCCCGGTGCAGTTCGTCTTCGCAGGCAAGGCGCATCCACACGATCAGGGCGCGAAGTTGATTCTTCAGCATCTCGCCCAGTGGAAACTCGATCCGCAGGTGATGAAGCGCGCCGTCTTTTTGCAGGACTACGATCAGGAAATCGCGCGCCAACTCGTGCAGTCGGTGGACGTGTGGCTCAACATGCCGCGCCGCCCGCTCGAAGCGTCGGGGACGAGCGGCGAGAAGGTGGCGATGAACGCGGGGCTAAACCTCTCGGTGCTCGACGGCTGGTGGCCCGAAGGCTACGACGGCACGAACGGCTGGGCCATCGGGCCGGAGCGACACGAAGGCGAAACGCACGAGGAAGACGCACTCGACGCCGAGTCGTTCTACCGCGTCCTCGAAACCGAAGTCGTGCCGACCTATTACGACCACGACGAAGGCGACGCCGTGCCGCACCGCTGGGTCGCCATGATGAAGCGCGCCATCATCACGCTCGCGCCCGCCTTCAACAGCGACCGGATGGTGCAGGAGTACGCGAAGAAGATTTACCTCGGCGAGTAAATCGAAAGCTCACAGCAGCGTAAGCCAAACAGGCCGCGAGGAGTCGGGCGTTTTTCTGACTCTTCGCGGCCTTTTCGTTTGCCGCAACGAAGTACAGTGACGCGACCAGCCCGCTCGCACAGGCTGGTTGAGGTTGATGGCTCATGTTGAGATTTGCGCGACACGAGTTGGTACTACTCACACCTGTCTGCGGCGTGATAGACTCAGAGCCTCTCAAATGGTCAGTGACAATTAAGCGCCGCTCACGTTTCCCGTGCCCCGCAGCGAGTGATGTCTGAGCAGACTGAAAAATGAACTGGCCGAAACCATAGCTAACAAATTCAAGCTTCCTGATGAAATCCTGTCCCAAATGCAAGAACACTTTCGAGAACACAGTCGGCTTCTGCCCGCGTGACGGCGAGGTGTTGCAGGAAGACCTGCACGCCGAGATGGTCGGGCAGGTGCTCGACGGGCAGTATGAGATTGAGGAGTTTATCGCGCAGGGCGGGATGGGCGCGGTCTATCGTGCGCGGCACATCCTGCTCGGCGACCGCGTCGTGGTGAAGACGCTGCGCTCCGAGATGCGCCACAACTCGGAATGGCTCAGACGGTTCCAGCGCGAGGGACGCGCCGCGCGGAGATTTCGCCATCCGAACGCCGTCACTGTTTATGACCTACGCACCGCAAGCGACGGCCTCATCTACATGGTGATGGAATACGTCGAGGGACGCACGCTCGACAAGGAGCTGAAGCGGCATGGGCGCTTTTCTCCGACGGAAGCCTTGTCTACGCTCGAACCCGTCGCCAATGTGCTCGACGCGGCACACGCTGTCGGCGTCGTCCACCGTGACCTGAAGCCCGAAAACATTATGATCGGCGAAACTGATGACGGAGGGATGAGCGTCAAGCTGCTCGATCTCGGTATCGCCAAAATGGTCGGGATGGGAGACGCGCCCGCCGCCGATGTGACTTCGTTGACCGTCGCCGGACAACTGCTCGGCACGCCTTACTTCATGTCGCCGGAGCAGTGGGGCGAGGTGCCGCGCGATGGGGGCACAGAGGTTGACGGGCGCACGGATGTATACAGTCTCGGCCTCATCTTTTTTGAAATGATCGCGGGTACAAAGCCGTTCGTCGCCGGGTCGCTGCCGGAGATGCGGCGCAAGCACGTGGCGGAAGCGGTGCCGGCGCTCAACAGGTTTGCGACCGACGTGCCCCAAGCTTTCAGTGCGGCGGTTGCGCGCGCGATGTCGAAGGATCGCAGCGACCGTCATCGCACCGCCGGAGAATTAGTCAACGAGATGCGCGTCGCCCTCGGTCTGGCACCGCTACCCCGCTCCGCGACTCTCGCCACCGCTTCGATGCGGCAGGCTACCGAAGAGAAACGCACGCAGGCGAACCAAAACGGCAGCGCAACGGACAACGCGACGCAACCGACGATGGCGGTTCACGTCCCCGAAAAAAACCTTGCGGTGACGACGGCGACGAGCGAACAGTTTGTGCCGCCCAAACCTGACGCGGCGGTGCGGGAGACTTCCGATCAAGCGGGCCGTCCTGCCGTGACGAGCGGCCATGCCGCGCCTCAATCACGTAAAAGCCCCGCCGAAACAATCACGCTGCCGCCTGGGTCTGAGCCTTCCGCGAAAGCAAGTGTGGCGGCGACGCCCGCTCAGTCACCGGTCGGTAGCGGCGGAGTGATTAACGCGAGCAACGCCCCGTCAGTCATTACGTCCGCCGCCACCACGCCGCCCGCCTCAAAGAGTCATTCGCAACTTCCATTGCTTGTCGGCATCGCCGTTTTCGGCCTGTTGCTTTTCGCCGCTGTCGGTGTGGGCGGGTGGTATTTGTGGAGTCGCATCAACGGAACATCTCCGGTAAACGAAGCGACGGTCGTCCCGACAAATGCCGGCGCTGGTAAGGAGGTCGCCAAAACTCCTGAGACTAAGGCGAGTGAGAGCGCGACTACTGTACCCGTGAAGAACGTGGAGATACTCGATTGGTGGATGACGGCGTTCAGCGATGAGAAGGGGCCGGGCGAGCGCCACGCGACTGATGCGCCGATCACACTCTTCTCCGGTCAGGAATTTAAGTTTCATTTCAAACCCCGACAATCGGGATACCTCTACGCCGTGATGGAGACCGAAGGAAGCGCGCCCGTTGCGGTGCTCACCGCGCAGTCCGGGAAGACTAATCAACTCGCTGCCGGCACTGAGTCCAGTTTTCCCGCTGGCGATCAAGTGCTGAAGCTTGATCAAAAGACCGGGATGGAAACTTTTAGGTTCATCTTTTCGTCGCAGCCTCTAAGTGTACCTTCGGCGCTGACGACCAAAGTGGGTCATGTGCTAACCGAAGCGGAGCAGGAAGAGTTGGCAGAATTTAGCGAGCGGCATAAAGCAAATGTTTCCGAGATGAGCGTCCAGCGCGGAGATGATAATAAACAACTCGCCACAAAGTCAGTCTCCGGCTCGGACTCCGCAGACGAACCGAAGATTTTCGAGATACGCATTGACCACAGGTAGCGCCTTCATAAAGCACAAACCCACGCGTGTGCGGCGTGTACTTTCGATCCTTCTCAACGGAGAGCGTCACATGTTTACCAAACACATCGTCGCCGTCTGCCTCGGCGTATTCTGCGCCACAGCGTTTTCGTTAACGTCATTCGCACAAACAACGCAAGCGCAGGATGACGAGACTTCCGCGCGCGGCGCGTTCTTCGCCACACGACCGGGCGAGAACAGCGCCAACCGTCCCAGCACAGCGAACAGGAAAACTACGACGGCGACGACAACGAGCGGCGCAAGCTCCACTGCGAACAAAGCGAGCAACGCTCGCCGGAGCGGCACCAAGGTCGGCAGCGCCACCAGCAAGAGCGAGCCGGCGAAGAAGCCCGCTTCGACTTCGACCGCGCGAAAGAGCGGCGCGGGGACGAATAAAGGCGGCGTGGAAACCGGCTCTTCCGCCGCGATGAGCTTAGCGTCTGCTCCAGAAGGTACGACGGAAAACGTCGGCGAGTCCGTCGCGGCGGATTCCATCGGACTCGGCTATACGCTCTACATGCGCGCCGACAACGGCGACGCGGTGCGCGTTGACCCGGAGAAAGAGTTCGGCGCGGGCGACCAGATTCGCGTCTCTTTGGAAGCCAACACCGACGGCTATCTCTACATCTTTCACACCGAAGACGACCGCAATCCGCAGATGCTGTTCCCCGACGCGCGGTTAAGCGCGGGTGCTAATTCAATCCGCGCACACGTCCCCTACCAAGTTCCGTCAAGCCTGATCGACTGGTTCAAATTCGACGACAAGCCGGCGATTGAACAACTCTATATCGTCCTGACGCGCGCGCCACTACCGGACGTACCAACGGGCACAGCGCTCGCTAAATACTGCGGCGGAAATTCGGGGGCGTGCGTGTGGCGTCCCGCGCCGCAAACGTGGGCGCAGATTAAATCGCACGCCGCCGCGCCCGTCGCCGTCAGCAAGAGCGTCGAGTTCGGGCAAAAGGAAAGCCTCGTCGAGCGCGATGCATTGACGCGCGGCATCGGCCTATCGCTCGACGCACCGTCGCCCTCCATCGTTCGGATGAACACCTCTTCAAACAAAAACATACTGGTGACGACAATTGATCTCGTCCACAAGTGAGCGATGGGAGATTTGCGATTTTGCCGAAAAGTTACTCCGCGTCCTTTGCGTTCTCTGCGGTAAGAAAATTCAACCGCAGAGAACGCAAAGAATTTCGCAGAGGACGCAGAGAGAGTTTTATTACCCGCACGGCGCAAGCAAGTTTTATCTACCCAATAGCGAAGGGCATCATGTCACCTGTGGCAACGCCCACAAGCAATGAAAAGCTGACGGCTGATAGTTGATAGCTTTTCCCCGAGGAATGTTGAAATGTCATACACCGCACGCATCATCGCTTTAGTGAATTGTTCCGCCCTTTTAATAAGCAGTAACGCGGCAATCGCATCGCATCGTGCAAGCTTCGATGTCCCCGCCGCCGAAATTACGTTTACACAGACGGGACAGATGGACGGCGCGACCGCCGAACTCGTGAAAGGCAAAGCTCTGCTGCGACGGGGCCGCGCGGCAGAGGCTTTAATCCGGCTTGAGAATGCGTTGAAGCTTTTCAAGGGAGCGAACAACAAAAGAGGCGAGGCCGCGACGCACGACCTGCTCGGCGAGCTTTACGAACGACAGGGGCGCTACGACATCGCGCTCCAACATTTCAACACCGCGCACGAAATCTTTACCGCCGCCGCCACAACTGCCCGCACTGAGAACGTCGTCGCCGCTGACGCCATCGCGGGCGAGAGTTCCTATAACGCGAATCTGATGCTCGCCAAAATCGGCAACATGCATTACCGGCAGAACAAGGTCGCGGAGGCGCGCGCCGCTTACGGGCGGATGAACGTCAGGAAGCCGGAAATCAATCCCGTCAACGTGATGCGCAATGCACAGTCGAAAGTCAGTCGCGCGCGCGGCCTAGGCGCGCGTCTGCGCGGGATTGCGACCGGCACGCCGAGCACTTCGACCGGCACCCAAGCGGCGGGCACCGCGACGGAAGCGGCCAACATTGTCACGCAGCCCGCCGAGCTTTACCGGCAGGCCGTCATCTACGCGACCTACGAACTCGGTCTCGGACGGGTGGATTACCTCAATGAAGAATTTGACGACGCGCGCAAGCATTTCGGCAATGCGCTCGCGGCGACGCTCGGCAGCGTCCCCGTCATCGGCAAACTCGGACAGATGCGTCGTTATCGCACGGCGGCGCGCACGAGTCTCGCCGACATCGCGCTACGCGAGGGGCGCTTCGCCGAAGCGGTGAAGCTTTACGGCGAAGCGGCGAAGGGCGCGAAAGACGACGGGCGGCTCGATTTAATGTGGCCGGCGCAGCGCGGCACCGGTCGCAGCCTCTGGTCACAGGCGGCGCATGAAACAGAAGCGACGCGCGCCGCGAAACTCCGCGAGGATGCGCTCGTTCAGTACCGCGAGGCGCTCGCTTCAATCGAAGCGATCCGGCAGGGAAGCCTCCATGCCGACGAAGCGCGCACGACTTTTCTTGCCACGACGAAAGACGTTTTCGACGAAGCGTCGGGCGCGCTCGCCGAGATGGCGCTTCTCAGTGCGAACGCTAATGCCACAAACGCCGCGCCGCTCGCAGGGATGGCGCTTCAGTACGCCGCCGAGGCTTTTAGAATTGTCGAGGGCGGTCGTGCGCGCTCGTTGCTTGACCTATTGAATGAAGGCGGGGCGAGCATCACCGAGGGCGTGCCCGCCGATTTGCTGAAGCGTAAGCAGGAGAATCAGGAGCAGCAGGAAGCGATTGCCGCGCAGTTGAACGGCATCCAAATGGCGGGAGACGGGGCGGCGTCAAAATCCCCTGACCAATTGGAGTCAGAACTCAATCGTCTGCAAACCGAGTTCGACAGTTTAGAGAATCAAATCAGAGCGGCCAGCCCGCGCTACGCCGCGCTCACCGCAACGCAGCCGCTCACGCTCGCGGAGATTCAGCAGCAGGTGTTGGACGAAGGAACCGCGCTTCTTGAATACAGTCTCGGCGCGGAACATTCTTACTTGTGGGCGGTGACGCGCGGCGGCGTCAATCTGTATAAGCTCCCGGCGCGTTCGGCGCTTGAGGGGCAGGTTGCCGCGTTGCGTGACCACATCATCCCCAAACAGTTGCGCCGCTCTCTGACGAACATCACCGCCGAAACGAATGATGCGCAGCGTGGATTGAGCCTCGATACTACGACACCCGCGCCGACGCCTTCAGCGAAAACGCCGGGGGCGAAAGCACAATTGGCAAAGAGGTCGTCGGGGAGGACGCCAGCCGCAAAAACTCCGGCGGCAAAGACGCCGCCTGCGAAAGCGCCTGCGCCGACGCCGTTGCCCACGCCGATTACGCCGGCCTCTCCGTCGAACGTGTATTCCGCTGCCGCCGTCGAGTTTTACAAAACGGCGGTGGCTCCGGCGGCTTCAGTGATCGGCGAGCGCCGCCTGCTGATCGTCGCCGACGGGGCGCTCAACTACGTGCCCTTTGAAGCGCTCGTCACTTCGGCAGAGGGCGCGGATTATGGGTCTCTGCCGTATCTCATCAACCGCAACGAGATTGTCTACGCGCCCTCGGCTTCGGTGATCGCCGCCGTGAGACAACAGACGGGTGCGGCGGCGAGCGCGGGGCGCGATTTGCTGCTCGTCGCCGATCCGGTCTTCAACGCCTCTGACGCGCGCGCACGCGGCGGAGCGGTTGCACAAGAAGGAAGTGAAGGTGAAGCCGCGCGCGGACTCGCGCTCGCCAGCGCCGTCAGTGACATCATGGAGGAAAGCGCACCGGGCGCAGGAGCCAGCAGCAGTGCTGGCGGCGGAGGACAAATCGCACGCTTGCCGGGCACGCGCGCCGAGGCGCAGGGAATCGCGCAGTTGGCGCGCGGCGCGAATCGCCAAGCCGACATCTGGCTCGATCTTGACGCGAGCGAAGCCAACATCGAAACGCGCGA
>Ga0183260_10001914_pt1 | contig 17336 bp, 15 predicted proteins | sample AntDrymUQ4972206_2_FD_129768 | JGI IMG/M metagenome (GOLD analysis project Ga0183260, IMG submission 129768) | Polar desert sand microbial communities from Dry Valleys, Antarctica - metaG UQ497 (22.06) (version 2) (version 2) | ecosystem: Environmental > Terrestrial > Soil > Desert | place...
AACCTGGACCGAAATCGTATCGAAGGTCGAGCCTAAGCCGGGAGCCGACGAAGCGTACGGTCCCTTGTACGAGATATATAGGGATCTCTACAGCGCAACGCTTGATCAAGCTCATTCCCTGGCCCGCTTCCAAACCGCTTGAGTGCCTACCCCAACACAAGATGCAAGGAGCAGGAGTCGCTCGATGGTTGCTCGGTCAAGCGATCCCTCCTTCGGAGGGCTCTCCCATCGCCCGGCTGAGGTTTGAGCACGTTTCCCGCTCGATCCATGTGACCCACCGGCACCAGGGCATGGAATTGCATTTTCAGGGTGAGCGATGCGTCCGTTGGGCTTCCGCCACCTGAGCCCATGTGACGTGGCGGTCCTCCGCCCCGGGCAAGATGGAATAGCCGCAGGTATGCGCTGAATGTTTCCGCGACGAAGCGCTCGACGGGGAGATCTCTGAGCAGCGAGCGCTCGAGACCGGCCGCTCCGCCGACCGTCATGGATGCACCCGGCAAGGTCCGGTTGAGATCTCTTATGCAGCACGCCCGCTGGTAGTCGGGTTCGAACGTCAGTCTGACTCGGCCGGCCCCAGCGCATAGTTGATCACCTGGTCGAACGTCATCTCGGCCCCCTCACTCCAGTGAAGTCCAAATGCTGCCTCTCCCAACGCAGCCTTGGCGTGGACCAGCCACCGTTCCAGGTGCTCGTGGTCGAGGGGGCCGAGCGGGATCCCGAGCGAGCGTCGCAGAGAGTCCGCGGCCCCCGTTATTCGTGCTGCGCGGATGGGCTGTCCCTCGGCCGCGTCGACGCACGCGGTAGCTTCCAGACCTTCGGCTGCACCGTCGAGATCGCCGAGCTTGACGAAACTCCAGGTGCCCTCACCAATCCTGCGCCGCGCGGCTACCGTGTCTCCTTGTTGGAGGTTTACAAAGCCCAGGTTGTTGGATGTGCAGGCCATCCCCCAGTCGTCGCCCTTGGCGCGATCGAGCCTCATAACCTCCTCGAGCAGTTCCTCGGCCCGGTCGGCCTCCCCCCTGTCGAGGTAGAGGATGCCCAGATTGCTCAAGCTCGCAGAGAGCGCCGGGTCGCCGATCTCCCGCCGGATGGCCGCACCTGCCGAGTACAGCTTTTCGGCAGAATCAGAGTCACGCAGGGAACGGGTGACGACTCCAAGGCTGTTGAGGGCCGCAGCTTCTCCCCTGCGGTCGCCGCTCTTCTGAAAGTAGCCGAGTGCCTCTTGGAGCACCTCGCCTGCCCGATTGAGTCTCTTCTGCTGGTCCATCAACGCGCCGAGAAGTCTCAGTGCATCGGCCCGCAGCTTGTCCGGCGCATCGACCGCCTTGGACAACGCCCGCTCGAGCCACCCGGCGCCTTCCACCGCCCCACTGTGTTTGTACCAGTACCCTCCCAGGGCCGAAGCGAGCCGCAGACCAAGGGTTGAAGAGGCCTGATCCGGCTCGTCGGCCAGCCACCACTTGAGCGCGGCGCGCATGTTGTCCTGTTCCGCCTCCACCGCGCGTACTGCTGCCAACCGGTCGTCGTCGCCGCCTGCGACAGTTCTTTCGGCGAGGTTCAGGAAGTAGGAGGCGTGGCGCTCCCGCAGCTCCAGGCTCCCCGAATGAGCGTCAAGCAGTTCACGGGCGTATTCGCGGATCGTCTCGAGCATGCTGAATCTGACTTCGCCGTCGGCATCCTCACGTTGTCTGATCAGACTGTGATTGACAAGGGAGGTCAAGGTCTCGATGACGTCGGATTCACTTACGATGATTCTCTCGATCGCGTCGAGCGTCGCACCGCCTTCGAACACCGACAGATCGCGGAAGACCGCCCTCTCTTCTTTCGTCAGCAGGTCGTAGCTCCAGTCCACTGTCGCCCGAAGGGCACGATGTCTTGCCGGAGAATCCCGATCTCCGCCGGTGAGTAAAGAGAAGCGATCGTCGAGCCGTTTGAGAATGGCAGCGGTGGACAGCAGCTTGATGCGAGCTGCCGCCAACTCGATCGCTAGGGGCAGACCGTCCAGCAGTCTGCAGATCTCGGCCACCGCTGCTGCGTTCCTGTCGGTCAACTTGAAGGAGGGGAGCGCCTCTACCGCACGCTTCACGAAAAGCTGTGCCGCCTCCGAGCGCTCCACTGTCTCCCGTGAGCCCATCTCGGGGAGACCAAGCGGCGGCAGCGGGTACTCCTGCTCACCTCGGAGCGACAGGCACACCCTGCTTGTCACGAGGATGGTCAACCGTGGGCATGCGACGAGGAGGCCGGCCACGACCGTGGCCCCCTCGAGAACCTGTTCGAAGTTGTCCAGCAGCAACAGCATGTTCGTGCTCCCGAAGTGAGCGGCAAGGCCCTCTGTCGCCGGGCGATCGCTCTCGAGCGGGATCTGCAGCGTCCGGGCGATCTCGGGAGCCACCAGGCCGGCGCTCTGCACCGAGGACAGATCGACAAAGTACACGCCGTCGCCGAACTCATCCAGGAGGCCGGCCGCCACAGTCGCCGCCAAGCGCGTCTTACCCGTGCCCCCCGGACCGGTCACGGTGATCAGGCGGTTGTCATCGTCGAGTATGTACCGGCGCAGATCGTCCATCTCAGTGTGACGACCAACCAGCGCTCCCAGGTGACGGGGGACGTTGGACGGCGTCTGCGCCGAGCGCAAGGCGGGAAAGACCGCCGTCAAATCGGCTGCGTTCATCTGCCACAGGTGTTCCGGATGGTCGAGGTCCTTCAGCCGATGACTGCCCAGGTCTTCGAAGATGATGCCGCTGAGGGCCTTGCGATTGAGCAGAGCTTCGGTGGCCGAGGAGATCACGATCTGGCCTCCGTGGCCTGCGCTGCAGATTCGGGCAGCCCGATGCACATCGATGCCCACATAGTCATCATCGATGACCACGGGTTCACCAGTGTGGATACCCATGCGAACACGGACCGGCTCCCCTCCCGGCCAGGCGTGCCTCTGCAACGCCCGCTGGCCCTCGATCGCAGCCAGGACCGCTGCCTGCGCACTGGCGAACACAATGAAGAAGGCGTCTCCCTGGGTGCCGATCTCCCGGCCATCGAATTGTGCAATCGCGGTGCGCAGCAACTCCTGGTGAGCGCCAAGAGCGACGGCATAGCTGTCACCGAGCGACTGCAGCAAGCGCGTCGACCCCTCGATGTCGGTGAAGAGAAAAGTCACCGTGCCCTCGGGGAGCGCGGCCCGGGGTTTGGATGGGCGGGTTTCCGTCATCGCTTCATCACTCTACGGCCCCCAGGAGCCCTTTACACATGCCGACCAGCGCGGACCATGCCACCGGCGCCCGTCGCTGCATCGATAAGAGGTGGTGTGTCCGGGGCCCATGACAACTAAAAGCGCACCGCACCGGCCGAAGGCACCCGCCCCCGCGGCGACGAGGTAGTCGCCGCGGGGTAGTGCCTAGAGCCGGGTCGGTGCGCTTCTTCCCCTTGCTTGCGCGCCTTCGTGGCGCTGCGTTGGTCTATGTCAGAAGGCGGCCAGTCCGGACGCGCCGTCCGCTACCGGCAGGCCCCCGGTGACGACGCCCAGAGGCTCGAGGCTGCCGTTGTCCTCTATCCGGAAGGATGCGACCCCGCCGGTCCCCCTGAGAAGCAGGTAGAGGAAGTGGCTGTCCTCACTGAGCGCGAGGTCCACCGGCTGGCTGAGGACCCCCAGAGAGGCAGCGTTGCCGTCGATCAAGCGGACCTTCCCGGCGGCGCTGAAGCCGTAGGTGGAGATGGTGCCGCTGCCGAAGTTCGCCGTGAAGACATAACGTCCGTCATCGGTGATGACGACCCAGCAGGTGTCGGTCTGTCGATTGGGGACCGAGCCGCTGATCACCGACAACCCGCCGTCCGAAGTTAGCCGGTAGGAAGAAAGGGCGGATGCATCAGGCGCTGCATTGAAGGACTCGACGACGACGAGCTTGCCGTCATCCCGAAAAGCCAAGCTGAAGGGACGAAGGCCGTGGGAGGCAATCCGTCTCGGCGTTGCGCTCGTCAAACCGTTGCTTTGCACCCTGAACACGTCGATCGCGTCCTCCGGCTTCAGGAGCACGTTGGTCGTCTTCTGCGTTACAAGGAGCAAGCGTCCATCGGGACTGAATTGCACTTCGCCGGGTACTGCGATGGGCGAGCTCAGCAACCTGAACGAGCCCTGCAACGGCGCCAAAGTACCGTCCGATGCTCTCCTGAAGCCGGTGATGCCGTTGCCGGCCACGGAACCGTTTAGCACGTAGAGCAGGTTCTCGTGAATAGTCAGGCTGTTCGGCTGATCACCCGCGTACACTTTCTGCAGGAACGTGAGGCTGGTCCCGTTCACGGAAAAGACTGTGACATCGTCGCTGCCCGCGTTGACGGCGTAGAGAAAGCGGTGATCGTGGCTGAGCTCCAGCCCACTCTGCGTGTCGAGGTCCACCCCGATCCCGTTTCCACGGGTGGATACGCTGCCCACCCGGTCCAGGCTGCCGTTTGCCGCGCGTCTGTAGGAGATTATCCGGTTGTCGTCGGTCTCGTTTGTCATTGCGAACACCGCACCTTCGGATGATTCGGCCCGAGATGAGGCATCTCTGCCGTTACCGGCCTCTTGTGCCTGGCCGATCGAGATCATGCTTGCGAGCACGCCTAACGACAGGACGATCACAGCAAGTTTTCTTGGTCCACTTACCATCTATTCACTCCCTTTGAGTTTGATAATTCTTTCTCGAACTCTCCGCCCAAAATGAACAAGGGATGCCTCAACGGTATCCTTACCAATCGGAGTCGGAATCATGAGGTTCTCGTTCAGCGCCCGCCTGTGCATCCTCCTTGTTCGTCCGCCATCCGCTGTCGGTTGGTGTTGAACCTGCCAGCCTGAAGTGAGCTTTGCCAGAAGACAACTCTGCTTCATGTGAAGAGCGGGGGCCAGAGCCAATACAGGGGTAAGTGGTCTGTATTTTCTGGGCGGTTCTGCGCACGGCAGCGGCGCAACGGCCGCTATCGGAGGGGATGCTGCGGCGTGGCGAATGGTCTAAGGGTCGGAGTGAGGAGTGCTCCTCGGCTGAGCTTGGTGGTGGAAGGACACCACCCCCGCCTGGCCGGCGTTGTCCCGAGGTCCGTTGTTGGATGTTGTGGATGCCAATGCCGGAGACGGAGTTCGGCGCGCGCTGTACTCGGTCCACGCGGCAGCGAGCCGTTCGATGCCCATGCGCAAAGCCTGCGGCTCGATCACGAAGGGGATCCGGAGATGATCGTCATAGGCGTCTCGGACCGAGAAAGAGGAGCCGGGCAGGATCATTACCCCGTGACGCAGGGCCACCTGGGCGAACTGGCTCGCACCTTCATTAGGCAGCCTGACCCATAGAGACGTCCCCCCGCTCGGCGCTTCCCAGGTCCATTCGGGCAGCAGCTCGACGAGCAGGGAGGCGACGAGATCGAGACGTTCCCGAAGCTGATCCCGGCGCCACTGCGCCACCTCGTCGACGCGTGGGAGAAGTCGAGCCGCCAATAGTTGATCCACCAGAGGTGTACCGAGATCGAGCGTTCCCTTGACCTGTCCGAGCTGGAAGATCGACTGTGCCGGCCCCCGCACCCAGCCAACTCGGAGGCCGGTCCAGAAAAGGGCGCTCATGGAACCTATGGTGAGGACCCCGTCGTGCGGGTTCGTGGCCGCCAGATACTTGGGAGGCGGCGCGCCTCGAAGGGAGAGATCGGCCTGAACAGTGCTCTCGACCACCACAATGCCCTTGGTCTGCGCCAATGAGGTGATCTGGAGTCTTCGAGCCGCTGACAACACCGTTCCGGTGGGATTGTGAAAAGTGGGGTTGAGATAGATGAGCTTGACGGATTCTCGCGCAACAAGCTGTTCGAGCGTGTCGATCCGTACACCTTGTTCATCCATGGGAGCGGGCAGCACGCGGACGCCCGCTTTGCGTAAGACAGGCAGGGCGCCAGCGTAGGTAGGATCCTCCACCACTACACCATCGCCGGGCTGTAGCCATGCGGAGGCAATGAGGTCGAGACCCTGCTGCGCACCGGTCGTGACAATGATCTGGTCTTCGGAGGTTGGTATCCCGCGCTGCTCGAAGTCCTGCGCGATGGCCTCACGCACCAAGCTCAATCCCAGCGGAAAGTAGCCCTGCACTGATGTCAGTGCAGTCCAGTCATGGTCGGTCATGGATCGGAGCCCATCGAGAACCGGAGCTGCCGCAGAGAGCGCGACAGCCGAAAGGTCTATGATCCCGGAGGGCAGCCCCACAACCTCGTCGTCCGGGCTGATGCGGTGCACCCACGGGAACAACGCCGCGGTTGGCGGTAGCCCTCCCGCGCGTGACCGAGTGACGCTCACCCACGTGCCGCTTCCTTGGCGACTTGTGAGGAGACCCTCACCGCGCAGGACGTCGTATGCAGCCACCACAGTGGCGCGGCTTACGGCAAGGGCCTGAGCAAGCGATCGCTCGGACGGCACGCGCGCAACGGGCGTCAGATCTCCTCGCTCGATCGCATGCCGGAGCGCGCCGGCTAACTTCTTGTGCAGTGGACCATCACCCGCGGCCCACCCACTCAACATCAGGATGAGCCGTTTGGCGTTGACTTGACGCACGGCCTCTGCCCCGCCTTCCCCAACTAGGCCTTTTACAGATTTTACTTGGGGCAATGAGCAGGGAAGGGCTAAAAGATTACGATTCCATGAACCTCCGGCCTCGTCTTCCTACTCTTGCAAGAGCCGAGCAACCATCCCTTCGCCGGTCGTCATGGCCATGACTACCGACAATCATTCAAGTGCACGAAGCAACGCACGGAATTGTGTGGGCCGTTGCGCAGCGGATCTCTTGAGTTCAGTCGAGAGCGATGAACGTCAGGCTGGTGACCACCGAGAGCACTCCTTTGTGCCACAGGTCTGTGGCCAGCTCCTGTCCGCCCCACTTCCACGGAGCCGGAGCGACGCCGAGAGTTGCATAAAGCGCAGCGTCGCCTCCCCACACCAAGGGAAGGTGAAGCACCGACGCGGTAGTAGCGCTCAGGGAAGTGGCCCCCAACAATCCCCGCACCGCGCCCATCGTCACGCCATGGCTCCAATGCACGGCCCAGTTGAGCTTGGCAGCGTCGGCCTCGCTCTCGGGCTCCACACCGGTGACCTTGGCACCGACCTCGGCAGGAACCATGCTTGTCTGCCGCTTCGTGAAGCTCTGCTCGATCTTCTCAGAGAGCGTGAGCGCCGCCGTCCCCGCCACCCCAGCGACGATTCCGCGCCCGACCGCTCCGGCGATATTGCCCATGTGACATGCCTTCCCGCTAGATTGGAGATTTCTACTGAATGGTACACAGACTCCAACGTCTCGGGGCATGGACAGACCCTTGACTTGAACCTCGTCCCCACTCCAGTCGGCTGGAGTAGTCGAGAAAGCAACTTTTCGGTGCCTGAGTACGTTTGAAGACTCTGAGGACATCATCAGAATGGTCAACTACGGGATGGGGTCGATCTCATGAAGTTGAGCAGGATCGCGGTGGCAGTGTTTCTGGTCGCGGGACTTACAGCGATGGCAGCACCGGCACAGGCGGCGACCCAATACTGCTTCGGGAGGCGCGCCACCAAAGTCGGCACTAATGGACCGGATAGGCTGTTCGGCTCGCCCTACCGGACCGACGTGATCGTTGGCTTGGGCGGCAATGACTTCATCAGTGGGGGCAACGATTACCCCGAGAACGGTGATCCTCCCGACTACATCTGCGGCGGCCGAGGGCCGACGAGATGTACGGCGGGCCGGGTCCAGACCGCATGTCGGGCGGGTATGGCGCAGATGAGATCGAGGGAAGCTTTGGGTCCGACACCATGGATGGCGACGCCGGCGCCGATCACGTCTATGACATGGATGACGAGTATGAGGGGAGCAAAGACACGCTTCGAGGGTCTAGGGGAAACGATGTGCTGAGGAGTGATTCTGGCGGCGACATTTATTCGGGCGGATTCGGCAACGACCGAATCTCCGACGGCTGGTGCTTCGATCCAGGTCGACTCTACGGGGGGCCAGGGAACGACTACTTCGTGTCCTATTACAGTGCTCCCTACGGCGACGGTACTTGCTCCAAGGCTGATGCTGATCAGGTCTTTGGAGACAGCGGCACAGATACAGCAGATCTCGATCGTTTCGACGTCACCAAGATGGTCGAGAGGGTCACCCGTTACTAAAGAAAGAGAGCCACAACAAAGAAGAGGGAGCTACTTCACTTTTCTTTCTGGGAAATGTTCTGGCCGGTGTGAACACACGGAAGAGCCGGAACCCGACTTGGGCGGGAACCGCCTTGATCAACGGGCCGAGTGTTGCTCCTTCAAACCTATTCTGGAGAGCTAGTTGGGCTTGCCTCCGGTTTGGAATCCTCAGCTGTCCCTTCAGGGCCTGCACAGCCGGCGTCGTTCAAGTCGACAGATCCGTCCCCGTCGTTGTCCTGACCGTCGGAGCACTCAGTAGGTGGAGTTGGAGGGGTTGCAGGAGTTGCATCGGAATTCTCAGCTGTCCCGTCAAGGTTTGCACAGCCGGCGTCAGCCAAGTCGACAGATCCGTCCCCGTCGTTGTCCTGACCGTCGGAGCACTCAGTAGGTGGAATTGGAGGGGTTGCAGGAGTTGCATCGGAATTCTCAGCTGTCCCGTCAAGGTTTGAACAGCCGGCGTCAGCCAAGTCGACAGATCCGTCACCGTCATTGTCCTGACCATCCGAGCACTCAGTAGATGGAGAGTCTTGATCGCGCTCCAATCCCTGACCGTCGCTGGGGATGGAGCCGGTGGCTCCGCTGGGATCGGCCCCCGAAACTTTCTCCTTGTCGTCGTTGCTCTCTTCGTTGTCCTTGCCGTCGATCGACCCGGCAGTCTCCGCCTCCTCACGGTCGGGCTTGCCTCCGCCGGCAGCGTTCTCGTCGCCGCGCTTGCTCTTGTTCGCGAGGCCCTCGTCACCGGGGGCCACTGCCTTCCCCGAAGCGGCTCCGGGAGGCGCACCGACTTGGGCTCGCCCTGGGCCGCTGATGCCTTCGTTTTCGGCCACTGGTGCAGTTGATCTCCCGGGTCTATCCCGGTCAGAGCCGGTCTCCATCCAACCCACGGTTGCCGCAACTGTTGCCGCCCCCATGACCGCCGCCACTACGACCGGCGCGATCCGCTCGGCTGCGATCCCGGCGAATTGTTCAAGCACTCCACTGGACGTAACCGAACTGGTGGCGGTCGCGAGGTTCCCAACCGAAGAGGTGGCGGCCATCGGACCATCAGGGACTCTGCTCGACAGGAGCCGGTCTCTCAGACGATCGAGGAGGTGCCCAGGGAACAAAACCGGCGCCGGCACCCACGTCCGCTTGAAGCGTTTGCGGGCCCGGTGCAACAGCGCCTTGACCTGGCTCTCGCTCATCCCGAGCCTCAGAGCGATTTCGCTGTAGGTAAGACCCTCTACATCCCGAAGGACGATCGCAGCACGATGGGTCGGAGGCAGCGACGAGAGCACCTTCCGAACCTCGACGCCTTCGGCCCTCTCCACCAATATCTGTTCGGGGTCGTCGGTGCACGCCCGCGGCTCCTGATGAAGAGCGTCTATCGAAACGCTGTCTTGTGGGCGGCGCTTACGGAGTCGGAGATGGTCATGGGAAACGTTGGTGGCGATGCGGATGATCCAAGGACCCAATCGGTAGCTTCCGTTGAAGCGCCCCAGGGCTTGATAGACCTTTAGGAAGGTGTCTTGGGTTGCTTCCTGAGCGTCGTCGCGATTATCCAACATCCGGTAGCAGACGTTATAGACGGACCAGTGGTACCGGTTGTAGATGCACGGGTAGGCGTCCGCCTCGCCCCGCTGAAACGAAAGGGCCAGGTCCCGTTCTTCATCGGCGCTGTTTGCAGCGCCGGGCACCTCGCCCCACTCAACCCTGCGCAGAGCTGCCATCGAACCTCCCATGTACCCCGTGCACTTCGCATCGTTGAAGGACAACGCGCTGCTACGTGCTGAGACGCTGCTCCCAGTAAGTCCCGCTCCAGCAAGTACTTTCCCTAAAACGCTCTCGAGGGCATAAGAGTTGCCTGTTGTTCACATAAATCTAACCGGGAGCGCCACATCCCGAGGCAGTCAAAGAGGAAGGCTGCAATCGAAGCATCGCTAAACTGATCGTTGCTGACGATCCTCCAAGCCAGCACAACCAAGGGGACGACTGCGCTTGTAAGTTAATGGCAGCGAGGATCGAGCGGTCTCCCAAAATGGAGCGCTTCGTCGCAGATCTGATTTCGGAGGGCTGATGAAGTACGGAACGGTGTTGGCGGTGGCAGATCCTCGCCCTATCCCGGAGCTCGCGCTGGCCGCGGAGCGGGCGGGCTGGGACGCGATCTTCTTGGCGGATCCCGTGTGGGGCGTGGCCCCCTGGGTCACTCTGGCCGCGTGCGCATCGGTGACCGAGCGGATCCGGCTCGGCACCATGTTGACACCACCATCGGCCTGGCGTCCCTGGAAGCTCGCTGCCGAGGTCGCCACACTCGACAACCTGTCCGCAGGACGGGCGATCCTGTCGGTTGGGCTCGGCGCGACCGGTGCAGGCTTCGACAACGTCGGTGAGGAGAGTGACAGGCGGGTGCGGGCCCAGCTTCTCGACGAGGGGCTCGACATCATCACCGGACTGTGGAAGGGCCAGCCGTTCACCTACGAAGGCCGGCACTACACGCTCACGCCGATCAGCTTCCCCCCTCCGCCCCCGCCTGTCCAGAAACCCCGGGTGCCGATCTGGTGCGTCGGGGCATGGGGCTACCGCAAGTCGATGAATCGGGCGCTTCGCTACGATGGGCTGTTGCCGAACGTACCGGGCGACGGAGGCATGCGGGCAGCGACCCTCGATGAGGTGATTGACATGGCGGCGCTGATCAGAGACCGTAAGGGCGGCAAACCTTACGAGTTGATTATCGAAGGTGTCTCCCCGGGTGACGACCGCATCAAGTCCGTCGAGCAAGTAGCGTCCTGGGCGGAGGCCGGCGCCACCTGGTGGATCGAATCGCAGTGGGACGGTTTTGGTACCAACGAGGGGCTCGCGCAACTACGGGCGCGCGTGGATGCGGGCCCGCCCCACCCATAATCTCCTCGCACTCATCAGGCGGGCCACGCCAGGTGGTTGGGCAGCCGCCCGGGAGAGATGTTCCAGTAGTCCCGCTGCTCGACGCAGAGCCCTTTATCCGAGAAACGCAGGACATCGCAGCCGGCGATCGTCACTTCGCCCCCTTCCGCCCTGTCGTTGAGTGCTGCGTTGCAGACGGTCAGGGCATAAGATCCCGACGCGGCCCATACGCCAAAGCGCGATGTCACGTCGCTCTCGTCGGGAAGGCAGCGGCTGAGGTAACCGGCGACACCGCCTGATTCGGGAGCACGCAAGGGCGATGAACGGTGGACGGCCCCTGCGTCGTAGGCGGCGAGGATCGGCGTTGCGTCAAGAGCCTCCCACCCGTCCTGCCAGGCGCGAATCCACCGCTCGGCCGCAGCCCTCGTGGTGGCTGTGTCACCGCCGCCGTCGATATGTCCCCAACCCTCATACGGTTCAATGGCGGCATGCTCGAGGTGCCAGTATTCATTGAGGCGATCGCACCGCCCACCCTCGAACTCCAACAGCAGGCAGCCGGGCAAGGTGATCCATCCCTCGTCCTCCTCGCGCATGACCGTCCACCATTCGACCGCGGCTCGCTCTTCGTCTACCACCGGGTCACCCATGAACACGCGCACGTCGCCCTGAGTGGCGGTTGCCCGTTCCCAGTAAGCGCGTATCCCATCCGTCCCCAGGTGTGGCTCATCAAAGATCAGGGATCGATAGGAGGCGTTAGGTGTGAACAGAGCGACGACGGCATCCGAATCGGCGCGCTCCCATGCCTCCGCATAGGCCTTCCCCCATTGCCTGACCGACCGTTCGTCCATGGAAGGCTAAATCTACCCGCAGAGTCCGCCGTTTGGAGTAAACTAGGCGCTTGATTGAGTCAGTCAGACAGGGCGTCCTCCCGCACGTTTCCCCGCCAGTGCTTCGCCGGATGGATGCGGACCGCAACCGCCGCAGTTGGTTCAAATCGATGCTGCGAGCGCGCTCGATTGTGACTCCGTCCGCGAACTGGTCCCCGCCGAGCACCGCAAAGCCCTGCATCGACCTGTTGTCTCGAACCCGGTTCCCGTGCCAACCGCTGTACCCGCCGGTGACGCGGTCAACCGGGGGAGCGCCCGCAGGACCGAGCTCGCCGGAGGGGTAGTAGCCCATGTTGGGAAATGTCTGCAGGTGCAGCTCTCCTCCGTGTGGCCCGCCCAATCCTTCGCCGTTGTAGCGCTCTGAGCGCACGACCCGTTTCACGATCCGCTCCCCGTGAAAGCCGCGGATGCCCAGAAGCGCCTCCCGCGCTTCCACCGCGACTTCTTTGTAATCCCCCTTGCTGACGTGCCTCCGGAGTACACGCCCTCGAGGTTGATCCGGACTACGCCGGCCCCTGCATAGAAGACCTTCGTGCGGCCGGCGTCGACGTTGGCCGTCCTCGTCGGTCACAGTGAGGTCGGCGTCTCGGAGCGCTCGCGCGGGATAGAAGGAGTAGTACTCGGGCTCGAAGCCGTGATCCGTAGACAGTACGATGTTCCAGTCCCGGCCACTGCGCTCGGGCGCATTGACGATATCGCCGAGATGTTCGTCCAGGTTGGCCATCATCTCGTTGACGTAGCTGGTGGCCAGCGCCGCCCGCTCCGGAGTGTAGAGAGGACGGTGTATCCATAGAGCCGGTGCATCCACTCGTCGGGGTACGGCGAGTAGCTGAAATACAAGTCGGCGGAGTCGCGCTCGATCTCGTACGTCAAGTTGTCGAAGAAGTACTCGTTGACCTGGAATGCGATTTCACCGTAGATGTTTGGCAGTTTGGATAACTGATCGATTGACGGCAGCGTGGCCCCGTTGCCGGTGAACGCTCCACCGTTCGCGATCCATTCGGAGATGCGCGACGGGTTGGTCGTGTATTCGGACAGGTCGCGCAGGTAGGTGCGCCACAGCGTCAGGTCGCTGCCGTCACCCGTCAAGTCGGTCAGGCGGAAATGCGCATAGCCGGTAACACAGTTGTCCTCTTCATCGCAATCGGTGTAGCGCACCGGTCCCGATAGCTGAGAGGCGTTGTCCGCGAACGGTGTGACGCGAAGTATTTCGGCGGGTTCATAGTCGCGGTCCGGGCTCAGCGCGACGTGGGTGAAGAACTTCACCGTCGGGCGCTACCGCAAGGCCGTGCGGGACGAGGTCCTCGTCTGCTCCTGAAGGGGTATCGCCCAGGGTGAACGATCGGAACGACGCGTCGGGCGAGGCGGGCAGGTTCTCCCAGTCGGATGCGGCGGTCACCGAAGGCGAGACGCTGGCCGGCACGGGAGGCAACCCAACGGTGCGATAAGGATCCGACAGCAGCAGCTGGTCGCTGAAGTCGCCGAAGGCCTGCGCTCCTTGTGTCGAAACGTAGTTATCGGAGGTGTACATCTCGAACGGACTGGCGTTCGTCACGCTGACCGCCGTGGTACTGAGACCGTCGCGTGCTGCGGTCACCCAGATTGGCTCGACCAGCAGGTTCTCCGCGCTGAACGGAGAGGGGCCGTAGGCGTCGACCGGCCCATACATCGCCTGACCGTTGGTGTCGTCGCCCTCCTCGCCGGTGAGCACGTCCGGGATGCTCGTGCTGATCCCGTTGACGCTGGAGTAGGCCCCCGTCCACAAGGCCGCGTGGCCGGCCGGGGTGATGCTGGGCCAATTGCCGACCGTGCGCGAGACATGAACCCCCGAGGCGACGAGCCGCTGACGATTTGGCAGCCGGCCCCCGGCGAGCAGCCGCTCGACCAAAGCGCCGGGGGTACCGTCCCAGGTGACGTTAACGAGGATTGGCGGCCTCTCGTTTGGGAGCGCCCCTGGGGCTGCCCCGAAGAGGAGAGCCGCAGCGAGCAAAACAGGCAGAATCGTTCGATGCTTCATCAGGACCTCCCCAACCGCAGCGTCCTGGCACCCAGAGCGGGTACTGGCGTCGGACTCTAGCGAATCCCGGCGAACCGCAGGAGACTTGCTCGTGAATAACTTGTGGCCGAACTTGAAATGACGGCGGCGCTTGTCCCGACGCTTCAAGGAATAGAGCGAGCGCGCTGTTAACCGCAGTGCCATCGAGTGATCGGCCACTGTTCACACCCGTCCTATAGCGTCCAAGCCAAATTGGAAGACTTGGTTGGGAGGAAGACTTGAATACTGCACTTGGATTGCGCAGAGGGGCTCTATCCTGTTTGCTCGCAGCGGCGGTTGCCCTTGCTCCAGTCGGGAGCACACAGCGTCCGGCTCGGGCTGCCGGGCCGGCCATCGGTCTCGAACGGGCGCATGCCCATAACGATTACGAGCACACCCGCCCGCTCTACGACGAGCTCGACCATGGATTCAAGAGCGTCGAAGCCGACATTTTTCTCGTCGGCGATCGGCTTCTGATCGGCCACGATCCTACGGATCTTCAGCCGGGAAGGACCCTTCAATCGCTGTACCTCAACCCCCTCAAGAAAAGGGTCAGATCGAACGGTGGCAGTGTCTACAGGGGAGATCGTCACTACTTCAACCTGCTGATCGACGTCAAGACCGAAGCCGTGAGCACATACCTGAGACTCGATGAAGTGCTTGCCAATTACCGCAGCATCTTGACGCGCTACAGCCACGGCCGCGTCACCGTCAAGGCCGTAACCGCAGTGGTTTCTGGCAACCGTGCCAGACCACTGATGGAGAGCCAGACCGTTAGGTACGCGTTTTACGACGGCCGGTTGAGCGACCTGGGGACCGGGGCGGCTCAGTCGCTCATACCGTTGATCAGCGACAACTGGGAGGACAACTTCACGTGGGACGGCTCCGGCCCCATGCCGGAGGCCGAGCGCGAGAAACTCCATTCGATCGTCGCCGCAGCGCATGCCGACGAACAGCGGGTGCGCTTCTATGCGACTCCGGACGAGCCTGGTGCCGAGCGAGATGCGGTATGGCAGGAGCTCATGGCGGCTCAGGTTGACTACCTCAACACCGACGATCTTTCCGGGCTGAGGAGCTTCCTGCTGGCCAACGACTCCCGGCCGACGATCCCCTACGTGAACTTTCGGGATCGGGGGGCAAGGCTCGCCGCCGCTTAGAGCCCGGGCCCAGCGCTGCGTCGTTTTAGGACGTCAGCTTCGCCTTGGTCTGCTCCACGTCCATTCCGTGCAGGCGTAACAGGTTCTCGCCCAGGATCTTGCGCTTGGCCTGGTCGGTCAGCTGCGGATACCCGTACCCCTCGCACAGATCCTGCGGGATCTCGAACTCGGAGAACGCCTTCAGCGCCCACTGCGGGTGGAAGATCGGCGCTTCGCTCCCGTAGATGATCTTGTCCTCCCCGCACCAGAACAGCAGCTTGCCGAGCGTTTCGGCGAACTGGCGAGGGGCCCGGACGATGAAGTTGATCGTTGCAGCCAGGTCCGCATAGAGATTGGGGTGACGAATGAGCTGCCAGCATACCTCGTCGAGGAACGGGAGGCCCACGTGATAGATCACGAAGTTGATGTCCGGGAAGTTGGCTGCCGCGCCGTCCATGTCCCAGGTCTGGGTAGCTTCGATCGGCTGAGGTCCTAGAGGGACACCCTTGTGGACGCCGATCAGGTTGACTCCCAGCTCTTGCGCTTTCTCGAAGATCGGAAACGCGATGCGAGGATCATCCATGCGCCATGGGAACGGCTCGCCGTAGTCGTAACGGACGTTGTAAAACTTGAAGGCACGTGCGTTGAACTCGCCCACCTGTCGCTCCATCAGATCGAGCGCTGCTCGCCCCTCCAGCGGATTGACCGAGCCCCAGAAGACGGTGCGATCCGGATGCAGGCGCGCAAGCTCTGCGCATTCCTCCCACGGGGACAGGCCGTCTCTGAACAAGTCCGTCAACGGCAGCGGCATCGCGACCAACATGTCGGTGTCGGATTCCTCGTACACCATCCGGTCTATCTCCTCGATCGTCCACTGCCGCATGAACTCCTCTGCCGGCAACACGGTCTGGCCCTCGGGAGTCAGGGCGGCATGGAAGCCGTAGAGGTGGTTGATGAACATCTCTCCGCCCGTGCCGAAGGCGTTCTTCTTGTCGAAGTTGAAGGCGTGCGCTACGGAGTCGAAGACAAAAGCACCGTCGATCATGATCTCGAACCTCCCCGGTCTGCTGCGTTGACGAAGGCTTCACGGCTGGGCACTTGTGACGGTTGTGGGAGAGAAACGAGCTTTCGGCGCGCCGATTCGGATAGACGATCCATGGTCCACGCTTCGTCCCAGGTGACAAGCACCGAGGCGGTGTCTACTCCGTCAACCGTTTCGGCCTTCTCCTTGACGGCGGAGAGCACCTGGGTGGCGAAGGGGCACCATCCCGATGTCAGCATCAGCTCGACCTTCGCCTCACCGTCGTCTACCGAGACAGAGCGAACCAAGCCCATGTCGACAACCGAGATACCCCGTTCGCGACAGCATGGGTCGTGCACCGACCTCAACGCGTCTACGATTGCGGCAGGTCTATCGGTCAACGCCCACCTCCCCTTTCGTGTCCCGCATGTCCCGGGCGCACAAGGAGAATGTCTCACCCCCAGGCGCGTCGAGTCAAGTCACTTCGTTGAACCTTTCCAGTGCGACCGGCCACATGGCCCCGACCCAAGGGTTCTCGGGCGTCCCACCCCGTCCTGGCGTGGCTCACGGCCCGAGACCAGTTTCTCGGCGCGCCGACTCCACCTCCGGGCTCTCCTGGGTCCCAAAGGGCCGGTCCGATCCGTAGTAAGTAGGCCCGGGACGCAACTTCTCGGCCCGAGGTTCGTTGTCAGTAGAGGTGGGGACTCGAAGCTCGGGTCTGATTCGAAGTCATTCTCGACCACAAGGGGGAAAAGTGAGGAAGATCATGACTGCTGTGAGTGCGGTGGCTTTGGTTGCACTGGCTGCTCCAGTTGCCCACGCTGCACCGGTTTGTCAGGGGCTGCAGTCGACGATCGTTGGCACCTCCGCGGGTGAAACCCTGACGGGCACCACGGGTCCCGACGTCATCTACGCTGGCGGGGGCAACGACATCGTCAACGCCGGCGCCGGCGATGACACCATTTGCGGGAATGACGGAGACGACGTTCTCGATGGAGAGAACGGCAGAGATCGCTTGGCCGGAGCCGCCGGAAATGACGAGCTCTACGGCGGACTCGGCTTCGACCACCTCCTCGGGGGCAACGACGACGACTCGGGCAGCGGCGAAGACGGCAACGACGTCTACAAGGGCGGCCCCGGAAACGACGACTTCAACGGCGGCACCGGATCTGACACCCTGTACGGGCTGTCGGGCGACGACATCATCGGATCGACCTCCGGCTCGGGCGACGTCTCGCCC
>Ga0183260_10001915_pt1 | contig 17332 bp, 12 predicted proteins | sample AntDrymUQ4972206_2_FD_129768 | JGI IMG/M metagenome (GOLD analysis project Ga0183260, IMG submission 129768) | Polar desert sand microbial communities from Dry Valleys, Antarctica - metaG UQ497 (22.06) (version 2) (version 2) | ecosystem: Environmental > Terrestrial > Soil > Desert | place...
AACCTGGTCTCGCTGCTCATCGCGCCCGCGATCGTGCAGCTGTCCATCGGCGACGACGCGAACGACGTCGTACGCCTCGGCGTCGCGCTGCTCGCGGCCGCCGCCATCGCCACCGCCCTGGTGATCACCAAGCGGCGACCCGTCTCGATCGGCGACGTCGACGAGGCATCGACCCCGGCCGGAGCCGCCACCGCCTGACCAGGGACCGCCGGGGCGACCCTCCCTTCCCGCTGGGAGTGACGGTTGTGCCCTCGTGCGCCGGCGTGTCGCCGCAGGAACGTCACGCTCAGCGGAGCGGGGGGTCAGGCGGGCGGGGGCGCTACCGGCGGCGGGGCAGCAGCCGGCGGGCGCGGCGGCGCCAGGCGCCGCGCAGGTGTGGGGCCAGCCGCCCCACCAGCCGACCGCGTTGCCGATCCCGCTGCGTCGCGCGGTCGACGAGTAGCTCGGCGAGCGCGTACGCCGCCGCGTCGACCACCGCGTCGGGGTCCGGGGCGTCGACCGCGCCGTCGTCCCCGAACCGCGGGGCGAGGTCGGCGAGGTCTCCGACCACGTCGTAGCCGTGCGCGGCCAGGTCGGCCACCATCTCGGCTGCCGCCTGCGCGAACCAGTCCCGCAACCCGTCCGGCACCAGTGCCCGTGCGGACCGGGTGCGCGCCGCGAGCCGCCGTTCGGCGAGCCCGCCCTTGACCAGGGCCGCGAAGTCCGGCCAGTCGAGCCGGTCGTCGAGTGCCACGTTCACCCGGCGCACCAGCTCGGCCTCGGCCAGACCGAGGGAGGCGTTGCGGCGCGGCACGTCGATGTCGTAGTCGGCCGGGTCGATCCCCAGCACGGACCCGAACCGCTGCCACAGCAGCGACGGCGGCGACCCGACCGGCGGCACCGTGACGACGTGGATGCGCCCGGCCGGGATGTGCGCGCGCCACCGGGCCAGCACCTCGGCGGCGTCCTGCTGGCGCCAGAAGACTTTCGCGCCGCGGCCCTTGCGCTGGCCGGTGACCTGCGCGAGGTACCGGTCGTACGCGAGGGTCTGCCGGTTCTTGACCATCTCCTGCCACACCGCCGGCACCTGCCGGCCGAGGTCGCGCACCGTGTAGACCACGTGCACCTCGGCGGCGCCGAGATCGGCGAGCAGGGCGTCGAGGGTCTCCGGCCTCGAGCCGGCGAGCAGCTCGTGCGAGACCACCACCGCCTCGCCGCGCCAGTCGCGCACTTGGCCGACCAGGTGCTGCCACGCGCCGTCGGTGGCCGGGTCGTCGTAGCCGCCGAACGTCAGCCCGCGCAGGTCGAGCGTCGCGCGGAAGTGCGCGTCGGCGGTGCCGCCGGGATACAGCACCCCGGCCGCGCGCAGTCGCTCGCGGTTGCCGAACAGCACCGCCTGCAGGTACGTCGTGCCAGTCTTGGGCGCCCCGATGTGCAGGTAGACGCGGGTCACTGGCGGGTCCTCCGGGTGCTGGCGGGACGACGGCGGGCGGGCGCCGGCCCGACCGGGCGGCGGTCGGGGCGTGTCGGGTCCTCCGGGGCCGTGCAGCGCGAGCCTACCGAGACGCCCCGACCCTACGAACGCCTAGCGTCGGTGCCGTGGACGGCACCGGCACCCCGCGAGACGGCACGCCCGGCGACCTTGACCTCGACGTCGACCGGGTCGGAGCCGGCACCGTCGCCGCGCTGCGGGACGCACTGGAGACCGCGAGGTACACCGTGGACGCCGTCACCGCGCTGCTCGGCCCGCACGCGCACGAGGCGCTGCTGCGCGACGCGACGGTCCCCGGCCTGCGTGCCACCACGACGGCCGGGGTCGCGGGGACACCGCTCGCCACGCTGACCCGGCTGTGGCCGCTCCAGGCACCGGTGGCCCGCGCCGACGTCGACCGGGCGCTGCCCGGCCTGGTGGACCCGCTGCGGGCGGCCGGTGTGCTGGCGGCCGACGGCGACGAGGTACGCGCGCGGGTCGACGTGCGGCCGTACGGGGACGAGGACCACGACTGGTGGGTGGTGTGCGACCTGACGCCGGGCCTCGACGGGAGGGACCGCCGGGTCCGACTGGACCACGTGCTCGGGATCAGCCCCGCGTCGACCACCCTGGCCCAGCTCGTCGTGCGCCGCCCGGTGGCCCGGGCGCTCGACCTCGGCACCGGGTGCGGGGTGCAGGCGCTGCACCTGGCAACGCACGCCGGCACGGTGGTCGGCACCGACGTCAACGCCCGCGCGCTGGCGATGGCCCGCCTCGGCGCAGCGCTGTCGGAACGGGCCGTCGAGACCCGTGCCGGCTCCCTGTGGGAGCCGGTCGGCGGCGAGGCGTACGACCTGATCGTCACCAACCCGCCGTTCGTGGTCTCGCCGGCGACCGGTGAGCGGCTGGTCTACCGCGACTCCGGGTTGCCCGGCGACGAGGTGGTGCGCCGCATCGTCACCTGGCCGCCGAAGTGCACCCGGTCGCCCATCCGGGCTCGGCGGACCTGGCGGGTGGCGTCCTTCAGCTGGGGCCGTCGCCAGTCGGCGTTGTAGCTCTTCACCTCGACCACGGGCCGGGTGCCGGAGGCCCGTGCCGCGTCCAGCACCTGCGCCCAGGTGGGCACCCTTGCGCCCCGCGGCTGGGTGCGCAGGGAGCGGACGTAGCGCCAGGAGCGGTCGAGCACCCGCCCGGTGCCGTTGGTGGTCCGGTCGAGGACGCGGTCGTGCATCAGCACGAAGCGGCCGTCGCGGGTGACCCGCAGGTCGACCTCGGCGCGCCGCACGGCTCTGATCGAGCCCAGGGTGTTCTCGTCGTGGCGGCGATGCTCGCCGCGGTGGGCGATCGGGTACATCGTGCACCCGCGCCGGGCCTGGGCCTCGGTCTCGGCCCGAGCCGGGGTCTCGGTCCGGGCCCGGGGTCCGGTGCCGGCGGCCGACGTGACGGGGACCGATGCCACCGTCAGCACGGTCGTGAGGGCCACCGCCAGCAGCCCGGCTCCCCGTCGTCTCGCGCTCATGAGGTCCGACCGTAGGTGCGGGGAGCGGGAAAGACACGGGATCGAACGACCCGGTACCCGATCGGTACGCCACCGTCGACAACCGGTGACAGCGCGGTCGCTGTGGGCAGGGGAACGGGGTGATTGCCACCCCGGACGGGGGCGGGCAGGCTGGCGCGATGGGGAGACGGCAGCGGTCCGGGGACACGCCCCGGCCGGCCGGCGCCCGCCGCGGCAGCGTGCTGGCGGCGCTGTCCGCGTCGACCCTGCTGGCGGTGACCGTTCTCGCCGGGTGCACCGACGGCGCCGGCGCTCCGGGCGCCCCGGCCGCTGGCGGCACGGGACGTCCGCCGTCGTCCGGCGCGGAGCCGTCGCGCGGCACCGACCCTGCGCGCGGCACCGACCCGTCGCGCGACACCGACCCGGCGCCCGAGCCGGACCCGGCACCCGAGCCGGACCCGTCGGCCGACCTCGGCGGCCCCGGTGTCCGACCGGACGCGATGCTCGCGACCGTGCGGCTGCTGGCGGGTCGGATCGGGCCGCGCGAGGCCACGTCACCGGCGTTCGGCCGGGCGGCCGCGGCCGTGCGGCGCAGCCTCGCGGCGTACGGCTACGACGTGGCGCGGCAGCGCTTCCCCGTGCCCGCGGGTGACTCCTGGGGCGTTGCGGTGGAGGCGGGGACGAGCCACAACGTGGTCGCGACGCCCCCGGGTCTCGACCCCCGCCGACCGCACCGGGTGGTGGGCGCGCACCTCGACTCCGTGGCACCGGCGCCCGGCGCCGAGGACAACGCTTCGGGCGTCGCCGTGCTGCTCGAGGTGGCCCGCCTCGCCGCCCGCCCACAGGGCCCGGGCACCGCCCTGCCGACGGTGTTCGTCGCCTTCGGCGCCGAGGAGCCCCGTGGGGAGGGCGAGTCCCTGCACCACTTCGGCTCGACCGTGCACGTCGAGCGGATGCCCGCGGCGCAGCGGCGGGCCCTGGCGGCGATGGTGTCCCTCGACCGGGTCGGCGTGGGTCGCAGCGTCCCGGTCTGCACCGGCGGGCTGTCGCCGTTGCGGGTGCGCGACGCGCTGCTGGGACTGGCCCGCCGGGCGGACCTGCCGGCCACCGGCTGCACCGACAACACCAGCAGCGACCACTGGTCGTACGAGCAGGTCGGCGTCCCCGTCGCCCGCCTCGGCAGCACCCCGTACGCCGCGTACCACTCCGCGGCGGACCTGCCCGGCGTGGTGCGGCGTGCGCAGCTGCACCGGGTCGCCACGCTCGCCTGGTCCTGGGTCCGGGGCTGAGCGGCCAACAGCGGCGGCTGCCGAGTGGCGCAGGAACGCACGCGACACGCCGGGTGCGCGGGCACTCTTGCGCCACTCGACGGCGCCACTCGACGGCGCCACTCGACGGCGCCACTCGACGGCGGCAGTCGATGGCGGCACTCGACGGCCAGGAGGGCGTCGGCACCGCCCGTCGGGAGGTGGGTGCGGTCCCACCCGGGCGGGTGGTCGGAACCGTCGGCTAGCCTCGCGGGCGCAGCCGAGTCGGAGGGTCGCTGATGCCCGAGCACGCAGGTTCCGGACGCGCCCTCGAGCCGGCGTTGGCCGATACGCAGACCGACGTCGAGGCGGTGACGCGGACGGCGGCGGCGCTGTCCCGCCAGCTCAGGCAGGCCCGCACCGCGGCGGCCACCGGGCAGGTCCGGGACCTGCGGCGCAGTCTCGACTCCGTTGTCGAGCAGGCGCGCGAGCTGGCCGCGGCGGCCGAGCGGGCCCGGTCGGGCTACGACGTCGACGAGCGCGAGCTGCTGGCCTCCGGTGCCTACACCAAGGAGCTGCTCGCCGCGGCCGCCGAGGCAGGGGTGGACATGTTCGAGGAGGACGACCGGCTGCTGTGCTACCCGTCGGTGGTCACGGTCCTGCCGGGCGAGCTGGCGCTGGCGGTCGACCGCCGCCGGGAGCGCAGGCTGCGGCCGTCGGCCGTCGTCGAGCTGCTGGCCAAGGCGCAGCGGGCCGGGCCACGGTTCAGGGCCGAGCCGTTCCTGGCCAGCCTGGTCGCCGCGTACGACCTGGTGGTGGCCGACCAGGGCAAGCAGCCGGGAGCGGTCGTCAAGCTGGTCGACGTCTACGCGGTGCTCACCTTGCTGCCCGGGCAGGCGCGCAGCTACAGCAAGCCCGAGTTCACCCGGGACCTCTACCTGCTGGACCAGAGCCGGGTCACCGAGACGGTACGCAGCCGCCGTCGGCTGCGCTGGGCGGCCAGCAGCGGCACCCGGCAGTCCGGGGTGCTGACCACGGTGGGGCGCAGCGGGCAGCAGCAGCGCTACTGGGGGATCGCGTTCGAGGCGGCGGGCGATGACTGACGCCAGGGCCGAGGGGCTGCCGCTGGGCGGCACCGGGCTGACCTGCGCGGCCTACCTCGACTTCCTCGCCGAGGAGTACCTCGGCGGCTACCTGCGCGCCGGCGGCGCCGCCGTGCGGTTCGTGGTCCCCGGCGACGAGGCGGTGTCGCGTCGCTGGCACGACGGGTTGGCGTCGGTCGCCGCGGCAGCCGGGTACGTGCACGTGCCGGTCGACGCCGCGCAGACCAAGGTCCACATGATCGACCACGTCTACGCCGCGGTGGCGCGCAGCGTGGACTGGGACGGGCTGGTCGCCTGGACGCTGACCGCGGCGTGGCGCGACATCGGCCTGCCGGCACCGGCGGGCGACGACGGCGCGGCCGGGTCGAGCGTCGCGGCGGTGGCGACCCACCACGGCGTCGACCCCCGCGAGGCCGCCCGAAGCATCCGCCGGCAGCTCGAGGCCACGCTGCTGCACGACACCGGCCTGGTGCGCGAGTTCCGGGTGGCCGTGCTCCGACTGTGCCAGGCCGACCTCGGCACCGGCGAGGTCACCGACGAGGAGCAGGCGGCCGTCCGGGCCTGGCTGCGGGTGGAGCCCGTGGGCATGCGCGCGCTGAAGTCCGCCTCGCTCTATGCCCGGGTCGGCCGGCACAATGCGCGCGCCGTCCTGGTGTCGCTGGCCGCGTGGATGCAGCGCACGGCCGGCACCGGCCTCGTCCTGGACGTCGACCTGGGGCGGCTCGCCCTGGCGCGGCGACCACCGGTCGCGGAGCGTACGGGGATCTACTACACCAAGGCCACGATCCTCGACGCCTACGAGGTCCTCCGCCAGCTCGTCGACGCCACCGACCAGCTGCGCGGCGTCCTGGTGGCCGTGGCGATCCCCCCGGAGCTGGTCACCGACGACGCGCGCGGCCTGCCGGCGTACTCCGCGTTGCAGCTGCGGGTCGTGGACGAGGTCCGCGACCGGCGCCGGGCGAACCCGTTCGCCGCTTTGGTGCGCCTGGAGACGCGGCTGGAGGTGGCGGCATGACCGCGCCGACCGGCAGCGGGCCCGAGGTCGAACGGCTCGCGCCCGACCGGCTGGCTGCCCGCCGGGCGGTCGAGGCGCTGCGGTGCGGCGTCCCCAGCCGGGACGCGGTGGCGGCACTGGGCACCGGGCAGGGGGAGGTCGAGGACCGGCTCGTCGCCCTGCTCGACACGGCGGGCACGACCCGCGCCGGCGACGGGCGCGGGCTGCTGGTCGGCGGCGGGTTCGGCGCCGGCAAGAGCCACGTCCTCGAGCACCTGGCGCACCTGGCCCGGGAGCGGGACTTCGCCGTCAGCCGGGTGGTGGTCAGCAAGGAGACGTCGCTGCACGACCCGGTCAAGGTGCTGCGGGCCGCGGTCGAGTCCGCGACGCCGCCGCTCGGCACCGCGGGCGCCGTCGCCGAGGCGGCCGCCGGCCTCGACCCCGGCAGCCCCGCCTACGCCGAGCTGCTGCGGTGGGCCGGCGGCGCCGGCAGCCCGGTCGACGAGCGGTTCGCGCTGACCCTGAGCCTGCTGCCCAGGGTGCAGGACTCCGACGGCGACTTCGCCGACGCGATCGTCCGGTTCTGGTCCGGGGACCCGATCGCCGTGACCGAGCTGCGCCGTCAGGCCAAGCAGGCCGGCGAGCCCCGCCCCGCCCTGCCGGCGGTGCCGGTGCGCGAGCTCGCCCGTCAGCGGTTCGGCTTCCTGGCCCGGCTGTTCGTGGCCGCCGGCTGCCAGGGCTGGCTCCTGCTGTTCGACGAGGCCGAGCTGATCGGGCGCTACACCCCGCTGCAGCGCGGACGGTCGTACGCCGAGCTCGCCCACTGGCTGCGCCCCGATCCCGACGACCCCGCGGCGCCCCTAGTCACGGTCCTGGCGATGACCGACGACTTCGACGCGGCCGTGCTCACTGCCAAGGGTGACCGGGAGCAGATCCCGGCCAAGCTGCGAGCCAAGCAGCGCGCCGACTGGGACGAGGTGGCCGCAGGCGCCGAGGTCGGCATGCGGCTGGTCGAGCGGTCCATGACGCTGCTCAGCCAGCCCGATGCCGCCGAGCTCGAGCGCACCTACCGCCGGCTCAAGGAGCTGCACGGCGCGGCGTTCGGGTGGGACCCGCCCGACGTGCGCGGCCTGGAGCGGCTGGGCGCCACCCGGATGCGGCAGTACGTACGCGCGTGGATCAACGAGTGGGACCTGGTGCGGCTGGACGCCGACTATGCCCCCGTCTCCGAGGTGGTCGAGGTCGCCGCGTCGTACGACGAGCAGCCCGAGCTGGGCTGAGGCGGCCGGGCCGGGCCGGCCCTGGCCAGCCGCCTCACCCGAGCGGCAGCCGCGCGAGGCCGTCCATGTTGCCGAGGATGTCGCGGCCGCTCGACCCGCCCACCGGACGCGGCGCGTAGTCGTCGCCGATGACGTAGGGCGTGGCCCCGGCCCGCACGAGGTCGCCGGCGCGGAACGTCAGGTCGAGCACGACGCCCTCCTGCGTCTGCTGCATGAAGTCCATGTCGAAGACGAAGTTGCCGAGCGAGTGCACGACGAACCGGCCGCGGTGTGCCTGCACGTCCTGCACCCAGTGCGGGTGCCCGCCGACGACGACCGTCGCGCCGGCGTCGAGCAGTGCCCGCCCGACCCGGCGCTGGTCGGGCACCGGCTGGTGGGTGTACTGGTCGCCCCAGTGCGGCAGCACCACGACCACGTCGGCGCGGTCGGCCAGCGTGCGCACCCGGTCCTGCACCCGGCGCAGCTCGGCGGCCCGCAGCGGCCCGGTGCGCGGGTCCATCCGCAGCGAGGCGGCGCCCGGCGACTCTGGCTTGGCCCGGTACGTCTCGCCGATCGCGTTGAACCCCAAGAACCCCACCCGTACGCCGCCCCGCTCCAGCACCACCGGACGCCAGGCGGCGCGCCGGTCGCGGCCGGCGCCGAGCGGCACGATCCCCGAGGCGCGCACCCGGCGTACCGTCTCGACCAGCGCCGGCATCCCGAAGTCGCCGGTGTGGTTGTTGGCCAGGCCGAGCACGTCGAAGCCGGCGTCCCGCAGCCCGTCCAGAACCGCCGGCGGGGCAGTGAAGGAGTCGTCGCCCTGGCGCGGTGCGCCGTCGTCGGACAGCGTCGACTCGAGGTTGCCGACGGTGATGTCGGCGCGGGCGAGGCGCGCCGACATCGGGCGCAACGGCGCCGACGGGTCGCCGGCCGCGCGGGCCACGTCGGCGACCCCGCGGCCGAGCATGATGTCGCCGACGACGGTGAGCGTCACGGCGCGTTCGGTGCCGGGCTCGGCGTTCGGGTCGGCGCCCCCCCCGGTCTCGGGGTCGGTGCGGGGCCCGTCCGGTGCTCCCGCCGGGGTGCTGGCGCGCGTCGGTCGGCTCGGTCCCGTCGGCTCCTCCGCCGACGCGCTCGGGGCCGTCGGCTCGTCCGCGGACTCCGGGGGGGCCGTCGGGGTGGACGCCACCGTACGCGCGGGCGTCGCCTCCGGGTCACCCCCCGTGCAGGCCGCGAGGCCGAGCGCGAGGAGCAGGCACGGTGCCGCCGCCGCCGCCGGCGCCGGCGGACGCGGGCGCCGGGCGTACCTGGTCGAACCCATGCCCGCGAACGTACGCCGCCGGGGACCGCGCCGGGGGTCGCCGGCGTCCCGCTGGGCGCGAACGGGCCGCTCGCCCACCGGACGCGCACAGCCGCCCGCATCGGGTGACGAGTGGCGGAACCACGTTGACGTTCTCGGCGTGTCGACAGCGTGTTTCCGCCACTCGCGGCGCGGGGGGCGGCGCAACCCGGTGCTTCCGGGCGCGGTGCGGACGGAGGCCCGGCCGGTGACCACCCGTTACCGTGGCCGCCGTCCGCACCGATTCACCCCAGGAGCACCGTGGCAGACGCAGCACCCGGCACCCGGCTCGTCATCGTCGAGTCGCCGGCCAAGGCGCGCACGATCGCGGGCTACCTCGGCGACGGCTACGTCGTGGAGAGCTCGATCGGGCACATCCGCGACCTGCCGCAGCGGGCGTCGGAGGTGCCGGCCCGCTACAAGGGCGAGCCGTGGGCGCGCCTCGGCGTCGACGTGGACCACGGCTTCGAGCCGGTCTACGTCGTCCCGCAGGACAAGAAGGCGCAGATCACCAAGCTCAAGCGGCTGCTGCGCGACGCCGACGAGCTTTACCTCGCCACCGACGAGGACCGCGAGGGCGAGGCGATCGCCTGGCACCTGCACGAGGAGCTCGCCCCCCGCGTGCCGGTGCACCGGATGGTGTTCCACGAGATCACCGCGGCCGCGATCCAGGCCGCCGTCGCGAGCCCCCGCGCCATCGACCAGGCCCTGGTCGACGCGCAGGAGACCCGCCGCATCCTCGACCGGCTGTACGGCTACGAGGTCAGCCCGGTGCTGTGGAAGAAGGTGATGTCCGGGCTGTCCGCCGGCCGGGTGCAGTCGGTCGCCACCCGGCTGGTCGTCGACCGTGAGCGCGAGCGCATCGCCTTCCGCTCGGCCGCGTACTGGGACCTGCGGGCCACCATGGACGCCGACCCGGACGGCAGCCGGGGCGCGGACCCGCGACGGTTCCCCGCCCGGCTGGTCGCGCTCGACGGCACCCGGGTCGCCACCGGACGGGACTTCTCCGCCGCCGGCCGCCTCGCCGAGGGCCGCGACGTCGTGCACCTGGACGAGGCCCGCACCGTTGCGCTGGCCGAGGCGCTGCGCGAGCGCGAGTTCACTGTCCGGTCGGTCGAGGCCAAGCCGTACACCCGCCGGCCGTACCCGCCGTTCCGCACCACCACGCTGCAGCAGGAGGCCAGCCGCAAGCTCGGCTTCGGCGCCAGCGTGACGATGCAGATCGCGCAGCGGCTCTACGAGAACGGCTTCATCACCTACATGCGCACCGACTCGGTGACCCTGTCCGACGCCGCCATCGCGTCGGCGCGCGAGCAGGTGCGTGAGCTGTACGGCGGCGAGTACGTCCCCGACCAGCCGCGGGCGTACACCTCCAAGGTCAAGAACGCCCAGGAGGCGCACGAGGCGATCCGGCCGTCGGGCGAGCGCTTCCGTACGCCGGGCGCGACCGGCCTGACCGGGGACCAGTACCGCCTGTACGAGCTGATCTGGATGCGCACAGTCGCCTCGCAGATGCGCGACGCCCAGGGGCGTTCGGTGCAGGTGCGGCTCGGCGCGACGACGGCGGACGGCGGCTCGGGTCCCGGGGTCGACGTCGAGCTGGCGGCGTCCGGGCGGGTCATCACCTTCCACGGGTTCCTGCGCGCCTACGTCGAGGACGTCGACGACCCGGCGGGCGAGCGTGACGACCGGGAGACCCGGCTGCCCGACCTGTCCGAGGGCGACGCGGTGGCGGTCGCGGAGATGGCGGCCGAGGGCCACGAGACCCGTCCCCCGGCCCGGTTCACCGAGGCGACGCTGGTCCGGGAGCTGGAGGAGCGCGAGATCGGCCGCCCGTCGACGTACGCCTCGATCATCCGCACCATCCTCGACCGCGGCTACGTCTACAAGAAGGGCACCGCTCTGGTGCCGAGCTGGCTGGCGTTCTCGGTGACCCGGCTGCTCGAGGACCACTTCGCGCGGCTCGTCGACTACGACTTCACCGCCCGGCTGGAGGACGTGCTCGACGAGGTGGCCGGTGGCCGCGAGGACGCGCAACGGGTGCTCGGGCGGTTCTGGTTCGGGGGCGGGGCCGACGGGGACGAGGGCACGGGCCTCAAGCGGCTGGTCAGCGAGCTCGGCGACATCGACGCCCGGCAGCTGGCGACGTTCCCGGTACGCGAGACCGACGGCGGCGAGACCGGCGTGGTGCTGCGCGTCGGCCGCTACGGGCCGTACGTCGAGGACGCCGACGGCAACCGGGGCAACGTCCCCGACGACCTGCCGCCCGACGAGCTGACCGCCGACGCCGCGTGCGAGCTGCTCGCCAACCCGGCCGGCGCCGAGCGCGAGCTCGGCACCGACCCGGACACCGGCCGCAGGATCGTCGCCAAGAACGGCCGGTACGGCCCGTACGTCACCGAGCCGCTGGCCGACGACGCCCCCAAGGGCGCCCGGGCGCGGACGGGGTCGCTGCTGCAGGGCATGGACCTCGACACGATCACCCTCGAGGAAGCCTTGCGGGTGCTGTCCCTGCCGCGCACCGTCGGCACCGACCCGGCCTCGGGCGAGCCGATCACCGCGCAGAACGGCCGCTACGGCCCGTACCTCAAGAAGGGCACCGACTCGCGGTCGCTGGAGACCGAGGCCCAGCTGTTCACGCTGAGCCTCGACGAGGCGCTCGCGATCTACGCCCAGCCCAAGCAGCGCGGCCGGCAGGCGGCCCGCGCGCCGCTGCGCGAGCTCGGCGACGACCCCGGCTCGGGCAAGCCGGTGACGGTCAAGGAGGGCCGCTTCGGCCCATACGTCACCGACGGGGAGTCCAACGCGACGCTGCGCAAGGGCGACGACCCCCAGACCGTGACCATCGAGCGCGCGGCCGAGCTGCTCGCCGACAAGCGCGCCAAGGGTCCCGCGCCCAGGAAGCGCCCGGCCGCGAAGGCGACCAAGAAGACCGCGAAGAAGTCGACGGCGAAGAAGTCGACGGCGAAGAAGTCGACCGCCGAGAAGTCTGCCGCCAAGAGGTCGGCCGCAAAGAAGACCACCGCGTCCGCCACGCGGAAGACGGCGGTCGACCGGGGATGACCCCGCCGGACGCCGGTGCGCGCGGGATCGCCCCGCCGCACAGCGTCGGCGCCGTCCTCGCCCTGCCCGGCTTCCGGGCCTTCTGGGTGGCCCTCGGGCTGTCCAGCCTCGGCGACTGGGTGGGGCTGCTGGCGCTGACCGCCCTCGCCAACGAGCTCGCCGGCGACGGGTACGCCGACCGCAACTTCGCCATCGCCGGCGTGCTGTTCCTGCGGGTGCTGCCGGCGCTGGTGGTCGGCCCGCTCGGCGGCTACCTCGCCGACCACCTCGACCGACGCGTCGTGCTCGTCGTCGGCGACGTGCTGCGGGCGGTCATCTTCGTGAGCATCCCGCTCGTCGGCACGCTGACCTGGCTGCTGGTCGCCACCGTGCTGGTGGAGGTCGTGAACCTGGTGTGGTTGCCCACCAAGGACGCCACCGTCCCCGACCTGGTGCCGCCCTCGCGGCTGGAGGCCGCCAACCGGCTGGTCCTCGCCACCACGTACGGCTCGGCGCTGCCGGCGGCCGTGCTGTTCGTCGCGCTGTCGCTCGCGACCGAGGCCCTGGTGTCCACCGTCGACGCGTTCACCCTGTCGCCGGCCGACCTGGCGCTGTACGCCAACGGGGCCAGCTTCGCGGTCTCGGCGGTGCTGCTGCTCGGCATCCGCGCCGTGCTGCCGGCCGGGCCGGCCGTCGCCCGCGAGGAGCGGGGCGGCGTCGTGCGTGCGGTGCTCGACGGCTGGGCGTACGTCGCGCGCACCCGGCTCGTCCGCGGGCTCGTGGTCGGGATCGCCGGGGCGTTCGCCGCGGGCGGCGTGGTGATCGGCCTGGCCCGGGTCTACGTCGACGACCTCGGGGCCGGCGACCCCGGGTACGGCGTGCTGTTCGGCGCGGTGTTCGCCGGGCTCGGCGCCGGCATGTGGCGCGGCCCCCGGCTGCTGCGCACCATCAGCCGCCGGCGGCTGTTCGGCATGGCGCTGGTGTCGGCGGGGCCGGTGCTGCTGGCGATCGCGCTGGTGTCGGACATGGTCCTCGCCGCGGTGCTCAGCGTCGGGCTCGGGTTCTGCTCCGGTGTCGCCTGGGTCACCGGCTACACGCTGCTGGGCCTCGAGGTCGACGACGCGCTGCGCGGCCGGACCTTCGCGCTGGTGCAGTCGCTGGTGCGGCTGGTGCTGGCGCTGGTGCTGGCGGCGGCGCCGTTGCTGGTCGGCCTGGTGGGGCGGCACCGGCTGCCGCTGCCCGGCGGCACCGGGCTGACCTTCGGGGGGGTCCAGCTGGCGTTCACGGTGGCGGCGGTGCTGGTTGTCGGTGTCGGGGTGGCATCCTTCCGCTCGATGGACGACCGCCCCGGGGTGTCGGTGACCTCCGAGCTGCGCGGCGCCGTGGGCGCCGCGTTCGCCGGTCGCGGCGTGCTGTCCGAGCGTGGTGTGTTCGTGGCGTTCGAGGGCGGCGAGGGCGCGGGCAAGTCCACCCAGGCCCGGCTGCTCGCCGACTGGATCGCCGGTCGGGGCGTCGAGGTCGTGCTCACCCGGGAGCCGGGCGACACCGCGGTGGGCGCCGACCTGCGCGCGATCCTGCTGGACCCGGCGACCGGCGAGCTCGCGCCGCGTACGGAGGCGTTGCTGTACGCCGCCGACAAGGCCGAGCACGTCACCCGCGTCGTGCGGCCCGCGCTCGAGCGCGGCGCGGTGGTGGTGACCGACCGCTACGTCGACTCGACGCTGGCCTACCAGGGCGCCGGGCGCGACCTCGACGTCCGGGAGGTCGAGCCGGTGGCGCGATGGGCGACCGGTGACCTGCGCCCGCACCTGACCGTGCTGCTCGACGTGCCGCCCGAGCGGGGCCTCGCCCGGGTGGTGGGCCCCGACCGGCTCGAGGTCGAGCCGCTGGCCTTCCACGAGCGGGTACGCGGCGGCTTCCGCCGGCTGGCCGACGCCGACCCCGAGCACTACCTCGTCGTCGACGGCACCGGGCCGGCCGACGAGATCGCCGCAGCCGTACGCGCCCGCGTCGAGCCCCTCCTGGCCCTGCCGTCGCCGCTTTCACGGGGTACCCCGTGAAAGCGGCACTGCCCGGGAGTCACGACCCCCGGGCAGTGACGGCGACTCCCGGGCAGTGCGCCCGCCCGAGGTCGGAGGCGCCATGACGGTCTGGTCCGGGCTGGTCGGCCAGCAGCCGCTGGTCGACGTGCTGCGTCCGGCCGTCGAGGCGTCGCAGGCATGGGCGGAGGGTCGCTCCGACGCAGGCATGACGCACGCCTGGCTGTTCACCGGGCCGCCGGGGTCGGGCCGGTCCAACGCCGCGCGCGCCTTCGCGGCGGCGCTGCAGTGCCCGGCCGGCGGGTGCGGCGGCTGCGACGCCTGCCGGCAGGTCCTCGCCGGCTCGCACCCCGACGTCACCGTCGTCGACACCGCCGGCCTGTCGATCTCGGTGGACGACGTACGCGAGCTGGTGCTCAAGGCCGCGATGGCGCCGACGGTGGGGCGGTGGTCGGTGATCGTCGTCGAGGACGCCGACCGGCTCACCGAGCAGGCCGAGGGCGCGATGCTCAAGAGCATCGAGGAGCCCGCCCCGCGTACGTTGTGGCTGCTGTGCGCTCCGACCAGCGACGACGTGATGGCGACGATCCGCTCCCGGTGCCGGCAGGTGACGCTGCGTACGCCGCCGACCGCCGCCGTCGCGGCCACGTTGGAGGAGGCGGGGGCCCAGCCCGCGCTCGCGGCGTTCGCGGCTCGCGCTTCGCAGGGCCACATCGGCCGGGCCCGGGCGCTCGCGCGGGACGAGGCGGTACGCAACCGCCGCCGCGAGGTGCTCGGCCTGTCCGCCCGGCTGCGCGACCCCGGCGACTGCCTCCGTGCGGCCGACAACGTGCACGAGGCGGCCAAGGAGGACGCCGAGGCGATCGCGGCGGTGCTGGAGCAGCGCGAGCTCGCCGCGCACGCCGAGACCTGGGGCACCGGGACGCGGGGCGTCAAGCCCCGCGGCGAGCAGGGGGCGCTCGGCGAGCTGAAGCGGATGCAGCGGTCCCGCCGCACCCGGCTCGTGCGCGACTCGGTCGACCGGGCCCTGCTGGACCTGCTGTCGTACCAGCGCGACGTGCTGCGGCTGCAGACCGGCGGTGCCGTCGACCTCGTCAACGAGGAGGTGCGCGCCGACCTCGACGCCGTCGCCGGGCGCACCGAGCCGTCCCGCACCCTGCGCCGGGTGGAGGCGCTGCTGGCGTGCCGGGAGGCGATCTCCACGAACGTCGCTCCGCTGCTGGCCCTCGAGCAGGCGTTCCTCCGCCTCGCCCGCGCCTGACCCGCTTTCCCGCGCCCGCGGCCAGGGTTGTGGCGCCAACACACCGACGACACGCCGGGCGCACCCGCGGGTGGCGCCACAACCGTGGCCTGTGGACCGCGGAGCGCCCCGGACGCCGGGCCCGCCTACGCTGCACCCATGACGGGCCTGCGGACGACCGCCGCCGCGCTCGCGCTCGGGCTCGTGCTCGCCGGCTGCTCGAGCAGCGCCGGGGACGAGGAGGCGGACGACGCTTCGATTTCGAAACCGACCGCGACCACCGAGACCACCGAGCCGACCGACCCCGCACCGGCCGGCACCCTGGCGTCCTACTACGACCAGGACGTCGCGTGGGAGCCGTGCGACGCGGGGTTCGAGTGCGGCACCGTCGAGGTCCCGATCGACTACGACGACCCGGGCGGGGAGTCCATCGCGTTGGCGGTCAACCGGCTGTCCGCCGACGGCGACCCCATCGGGAGCCTCGTGCTCAACCCGGGGGGGCCCGGCGTGTCCGGCGTCGAGTACGCCACCCAGGCCGTCGGACAGTTCGGTCCCGACGTGCTGGAGTCGTACGACCTCGTCGGCTTCGACCCGCGGGGGGTCGGGGCCAGCGCCCCGGTCGAGTGCCTGGACACCGCAGGGGTGGACGCGCTGCTGGCGGTCGACCCCGACCCCGACAGCGCCGCCGAGGTCGGCGAGGTGCAGGACCTGTTCGGCGACTTCGCCACGGCCTGCGAGGACGACGCCGGTGAGCTGCTGCCGCACATGTCGACGACGACCGTCGCCCGCGACCTCGACGTCATCCGGGCGGCGGTCGGGGACGAGCAGCTGCACTACCTGGGCGGGTCGTACGGCACGTTCATCGGCGCGATGTACGCCGAGCAGTTCCCCGACCGGGTGGGACGGCTGGTGCTGGACGGCGCCGTCGACCCGACGCTCAGCCTGGAGGAGGTCAACCTCGTGCAGGCCGAGGGCTTCGAGACCGCGTTGCGGGCGTACGTGGCGGACTGCGTCGCCCAGCCGGACTGCCCGCTGGGCGACGATCTGGAGGAAGGCGTGGTCCGGGTGCAGGACTTCCTGGCCGACCTGGACGCCGAGCCGCTGCCGACCGGCGGCGACCGGGAGCTGACCGAGTCGCTGGGGATCTACGGCATCGCGCTCCCGCTGTACGCCCCGCAGCTGTGGACGACCTTGGACCAGGCGCTCGCAGAGGCGTTCAACGGCAACGGCGCGACCCTGCTCGCGCTCGCCGACGCCTACTGGCGCCGCACCGCCGACGGCTACACCGAGAACCTCGCCCAGGTGATCTACGCGGTGAACTGTGTCGACGACCCGACCGACGTCACCGTGGCCGAGATCGAGCGGTCGATCCCGGAGTTCGAGCGGGTGTCGCCGACGTTCGGCCGCACCTTCGCGTGGTCGCAGCTGGCGTGCGCGCAGTGGCCGGTCGAGCCGGCCGAGCCGGCCGAGCCGATGCCGCCGATCGACGGGCGCGGCGCCGACCCGATCCTGGTGATCGGGACGACGCGGGACCCCGCGACGCCGTACGAGTCGGCGGTGTCCCTCGCCGACCAGCTGGCCTCCGGCGTGCTGCTCACCCGTGAGGGGGACGGCCACACGGCATACGGGCAGGGCAACGCGTGCATCGATGCGACGGTCGACGCCTACCTGGTGGACGGGACTGTGCCGCCGGACGACAAGCGCTGCTGAGCGTCCTCACCCGCTGCCCAGCACCCGGGTCACGGCGATGACGATCGCCACCCGTTCGGGGTTGGGGCGCGGCTGGCGGTAGCGCCGGGCGTAGCGGCGTACGGCCTCGGCGACCTCGCCAGCGTCGCGGGTGACCCGCGCCGTGCCCTCCAGCGTGGACCACCGGCGGCCGTCGACCTGGCAGACCGCGACCCGGGCTGCCCCGTCGCCACGTCCGACGTTGCCGGCCTTGACCGATCCCGACCGGGTGATGACGCGTGCGGTCATCGTCTCGGGGTCGAAGGTGGTGCCGACCGGTACGACGTGTGGGCTCCCGTCGGCGCGTAGCGTCGTCAGCGTGCACAGGTGCCGCTCGGTCCAGAATGCCGCCACGTCGGGGTGGAGCGGGTCGAGGGTCGGCACCGGCCTGAC
>Ga0183260_10001916_pt1 | contig 17328 bp, 13 predicted proteins | sample AntDrymUQ4972206_2_FD_129768 | JGI IMG/M metagenome (GOLD analysis project Ga0183260, IMG submission 129768) | Polar desert sand microbial communities from Dry Valleys, Antarctica - metaG UQ497 (22.06) (version 2) (version 2) | ecosystem: Environmental > Terrestrial > Soil > Desert | place...
CCAACCAGCACGAGCGCCCGCGCCCAGTCCTGCGACGTTGCGGCGCAGACCACGCCCAGCTCGCGTCGGCTGATGGACTTCGCCTCCGCCGCAATCCAGGCCGCGGTGCCGAGGTTGCTCCGAACTAAGGTGCCAGCGTTGGAGCGGCCAATTCCGCTCCGGCTCGGGTTGCTCGCGGCCTGCGCCTGGTTGCTTGCCGTGGCGACGAATAAGGCCGCAAGCGCGGCAAGAAACACGAGTGCTCGGACCACTACGCGAAAGCTGACCATGCCGGTTCCTCCTGAGAGGATTGGTGGTACACCGGGCCCGGTTTCGCTCTTGGCTCTCCGTCGACGCGAGACAGCGACCAAATCGCCGACGGGTCAATGCCTGCCGCAGTGATGAACGAGGGGCAAGAACCTATGGAACTGTGACAGGCAGCAAGAATGAACACCGCCTGCTGACTCACCTTAAGCGCGCTTCCGGCTGCGACCAGCCCTCGAACGAGGGACTGGCCGAGGTCACGCCTGAGCCAAGTTCTCGCCCCGACGGAGCGCCGTAACGACGGCCCGTTCGCCGCCGGCCTCGAGCGGTCACCCGCGTAATGGATGGGAAGTCCGGCCTCCCAGGCTTTCGGCCGCGTTACTTCGTAACGACGAGGACGCCCTTACCGCCCGCGATGACCTGCTCGCGCTCGGAGTGGACTGGACACTCCAGCTCCGAGCCGCCGTCGCACAACCATCGTCAACGCCGTGACAGCTCCTTCCCGTGGACGCGCCGAGCCGGGCGGAGCCGTGCAGCCAGTCGCGGCACTGGAATTGCCGTCGCCGTCTGACCCCGAGCCCGGACCGCTCGCGCTAGCAAGCTGAAATAGGGCGGACTCTCGCTACCTACGGCGATCCGTGACAGCCCGCAAAATGCCCCCCGGCTGTGGCTTCCGGGGGCGAAGCGAAGGAACGACCGCTTGCACGAGCCTCGTCGACTGGCGACGCACTTGCGAGCAGGGCCGCTGCGGGGGCCGCGCACCGCACGAGCGGCTTGAACAAGTGGATGCCCGCCGGTTCCTAAACCGCGTGCGCGAATTTGGGATCGCTTGCCGGGGCACTCGCTCGAGTTCCTGCTGACACGCCACTGGCTCAGCTCTCTGGGCGCCGCCCCTCGAGTCGACCAACTCCCGGGGGACGTTCCACTGCTTCCAAGTCCTCGGACACCTTGATGGCGCTCCCGAAGGAAACCCCGCAACGAACTCTTGCGGGCCTGTGTTCCGTAGGCGGCGAGGGTGCGCGCCTCTCTGCGCGCCTCCGTAGCCCCCTAACCTGCGGTCCAGAGCGGTCCACAGCGGTTACTGCTATATGTGTGTTGAATTCCGCATTAACACTGGTATTGCAGAGATTTCAGCTGTCAGCAGGCATCGCGAGAGGCTGTCCAAAAAGAAGCGCCCCCGGCTGCGGCTTCCGGGGGCGCTTCCAAAGAGGCAACTCCTGACGGGCTGCCGGTGGGAGCTCGTGACTCTGCGGCCCAGTCACGCTGTTCTCCGTCCCGGCGCGCTTCCGCTGGTGCGCCCCGTACACCGAGCCTGGCGTCTGGCCCGGTGCCTGTGTGACCTGACTGTAGGGGGCATGGCCAAAAAAGTCAAGTAGCTAGGTCAAGTGATCCGCGGTATGCTTCGCTTCACATGGGATCGGTCTCAGGCGGCTCACGGATCACCCCATCGGGGGAGGGCGTTCGGGACGGTGTCGGCTTCAGTGACAGAGGGATGCGCGATGCGGCCGCTACCACCCGGTTCGCGAGGACCGACGACGTCGGTCTCGGCGGACGCCTGCGTGCGCTTCGGGTCGCCGCCGGTCTGACCCAGACAGGGCTCGCAGGCAGCCGCTTCTCCAAGGAGTACGTGAGTCAGATCGAGCGCGGCAAGACGCGCCCGACCGAGGAGACCGTCGCCTGGCTCGCCGGAGAGCTCGGCGTCGACGCGCAGTACCTCGCGCGCGGCGTCTCGGTCGACCATCGCAACCGGCTCGAGGCGCTGCTCACGCGCGCCGAAGCCCTCTCCGAGTCGCACCGCGACGGGGAGGCGGTCGAGGTATTCCGCGAAGCTCGTGCCGAGATCTCGGATGTGGGCTCTCCCGAGCTGGAGCTCCGCGCGCTCGCAGGTGAGGGCTGGTCGCTGCAGGAGCTCGGGTCGCCACGCGATGCGATCGCGGTTCTCCAGCGCGCGCGGGAGCTCTCCGAGCAGGTCGGGTTCTCGGACGTGGATCGTGCAGACGTCCTCTTCCGGCTCGGCTGCGCTCGGTACCGCATCTCGAGCATTCCGACCGCGATCGGTCTCCTCGACGAGGCGCTCGAGCTCACCGAGCGATCAGGTCTTCCCTGCGATCTTCTGCGCGCCCGGATCCTGGCCTGGCGGTCACGCTGCCGCCGTCGCCAGTCGGACTACGAGGCGGCGCGCGAGGACGTCGAGCGCGCTATCGAGCTGGCCCGGGCGATGGACGACCCGCGCGTGGTCGCCGGTACGTACTTCCAGGCCTCGCTCGTCGCCGAGAAGATGGGGCATTGGGTGCTCGCGCGCCAGTACGCGCAGCAGGCGAAGGCGATCTACCAAGAGCTGAACGACGAGCGCAACACGGGCCGCCTGATGCTCAACCTTGGCGGTCTGCAACTCCTCCTCGGGCATCCCGAGCAGGCGATCGACCACCTGACCACCTCGTTCGCTCTCGCCGTCGAGGCCGGCTCGCAGCCGGACGCCGCGCAGGCCCTGGGAAGCCTCGCGGCGGTGCACGAGCACCTCGGCGATCACGAGGCGGCGGACGAGCATGCACGGAAGGCCCTCGCGTTGCTCGAGGGTCGCGACGACTTCCTCGACGAGATCGGCCAATCGAGCCTCGTGCTCGGCCGCTCGTTGCTGGAGCGGGGCCGCCTCGACGAGGCGGAGGAGTGCTTCCGGGCCGCGGACGCTGCTTTCGAGCAGATGGAGTCCGTCGCGCACCGGACGGGGGCGTGGGTCGCGCTGGGTGATCTCGCGGAGCGTCGGGGAGACGCCCGAGAGGCAGCGCGGTGGTACCGCAACGCCGCCGAAGCACTTGCCGTCGTCCGCTTCTGAGAAAGGAGGAAGGATGAGCAGAGCCAGACTGACCTTCGCGGTCGTGAACCTGGCGCTCGTCGCGGCGTGGGCCGGCGCATTCAAGCTGCCGGGCTTCACGTTCTCGGACGGCGACTAGCCCTCGCGTTGCTCGGCCAGGAGCCGGACAGGTCCGGCCCCTACACGACCCGTGAGCACGCCTAGGTCCTCCAGAAGGGCGCGGGTACAGTGGGCGCGTGAGGCGCACCACGGTAGCCGCGCCCTTCGCGTGCCTCGTCGCGGCCCTGGGTGCAGGGTGCGGTGGCACCGACGACCCTTCACCGGACACCAGTTCGACACCGGCCGCTCGGTCAGCGGGCACGCTGGAGGCGCTCTGGCGCGCCCCGGGCGAGGACGTCGCGGTCGTCGCCGGCACGTCGGATCACGAGGTCGGCGCGAACCGCGTCTCGTTCCTCGTCGTCGACAAGCAGTCCCGCCTCGTCGAGCAGCCGACCGCGAAGGTGTGGATCGCGCGGGGGCTGAAGCAGCGTCCGTTCGCGACAGGGACGGCCCGGCTCGAGTCGATCGGTGTGCCAGGCGGCGAGTCCGCCGACGACGTCGGCGGCATCTACGTCACGACGATCGAGGCGTCGCGCCCCGGCACCTATTGGTTCCTCGCCGAGCCGGTGGGAGGACGGAGGGTGCAGGCGCTCGGGACGGTCGTCGTCCGCGCACGCAGCATGGCGCCGTCCGTGAACGACCGCGCACTCCCGACGAGGACGCCGACGCTCGCGAGCACCGGTGGAAAGCTCGCCGAGCTCACGACCTCGCAAACGCCCGATCGTGCGCTGTACGAGCGATCGATCGCCCAGGCGCTCGCGGCAAAGGAGCCGTTCGTCGTGACGTTCGCGACGCCGCAGTTCTGCCAGACCCGCACCTGCGGCCCGGGGGTCGACGTCGTCTCCGCGGTGCGTAAGCGGCCGTCGAGCGCCGGCGTCCGGTTCATCCACGTCGAGATCTACGCCGACAACGATCCCGCCAAAGGCGTCAACCGCTGGGTGAAGGAGTGGCGCCTGCCGACCGAGCCGTTCACGTACGTCGTCGATCGCACGGGCGTGATCAGGACGAAGCTCGAAGGCGCGTTCTCCCTCGGCGAGCTCGCGCGCGCCGTCGCCGCCGTTCGCTGATCCACCTCGTGCGGTCGGCGGTCGCGCCGGGCAGGCTCCGTCTCGCAGGCTCCCCTATGCTCGCGCCCATGACGCATGTCCTCAGCTCGCTGCCCGTCGGCGAGCGCGTCGGGATCGCGTTCTCGGGCGGTCTCGACACGACCGTCGCGGTGGCGTGGATCCGCGAGAAGGGCGCGATCCCGTACGCGCTGACGGCCGACCTCGGTCAGGCCGACGAGCCGGACATCGCCGGTGTCCCGGCACGCGCCCGCGAGGTCGGTGCCGAGGAGGCGCTGCTCGTCGACTGCAGACCGCAGCTCGTGCACGAGGGTCTCGTGGCGCTCCGCTGCGGTGCCTTCCACCTCTCGTCCGGGGGAAGGACGTACTTCAACACGACGCCGCTCGGCCGCGCGGTGACCGGGACGATGCTCGTCCAGGCGATGCGAGAGCACGGTGTCGACGTCTGGGGCGACGGCTCGACCTACAAGGGGAACGACATCGAGCGGTTCTTCCGGTACGGCCTGCTCGCGAACCCCGCGCTTCGGATCTACAAGCCGTGGCTCGACCCGCTCTTCGTCGAGGAGCTCGGCGGACGGGCAGAGCTCAGCGACTGGCTCGCGGAGCGTGGTCTCTCGTACCGGGCGAGCGCCGAGAAGGCGTACTCGACCGACGCCAACATCTGGGGGGCGACGCACGAGGCGAAGGAGCTCGAGCGCCTCGACCGCTCGCTCCATCTCGTCGAGCCGATCATGGGCGTCCGGCACTGGGACCCGGTCGTCGAGATCGTCCCCGAGACAGTCACGGTGCGGTTCGAGGAGGGCTGGCCGGTCGCGCTCGGCGGAGTCGGCTTCTCCGACCGCGTGGAGCTCGTGCTCGCGGCAAACGCGATCGGCGGCCGGCACGGGCTCGGCACGTCCGATCAGATCGAGAACCGGATCATCGAGGCGAAGAGCCGCGGGATCTACGAGGCGCCCGGGATGGCCCTCCTCCACATCGCCTACGAGCGCCTCGTCCACGCGATCCACAACGAAGCAACGATCGACGCGTACCGCTCGGAGGGTCGTCGGCTCGGCCGCCTCCTCTACGAGGGACGGTGGTTCGACCCGCAGGCGCTGATGCTGCGCCAGAGCCTTTCGGGCTGGGTCGGCTCGGCGGTGACCGGCGAGGTGACGCTCGAGCTCCGTCGGGGCGACGACTACACGATCCTCGACACCGTCTCGGAGAACGCCACCTATCGTCCAGAGCGGCTTTCGATGGAGCGGGTCGAGGACGCCGCGTTCGGCCCCACCGATCGGATCGGGCAGCTGACGTTACGGTTGCTCGACATCGAGGACTCGCGCGAGAAGCTCACGCTCTACGGCCGGCTCGGCCTGACCGCTGGCGACGAGACGCTCGGTGAGTTGGCGGCCGGCGAAGACTCCGGGTAGCTAACGAACCGAGGCGCGCTCGTCCGATCTGGACGTGCGTGCACAGCACGCGGCTATATCAGACCTTCGTCACCGCCACGGAGCCGAACGACGCGATCGGGTACGTCACCCGCCACGAGGCGGACGCCGGTCTCGTCGAGATGTTGAAGATCACACCGGGCGTCACTGCTTGCCGGCTGACCGTCCAGCTGCATGCGACGACCGCCGGCTGCGAGGCCGAGGTCACGTACATGCACACCAGCCTGGGTGCCGAAGGCGACGGCTTCGTTGCCGGCTGCACCGCGGACTACGCGCAGTTCATGTGCCACTGGAAAGCGCGGCTCAACCACTACCTGCGCCACGGCACGTCGTTGCCCGCCGAACACGACTAAGCGTCTTCTGTCACCGTGAGACGACGGCGGAGGTGCACCCGCGGCGCAGGTGCGCGGCGAATTGGTCGCCGCTCGCCTGTTAGGCCGCCTCGCCGCCGGCGCGCTCGACCACGATCACCGGCACCCGGGCGGCCGGACTGAGGCGGAGGAGCGAGCGGACGAGCGCGGCGCAGTCCTCCGGTTGAATCATCTCGTTGCTTGCGATTCCGGTCCACTCGGCCATGGGCGTGTCGACGAAGCCCGGGCAGATCGCCGTGACGCGGACGCCTGTCGCGGCCTCCTCCCTGTCGAGCGAGCGGCTGAGCGAGATGAGCGCCGCCTTCGCCGCGCCGTACGCGGCGAGACCAGGTGTCGGCATCGTCCCTGCGATCGAACCGAGATTCACGACGTAGCCCCTGGCCTCGCGCAGGGCCGGCAGCGCCTCCCGGGTGACGAGGAAGGCGCCGCGGAGGTTCACCGACTGTTGCAGGTCGAAGTGCTTCGTCTGTGCCTCGCCGATCCGGCCGGCGATACCGACCCCGGCGGAGTTGACGAGCACGTCGAGACCGCCGTGCGCTGCGACGTGGTCCTGGACGAGTCGCGCGCAGTCCTCCTCGCTCTGGACGTCTGCTGTCGCGGCGGTGGCACCGAGCTCGGCGGCGGCGGCCTCGAGCCGCTCCGGCTTGCGCGCCGCGAGGGTCAGGCGATACCCCTCGTCGCGCAACATGCGCGCGATCGCAAGGCCGATTCCCGAGGAACCTCCCGTGACGAGTGCGCTCGGCACGACCCGATCCTCTCACAGCTGCCTACACTCGAGACATGTCTGCGACGACGAGCCTCACGAGCCTTGCGAAGGCCGGCGGTTGCGCGGCGAAGTACTCGGCGGCGCGGCTCGAGGAGCTCCTCGCCGGGATCGTCCCGGCCGAGGCCGACGACCTCCTCGTCGGTCTCGATCCCGCCGACGACGCAGCGGTCTACCGGCTGGACGCCGAGACCGCGCTCGTCTTCACGGTCGACTTCTTCCCGCCCGTCGTCGACGACCCCCACACGTTCGGGCGGATCGCTGCCACGAACGCGCTGAACGACGTCTTCGCGATGGGCGGGCGGCCGCTCCTCGCGCTCTCCGTGACGGCCTTCCCCGAGGAGCTCCCGACCTCCGTCCTCGGCGAGGTGCTCGCGGGAGCGGCCGCGGCGACCCGAGAGGCCGGAGCGATACTCGCGGGGGGTCACACGATCCGTGACGACGAGCCGAAGTACGGGCTGGCCGTCGTCGGCACCGTGCATCCCGAAGGTGTCTGGCGGAAGAGCTGCGCGCGACCGGGCGACGCCGTCTTCCTGACGAAGGCGCTCGGCACCGGGCTCGTGCTGCAGGCCGAACGGGACGGAATCGCGCCGGATGGGGCGCTCGAGACCGCGACCGAGGCCATGTGCGAGTCGAGCCGCGACGCCGCGGACGCGCTCCGCTCGTTTGCGCCGAACGCCGTCACCGACGTGACAGGCTTCGGCCTGCTCGGCCATGCGTACGAGATGGCGAGCCGCTCCGGTGTGCGACTCGTGCTCGACGCGGAGGCGCTGCCGGCGCTGCCCGGCGCGCTCCGGTTGGCGGCGGACGGTGTCCGGACGGGCGGGGATCGCCGCAACCGGGAGTTCGCAGGCGCCCACGTCATCTCGAGCGCGACGGCGGAGCTCGAGGCTCTTGCCTACGACCCGCAGACCGCGGGCGGCCTCCTCGTGACGCTGCCGGCGGAGAAGCAGGCGGTGCTCGCCGCGACCTTTGCGGCCGCAGGTCTCACGCTCGACGCAATCGGCCGGGTCGAAGAGGGCGCCGGCGTCTTGCTCTCGTGAGTCGTCGCGGGCGGTTCCGGGGGCCTGTCGAGCCCTCCCGGTTTCTGGGGCTCGCGGTCGCCGCTGTGGTCGCGCTCGGCCTCGTCGTCGCCTCGGGCGCGTTCGTCCGCTTGACCGGCTCCGGGCTCGGGTGCGACAACTGGCCGCGTTGCGGCTCGACGCCGTTCCCCGCCCAGGACTTCCACGCGATCGTCGAGTTCGGAAACCGCGTCGTCGCGCTCGGCGGGATTCTCGCCGCCCTCGTCGCATGGCTCGCGTCGCGCCGGGTCGCCGACCTCGACCGCCGGGTGCGGCGCGCCGCGCTCGGCGCGTTCGCTGGCACCGTTGCCCAGATCCCGCTTGGCGGGTTGACCGTGATCCTCGATCTCCACCCGCTCGCGGTGATGACGCACTTCCTGCTCGCGCTCGTCGTCGTGGCGCTCTCGGTCGTCGTCGCGCTCGAGGCGTGGAGCCATGCGCGCGGTCTCGGCGAACCAGTCGCACCTCGCTGGCTACGGCTCGTCGCCGTCGTCGGAGTTGTCGCCTGCGGGGCGATGGTAGTGACCGGGGCGATCGCGACCGCCTCCGGACCGCACCCGGGGGCGGACGAGGACGTCGCGCGGCTGGGTCTCGAGATCAGCGACACCGTGTACGTCCACGTCCGCGCGACGGCCGTCTTCGGAATCGGCTTCCTGCTCGTCGGCTGGCAGCTTCTGCGCGTCCGCCGGGCGGTGCCCGGTGTCCTGCGTCTCGCCGGCGTCCTGCTCGCGGTGCTCGTCGCGCAGATGCTCGTCGGCGAGATCCAGTACCGGAACGCCCTCCCCTGGGGGCTCGTCCTCATCCACGTGACCCTCGCGGCAGCGATCTGGGGTCTGACCGTCGCGACAACGCACGCGCTCTGGCGGCCGCCGCTCGCGCTCCTCTCGACGAGCGCCCAGACTGCGCCGTCGGTCGGCGAGCCGCTGCGCTCCAGTTGACCGCGAGTACGCTTCGTCAATGCCCCTCGACGACCTCCGCATCGACGACCGGCCGACTCTGCGGAACCCCGTGATGATCACGGCCTTTCGCGGCTGGAACGACGGTGGTCAGGCGGCGACTGTCGCGGCGGGCTACCTCGCGCGACACTGGGAGACGACGCGCTTCGCCGACATCGATCCCGAGGCTTTCGTCGACTTCCAGGCAGTCCGACCGACGGTGAGTCTCGACGCGGGGATGACGCGGCACATCGAATGGCCGGAGAACGCGTTCTTCCACGGTGCGATTCCCGGTACGGCGCGGGACGCCGTGATCCTGCTCGGCGTGGAGCCGAACTACCGCTGGCGCGCGTTCAGCGAGCTCGTCGTGGGACTCGCCCGCGATCTGGGCGTCGAGCTCGTGGTGACGCTCGGCGCGCTGCTCGCCGACGTCCCGCATACGCGGCCCTCTCCTGTCACCGGGGCTGCGACCGATCCGCGGCTCGTCGAGGAGCTGGGGCTCCAGCTCTCGCGCTACGAGGGCCCAACCGGGATCGTCGGCGTCCTCCACGACGCCTGCCGCACGGCGGAGCTTCGGTCGGTGAGCCTCTGGTCGGCGGTTCCCCACTACGTCTCGCTCGCACCGAGCCCGAAGGCTGCGAAGGCGCTCTGCGTCCGCCTCGCCGACCTCGTCGGCGTGCCGATCGAGACGGCCGAGCTCGACGAGGCCGAGGACGAGTACGAGGCGCAGGTGACCGAGGCGGTCGCCTCGGATCCCGACACGCAGGCCTACGTCGAGGAGCTCGAGCGCCGCGCCGACACGATCGAGTCGTTCACCGAGGGCGGCGAGGTGACCGGCGACACGATCGCCGCCGAGCTGACGCGGTTCCTACGACAGAAGGATCGGGAGCGGCGGTCAGAACCTTCGGAAGACGACACGCCGTAGGGGGCCGGACCTGTCCGGCCCGGGGGCGAACGACGGAGGGCCGGACAGGTCCGGCCCCTACGGGTCGGTGGTGACCTCGGGAGCCTGCGCCGACTCACCCGGCCGCTTCTTGCGCCGTCTGCGACGTGACTTGCGGGCCGGGGCCTTCGGCGCCGGAAGGCTCTCGGCGAGCGCTGCGGCGATCTCCTGGATCGGCCCGATCTCCTCCCGCGCCTTGTCGAGCGTTCCGTTCGCCCGCGGTGTATAGCCCTCGGCGGAGGCGAGGAGCGCCGCGCCGACCGGGAGCGGCAGCGCCGCCGCGATCTTGACGAGCTGTCCCACGTTCTCCTCGTGGCGGTGGCCGCGGGAGTTCGCGACCGCGCCGAGCAGGCGCTTCGCCTCGGGGAAGTCCTGGCTCGCCTTGCGGTCGAGCGTCTTGCGCACCGAGCGGGCGAGGCGCCAGGTCCAGCGCTCGAGGATCTGGTCCGGCGCGCTCGCCTTGCCGTCGCCGACCGCCCGCAGGAGGATCCGGACGCCGGCCGCGCGATCCTTCTCCCAGGGCGGCGCCTGCGTTACCAGGGTCACGAGATCGTCGAAGTCGGCACGCTCGACCGGCGTCGCGACGCGGTCGGCGAGCGCCGTCATCCGGAGGCGGCGGTTCGGGTTCTCGGCGGCGCAGACCGAGAGGAAGGTCTCGAGCGCGACCTTGTCGGCGCGGCCTTCGGCGAACTTGCGGGCGAACTCGGCGCGTTGGTCGAAGCGGATCTGGCGGCCCGCAATCGTCGCCCAGAAGCGCTGCTCGTCGTCGTCGAGGAACCGCGGGTCGACGCGCTGCCAGTCCCGCTGGATCACGGCGAGACGGCGGCCCACGTCCTGCGTGACCGGGACGAGCCAGGGTGCCGGTGAGAGGCGGCGGCGAGCCCGGCGCGCGGAACGTCTGCGAGGGGCGGGCGTGACGCGGGCGCCCTCGCGGTAGAAGTCCGAGTCGAGCAGCGAGTGCAGCGAGACGACGCGGTCCGAGTGGGTGGCGCCCTTCGGGACGAAGTCGACCACGATGCCCGCCTCCTTGCGCGCGTGCGTCCGCATGATCCGGCCGATGCGCTGCTGGTAGACCCGCTTGGAAGCCGTCGGCGCGAGGTGCATGCAGACCGTGGCGCGAGGTGAGTTCCAGCCCTCGGCGAGGAGCTGTGCATTGACGAGCACGTTGATCTCGCCGCGCTCGTAGGCGGCGAGTGTCTCGGCGAGCTCGCGCGGCGGCGTTCGACCCGAGACGGCCATCGTCTTCAACCCGGCGGCCCTGAACTCCTGGGCAAGGTTGTAGGCGTGCTCGACGCCGGCCGCGTAGACGATGCCGGGCGTCGCGCCGAAGCGGTCGCGGTAGAGGCTCGCAGCGGCCTGGTTGAGCGCCACGTGATCGAGCGCGGCAGCCAGCGCACGCTCCTCGAAGTCGCCGCCCACGATCGGCACCGAGTTGATCGCGGCCACCGGCGGCACGCGCAGGCTCCGCAGGGGCGCGATCAGGCCGCGGCGCGCCGCATCCGTCAGCGGGAGATCGTCGACCGAGGCGGGAAAGACGTCCGAGACCTGCTTCGCGATCAGTTGCTCGGTCGCCGTCATGCCGATGTACAGCGGCTCCGAGAAGCGGCGGATCGCGGTCGAGGTCTTCTCCCCGAGCGCCGTATGCGCCTCGTCGCAGATGACGAGCTGGTACGCCTCGGGCGAGAGCTCGTGGCCGTGGCGCGCGAACCAGGCGTACGTCTGGATCGTCATCGGGTCGGGACGGAGTGGCTCCTTGCCCCGTTCGATCGCGTCGGTGAGTCGGTCTCCGTACCCTTCGGTCGTCAGATCGCGGCGGAACTGGTCGATGAGCAGGCGGCGGTGGGTGAGGATGAGAACGCCGAGCTGGCGGGCGGCATCGACGAAACCCGCTGCGGCAATGGTCTTGCCCGACGCGGTCGGGTGGCGGAACCGGTATCGCCTCGACGCGCCGGGGTCCTCACCCGTGATCGTCTCGACGAGCTCTTCGTCGACGAGCTCGAGGTCCTCGTCCTCTTCGTCGTCTTGCTCCTCGACGAGGTCGGCGGCTCCGCCGTTCTGCGAGCCGTGACCGTTGCCGTTCTCCTCGGCGCTCCGCTGGGTTGCCGCGATGAGCTCCGTGAGCATCCCCGCGAGCGCGTCGATCTGGTGGCGACGGAGCCCCGTGCCCGCGGCGGTCGCGGGCGACTCTGCGGCGAGCACGCGCTCGAGCCCGAGCATCAGCCCGTACCGCACCTTCCAGCCGGACGAGGGGTGACGCCTCCCTGCCTCGAGCTCCACGAGCGCGTCGTCGAGCGCACGCCGACGAGCCGTGCCCGGCGCGAGCGCGACATCGGCCTCCTCGCCGGGATGGAGGAAGGGCTCGCCGAACCATCGCTCCGCACGGTGCGCGGCATCCGTCAGGTCCGGAGTCGGCTCCGACGGCGAATGCGAGATGATCGTGGATTCCTGCATCGGTGCAGCGGCAGCCCCGAAAACGCGTCGCACACGTCCTTGCCGTTCATTCCTGCTGCGACCGTTCGAGGAAGGCAGCTCACTCGGGCGTCGAACCGCGCCGGCGTCGCTGCAATCGAGAGAGTAGCTGAACCGGCGGCGGGCGTCAGGCGGCTCGCACGTCGGTGAGTGGGCGCCCCACGACCCGCTCCGAGACTCCGCTCTGATCGAGATGCTTCGTGATCCCACCACGGAAGAGCGGGTAGCCGGCGCCGAGGATCAGACAGGCGTCCAGCTCGGCGGCGCTCGCCACGACAGCGTCCTCGAGGATGTGCCGTGCCTCGTCGGCGAGCGCCTCCAGCAGCCGCTCGTGGATCTCGTCGACGGTCGGTCGATCGTCGCTCTGCTCGAGCGTCGGGAACTCGCCGTCGGCGAGCGTCTGGAGGGTCGGCGAGAGCGGAAACCGCTCCGGGAACGCCACGTGCAGCGTCCCGAGCACGTGGTTCGCGACGCGTGGCCCCACCATCGCGAGGAGCGCGGATGGTGGCATCGGGATGCCGAGCCGCAGGGCCGCCTCGTCGGTCTCCTCGAACGTCGAGCCGCTCTCGAGCGCCTGCATGAGCACAGTCGATTGTCGCGTCAGCATTCGGTTCACGACGAACGCCGGCGCGTCGCGGACGAGCACGCCGCGCTTGCCGAGCTTCTTCGTGACGTCCCAGGCGGTGGCGAGGGAGATATCGTCGGTCGCGGGTGTGCGGACGACCTCGACGAGCGGCAGCACCGCGACCGGGTTGAAGAAGTGCAGGCCGACGACGCGTTCCGGGTGTCCGAGCCCGTTCGCCATCGCGGTGACCGAGAGCGCGGACGTGTTCGTCACGAAGAGGCACTCGGGCGAGACGACGCGCTCGAGACCGGCGAAGAGCTCCTGCTTGAGCGAGAGCTCCTCGAAGATCGCCTCCAGCACGAGGTCGCAGCCGGCATACGCGTCCTGTCCGTCGCCCACGGTGACGATCGAGCCGAGGAACCGCCCCTTCCCTTCGCTCAGGCGACCGCGAGAGACCAGTTTGCCGAGCTCGCCGCGAACCGATTCGACGGCCTCTGCGGCACGGCCGGGCTCGACGTCGGTGAGCACGACGGGCGTCTCGAGGCGCCGGAGGAAGAGCGTCGCGAGCTGGGTCGCCATCAGCCCGGCGCCTACGAGGCCGACCCGCTGGATGCGCCTGGGCGTCTCGTCCGGGATCGCGCCTGGTCGCTTGATCCGCCGCTCCACGACGTCGTAGGCGTAGATCGCCGCCTGCGCCTCGGGCCCGGGGAGAAGCTCCGCGAGCGCCTCCTCCTCCGCGGCATAGCCCTCCTCGAGGCTCCAGCTCGCGGCGCCCTCGATCAGCTCGAGCGCGCGGTAGGGAGCCGGCGCCTGGCCGTGGACGACATCGTCGACACGGGCGCGCGCCTTGTGGACGACGTCGGCGACGTCGCTCAGATCCGCGTCCGGGACGCGCTTCCCAGGCCCCTCCTCGATGCGGCGCAGGAGGACCTCGAGCGACTCGTCGAGGAACTCGACCGGCTCGAGCACGTGGTCGACGAGCCCGAGCTCGAACGCCTCCTTGGCGCCGATCAACCGGTTCTGCTTGAGCGGATTGTCGACGATGAGCTTCACGGCCGCCTCGGCGCCGACGAGCCGCGGCGTCAGTTGCGTGCCGCCCCAGGCGGGAAAGAGACCGAGCGCGACCTCGGGGAAGCCGATGTGTCTCACGTTGGCTGCGAGCGTGCGGGTGTCACAGTGCAGAGCGATCTCGAGACCGCCGCCGAGCGCAGCGCCGTTGACCGCCGCGAGCGTCTGGAAGGGCAGCTCGCGCAGGCGGCCGAAGAGCTCGTGGCCGGCGCGGGCGCCCTCGCGTGCGAGTTCGGGTGTGATCCCCGGAAAGCGGGTGATGTCGGCGCCGGCCGCGAAGACGAGCGGCTTGCCGGTGAGCAGGAGGCCGCGCCAGTCGCGCGTCCGGAGGCGACCCAGGATCTCCTCGAGCGAGCGGAGCGCCTCCTCGCCGAAGGTGTTCGGCTTCCGCCAGTCGGCTCCGTTCGCGATGGTCACGAGCGCGACAGGCCCCACACGTGTCGCGAGCCGCTGGAGGTGGAAGCGGGTGACGGGAGGTGGTCTCATCCTGCGACACATCGATTCATGGTGAGACCACCTCCTTGCTCAGCCATGCCGGACGTTCTCCCAGAGGAGCGCCGCCCCCATCCCGAGCCCGATGCAGAGCGCCGTGAGCCCGTAGCGGACATCCGGACGTCGCTCGAAGCCGTACGCGAGCTGCGCCAGCAACCGCACGCCCGTCGCTGCCAGCGGGTGACCGCAGGCGATCGCACCGCCGTAGGGGTTCAGCCGCGGATCGTCCGGCGCGACGCCGACGCCGTCGCACCAGGAGAGCACCTGCACCGCGAAGGGCTCGTTCAGCTCGAAGAGCCCGACGTCGTCGATCCCGATCCCGGCCTGTGCGAGCACCTTCTCGGTCGCCGGGACGGGGCCGAGGCCCATCAGGTGCGGCTCGACCCCGACGTACGCGAACGCGACGAGGCGCATCCGAGGCTCGAGACCGAGCTCCGTGGCCGCAGCCTCCGAGGACAGCAGCGAGGCCGTCGCGCCGTCCGTCAGCCCGGCCGAGTTGCCTGCGGTGACGCGACCACCCGCGCGGAAGGGCGTCCGCAGCTCCGCGAGCCCCTCGACGGTCGTCTCGGGTCGCAGGAACTCGTCGCGGTCGGCGAGCCGCCAGCCCTCGTCGCCGAAGACGGTCATCGGCGTCACGGTGCGGGCGTAGACGCCGTCCGGGTCGTCCCACGCCGCCGTGGCGCGTCGCTGCGACTCCGCCGCGTAACGATCCGCGGCCTCCCTCGTCAGCGTGGGAAACTCGTCGTGGAGGTTCTCGGCCGTCTGCCCCATCACCGCGGCGCTCTCGTCGATCAGGCGCTCGGAGACGAAGCGCGGGTTGAAGTCGACGTCCTCACCCATCGGGTGGTGCCCCATGTGCTCGATCCCGCCTGCGATCGCGAGCTCGCAGGCGCCCATTGCGATCTCGCCCGCCGCGGCCGTGACCGCCGTCAGCGCACCCGCGCACATGCGGTCGACCGCGAACCCGGGGACGGTGTGGGGAAGGCCCGCCAGGAGGGCGACGTCACGCCCGAGCGTCAGGCCCTGGTCACCGACCTGCGCAGTCGCCGCCATGGCGACGTCGCCGATCCGCTCGGGCGGCACTCCCGGGTTGCGGCGCAGGAGCTCGCGAACGGCCTTGACGCCCATGTCGTCCGCCCGCGTCCCCCAGAAGAGGCCTCCCTCTCCGGCCTTGCCGAAGGCCGTGCGCACACCGTCGACGTACATGACCTCGCGCAGCTCGCGGCCCATCGCGAGGAGGATACCGTGCTTGACTGACTGTTCAGTCAGCGTCGAACGAGGAAGGCGCCGGGCTTGATCGCGATCGACTCGTCAGAGCCGCCGACGACGAGGACGCCTGCCCCCGAGGTCGTCGCGGTCGCGAACGCCCGGCGGGATCCGAGGGTGCCCGAGGCGACGGCGACCGCATCGGCACGGGCGCTCACGACCTCGACGAGCGACGCGTCGCCGGCGACGACGACGCGTCCGTCGGCCGTGCGCGCCACGGCGTCGACGAGCTTGTAGCGACCGATGCGAAGCATCGGCCCGGGGGCGAAGCGGCCGGTCTCCGACTCGAAGAGCTCCGTTGCGCGGAGGCGCGTCCTCGTCTCGCCGTCCGGAGCGCCACCCAGGACGAGTACGCGACCGTCCCGCAGGCGGATCGCCGCGTGCTTGCCGCGCGCCCGGGTGAGGCGGCCCACCGCCTGCCAGGCGTCGCTCACCGGGTCGCAGACCTCGGCGCCGGCGATCGCGCGACCGTCGGCGCGATACCCGCCCACCACGAGCACACGCCCGTCGCGCAGCAGCGTCGTCGTGTGCGCCTGTCTCGCCGTGCCGAGAGGCGCCCTCGGGGCGAACGCCGCACCGCGGTCGTCGTAGCGCTCGACGGTCGCGAGGGGCCTGCCGCGGACGTACCCGCCGACGACCAGCACGTCCCCGCCGGCGAGCGCGACCGCGCTGTGGCCTCCGCGACCCTCCGAGAGTCGTCCGACGGCGCGGCAGCGCACGAGCGAGCACACCTCGGCGGTCGCGAGAGCCTCTGTGCCCTCGGCGCTGTTGCCGCCGACGAGCAGAACGCGACCTCCCGGCAGCCTCGTGCCCGTATGCCCTGCGCGAGGAACGGTCAGTCGCGGGCCGCCGGAGAAGCCGAGCCGAGACCGGTAGAGCTCGGTCGTCGCCGTCGCGCGGGAGCATCCATCGACGACGCAGCCGCCCGTGACGAGCACCCTGCCGCCCGGAAACGAGGTCGCGGTGTGCGCCGCCCGCGGAATGGCCGGTAAGGCGGCGGGAACGACGCTCGGGTTGCCCGCGGCCCCGAGCGCGAGCGGCGCGAGGACGAGGGCCGAGAGGAGGGCGAAGGCGCGCATGTGATGTCTCTACAACTATTCCCGAGTCGCGGTTCCCGGATACTTGGACGATGGACTGGGGCGAGACGCGCGAGCGTGCGATCCGCGAGCACGACGAACGGGGCTGGGCGCCGGCCGAGGGTCGTGAGGACTTCCGGCTGGCGGGGATTGCGGGCGCGTCCTGGGCTGCCGGTCTGGCGTCGGCGATGCTCGGGGATCGCGAAGGGGCCGAGGAGTGGCTCCGCCGCGCAGCGGACGAGTACGAGACGAGCTGGCGCGCCGCTCCGGCAGCGAGCTGGGGCCGACCGATCGCCGTGCTCCGCTGCCGGCTCATGGCCGGCGACGTGGCGGGCGCCCGGGTCGATGCCGACGGCGCCCTCGCGGCCGGTGCGCTCGAGGCCGCAGGTCCGATCGCCGGCTACTGCGCCGCACTCGCGCTCCTCGTCCTCGGACGCGACGACCAGGCCGCGGCGGTGGCGGCGCGGATCGTGCAGGAGGGTCTCCAGCCGGCGTCGGTCGGTCGGTCGCTCGCGGCGCTCGCCCGCCGCGACGAGGCGGCGTTTCGGGACGCACGGCGCGATGTCCTTCGCTCCTTCGAGGAGCGCCACGCCTTTCTCGAGGACGTCCCGGTCGCGGACACCGTGCTCGTCCTCGACGCGCTCGCGCGCGAGCGGGGCATCGCGCTCGAGCCG